>Ga0272441_10009947_pt1 | contig 14548 bp, 12 predicted proteins | sample SSMProp6N_FD_193582 | JGI IMG/M metagenome (GOLD analysis project Ga0272441, IMG submission 193582) | Marine sediment archaeal communities from Little Sippewissett salt marsh, Falmouth, MA, United States - SSM-Prop-6N | ecosystem: Environmental > Aquatic > Marine > Wetlands > Sediment ... | reverse complement strand
GACCTGCTCCCCGTGGCCTCGGGTTATCTCGGCGTTCTGCTGATGGGATTTCTCTTCCTGGCCGTCGGCACCTTCACATCCACGCTCACCGACAACCAACTGATCGCGGCGATCATCGCATTCACACTCTTGATCGTCATGTTCTCCATCGGTCTTGTCGAGCAGCTCCTCGTCTCCTCGACCCTCGGCAAGGAGGCGCTGGCCTACATGAATCTGTGGACTCACATGGACGATTACGCCATGGGAATCGTCGATACCCGCCACGTGGTGTACGAGGTCTCGGTTGGCCTGCTCTTCCTGTTCTTCGCGACCAAGACCCTCGAAGTGAAGAAGTGGAGATGACCATGAGGAAGCAGGCGATCCGCTACACCCTGTCCGGAGTGGTGGCCATCGTACTGGCCATCGCTCTCACCGCCATGGTCAACTGGCTGGCTGCCCGCCACTACGTGGTCTCCGATTGGACCTCGTCCCAGATGTACTCCATCTCGGACAAGACCACCAACATTCTCGACGAACTCGAAGAAGAGATCCGGGTCATCGTCTTCATGACACCGGCCAGCCCACTGTACGACCAGGTGTCCAAGCTCCTCACGCGCTACGCCGCTGCGTCGGACAAGGTGGTCGTGGAGTACATCGACCCCGACAAGGAGCCGCTCAGGACCCGTCAATTGGCCGAACAATTCGGCATATCGGTGGCGGATACCGTGGTCTTCAGCTATTCCGACCGCACCAAGTACGTCACCTCCGATCAGATGGCCGAGTACGACTACTCGGGGATTCAGCAGGGCCAGGGGCCCACCATGCGCGCCTTCAAGGGCGAGGAGCAGTTCACCTCCGCGATCCTCTCGCTGGTCGCTCCGGACGTGCCGAAGATCTACTTCGTGAGCGGCCATGGCGAGGCTTCGATTGAGGGTAGCGGCGGCGCGGCGGATCGCAGCTTGGCCGTGCTCGCCGAGGCGTTGGCCAGGGAAAACATCGAGACCGGCGACACCAAGCTGCTGTCCGGGTCGGTCCCCGAGGACGCCGACGTGTTGGCGATCGTCGGTCCCACAACTCCCTACACCGACGCCGAGATCGCCACCCTGGGCGCCTTTCTCGACGATGGCGGGCGTCTCCTGGTGGCCCTCGACCCGCTGATCGAGCCCGCCGGCACGATGCGATCGATACGTCTCGAGGCGTTTCTTGCCGAGCGAGGCGTGCAGATCAACAATGACCTGGTTGTCGATCCGTCGCGGAAGCTCCCGTTCTACGATCTCTCGGCCGTCTATCTCACGGACTTCCCCGCCCACCCCGTGACACAGGGCCTCGAGGGCATCGCGGTTCTGTTCACGGTCGCCCGGTCACTCACCCCGAGTCCTGACAGCGGGGCCGAGGTGATCGCCGAGACCTCGGCCGAGGGTTGGGGAGAGACCAACCTCCAGCAGCTTCTCGCCGGACAGCCGGTGGCCCTCGACGAGACGGACACCCCCGGTCCGGCGGTGGTGGGCGCAGTGTTGGAGAGCGTTGCGGAGACCCCCGACGAGTCGGCTGAGCCACAGCCCGAGGCGATGGAGGAGCCATCCTCCCGACTCGTGGTCTTTGGCGACTCGGATTTCATGGCCGACTACGAAATCTCCAATGCCGGCAACCTCACACTGGCCATGAACACCCTCAACTGGCTCGCCGCGCGCGAGCAGGCATTGGGGATCGCGGCCCGTGAAGTGGAACAGGTCAATCTCTTCCTGTCGCAGCAGCAGATGCGGAACATCCTGATTCTGACCCTGCTGGTCATGCCCGGGGCAGCCATCCTCATCGGGATCCTGGTCTGGCGGAAACGACGACACTAGGACGCTGGGAATTGCATGTTGAAGATTGCAGATTGCAGATTACAGATTGAAGATTGCAGATTCTCGCCCAACCTCCCAGAGGTCTTTGGGAATCTGCAATTTGGGGCGGGGGATCGGGTGGAAATCTGTAATTTGAAAATTTGGTAGGGCATTGAAACATGAAGAGTCGTAATCTGATCATCCTCGCGTTGATCGTGGCCGCGGTCGCGGGCTACATCTTCTTCCACGAGCGTCATCAGATGACCACCGACGAGCGGCAGCAGCGCGCCGGCAAGGTCTTTCCCGAATTCGACCGCGATGACGCCAACGTCGTCGTGGTGGACAACGCCCACGGCCGCTTCGTCATGGAAAAGAGTGGCGGAAGCTGGCGACTCACCGAGCCGATCGCCTTCGAGGCAAACTCCGCCGCCGTCAATTCGGTGCTGACCTCACTGGAAAACCTCAATGAAGAGCGAACCCTGACCACCTCGGATGTGGAGCTGGAGGCCTACGGTCTCGACCAACCGGAAATGACGGTCACCGTTGCCACCGGGGCCGGCGACAGTTACAAGCTGGCGGTTGGGGAGGAGACCGCCCTCGGCTCCAATCGCGCCCTGCGCCGGGGAGACGAAGCCCTGATCGTGCTCGCACCTGGCTGGTTCGTCACCGATCTGGACAAGGGGCTCGACGACTGGCGATCACGCGACGTGGTGGATCTCGTGGCTTCGGATGTGGCGTCCATCCAGGTGGTGGCCGGTGACGACAGGATACAGGCCGTCCGCGACGGCAGGCGCTGGAAGCTGCTGGAACCCATGGAAGATCTCGCCGACGCCGATCACGTTGCCAACCTCATTGCCGACCTCAACGGTCTCCGGATCGCGGAGTTTCTCGACGATGAAACCCCGCTTGCCGACATCGGTCTGGACCCGCCGGCCTACCAGATCACCATCGTACGCGCAGGCGACGGTCCACCCATTCGCCTCGACTTCGGATCCGCGCTGGAGCAAGACGGCACCACCACCATCGCGTGCCGCCGCGGCGGATCGGAGCTCTTTCGGGTGAACGACGGCGCCGCCGTCAGGCTCACCAAGGCCCCCGTTCGTTGGCGGTCGCCGAAGGTGTACGACTTCGAAACATGGGACGTCGAGCGGCTGCGGCTCGTGACCGGAGAGGACTCGATTGCTTTGACCCGTGACGAGGGTCTGTGGACGGCTGACCAGGGCGGAGAGGTCGACCACGGTGCGGTCCAGGATCTCTTGACCAAGCTCGCCGAACTCGAGGCCTCGGAATTCGATCTCATCCAACCCGGGACCGATACGATGGGAACGATCGAGGTCACGCTGGAGCCCGACGACGGCGACGCACCGGTCACGGTGACCTATGTCTTCCACCGGCCCCTCACCGAGGGTGGGCAGGCCATGGTTGTGGTGAGCGCCAGGGACACGGTGATGAGCGTCGACGCCGCGTCGGTCAACGAAATCCTCGTCGATCCCGACGAGCTGGTGACGTCTGAGGCCCCTGCCGAAGACCCTCAGGAGTAGGTCCAAGGCCCAAGGCCCGAGGTCGAAGGTCCAAGGTCCAGGATCGTACGTCCCAGGTGATCGGGCGGAGATCCGGGTCCCGACTCCCGAGTCCCGAATCCCGCGCCCCGGCCCGCTGCGCTACAATGCGCGCGCCCGGGGGGAACAACGGTGTCCGACTGGCGTACACAGTTCGACGACCTGCAGGCGCGACGACCGGATCTCGGCGAGAGGGTGTGCCGCCGTCTTTTGCAGGACATGCAACGGCGTGGAGTCGTGGATTTCGACACCCTCGACGACCAGATCGCCGCCGTGCTCAAGCTCTCCGCCTTCCGGCGGGAACTCGACCCCAACCGGCCCAAACCGAAGCTGCCGCACCACTCCCATCAGGCGCTGCGGGATCTCGCCCTCGACTATGCCGAACGCCACATGAAGCCGGAGGAGATCTCGGCCACCATCCTGCGGGTGGAAAAGACCTACCTCGCCTACGAGGGTGCCCGGATGGCCGAGGACCCCGACACGCCTATCCCTGCCCTGCGCGACAAAATTCGTGAGTTTCTCGATTTCGCGCCGGGCGAGGCCGAAGCCCCTCCCGAGGATGTCCTCGGCACCCGCGCCGCGCTGGTTCGGCGGCTGCTCACCGATCACCTGGACTTCATCTCGGTGGCCAAGCGGTATATCAAGGTGCTCGAGTTCGGCGATGTCCTGGACCACATCATCCCCACCGATGGCAATCAGGGGCGGCTTGGCGGCAAGGCCGCCGGTCTCATCCTGGCGAACTCGATACTCCTGCGCGCCAGGGAGGACGGACGTTTTCGCGGAGACTACCGCATCCCCACCTCCTATTTCCTGCCGTCCAACGGAATCCTCGAATTCATGGAGTACAACGGGCTCGAGGATCTGATCAACGTCAAGTACAAGCCCATCGAGGAGGTCCGGGAGGAATTCCCGCTATTGGAGCGACTGTTCAAAGGCGGTTCGCTGCCGCCGACGATTCGTCGCGGACTCGAGAGCATGCTCCAAGAGATCGGCGAGGGTCCGCTCGTGATCCGTTCATCCAGCCTGTTGGAGGACCGGATCGGTCACGCCTTTTCGGGCAAGTACAAGAGCCTGTTCATCGACAATCGCGGTCCCATCGACAAACGTCTGGCTGATGTTGAGAACGCCATCGCCGAGGTGTACGCGTCAGTCTTTCACCCAGACCCCATCGAATACCGGCGCGAACGCGGCCTGATTGATTTCCAGGAACAGATGGGAGTCCTGATCCAGCAGGTGGTTGGCCGCGAGGTGGGACGGATGATCTTTCCGGTCTTTGCCGGGGTGGCATTCTCGGTGTGCGAGATGCGTTGGTCTCCCCGGATTCAACGGACCGATGGTATGGCCCGGCTGGTGCTCGGTCTGGGAACGCGCGCCGTCGATCGGACGGTGGCCGACTACCCGGTGCTCGTCGCGCTCGAACAACCGACTCTGAGAGCGGTCCAGCGACCCGATGAAATCTACCGTTACTCGCAGGCCGAGGTCGATACGGTGGATCTCCGGGAGGGCCAGTTCGAATCACAGTCTTTGGAGAAATTCCTCACCCGGACCGGCCGCCAACTTCCCCTGATGAACCGCATCTTCTCGATCTACCGCGATCGGCAGATCCTGCCCATGGTCGGAATCATGGCCCAGCTCCACCCCGAGGAGATGGTGGTCACCTTCGACGGACTGTTGAAGTCGCCATTCCCCGCAGAGCTCAAGGGCATGCTCGACGAGCTTCAGGACGGCCTTGGCGAACCCGTGGACGTTGAGTTCGCCCACGATGGTGAAGATTTCTACATGCTGCAGTGCCGGACCCTGAGTCAGGGGGCAGCCACCAAACGCGAACCGATTCCTTCCCACGTCCTCGACCGAGACAGGGTATTTTCGGCCAATCGTTATGTCCAAACCGGTCAGGTCCACGACCTGGAGTACCTCGTGCTCGTGGATCCGCAGGACTACGAGAACCTGCCCACCCGCGAGCAGATGGAGCGTGTGGGGAGGGCCGTCGGCAAACTGAATCGTACCCTTCCGGAGCGCCGCTTCATTCTGATGGGTCCGGGTCGGTGGGGCAGCCGCGGCGACATCCGACTCGGTGTGCCGATCACTTACGCCGACATCTGCCGAACCGCGCTGCTGGTGGAGATCGCCCGACAGAAGGGTGCGTACGTTCCCGATGTTTCCTTCGGCACTCATTTTTTCAATGATCTGGTGGAATCGGGCATCGGCTACCTTCCCCTGTATCCGGACGATGACGACGTTGTCTGGAACGACGAATTCCTGCGTGGATCGGAGAACTCCCTCGCCGCCATCGCGCCGAAATACGCCGATATGACGGACGTCGTGCGGGTGATCCACGTCCCGAGCGCGGCCGACGGGATGCTGGCCCACGTCGTCATGGACGGCGAGACCGACCGGGCGCTTTGCTATCTCGGACCACCGACCGAATAGATTCTGAATTTTGAATCCTCAGTTCTGAATTGACGCCCGGCCGCGCCGAGTGCGCGATGCAAAAAACCCACCCCCCCGGCAGGGGGAGGGTGGGCGGCAATTCAAGACTCGATATTCAGAATTGAAAATTGTTCTTCGTTTATGCCCAACCCCGCAGGTGACAGGCCGTTGCGACGCGCTGGATCGCGATCATGTACGCCGCGTCGCGCATATACTCGCCGGTTTCCTCCGCAAGATCCGCCACCGCGTTGAAGGCCGAAGTCATCTTCTGATCGAGCCGCTGCAGCACCTCGTCCTTGGGCCAGAAGAAGTTGGTGTTGCACTGCACCTGCTCGAAATACGAGCAGGTGACACCACCGGCGTTGGCGAGAAAGTCGGGGATCACGAAAATCCCCCGCTCCTTGAGGATCGCGTCTGCCTCCGGAGTGGTCGGACCGTTGGCGCCCTCGGAGATGATCCGCACGCTGGAGTGGATCTTGGTCACGTTGTCGGCGGTGATCTGATTCTCGAAGGCGCCCGGAATCAAGATTTGCGCATCCTGTTCGAGCCATCCCTCGGCATCCAGGATGGTGTAACCGGCCTCCTCCGCGCGCTCCTTGTGGATGGTCCCAAACCGATCGGTGATGGACAGCAGGAACTCGACATCGATTCCCTCCGCATTGGCGAAGGTGTAGGCGCAATGGTCGTCGTTATCCCAACAGGCGACCGCCACAACCGTGCCACCGAGCTCGATAAAGAGTTTGGCCGCATACTGCCCCACGTTGCCGAATCCCTGGATCGACGCTCGTGTTCCCTTCACCGACAGCCCCATCCGCTTGAGAGCCTCGCGCACCACGTAGATCACGCCATAACCGGTTGCTTCGGTGCGACCGAGCGATCCACCGACCTCGACGGGTTTGCCGGTGATCACACCCGGGTAGTGGCCATCGGAAACCTTCTCGTACTCGTCGAGCATCCACACCATGTGCTGGGGATTGGTCATGACGTCGGGCGCCGGGACGTCCCGGACCGGCCCGATGTTGCGAGCCACCTGGCGCACCCAGCCCCGGCACAGCGCTTCCTGCTCCCTGGGGGACAGGTTGTGCGGATCGCAGATCACACCGCCCTTGCCGCCGCCGAGCGGAATGTCCACCACGGCGCACTTCCACGTCATCCACGTCGCCAGAGCCCGGACCGTGTCAATCGTCTCCTGGGGGTGGAAGCGGATACCGCCCTTGGCGGGTCCGCGGGCGTCGTTGTGCTGTACCCTGAATCCGCGGTACACCTTGACCTGACCGTCGTCCATTCGAACCGGGATGGTGAAATGGTACTCGCGCTGCGGCCACCGCAGAAGATCCCGGATTCCACCTTCCAGCTGCAGCTTGTCTGCGACCGCATCGAACTGGCGCTGGGCCATCTCGAACGCGTTGAACTCCTTGGCCATGTCACAACCTCCTTCAGCACACACGCGGGCGCGTTATACGCCTTTGATGCGTCCCAGTCAAGGACTCGCGCATTTTTTCACAAGCTTTTCGGTCGGCGAGGGCGCCGGACGGCTGTTTTCTGCCGCCCTGACCCACGGTACATTGTGACATGCCGACTCGAGGGGGCCCACAATGACCGAAGACCACATCAGCATCGATATCGAATTGCTCGGACCCGAGGCATCAGCCGCCGCGGATCGAGCCGTCACCACATCACCCGTCGTGCTCACTCGAGGAGGTCTTCCAGTGGCGGCGCTGGTCTCCATCGACTGGCTCGAGAACCTCCAGCGGGACCGGCAGCTGTTGCAGCGGCTCGCGCTGGGCGAGCTGGAGAGCGCCGCCGGCGACGGGATCGATCTCGACGCCGTGCTCGAGGACTGCCGCCTGTTGCTCGAGGAGAGCTGAGATGCGGGTGCTGGTGACGCCGTCGGCGAGAGCCGAACTCCTGGAGACCGTGGTCAAAATCAGAACACGCGATCGCCGTGAGGCCGCCCGTTTCATCGACGCGGTCGCCCGTAACATCGGAGCCGTGGCGGATGGCGTTGAAGCGGGTCGGGAACTCGACTCACCGTGGAGTGCAGCCCGGGCCGCCGACGATCACCGGCTGTACCTCCGCGAACGACGGGACGCAATGTGGCTGATCGCGGTGTGGCCGGATCCGGACACCAGGGACAACGTTTAACGTTAAACGTTTAACGTTAAACGTCTAAAATGGATCGAGATGTAATCCAATAAACAAAAACGCCCGGCGAATAGCACCGGGCGGAAATCTCTCGAGATTGGCTCCGCAGGAGGGACTTGAACCCCCAACCTAGTGGTTAACAGCCACCCGCTCTACCATTGAGCTACTGCGGAGCACTCGCAGCAGGCGATCATTGTAGGTTTCAGCGGCCAATTGTCAACCTGCCGACGGACGGACGAGGACAAAATTGAGCCTCACCGACGGGGCCCGGGCCAGGGCGTGCCGCGCCTCTTCCCGCGATCCGAATCTCGTCGCGCCCAGGAGGCGACCCTCGACCTGGAGTTTGAGCCGGTCCCCTTCCAGCGGCCACGGTTGGACTCGCCACCGCTCTCCACCGACGTTCGTGGCCCGAATCTCTTCTGCTCCACCCTGGGCGGTTCGGCCCGACAGGGTAAAGGGTGACCCGAGAGCGGCACAGAGATAGACCGAAAGTCGGTCACATGCGGCGAGCAGCCCGGTGTTGATCCGCCAACCCTCTCCGTCGAGAAACGGAGCATAGCGCGGGTCCTGAACAAGGGATTCCCGCCACCCCTCCTGCAGCCGGTCCATCTCGGCCCGAAACGCCTCGGCGGCCCGGCCGCTCACCGTATCGCCACGTTCCAGAAGATCGCTGGTCTTGTTTTCAACCAACCTGACAAAGTGATGGGCGACCATGAGTCCCGCGTAGCGACTGAAGGCGGCGGCCCGTTGAACACTGGAACGCCAGATCTCCAGATGCTCGGCCACCGGCATCCGATCGAAGGTGACGGGCCGGCCCCTGTCGTCGATGCCGGGGTCCAGGTCGAACTCGGTCCACCCCACATCGTGCAGCATGACGGCCGCCATCACCTCGGCGCGCGGAGCGGGGCGGGCGAATCGCCGGTTGCCCCAGTGCTGCGCCACCTGCCAACCGAGCCACGCGTGCGAGGCCTGGGGGATGGCGATGGCGCCGGACGACGACCCTTTGGGATACAAGAACATCGGGGCATTCTACCCGGACCCACGGGATTCGGGAATCGGGATTCGGGGCTCCAAGCCCATTCCTCTCCTTCAAATCCGATCCCCGATTTCCGAGCAACGAGCCCCGTGGTAACCTTCAACCATGGTGCAGTTCGGTACCTCCGGTTGGCGCGGCATCATCGGTCGCGAGATCACCTTCCGTAAGGTTCGGATGGTCTGTCAGGCCCTTGTCAATCTGTTGCACGAAAATCGACCTGAAGTCGGGCGCATCATCGTCGGATACGACACCCGAATGTTGTCGGAGAAGTTCGCCGATGCGGCCACCGAGCTGATCGCCTCCAACGAGGTGACGGTGGAGCGGACGATCCGCGACGTTCCCTCTCCGGTTGTGGCCTCCGCGGTCCTCGACCGTGGAGCCGACGCCGGCATCACCTTTACCGGCAGCCACAATCCGCCCGAGTACAACGGTCTCAAGATTTACACCAGGGACGGCATCCTCGCCCCCAGGGAGTACACCGACCGGGTCGAGCAGTACTACCGGGCCCTGACCGATGCCTGGGAGGAGACCTTCCTGCCGCGCACCGACCTCATCACCTCGCTCGACCCAAAGGCGGTCTACCTCGAGAGATTGCAGCGGCTGATCGATTGGGAGGCCCTCCGTTCGAGCAACCTCGAAATGGTGGTTGATCCGCTCTACGGCACCACCCGCGAGTACCTGGACCACATCCTGCTTGAGAACGAGCTCCCCATTACGGTGATCCACAACACCCGCGACCCATACTTCGGTGGATACGCTCCCGATTGCACGTCGGAGAATCTCTCCCGTCTGCGCGACACCATGCGCCGCACCGGAGCCCAGCTCGGGCTGGCCACCGACGGAGACGGCGACCGTTTCGGCATTCTGGACCAGGGCGCCAGGATGTTGGACTCCTGTCAGGCTCTGGCTCTGGTCCTCGACTACCTTGCGAGGCGGAGGGGCTTGAAGGGGAGGGTAGGACGAACTCTGGCCACCTCGACGCTGATCGATGCGGTTGCCGCGGAGCACGGTCTCGAACTCGTGGAAACCCCGGTGGGATTCAAGAACTTCGGCCCCATGCTGGTGGACGGCACCCTCGAGTACGCCGCCGAAGAAAGCGCCGGCCTGGCATGGGCGAAATTCCTGCCGGAGCGGGACGGGGTGCTCGCCTGCCTGTTGGTGGCCGAAATGGTGGCGGTGGAGGGCAAGACCCTCCTCGAGCTCATGCAGGACCTCACCTCTCGTGTGGGGACTCACGCCTTTCGGCGGATTCAGATTCCACTGTCGGATCGCAGTCGACAGATCTTCGAAGATCGGCTCAAGCAGGACTGGAAGAAGAAGCAACCCAACGGTCACAAGGTAATTGAGGTGGACCGCAGGGACGGCCTCAAACTGATCTTCGAGGGCGGCAGTTGGATTCTGGTCCGCGTTTCGGGGACCGAGCCCAAGATCCGGATCTACGCCGAGGGGCGCTCTCACGAGGAGATGCGCCACCTCATGCACATGGCAAAACAGCTCTTCACCAACCGGAGGTTTTGACGATGTTCGACATCGAATTCGTGTTCGGGCGGGAGGTTCTCGACTCCCGCGGAAACCCAACCGTCGAGGCCGAGGTCATCCTGGCGAGCGGGGCCGTCGGCCGCGCCATCGTCCCATCGGGCGCGTCCACCGGTTCCAGGGAGGCTCTGGAACTGCGCGACGGCGACTCTGACCGTTTTCTCGGCAAAGGGGTTTCCCGCGCCGTGGAACACGTCAACGGCGTGCTGGCGGAAACCGTCGAGGGGTTGGATGCCCGTGATCAGCTCGGTATCGACCAGGCCATGATCGAGGCCGACGGCACCGACAACAAGGGAGCCGTCGGAGCCAACGCCATCCTCGCGGTTTCGCTGAGTGTGGCGCACGCGGCCGCAGAGGCCAGCGGCCTGCCGCTCTACCAGTACTTGGGCGGTTGCGGCGCCCGAGATCTGCCGGTGCCGATGATGAACATCGTCAATGGCGGCGCCCACGCCGACAACTCGGTGGACTTCCAGGAATTCATGGTCATGCCGGTGGGATTCGGCACATTTTCGGAAGCTCTCCGTGCCGGCGTCGAGATCTTTCACACGCTCAAAAAGGTCCTCGGCGGACGCGGGCTCGCCACCGCCGTCGGTGACGAGGGTGGTTTCGCACCCAATCTCGAGTCCAATCGGGCCGCGCTTGAACTGATCATGGAGGCCATCGAGAAGGCGGGATACGAGCCGGGCACCGAGGTGGGTCTGGCGCTCGACGTCGCCGCTTCGGAGTTCTTCGCCGACGGACGCTACAACCTCACGGGCGAAGGTCGGATCGGTCTCACGGCGGACGATCTCATCGCCGTCTACCAGGAGATGGTGGACGCCTTCCCCATCGTCTCCATCGAAGACGGCCTGGCCGAGGGCGACTGGGACGGCTGGAAGCGCCTCACCGACGCGCTCGGCAACCGCATCCAGCTTGTGGGAGACGATCTCCTGGTCACCAACCCCAAGATCATCAATGAAGCCATCACCAAGGGCATCGCCAACTCGGTGCTGATCAAGCTCAACCAGATCGGCACCTTGACCGAAACCATCGATGCGATCCAGATGACCCAGACGGCCGGCTACACCGCGGTCGTGTCACACCGGTCCGGCGAGACCGAGGACACCACCATCGCCGACCTCGCGGTGGGACTCAACACCGGTCAGATCAAAACCGGATCGGCCAGTCGAACTGACCGTATCGCCAAGTACAACCGGCTCCTCCGCATCGAAGAGGAGCTCGAGGATGCCGGCCGTTTCCGCGGCGCGGCGGTGCTGCCCCGAAGGCGGTCGTGAAGCGGCTACCTCTCATCCTGCTCGCCATCGTCGCCGTGGCGGCATTGGGCGTGCTGTCCGGCGTCGTCACCCAGGGCTTTCAGGAGGTGGCGCGGGTCGAGGAAGAGAAGCGGCTTCTGGAGCAGGAGAAGGTCCGGCTGGAACGGTCGATTTCCGAGATCCAGGCGACCCTGGACGCGTTCCACTCCAGTCCCGAAGCGGTGGAGTCCATGGCCCGTCAAGAGCTCGGCTGGATCAGGCCGGGCGACACGATCCTGGTGCTCGCCACTCCCACCCCGCAGCCGCTTCCCATCTCCTTGACACAACCCACGCCCACTCCTATACTCGCTCTCCCTGAATGACGCGGGGTGGAGCAGTCCGGTAGCTCGTTGGGCTCATAACCCAAAGGTCGCAGGTTCAAATCCTGCCCCCGCAACCATCCGAATCACAGCCGCGCGCAGCGCGGCTGTTTCATTTGGATGGTCGAGCATACGCGGTCTCCGAGCTGTCGGGGTCATCTCGACCGTTTGCCGCGTGTGCTCAACACGCTCACGGCTGCGATTCGCAGGCACGCCGTTGTCGCAAGGCGAGAACGGCTGTGACTGCTCGCAGACGGGAGCGGAGCCCGTTGAAATCACCGCCTGCGATCCTCAGCAGACCGACGAGTAGGGCGATACCCGTCATTATCGCTGGAAGATGCCGTCCTCATCTCTTCCGCGCCGATTGCCATGCCGCCACCAGTTGCGCCCCCCACTGGTACATGGCCAGTGAGGTCAGGACCAGGGCGGCGCCGAGCCACTGCTCTGGATCGAGACTCTCTTCATTGACGATGGCGCCAAGCCAAAGGGCGAACACCGGCGCGATGAGATTGAGCAGACCAACGTCGCGTGGGCTCATGCGCTGCAGGATGTAGAAATAGCCAACGAAACCGAAAATCGAACCGAACACGACGAGGTAGGAGATTGAAATCACAGCGCGCAACGAGGGGTCTTGAAACGAAGCGGCGCCGGTGAGGAAGAACAGCACAACAAACAGTGGTGTGCTGATGATCAAGGCACCACTCGATTGGGCGAGCGGGTGTCCACCAAGGTCGATTCTCTTGACCAGAACCGCGCTCAAACTGAAAATCCACACCGCAGCGAAAAGCACAATGAGCGCCCAGGTTCCGCGCTCCGAAACGCCCAGCTCACCATTGAACATCAGCGCGAATCCACACAATGCGACCATCAGTGCCATCAGTTTTCCTGGGCTGAAGAACGACTCTCCGAGCAGTTTGATCGACAACAGCCCGGAAAAAACCGGCGTCATGCCGAAAATCACCGAGAGCATTCCGGACTCGATGTACTGACTCGCCCAGTAGGCCATGGTCATCGCACAGAACATGCCGAGGCCTGCAGCGAGGTAGCTGAAGATCGCCTGACGGTGCCAATGCACCTGAATTCCAAACGCTTTGCAGAGCAGAAAACTCAGCACCGCTGCCGGCACCATTCGCCATGTGATTGCGGGGATGAAACCAACATCGGTCGCACCCCATGCGATGGCCAGGGGTGTTGTCGACCAGATGGCAACGACCGCGAAGAAGGTCCCGCGCAACTTCATCATCTTCATTCATCATGGTGCCAGGTACAATAATGTAGTAATCTGACGCAGCCCGCTTGTCTTAACCCCCTACTCGCCAAATCGATTTTGAAGATCGGCAGCGACCTGATCGAACAGCCGACGCGCTGCGGGGTCGTCAACCCGCAGCTCCGCGAACCGCTTGGCCGCATAGCTCAGGCTTCCAGGGTGTTTCCTCAGAATCTCAGCCAGCCTGCTGATCTTCTGACGAAAACGCTCAACACCAAGAAGCGTAATGAGTCCGCGCAGTTGTGCGATGTCGCTGCTCTTGCCCCGCCCAGCCAACTCGGCCAGCTGCACATCGAGCGCTTCGCATGCAGCGTGCAGGTATGACTCCGCCGTTACCGCTGGAGGCACCGGCTCTGTGCTGCGCCCCAAATAGTCGACGAACGGACCCTCGTGTGATGGCTCGATGCGATCGTCTCGCTCTCGGGGACCTCGCCACCACGGCAGCTTGCCCGGACTCTCGCCGAGCCATTCCTTATCGCCCGCCCCGCGCAGCGTGCGCACATAGATCCTCCGAGCCACTCGATGGGTTTCACCATAGATCGACAGCGTTTCGTCAGCATCCAACAACGGCGACTGCCGCCGCTTGAGCAGCTCTCCGTGGCCGCTCCAGCGGTAATCTGCCGGATCCTCGACCAGCCCTGCTTTCACTGGGTTGAGATGGATATACGCGACCAGCTGCTGAAGGTACGAGTCGTCCTCGACTAACTTTGCTCTGTAGCGCCCCTGCCACAGCGGTCCCAGCACTCCATGACGTCGGTTAAATCCCTTGCTGCTTCGCCCCTGGATCGACGCCATGCTCCGCCACATCGGTACGCGCCCGGTGCGTAACGCTATGTGGTAGTGGTTCGAGAGAAGCGCCCACGCAAAGACGATGAAGCCATCTCGTTTCTTGGTCGCTCTGACGATGTCGACAAACGCTTCCGCCTCTGAGCTCTCAGCGAAGACGGGCTCGCCCCTCCCCACCCGCGCATAGACATGGTAGATGGCGCCAGGGATGAAGATGCGTTTCGGTCGCGGCACTGCCTGTCACAACCTTTCGTCATATCATTATATTATTGTACCTGGCACTGATTCTTCTGGCACTGATTCGGGATTAGCGAAGATGTGCTCCCCGCTCGAGACCCGGTTGTAGACGTGGTACCAGCCACCTTCGACGAC
>Ga0272441_10009946_pt1 | contig 14550 bp, 11 predicted proteins | sample SSMProp6N_FD_193582 | JGI IMG/M metagenome (GOLD analysis project Ga0272441, IMG submission 193582) | Marine sediment archaeal communities from Little Sippewissett salt marsh, Falmouth, MA, United States - SSM-Prop-6N | ecosystem: Environmental > Aquatic > Marine > Wetlands > Sediment ... | reverse complement strand
TGGTATCACTATTTCCAGGATATTACTGAAGAGGCATTACTGAATAACGTGACATGGATATCCAATCAGAATGATAAGTTCCGTTTTAATCTCATCCAGCTGGATGATGGATTTCAAGCGGAAGTAGGTGATTGGTACCGATTTTCTACGGGATTTCCGGAAGGTGTAACTGGTGCTGCGAGTGAAATCCGAGATTTTGGTTTTAGACCAGGCTTGTGGCTGGCTCCTTTTATTCTGCATCCCGGCTCATTTTTATACAAGAATAAGCCGGAATGGATTATCAAAAATAGAAATGGCAAACCGTCTAATGCCGGATTTGTATGGAATCGATTCACTTCAGGTTTGGATGTATCCCACCCGGAAGTGCAGGAATATACAGGAAAATTGATCAACACAGCTGCAAATGAATGGGGATTTTCCTACTTAAAGCTGGATTTCCTTTATGCGGGTGTGTTAAAAGGGCGCCGGTATAACCAGTCCATGACAAGAGCTCAATCACTCAATCAAATCTTCCATCTGATCAGGGACAGCGCAGGCCCGGAGGTATCACTGCTGGGTTGTGGATGTCCGCTTGGATCAGGTGTAGGGATCTTTGATATTATGCGGATTGGAGCAGATGTTGCTCCTGAGTGGGCCCCGTCATTTTTTGGAGTTTCCTTTCCTTTTAGGAAGGAGTGTGTATTTCCTTCAGCCAGGAATTCTATAAGAAGTATTCTTGCGCGAATGCCCATGCACCGGAGGTTATGGGTAAACGATCCTGATTGTATACTACTCCGCAAGACAGAAACCAAATTGTCAGAGGCAGAAGTTCAGAGCCTGGTCACGGCCGTATCTTTCTCTGCTGGTGCACAGATTGTATCGGATAATTTACCAGAGCTCGATAAAGAACGAATGGATTGGTTATCTTTCATGCTGCCCCCAATAGAGGAACAAGCTGTAGTTATTGACTGGTTCACGAAGACAGAACCAGAACTGTTTTACCGAAAGGTGCAGAATAACTGGGATCAATGGTATCTTGCAGCCAGAATCAACTGGCTGGATCAGGCAACTTTACAGCATTTCTCACCTGCTGATTTTCTACTTGAAGACCAAAAAAGCTGGTTCCTTTTTGATCTGTGGCAAAACAGCGTTGTTTACCTCGGTCCAGGTGAGGAGTATATACGAAATACGGAACCTCATGGAACTGGGCTTATTGTCTTTCGAAGGAGGTCAGGCGAACCTCAATGGATTGGAGATACACTGCATATTTCGCAAGGAGGTTTAATCAAGGGCTGGGACTATCGAAGTGGGCATCTTGGTATTTCATTAAGCACAGACCGTCCAAGGAAGGGGGATTGCTGGCTATATATTCCAGGAAGTGTCTCAGGCGTAAGCTTTGACAGCAATCGTCTGAAATTCATGCAGGTAGATAATGGCATTCTCAAGGTTTCATTGGAATTGATTTCAAATCACAATCTAGAAGTGGAATTCCAGAATAAATAATGAGTATTCCTGGTGGAAAAAATCCTTGTCGTCGATCTGACCATGCGGTAGGCTTATTGTGATACAAATACATATGGAGAATGCATGCCCGGATTAAGTATTGACCTGATCGTCCAAATTATCGCAATACTTTTATTTATTGCTTTCCTTTTGGTACTCAGGAACGGCAGCAATCAGATAAGATCAGCGAGCAGACTTCAATTCTTTCTGCTTCGCAGGGAACGCATCCGACAAGGATGGCGTTTTATCATTTTCAGTTTTATTCTTGCGGGATTGGCGCTGCTTGTTCAGTTTGAAGGGCGTGAAGTTGGGTATTTATTAATTACACCAACACCATCCATTACACCAACTGCTTCAATTACTCCTACTTCAACCATTACACAAACAGCAACGATTACAACTTCTCCGACGATTACCGATACTCCTACCATTACTGCCACACCTTCGGATACACCAACACCGATGCTCCCAGAAGATATTACGGTTCTTTTTGTTGAAACGGTAACTCCCAATCCTGAAGCAGTCTTCAGCCCAATCCAGGTGGCTAGAAGACTGAACGCCTTAAATCAGGCAATCAATCCTTCAGAGGAATTCGAAAACCCGGTGTCAATTCTTTTCGGTGCGTTCAGTTATGATTACCTGGCCGATGGTGTTCGCTGGAGCGCAATCTGGTATCGAGGTGAAGAGGTAGTATGTTTTGAGTCAATGCCATGGGATGGGGGGACAGGGGGGTATGGTTTTACAGAATGCAGTATAGATCAATGGGAGCCGGGTGAATATGAAATCCAACTTTTCCTTGGAGAAGCGTGGAAGATATCAACTCGCTTTACTATCACCGGAGCTCCTCCTACGTTTACTCCAACGCCAACAACCACTGCCACCAGTTCAGCAACTCCTGCAGCGTCAGCAACAGATGCTGAGACACCCACACCATAGAATCGATCACGCCCAAATCTTTCTTCTTCCAGGAAATTCAGACGCAATGGAAATATGGAGAGCCACATTTTAGTTTGGTATGATGCTTTCTAGCGGTTGGAAATATACCGAGCAGATGATTGAATCAATTCGAGGAAAGCCTTATAGCCCTGTTCCATTGGTTCAAGTTTGATAAATTCATCGTCGCTATGAGCATTTCCTCCCTGTGTAAGGCCTACACATACGGCCGGAATTCCCAGACTTAATGGGATGCTGGCATCTGTTGAGCCAATTTCAAATCGTACCTGTGAGATTCCCTGTTTTTTATATGCCCTTTGAGCCAGGTCTACAAGAGGGTGTTCTGGAGGAATTGCTCCTCCAGGACGATTTCCTATACTTGCAAGTTCACATCTGAGTTCGGTATCAGTTTTTCTATCTACTATTATTTTTATTTTTTGAGCAATATGTTCTATACGATCCTCATCTTCAGAACGAAGATCGATTTCCAAGAATGCTTCTTTGGCCAGGGAGTTGATAGAAGTACCCCCATTAAGAATCCCTATGTTAAGAGTTGTCCGGGGAGAACGCGGAAGAGGAATTCCCAGAATCTGTTCTGCCAGGTGGATGAGTTCGTGGATAGCGGATTTCCGTTCGGCATGAGCCCAGGAATGTCCGCCTTGAGTTTTCAAGGTAAGCCGGTATCTTTGAATGGGTAAGGCCCGATGATAAATCGTTCCCAGTGCCATTCCCTCGACCACAAGGTATACTGATGGGGTATCCAGAAAATCTGCTGCAAGCTGGCGTATTCCATTCAGGTTTCCCAGCCCTTCTTCCCCAACTGTTCCAATAAACCAGATATCTGCCGGTAAATCCTTGCCATGCAGATCCGAAGCCAATTCTGGAAGCGCAGCAAGTGCAACAGAATTGTCGCCGATACCCTGGCCATATATTGAAGTTTCCGTACGTTTACAAAACAAGTCAATGTCAAGTGGAAAAACGGTATCCATATGTGCGCAAACAAGTACGTTTTCCTTCTTTCCAGAAGGAAGGCAGCCAAGCAGATTCCCTGCCTGGTCCAGATGTACACTTTCAAGACCTGCTTCTTCGAATTCCCGCTTCATAAACTCTGCACGTTCGGTTTCATGGAAAGTGGGCGCAGGAATTTGCTGGACGGAAATCGTTCTTTGAATCCATCGCTCAAGGTTCACAGCACCACCTCCAGAATTTTTCCGCGCAGTGATTCCAGTCTTGCTTCAGCAAGGCCAGGCAGTGCATCCAGTGCGTGCAATGCCGGAGTACCTTCGATAGCCAGGGAGGCTGAGATGCTGCCGTAAAGTGCTGCTTCAAGCACATCCCCGGTCTTGGTCAGACCTGCAAGAAATCCGCCAGCAAAAGCTGCGGAAGCCCCCATTTCGTCTGTTACATTACCTGGGTAAGCAGGGATGTGGTAAAGGGTCTCACTTGATTGCTTCCAGAGCAGCTGTCCAGAAGCGGCTCCTGTATAGACAAGAAACTTGCATCCATGTTTGCATAGCGAACGTGAATACTCCCTGATTGAATACGATTGGAACTCGACTCCATATGGAAGTTTAGAGCTGCTGATTATCGGTGCGGTTATTCCGCTGAATAATACCGGTAGTTCATCTTTAAAATCAGGCTGAAGGCAGTAGCCTGGCGGGATAATTACAACATACTCAACCCCTTTTTCCTTCATAAAAACAGGGATGCTGATTTGTGCCAGATAGTGTTCAGAAACAACAAGGCAAGCAGATGATGACCAAAGAGATTCGGGTATATCCTCCGGCCGAGAGGTGAAATGCGGATAACTCTTGTGCCCTTTCAATTGAAAACCCGCTTTGGGTAGATGAATGAAATGTTTTGGCAGCGGACGTTCAATCGTGCGAAAAAAAACCGCAGCATTTGAATCACGACGAATGCCTTGATTGGTGCATTCGTAGAAGATTCTGGGATGAATGGAATCAGGCAGTATGATCAGAGCATCTGTGTCGAATCCACTCCTGTTCAATTCATCGAGAGCATGTTCAGGAAAATCTGAACCAATACGCCCTTGCAAGTGGACTGAATCATTCCATATTTTTGCACCTGCTGCTGCAAAAATCCCATCTCCAGAAAGGACTTCAGAAAAGTACTTGCCTTTACAGTCAACTGCGTGGGCAAGTAGAAGCGGGCCTATGATGAGAAGCTGGTCATTTCTTGTCGTCATTCTTTGATTATACGAATCCGCCAATCAGGCTGCAATTATTTATAAAGCTATTGCTGTCGGCTCATTTTTTTTGAATGTTTCTTGCTACAACATCTGCCCAATAAAAAGTGGTTATTGAAAACTTAAAAAAATCAATGCTTGCGGGTATGTTCAAAGTATGTATAATATCAACGTCAGGTGTCAACAAAATTTACCTTCGATTGAAGGGGTATCTTTCCAGAATGACCACGAACATCCTGCTAATTGAAAGCGCTCGTTTGAGTGCGCCATCTTTTGCGCCTTCTCTTGAAAAGAAGGGATACAGTATTTCAATAGAGAATAAGGTCAAGGATGTTCTTAATAAAAAAAATACAAAGGATTATGATCTTGTTATCCTCGATGCGGCTTCGATGCAAACCAGTGGTTACCGAATGTGCAAGAAGCTTTCTGGAAAATTGGACGGTATTCCAATTATCCTATTAACTCCTGAAGGCACTGGCACTCTTCCGGAAAGTGGCTACGCTCTGGTTCTGGAACACCCTTTTACATCACGAAAACTAATCAATCGTGTTATCCGTTTTGAACCAGGCGAGGAAGAAGGAAAACTTCTAAAGACAGGCCCGATTTCACTTTCTACCAGCCGAAAAATCGTTCGCTGTATGGGGAACGAGGCCAGATTGACTCCGAAGCAAATGGACCTGCTAAAGCTTTTTATGAAAAACCCTGGCAGAGTCATGACACGGGCGAAGCTTATTAAACAGATCTGGGATACGGAGTATACAGGGGATACACGCACATTGGATGTGCACATGAGTTGGCTTCGTAAATCGATTGAGCCTGACCCTGCAAATCCTCGTTTCTTTGTCACTATCAGGGGAGTAGGTTATCGTTTGGATATCCCTAAATCAGCTTGAACGTGTATTTACTACTAGGGGGGAAAGCGAACGCTCCTTATTTTCCCGTGTTTAACGATTCCATAAGTGTGGTTATCCGTCCCTGATTGTCGAAAAACCGTACAGCGATCTGAAAATCTCTTTCCTCTTGATAGGTATGGGTAAGAGTATAGCTGTCAGTTTTTGAATGATCGGAATTTTCAACCGTGGAAATCTGCTCCTTGCTGTGAAATACTGACCCATTGTAATCCCAGTCAACTTCAACCAATTGTATATACTGATCGGTTTGTTCCGGCGTATGAATGGATAGTTGGACGCAGGTGTCTTCCAGGTTAATCTTGATTGTTGGAGACAAGGCAGATGATTGTGACTTGCGGGTATCTGTACTCCAAACAGTGAAGGGTGATGCCTTGCATTCCAGCATCCGTTTATATGTCGTACTGACTGCCAATTGAGTGTTATCACAGGCAATCCAGCGTCGTCCGTTCTGTTCTGCAGCTTCAGCGGTTGTCCCAGAGCCACAGAAGAAATCAGCAACTATACTGTCAGGATTACTCGACGCTTTCACAATCCTGTTCAGCAGCGCTAATGGTTTCTGGGTGGGGTACCCCGTTCTCTCGTTATGAAGTCTGGCAACAACCGGGAAATACCACCAGTCTTCAGGTACCTTGCCTCTTTTGAGGTTTGGCTTCTTGCCAAAACCGGCTTTTTTTGATGAAGCAAAAGTCTTTATAGTGGAAGGGTTATACGGAACACGTACGTCGTCAACGTTAAAAATATAGTCATCGGTTTTAGTGTAGACAAGTATCGTATCGTGTTTTCGGTTGAATGCACTCTTAATTGGAGAAGGTCCATGATAGACCCAGACTATTTCGTTCAGAAGTCTATCAAGCCCGAATATTTCATCCAGCATCACACGTGCATAGGATGAGGCATGCCAATCGAGGTGGAGGTAGAGTGTACCTTCAGGAGAGAGAAGCGAGTACATCTCCAGCAAGCGGGTATACAGCATGTCCAGATATTCTGCGCCATCTTTCCAGGTATCCTGGTAGCCACGGGCGAGGTCCCATTCATCAGGTTTTCGTGAATCTTCATTACGGCCAACACGGGCTGAATATGCTTTGTTTGTGAGAAATGGGGGATCGCAGTAAATCAAATCGATAGATTCTCTATAGGCTGGCTGTAAAGCCTTCATAACCTGAAGGTTATCGCCGTGAAGGAGACGCGGGTATTCATTGTAATTCCTGCCAGGTTCTTTTATAGAAAAATCATCGCCATAGCAAGCTTCCAGCTGCAGTGCGGCAGGTGGAATGTTTTCATTAAATTGTTTATTCCAGAAAAGCGTGGCAAAAGGTTTTTTATTTTTCTGATTCATATCTGCGCTGTTTTGGATTGTCGTGAGAGTCTATAAAATCAATACGGAGAATCATTTTCAGCCTTTTTGTTATTGGGGGCTATGTAGTTTTCTTCTTGTTTAAGAGTTCAGTCGGATTGACGAAAAAGAAATCACATTACGTCAGGCGCAGCTATACCCAAAAGGGAAAGGGCGTTTTTGAGAACCTGGCGGGCTGCAAAAGTAAGCTGCAGACGTGTGTTCCGGTATCTGCCTTCAGCTTTCAACACAGGACATACCTGGTAGAAGGATGTGAAATCCTTGGCAAGTTCGTATGCATAATTAGCGATAATCAGAGGTTTATAGTCCCTGGCTGCTCTCTGGATTTCCTCGGGAAAGCGCGAGAGGCGATCCAGCAGAATGATCTCTGTCTTATCAAGTTCAAAGTCCGGTTTAGTAATCTCCGGAATACTTTCTACGCGAGCAAGAATGCTGTTTGCCCGTACATGGGCGTATTGAATGTATGGGGCTGCTTGTCCTTCAAAATCAAGTGCTTTATCCCAGTCAAATGTTGCAACTTTGTTATTATCAACTGCGAGCATGGGGTACTTAATCGCACCTAATGCAACAATTCTGGCTACTTTTTCTTTGGTCTCTTGATCAAGTTTTGGATTTTTCTCTTCCACAATCGATTCTGCCCGGGCGAATGCTTCTGTTACCAGATCGTCAAACAAAACCACAGCTCCTTCGCGGGAAGAAATGGTTACGTTTCCAGGAAGGTTAACAATTTCATAGGATAGGTGGTGGCATTCGTCGGCTTGTTCAAATCCCATAATTTCGAGTAATTTAAAGATCTGCTGCAGATAGAGTGATTGGCGGACATCAATGACGTATATAGATCTATCGACATTCCATTCCTCAAATTTCTTAATAGCAAGGGGAAGGTCTTTTGTTGCATACAATGATGTGCCGTCACTGCGAAGAAGTACGAGTACCCGATATTTTTCTTTCTTTAACTTCAGGAGGTCATCCAGTTTGACAACAACCGGGCCGCCTTCCGGGCGTTCATCCTCGGCTATACCGCGTTCAAGCAGCTCTTCAACCAGGATTTTTCCCGGCTCCTCTACTTCACTTTCGTAGAAAAAGACATCAAACTCTTCACCGAGAATCTTGTAAATATCCCCAAAACCTTCAAGACTCCATTGTCTGGTTTTTTCCCACAAAGAGATAATTTCCGGATCTTTGTTATCCCAACGGGTAAACACAGCGCGGGCTTCCTTCTCGTAGTCCGGATTTTCTTCAACAAGCCTGACAGCCTCAGAATAAATATCTGCCATCCATCGGGTCCGGTCCCCGGTAGGTTCTTCGCCATTGTGGAATTTTATATAGCACCACATCCATTGGATGACGTGCCAACCGATATCGCCGATATAATTCGCGCGAACGGTATCGAAGCCGGCAGCGCTGAGGATATTGGCCATCGATCCGCCAAGTATCACGTTGCGTAGATGCCCTACATGGAAGGATTTGTGTGTATTAGGTTGAGAATACTCAATCATCACACGTTCATCAACAGGCTGTCCTTCACCATAATTGCTGCCATGTTCATGGATTGCAGTAAGCACACGAAATGCATAGTTCCCGGGTTCAAAGAAGAGGTTGAGGTAGCCGCGCTCGACTTCAACACGATCGAATCCTCCCGGAGTACCGATCGCTTTCAGAACATGCTCTGCAATTTCCTGGGCACGAGCAGGTACATTGATTTTTTTTCCGCTTCGAGCTTCATTCGCAGCTGCCTGGAAACATACAGTAGTGCCGTATCCCCATTGACCTTTAAATGGAATAGGCTGCCATTCGACCTGTCCTCCAAAGTCGGGAGAAATGTTCCGGATGGCTGACAGGATCAAATCTGCGGTCTGGCTGAATTCATTTAAAAACATATTGTCACCTGCAGAATAATCTACTTTATTTTGATTGCGGGTACGCGAACACGACGCACAGCTGAGTGCGTCGTGGCAGGTTCAGAACATCAAACTGCATTTTCCTCCAGCTTTTATGAATTGCGGAGTGCCTGCAATCGCTTCATCAGCCGGCTTTTGCGTCTGGCTGCATTCTTTTTATGGATGACGCCTTTCGCAGCTGCATGATCCAGTTCACTTGAAGCTTGAAGCACAGCTGTTTCGGCTGCTTCGATCTCTCCAGCTTCCAGAGCTTCCTGTGCTCTCTTAACATATGTCCGAGAGCGAGTTAGATGTACTCGATTCCGTGCTCGACGTTTTGTATTTTGTCGATTTCGTTTTTTAGATGATTCTAGGATTGGCAATGGTTCCTCCCCGTCTAATTGGGTATACAAACGGCAATTTTAGCGCACCACAAAGGGTGTGTCTAGGTTTTGAACAAAGCCTATTTTACCAGAAGATCACTGAACTGTGTGATTACATCTGCTAATCAACCCGGCAAGGAGGGATGCTGAAAAAATTCAGCAGATGGTTTCATCATGGAACAAGACCGCGCGGTGTTGCACTTGGTCTTGGTGTGGGAGTGTTTTCCGGGCCGGATGTGGGAGTAGGTGTAGCCGTGATTTCAGGAGAAGTTGTTTCGGTCATATCCGGAGCTTCGGAGGTGGGTGTAAAAGTCAGGGCGGGTCTTGGGGTTGGGCTGACGTACTCATCACCAAGCAGGTTGAGAAGGTGTTCTTCAGCCATGGCACGTATTTCAGGGCTGGTTTCGTCGATGCTGAGAACATTCTGCCAGTTCGCAATTGCATCCGGAAGGATTGGAGGATTTGTAGATTCGAAAACCAAAGCTATGTATGCATAAGCTTCCGAGCGGAGGATCGGGTTTTCTGAAGATGCGATGATCGTGTTTAATTCATTCAGTGCGTCGCGGTAGCTGGCGAGGAAATAGTAAGTCTTCCCAATGGAAAGGGAGAGGATCTCGGAATCAGGCCCATACTGGCGAGCATAGAAGTAGTCAGCAAGTGCTGCTGCGTAATCACCTCTGAGGAATTCGATGTCGCCTCTGCCTTCGAAAGCGGGTGCATAATCTCTCAACGAAATTGCTATATTAAAACATTCGAGAGCTGTATCTGCATCCCCGGTGTTGAGCAAAGATTTCCCCAATGCCGACCAGGCACGATGATCCTCGTTGTTGTAGACAAGATAAGTTTGGAGCGGAGGGATCGCGTCGTTGTAGAACCCTTCAGCTGCAAAGGCTCTTCCCAGGACGAGATACCCTTTTAAGGAAGCAGGGTCGTCTGCGCTGCCTTGAATGGCATACTCAAGAGCTGATTGATATTTGTTGAGAAGGAATTGAGCTTCACTGAGTTCTATCAAGATTGTAGGATTCGTTGCACCTGCTTCGACAGCCTGAAGCAGGATATTTTCCGCCCGATCAAAATGGCGCCGTTCTGAATAATAGCGCGCTGCACACAAGTATGCTTCAGAGAGCAAAGGGTCAATCTCCAGTGCAAGGTCAAAAGCTGAAGGAATTGAGTCTGGCTCTGTCTGTATCTGAGCCCTGGCACTTCCCAGGAAGGCAGCGGCATAGGCGGGTTCAAACCCAATAGCTCGATCGTACGCTGCAATAGCCTCCCATGGCTGGTCAAGCAGTCGCAGGATTTCTCCACGAACATAATGTGCCCCGGCAAATTCCGGGTTTAAATTCAATACCTGGTCAATAAGAAGAAGGGCTTCATCGTACCGTTCTTCATTAATAGCTTGTATCGCAGATTGGTAGGCTTCATACCGGGCATCAGGTGTGTAGCCAATAAACGGTGTCGGTGTAGGTGTATTTTCGATAAAGTAGCTAAGCGGCGTTGCAGCATACTCCGTTGGAATTGCAGTCCGGTTTATACGAAGGTCTGCAGGAATGGGAGTGTTTGTGGCTGTGGGGATCATTGCCATTTGTGTTTCAGTATGGTTTATTGGCGGCAGGGTTGGGGCTGCACCACGAGGTCGGCTGAAATATAAGCTTAATAAGAAGGCTATACCGATAAATGTGAACAGCACTGTGCCTGCCAGTATCCATTTGTATGGAAGAGGCTTTTTTGTCCTTTTTGCTGGTGATCGTTTGGCAATCGTCCGTTTTGGGACTCCGATAGCTGCATTCAGCTCTGCCGGCTCAGGCCGTCGAGCACCAAGGATGAGGAGTCCTCGCAGTGCCGCACGGTTGGTTGGATCATGCTTTAGTGCAGATTTTAAACAGAATATTCGCTCACGTTGTGTAGGGACAACAGCGCTTAACCAAAGCCAGTATTCAGTGTTATTTGGTTCCACACGGAGTAAGCGCGATAGAAGCTCTCTGGCACGTGCTTTATCGCCAGCCTGGACAGCGGCTACAGCTTCGGTGAACATGGACTGTGGCTGATCAGACATCAGTTATCCTTTTCTTGACGCAGTTTAGCATACTGCGGCATGTTGCACAACGTGTATGTCCTTCTGGTATAATCCTCCCGATTGGTGGAAAATGGGAAAGAAAATCCTGATACTTCTGGGTTGCAGTTTGTTTTTTACAGCCTGTTCGACGCTTTCTACCGAACAGGATCTTAACCCGACTCTGACGTTGAAACCTTATTCTTCAGCTACACCGACATCCCAGGTTACCCGGTTGGTTTTTACTCCTGCTCCACTGCCTACTGAAGAAGCAACAGCTACACAGTGGGTTCACAAGGTTGAAACAAATGATACGTTGTCAGGTATTGCTGCCAGATATGGAGTTGAGCTGGCAGATTTGCTGGCAGCAAATCCGGCGATCGACCCTCAGTTCCTCAGCCTTGATATGGAAATCATAATTCCAGTTGAGGGGTCAAGTCTGGAAGATACGCTTTCTTCCACGGCTACGCCGGTACCGGTTCCGGTCAGGGATCCAGTATGCTATCAGACTTTTGGGAATGAGTTGTGGTGTATTACAGGGATCGAAAACGATTCGGGTCAGGAAATGGAAGGATTGTCGGTATTGTTGACTATCTATAATGGTCTGGGTGAAATTCTCTCATCCGAGATTATATATTCCCCGGTAAACCTGCTTCCTGAAAACAGGATAATGCCAATGGCAGCAAGCTTTGACTGGGCTGAGGTCGACACGTACGCAGGAGCAAAAGCTGTGTTAACCAGCGGCTTTCAAGCGAGTCAGGTTGATGAGCGCTACGCATCCGTTGAAGTCGAAAACATAAACATTGTTTTTAGTGAGAACAGAACACGTGCTGCATGGAAGGGTTCCCTGGTTATTAATTCGGACCAGGATGACAGGGTAGTTCGACCGTCTGTATTACTGATCGCACTTGATAGTTCTGGTGCGTTGGTTGGATATCGAAAAATTGACCTGGAAGAAGATACGAATGGTTCCCTGGAATTAGAAGCGCAGGTGTATAGTTTTGGGCCTGAAATCACTCGTATCGAAATCCTTGCTGAAGCACTGTATGTCCCGGAATCCTAGTTATGTTTACTGGTTTTTTCAGTGTGAAACTGAGAGAATATTATTATTCGACGAATGAACTTGCAGAGGAGTAAATTGTGAGGTTTGAGAAGGTTCCATTGCAGGATCGGGATGTTTTCCGTTCGATGCTGAATACGGGATCGATCTATGATGCGATGGCTTCGTACTATGTCTTTGACCATTCAGATAATCAGATTGATTTATATGGTGCCTTTTCTGGGCAAACACCGATTGGGTTTGTTGTTCAAGCGTTTACAGGATTGGATCTGTTTCGACCTCTGCTAATTCCCGTGGTTGCACAGGAAGATGTTCTTTCAGGGCTGCTGCACACTGCGCTGGTTCCAAACAGGCCTGTTCTCTTACTACTCCCAATCGAACAGCGTGATTGGCTGACAAATGGAATAACACTTACACAGGAAACAAAAACCGATGTATACCGCCTCGATCCGCTATCCTATCAGCCTGTTATGAATGTCCTGGTGCAGGCACAACCAGGGCCGACAGGCTTGCCTCGATATGAAATCCAGCATCAGGATATAATAGTTGCTGCAGCAGGTGTAAATTGGGCGGGTGACCGTTTTGTGGAGGTCTATATCGATCTGGTGCAGAATCCGCGGGAACTTGTGTTTGGAAAATCCGTTCTGGCTGCACTTTGTGAGGATCTGTTATCAAAGGGGAAGATACCACTGCTTCGACTTGATGAGGCTTTTACCTATCGCAGAATCATGCTTGAAGAGATCGGATTTCAGCAAACAGGATTTCGCCTGACCATGGTCCAGGTTGTATTGGATGAAGAAGAGCAGGAAGCCTGAGATGCGGGCTTTTGCTCATCACCATTTTCCTCCATCCTTTCTGTGGGGTGCAGCTCTTCCTGGTACTCCAGAAGAAACAGGATTATTTAACCTGGCATCCGATGGATGGGTGTCCAATCTCAAATCCAAGTCTGGTGAATCAAGCCTGCAACGAAAATTCTGGTTGAACCTGCTTGACCAAGCGTCCGATTCCTCCCTCACTTCGATACGAATTCACCTGGATTGGAGAGTCCTCCAACCACAGCAAAACAAATGGAATAACCAGGCAATAGAATTTTACAATTTCCTGTTTGCTGAAATGGAGAAGCGCGATCTACGGCTGGTTTTAACCATGATGTCCGGTTCTCCTCCAGCCTGGTTTATTGAACAAGGGGGCTGGTATGAAGAAACCTGTATTCAATGGTTCTCGCAATATACAGAGAAAGTGGTTTCTTCATTTGGTAAATATGTCGATTTTTGGATTACGTTAGAAGATCCAATTCAAACTGCAATGATGTTTCTTGGAAATGATGGATCGGTGACAGGAAAAAAGTCCGGCGAATTATTGCTTGTATTGCATAATTTGATGAAGGCCCATAAAGCCGCTTATAAAAACATTCGGCGAGAAAAATCTGATGGATACATCAGTTACGCAAACTGGTATTGGCCTGCTTTTTTCAGGAGATCAGAGAATAATAAGGCCGGTTTGACCCAAAATACGCTCGGCAAGTTCCATCAGTTCTACGAAAAAGGCATTATTGAGTTTAAACAGGGAAAACTGGAGATACCCGATCTTGTCCAACTTCGCGATTACGTCGCGCTTGGGTTTTTACGAATGGCAGTAGTCACCCCATCAGGTTTCATTCAACCGGGAAGTCAGATGGATCTGAAACATTGGGATAATGATTCAGTTGCAGCTATGGAAACAGAAGGAATCGATCAATTAATAGCAGCATTAAAGTGGGCTCGCCAGCTCTCACTCCCGATCTATATTACACGCCATCAAATCCTTCTCAGTGATGCAGCAGTACGCAAACGAATCATATTCAAAACAATACGGACATTGTGGAATTTTGTTAATGAGAGTTGGCCAATTCGGGGTTATTTCTACCATTCGCTGATCGACGGCAATGATTTTGATTCGGAATTGATTAATTTCACCGGCTGCCTGGATATGAATGAAGAGACGGGAGAGGTCGTTCGGCGACTTTCCGGTGAATTATATTCAGAAATCTGCAGGATGCAGGGGATCAATAGCGATCTTACAATATCCTTTGTACCTGAATTATACTCTGAATATTTTCCAGGAATTGGACCAAGAGACTTATCCATGCAGATGCCTGAAATGGAACTCTAAGGAAGGTATCTAAAAAAAAAACAGCCTGGATAGTTAAAGTCCTTTTCATAAATCCAAGGCGTGTTATAATGTCGAGCGGTATAATAGAGAACGGAGAGGTTGCGTAGTCTGGCCTAACGCGCGCGCCTGGAGAGCGCGTG
>Ga0272441_10009945_pt1 | contig 14551 bp, 17 predicted proteins | sample SSMProp6N_FD_193582 | JGI IMG/M metagenome (GOLD analysis project Ga0272441, IMG submission 193582) | Marine sediment archaeal communities from Little Sippewissett salt marsh, Falmouth, MA, United States - SSM-Prop-6N | ecosystem: Environmental > Aquatic > Marine > Wetlands > Sediment ... | reverse complement strand
GTCACCCCGCGCAGAATCAAGCAGCGCGCATGATTATGAGCTGCAACATAGGCAATTGCGCCCGACTCCCAATCACCGGCGACCGCGCCAAATTTCTCCCGCAAAGAGGGGATTTCATCCGGCACCAGATCTCGGTCGCCAGACAACAATAATCCACGCATGACCTGACTGGGTGCCCCACGCGCATCTAACCAGGAGAGGTCCAACGCAGTTGTGTAGTGCGCCAATGCTTCCTCAGGGTCCCCCATCTGTTCTATAATGTCATAGACCAATGTGCGCTCAGCAAGGACAATCGTCCCTTGCGCAATAGCCCCCTCAAAGCCCCCACACGTTCCCAAATTGACCAACAAGTCAGGGGACCAGCGATCAAGTGCATATTGTGTCGACGCGGCAGCAGCGATCTTTCCCCAACCACCCTGCACAAAAATCACAGGAGAAGACGCAGGGACACCATCAAGCTACGCCACAAACCACGTTCCGTAAGGCGAGCGCTGCACCGGCGCCGCAGGGAAAGCCTCACGCACAACCTGCCATTCAGCCTGCGCAGAGATCAAAACCACAACACGCATACGTTCCATCCTTTCAAAACACAGAAAGCCCTTCAAGGCTATCTCTGTACGACGGCAAATTATAACATTTCCTCCCCAAAATGTCCGTGACCCCAGCCCCAATCCACATAAAGGATAATTGCATCTCAATGGGAAGGATAAAAATATAAGACTGAAAGGCATCAAACAGGCATAGACTCTGTCTTTTTTAATGGCACTAATGGCACACCTAGGCCAGATACGTACGTCCTGAACCCATATGGAACTTGTAGCAAAGATGAAATAAAGTATAATGGCGTTTGTTAAGCTTACACAAAGACTATACTATGGAAATTGAAGCAAAATTCGCTATCCCCACTGCAACCCTATTCCAAAAACTACAAACATACACCAGGTTAGGTGTCTTTTCCCTAACCAATGCAAAAGTAAAACGAGTCCATGACACATACATGGATACTAAACAACGGCATCTCTGCAAAGCAGGCTATGCATTTCGAGAACGCAAACAAAGTGATGGATGGTTGCTAACCTTAAAATCATTAGGGGGCATTGATGGCGCCATCCGCCGCCGGGAAGAGCTGGAGATCCTACTGAAAACCCCGATGCTCCCAGCAGCATGGTCACCCTGCCCAATGCGCGACCGTGTCCTTGAAATCATTCAAGATAACACACTCATGCCGCTCCTAGCCCTGGAACAGACCCGCGTTACCAGGATCATCACCCTCCAGAACCGTGAAGTAGCCGAACTAAGCCTCGACCAGGTTCATATGAGACGCAAAGAAAACAAGGAAACTTTCTTCACACTTGAAGCAGAACTCCTTTCTTCCGGAAGTGAAGAAGACCTAGCTAAGATTGTAGAGCTGCTACAAGGCGAATGGGGCCTTGCCCCTGAACAGCACAGCAAATTGGAGCACGCCCAAATTTTTTTCGGTGTTCAAATGGAGCCAATATCCCCACCTCCATTACAGGAATGCGCATAAATAAGAATCTTTTTACAGAAGGAGACAGTTATGACAACACAACCCAACTATATTATTCTTTTAGGACCACCGGCTGCGGGGAAAGGGACCCAGGCAGCCATATTGTGCGAAGCCTTAGGCTTACCACATGTCGCCAGCGGCGATCTCTTCCGCTACAACCTGAAAAACAAAACTGAGCTAGGCATGAAGGCCAAGGCATACATGGATCGTGGCGAGCTGGTTCCCGACGATATCACGATTGCTATGGTCTTGGATCGCCTCGCACGCCCTGACTGCAAAGACGGCGCACTCCTTGACGGCTTTCCACGCACCATCACGCAAGCCGAAGCCTTAGATAAAGCCCTGGACGAAAAAGGCACAAAGATCACAAAAGTACTCAACATTCAAGTCCCCGAAGCACTGTTGATTGAACGCGTGAGCGGTCGCCGCATCTGCAAAACATGTGGGGAAACCTATCACATTGCTTACAACAAACCCAAAGTTGCAGGCGTTTGTGATCATGATGGGGGCGAACTCTACCAACGCAACGACGACAAGCCTGAAACGGTGCAGAAACGCCTGGAGGTCTATCAGGAACAAACCAGCCCTCTCGCTGGCTACTACCGCGACCAGGGCATCGTCACGGACATCAACGGCAATCAGGCGATCGAAGACGTCAGCAAAACGCTGCTAGCAGCCTTGAAAGACTTGTAAAAGGCACCCTAAAAACAAAAAGAGCCAGCGTTAAGGAACTCTTAACACTGGCTCTTTTAATATAAATTGTCACACAATTAAAAGAGTCTCCTAGTCCCCTTCGCGATCGCGACTTCGCTGGAGCAAGCGCACAATACCTAACAATAGGTTCAACCTAGGCACATGCTGCATGTACGCCTCATAGGCAGCACCAAACTTCTCAAGGCAGTACTGATCCGCTTTCATGGCATCCAGGTAGACTAGCCCTATGGTAACAACGCCCAACGCAAGGATCACCCAATGCGGCGCAATAAAGATCATCGCCAGGTTCAAGAGCGCCCCAGCAAGATACTGTGGATGCCGAACCACGCTATAAATGCCGGTATCCACAAGCTGCGTCGTATACATATAACTTTTTCCATGTGGAACACCGCCCCTGCTGCGCAGCGCAAAAATCGGGAGGACGCCGAAACCACCCGATAAAGCCCAAACGCACCAGCCAAGGTAACTGAGGACAGAAGAACCAGCTCTCCTATATGATAAAAGGCCCAGAACAATCTGCAGAATGGTCAACGGTGTTGTCAGCATAACAATAAACCAGGACGGTAATTCATAGATAAAGCGTCTCCATGCCTTCATCACACACCTTCCTCTCTGCGCTACATAAGGAACAGGACAACGCCATTAAAGCGAGGGCAAAGCAAGACTAAGCTGTTGATAGCCGAAGGAGAAACAAACCCTCGCCAAACTATGACGGCAGGCGAGGGGCCAGAGTATTGATGCAGTGAGGCGCTGCCGCTACAAATTCAATACCTACGTCCACTACTTTTATTATAGGGGATATTTCAAGAAGAAACAATCAGAAGAACTTTGAATTGTTTTTATACAGTGGGAGGACACGCAGCCTCCCGGCGGCGTTCCATGCGGCGAATACGCGCCTCAGGCTCGAAGGTCTGCTCCACAGCCTGCAGCCCCCGGTTCAGCAACATGGCCAAAAGGGAAACCACAATAGCGCCGGCCCAGATTTTATCATAACGACCCGGTTGTGAGATACCGTCAAAAAGCAACCGGCCCAGCCCACCAGCACCAAACTTAGCCCCGACCGTTGCAATCGCAACCGCCACAACCATGGCAATACGCACGCCAGCAATCATAACCGGCAGCGCTAAAGGGAGCTGCACGCGCCACCAAACCTGCCAACCATTCATGCCCATACCACGAGCCGCTTCCAGAATAGCGGGAGAAATTCCCTGCAAGCCGGCAAGGAAATTCCGAACCAAGACCACCTGGGTATATACAACCAGCGCCACAATAACCGAACGCGCGTTCAATCCTAGAACCGGCACTAATAAGATAATAAACGCGATACTGGGAATCGTATAAAAAATTCCCAGTGCACCCAGGAAAAGCGCACTGAAACGCTCATAGCGAAAGACCAAGAGGCTCAAAGGCAACGCAATGGCGATCGAGATCAACAACGCAAATCCCGTCATCCATAAATGCTCCAACGCGAGATCCAGTACAATGCCAGGATGGCTGAAAATGTAGCTCACGAAGGGTCTCCCTCCTGCGTTGAAAGGCGAATTGCGTCCAGCGTCACAATCCCCACGACATCGTTCTGATCCAGAACTGTAAGCGCAGAAGCGCCCGTTCGCAAAAGCGTCGAAAGAGCATGCCGCAAGTCATCATCAGCACTGATAGTAGGAACACTGCCCGCATCCCAATCCGCAGGCACATCAAGCATAGCATACCGGGCCCTGACCAAACTCAACTGGCGCACCACATCATCCGCACCGATAAGATCGTAGACAAATGTATCCGCAGGATTTGTAAGAATAGCAAAGGGCGTGTCATACTGCACAATATGCCCTTGGCGCATGACGACGATCTTATCCGCTAGCAGAAGCGCCTCCTCCACATCATGCGTCACGAAGAGAATCGTCTTCTTGACCTTGCGCTGCAGGTGTAAAAGCTCCCGCTGAAGTGCAGACCGGGTAATCGCGTCAATGGCTCCAAACGGCTCATCCATCAAAACCAGCTTAGGTTCTCCAGCAAGGGCACGGGCAACGCCAACACGCTGCTGCTGCCCGCCGGAAAGCTGTGAAGGATAACGGGAACAGTACTCATCAGGCGGCAGATCAACCAAGGTCAAAAGTTCACGCACCCTCTCGATTCGCCGGGCCTCAGGCCAACCCAGCAATTCTGGAACAATAGCGATATTCTGTGCAACCGTCATATGGGGAAAAAGCCCCACCTGCTGAATCACATATCCGACCTGCCTGCGCAGCTCGGTTGCCTCCAGATCACGGACATTGGTTCCATCCAGCCAAATACTCCCAGATGTCGGCTCGTAAAGCCGGTTGACCATCTTTAAAAGCGTTGTCTTGCCACACCCTGAAGGCCCCAGCAGCACCACAAAACTGCCGGACGCGACTTCAAAGGTGCAATCGTCCACGGCTGCCATACTAGCTTCCGGGAACTGTTTCGAAACATGCTCAAAGCGAATTGAACTCACACCGCACTTCCTTATAAATCTCCAGGCCCGGCTTCAAAAACGATCTACAAGCCGGGCCTAGAAAATTAGCTTACTCCTGGAGAAAGCCTTCCTGTACTAGAAACTCCCTTGCGACGTCAACGGGTTCACGCTGCTTCCCACTGACCTCATTATTAAGCCGCTGCATAGTAGCATCCGTCATCTTAGGAGCCAATTGATTCAAAATATCCTCGATCTCAGGGCTTGCATCCAATACTTCCTGGCGGATCAGGGGGGCAATCTGATAGGGAGGGAACATACCCTTATCATCTTCCAAAACGACCAAATCATAAGCACTGATCTCCCCATCCGTACCAAAAGCCACCGCGATATCGGCCTCCCCCTCAACCAGGCCCTTGTACCGCAGACCTTTCTCAACAGGCAGGTACGCCTTCAACTGAAAATCGCCGTAGATCTTTGCAATACCCGGCAGGCCATCCTCACGCTGATCAAACTCCGGCGGGCCGATGAGCACCAACTGATCAGCGTTGGCAACCATATCGGAGATAGTCTGGAGGCCATACTGCTCAGCAACCTCACGCCTGGCCGCCAGCGCCTGCGTGTTATTCATCGGAGCAGGATCCAGCCAAGTCAGGTTAAACTGCTCCTTGTAGCCCGCAAGTACAGACTGATACACCGCCTCTTGATCACTATTCACAGGCAGTTTGAGAATCGTAAGCAGCCCCGTGCCCGTATACTCGGGATAGAGATCGATCTCAGCGCTGGTGATCGCAGCATGGGCGACCGGGGTGCCCGCCAAACTAAACTTACGTTCGACTGTGAACCCGGCATCCTCCAACAACAATGCATACATCTCCCCCACGATGTACTGTTCAGTAAAATCCTTGCTCCCAATCGTGATAGTTCCTGTCTTTGCGCCACCGCAGGCCGACAAACAGAGCACAGTCAAAACAGCCAAAACTGACAAAAGATGCTTCCGTTCCATGAGAATCCTCCCTTCAAACTCATACGTCAGAATACAGCAACAAGGATGCTTATAGCTGACAACGCTCTCCGACCAAAGATTCTTTCCGTCTATCAGGTGGTTCCAAAGCATGCTGCAGCATGCTCAACCCAACCTCAACCACCAAAGCCAACAAGGCAATGGGAACCGCTCCCACCAACAAAATAGAGGTATCATATAGCGCGAAACCGCGAGTAATGTAGAGTCCCAACCCCCCGCCGCCAATAAACGCAGCCAACGTCGCACTGGCAATGACCTCCAAGGTTGCGGTACGAATTCCTGTCAAAATCACAGGGATTGCCAATGGAACCTCAATTCTCCAGAGAATCTGCCGTTCCGTCATCCCCATTCCCCGGGCAGACTCTTTCACGGCGGGATCAAGGGTTCGAAACGCTGCATCCGTATTGATTAAAATCGGCGGCAGCGCCAGAATCGTCAGCGCAATCGCTGAGGAGGTAAAGGTAAGTCCAAAATAAGGGATCGCCAAAAACAAAACCGCAAGGCTGGGGATAACACGCAAGGCATTAAACGCATTGATCACGCCCATCGCAACTCTCCGGGAACGCGCCCGCGATGTCCAAACGCCCAGGGGAATACAAACCACCATCCCAATGCCCAATGCAACCAGAACGTATTGGAGATGCCTCCCCAAAGCCTGCTGGAGTTCTGCAGCATGACTCAACGCATATTGAAGTGATTGTTGTAAAAGCATCCCTCACCTTAACCGGACCAAAGAAACGATCATGATTGCCGCATTGGCAAATTTGCGCCACAGTAGGGACAATCCGCGGACTGAGGCCCCGTCCAATTTACATCATTGCCGTGCACTGGGGCACCGCATTTTGGACATTCTGATGGTAACAGCTCCAAACGATGCTGTGGCTCCACCGGTTTAAGCGTCTCGACAGGTACAGCCGCCGCCGGATTTGGCACCACGGCAGCCGCATTGGTCACAAGCGGCGGTGCAGGAACCGGCTCATCATGTCGCGCCTCTTCCACCAACGCTTCCGGTGCCACCATCTCAATCAGCGCATCCAAAAGCACAGTGATGGCAACCAGAACCAGGATACCAGGCCACCACCAACCTTTCCAAAAGAGCACAGCTAAACCAACTAACCAAACCGCGGTATGAACGGCCTTCCATGGACCAATCAACTTCTTTTCTTTTTGTCTTTTTGAACTCATAGTCCTTCCCCAAATACACTGCATCCTAACAATCAAGAGATAACGCACGTAATGATATTTTGATTATAACGCAATGACCATGCAAATACAAAACCAGGCATAGATGCATGCCTGGTTTTGCGGTAAGGTTTAGATCTCCAAGGTAAGTTTGGGAACAGCGGACGCTTCGGAATCCGCATCTTTCGTCTCTTCCGATACCTCTTCAGATTGCTGTGCCGCTTTCAATTCACGGGCCTTTCTACGCGCATAAGCCACAGCCTCAAGCCCAGCAATGCACCCTTCGCCAACAGCCTTGGCAACCTGCAAGGGCAGCCCACAAATATCCCCGGCCGCATAGAGCCCTTCCACACTGGTCTCCTGCTTACGGTTGACTTCGATGTACTTCATATCGTAATCCAACGCGATATCCAGCGTTGCAGCCAGCTCCATAATGCCCTTTGCTCCCAGCTCAATAAAAACACCCCGGGCGGACACCGTCGTACCATCCTCCAGCAAGACGCCCTCAACCCGATCTTTGCCCAAAATCTCCTTGACCTTGGCCCCTTCATGCAGCAAGGCATCGCTCTTCTCAAGCTCCTCCCGCAATGCATCAGCGACCAGCAGCTTCTCGCTGATCAGGTGTACCGTCTTGGCATATTTGAGCATGGTCAGTACCCCATCCGCAGCGGCGCTGCCATTACCCACAATGATCACGTCCTCATCCTGAAAGAAGGTAGCATCACATTCCACACAATAGCTGATCCCTCGTCCCAAAAGGTCGCTTTCACCGCGCACCCCTAACTTGGTGCGGGTCGTGCCCATAGCCAAGATCAACGCCGCAGACATAAAGGTCCTATCGCTCTCAGTCTTCAATGAGAAGAACGCACCGTCGCGATCCACTTTCAGAACATCCTCCTCCAAGAGCTCCGCACCAAAATGAGCAGCCTGTTTGCGCCCCACACGCAGCAGTTCCGTTCCTGAAATCGTGGTGATGCCCATAAAATTTTCCAAATCATCCGCGTAGACGATACCACTGTTCTCCGGTCGCCCCAGCAACAGAACTGAGGCCTTTTTTCTTGCAGCATGGATCGCTGCCTGGAGTCCGGCGGGGCCCGACCCCAAGATAATTACATCATAGAACTTAGTTTCCTCTGCCATCGGTACCTCCAAATTCATAGTAAGCGCCTCACCACCAGAAAAAAGGATAACGACGCTCTGAATAAATATTATTGTACAACAGCCCACTGATGACCACAATTACCGCACCCAATCCCACGGGTACAAAGGGCCACAAAAAATCTCCAATCCCCATCAGAATGGGAAGAAAAGCCGTCACCGCCGCCGGAGGATGCACCGTCTCAGTGACGATCATCAAAATCACAGCTAGGCCAGAAGCCATGCCAACAAGCAGCCAAGTCCACAGGACATCTCCCAACAGTCTCCAAATTATAACACCCACCAAAGCCGATAAAAAATGCCCCAAAATAACATTACGAGGTTGGGAGAAAGGCGCTTCAGGCGCAGCAAAAACCAACGCTGACGACGCTCCCAAGGGAGCGACAAAGCACAAAATAAGCTCCACATCAAAAGAAAGCCAATAGAGTAAGCCCACCGTCATCCCACACCCCAATCCTGAGATCAACGGCGCGCGCCAAACAAAACGAGAGCGCTCAGACCGGACCTTAACACCTTTCCATCTTCTCAAATAAACCCATACACCCGGATACTTTGCCCCCATATCACACCTCACCAAAGTCAAAGACGCATCCAAGTATGAAAAAGGAAAACAAGTCAAAAAAATCATCAAATTGCCCTCTGCAACATTTTAAGCTATAATTACAGAAAGGGTAACAAGTGTTTCAACCACACAAATAGAGCCCCATCCCGGAAAACTGTACCAGGGGAAAAAGTCCTGAGCACAGACACAGGGGAAAAATAAGCATCCTGCATGAAAAGAACTGGTAAAACTTCGTAAGTAGCTAAAAAACGATAAAAGCTATCATAAACGTCCCTAAGGAGAAAAAGACATGGACATCAATCAATATCTTCAAACGCTCATCGAAAAAGCCATCGCATTCATTCCTAATCTAATCGTTGCCATCATAGCCTTTGTAATTTCACTGCTGCTCTCCGGCATAGCTGCACAATGGGTAAAAAAGCACACCGAAAAAACCATCAAAGATTTTGAAACCCGGCAGCTCTTGAGCCGCCTTGCACGCTGGAGCATCATCGTCAGCGGTACCTTAGTCGCCTTAGATCAAGTCAACTTCGACGTAACCGGCTTCTTGGCTGGATTAGGCGTTGCCGGCCTTACCGTTGGTTTTGCCCTGCAGGATATCGCACGCAATTTTGTCGCCGGTATCCTGCTCCTGATCCGCCAGCCCTTCAACATTGGAGATGCAGTCGCAGTCTCCGGATATACAGGCACAGTGATGGATATCACCACACGGGACACAGTCATCAAGACCTGGGATGGCGAAATGGTAATTATCTCCAACACAGATGTCTTTAACAATCCAATCATTAATTACACCCTGCTCCCGCTATGCCGCCGCACCGTCCGCATTGGCCTTGGGTATGGCGAAGACGTAGAAAAAGCAAAAGAAATCTTCATAGCTGCCATACAAGATATTGAGGGCGTCTTAGAGGACCCAGCCCCCACCCTGCTTGCAGAAGAGCTAGGGGACTCAGCGATGATCATCGCCGCGCGGTTCTGGGTAAATCAAAACACGGATGACGTATTTGCCATCCACTCAAACGTGATTATCGCTCTCAACAAAGCTGCTGAAAAAGAAGGCATCAACCTACCCTATCCGATTCAAACGGTGCGCTTGGAAAAAGTAGCCCAGACAGCACCGACCTCTTAGCAAGGAGTACCATGCTTGCAGTTACAGACAACATCCGGCTAGATGAAAACGAACTCGAGCTAGCCTTCATACGCGCCTCAGGACCAGGGGGGCAGCACGTCAACAAATCTTCCACAGCCGTACAACTCTCATTTGACGTGCTGAACTCTCCTTCCCTGCCAGAAGACGTGCGCCAGCGCCTCGTCAAAATTGCAGGGACACAAATGACGAAAGAGGGGCTGCTGATTATTGAAGCCAAACGTTTCCGATCACAAAACGCCAACCGGCAGGATGCGATCAACCGCCTGGTCAGGCTTATCCGCAAGGCAGCAAAAAAAAGCAAACGACGCGTCAAAACCAGGCCAACCCGTGCCTCACGCGAACGCAGGCTCAAAGAAAAACAGAAGCGAAGCGAACGGAAACGCAACAGACATGATTCCAGGGATTACTAAATTCCTTACACAATACCAGCAATTTTGCAACCCCCAAGAATCCAGAGTCGTATAAGTATAGCGCTGGACAACAACATAGAGAGGAGAAGCAATCGATGAAACATACTCTACACAGCATCACCGCAATAGTTTTGTTGACGACAAGCCTCTTACTTGCAAGCTGCAGCCAAAGTCAAATCCGTGTCGGCTGGATCGGCAATGCCATAGGCGACCAGACAACGGCCAAGTACACAACCTTCTCCGGTACCCAAGAAAAAGCAGAGCGATTGGAATCTGGTGAGACCTTAAACCTAAGTTACGATGTCGAAGTCAACAAAGGTACCCTCACGCTGCAAATCCAAGACCCCAACCACGAAGTTATTTGGGAGAACGCATTTACAGAGGACAGCAGCGACTCCGTCATGTTGCTTGCCGAAAAAGCTGGAAAATACACCATCCTGATCCAAGGAAAGAGAACAGGCGGCAGCTTTGCGGTATCATGGATCGTAGAATAATAACCACAAGCCAAGCAAAGGAAAGACCATGAGAATTCGACCTGGAAGAACACGTTCTTTAATTGGCGGCATCATGACGCTGGTGATTATGATCATCGGTGCAGCAGCACTGTCACAAGCCGGTAGCGGCGGCATGGGAACCATCTTTTTCTTCGCCTGGATTGCTATTGGGTTGATCGGGGCCGGCATATCGTTCTACAATGCCTTCAGCGAGGAAGGCGTATCCCTTTACGAAATCGATCTCGAAGGCAGCGACCGAGCAGGAACCACCTTTTGCCCAAAGTGCGGCAGCCCTGTGCAGAAGACCGATCAATTTTGTCGCAACTGCGGCGCGCCTTTGAACACACAATCATAAAAACTCCGACGCCAAAATAAGTAACGAGAATACAATGGCTTGGACAGAGACACTCAAACGCTACTTCGGGCACAATACACACTCAACTTCATAAAACCAACACAATAAGGAAATCACAAGACAGCTATGGAACTTAGTATCAAGCACATAAGCAAACGCTACCGCGGCGACATATGGGGACTGCATGACTTCAACCTGGACATAGGGCCGGGTGTATTAGGATTGCTCGGGCCCAATGGCGCGGGGAAATCAACCCTGATGGGCATCATCGCGACCATCACCCACCCCACCGAGGGCCAGGTCCTGTGGAACGGTGAGGACATCGCCAAAGGCCCCGACAGCTTACGCGCTACGCTGGGCTATCTACCGCAGGATTTCGGCGTCTACCCGCATCTGAGCGCGCTTGAATTTCTGGACTATATGGCTGCGCTCAAAGGCATACCCGCCCAAGCCGCGCAGCAGCGCATCGAAACCTTGCTCGACCTTGTGCACTTGCGCGAGGCATGCCGCCGCCCGATAAGTGAGTACTCCGGCGGCATGCGGCAGCGCGTAGGCATTGCGCAAGCATTGCTCAACAACCCGCAACTGCTTATCGTTGATGAACCTACCGCAGGACTGGACCCGGAAGAACGCATGCGGTTCCGCAATCTGCTCTCCGACCTTTCGGGTGAGCGCATTGTGATTCTCTCGACGCACATCGTCTCCGACATCGAGGCCGTCGCCACCGACATTGCGCTCATCAAGAAGGGGCACCTGCTCAAGCATGCCCTGCCGGAGGCCTTGCTCCAAGCTGTAGAAGGGAAAGTCTGGGAAGTCGTCGTGTCCAGTGATGCACTCCCCGCACTCAAACAACGCGCGCTCGTCGGAAGCACGGCTCGCCGCAGCGATGGTGTTCATGCCCGCCTTATCGCAGCTGCTCCCCCAGACAACGGGGCCAAAGCAGTTGAACCCACCCTTGAGGATGCCTACCTTTACTTCATCACCGGGGATACAGCAGAGGCACAATGATGAGACAGCCACGCCTGTTAATCGAACTCGTTCGCGCTGATTTTCTGGAGAGGACACGGCGCTACAGCTTTCTTATCACCGTAGGCATCATGCTTTACGTTGGCTATATGGCAGTTCCGCCCCTCGAAACGGCAATGCTAACCGTCAATTTGGGAAATATGGGGGGGCTGCGTGGAATCTACAACGCAGCCTGGATCGGCAGCATGATCGCGCTGCTGAGCTCCATGGTCCTCTCCCTCCCCGGCTTCTATCTGGTCAAAAACGCCATCTCTCGCGACCGCGAGACCGGCGTGGGACAGATTATCGCCACAACACCGCTGAGCAAAGTTGCTTACATTTTGGGCAAACTGCTGAGTAATTTCGTCTTCCTGGTGATTATCATCGGCGCCATCGTCATGATGGCAGGCCTCACACAGCGCATCCGTGGGGAAGCCATGCGCATCGATCTGTTGGACTTATTAGCGCCCTTCTTTTTCACCACACTCCCCACCATGCTGCTGGTGGCGGCCCTCGCCCTCCTGTTTGAATCCATTCCCTTCCTGCGGGGCGGGTTCGGCAACATCATCTACTTCGTGCTATACATCGCTGCCATCGGTATATCCATGAGCGGCGTCCAATTCACAAGCCAGGGCGTGATCGACAGCCCTATCAACGACCTCTTCGGCGTGACGGTCATCGGCGCAAGCATGCTCCAGGCCGCCCACGCAGTCTATCCTGCCCGCACACTCAATCTTGGCATCGGGTACACACTCGCCAAGGGTCCGATCGACACCTTTGTCTGGGAAGGCGTGACGTGGACGCCGGACGTCATTTTACAGCGCCTGCTTTGGGTTGGTGCAGCATTTGGCATCGCGCTTCTGGCAGCGCTCTTTTTCGATCGCTTTGACCCGGCCCGCAGCAGCCGCAGACAAGATGCACGCAGCAACATGCGCACGCGCATGATCGCCCCTTTGCGATCCCTTCGCCTGCCCATCCCCAACCTCTCCTACCTGCTCACCCGCGCAGCCCGTACACTGCCGCCCTCCGGGCGTGTGCTGCTGGCGGAGCTGCACCTGATGCTAAAAGGCATGCCCTGGTGGTGGTACTTGGTCACAGCAGGACTAATTATTGCAGGCGCAAGCGCTGACGATTTGCAAGCACAACAGGGGATCCTGCTTGCCGCCTGGATCTGGCCCGTCCTAGTTTGGTCAAAGCTCGGCGTTCGCGAATCACTTTACCACACCAAGCCCATCATCTTTTCCACGCCGCACCCACTGCAGCGGCAGTTCCCGGCCATGTGGCTGGCGGGCGTTCTGATCACCCTCCTAAGCGGCAGTGGCGTAGGGATGCGCTGGCTGGTAGAAGGGACATGGAGCCCATTACTGGCCTGGGGCATCGCCGTCCTCTTTATCCCTACCCTGGCACTTGCCCTAGGAGTCTGGAGCGGCAGCAGCAAGACCTTTGAAGCCGCCTACATCGCAGGATGGTACATCGGGCCGGTCAGCAAACTTGCAGCCCTGGACTTCATGGGGGTCTCGCAGGCAGCCCGCGCAGCAAATATCCCGTTTATCACCCTGGGGATCACAGCCCTTCTGTTGGGAGCGGCGTTTATCGGACGCCAGCGACAGATTTACCGGTAAAGACGAGCAAAAAGGAGCATCAGATGAACAAAGCATTAGATCGACAATTGGCAGAAGCATTTGTCTGCCCCAAATGTCACAACCGTGGGGCGCACGTCAACAGAGTAGCGATGTCCGGGACCGGCCTCTCGCGCTTACTCGAGATACAAGCCCACCGCTACGCTTTTGTATCCTGCGCTCACTGCGGCTACACCGAGGTATACAATCTGACCACGCTGGAAGGCCAGGACAACCTGGGGACTATCCTGGAGGTCCTATTCTCTGATTGAGCCAGGGGAAGGCAAAGCTAAAATCTACCAAGCGGGCACAGAGGCCACCGGAAAAAGACACCGGCATCGCTGTGCCCGCTTCTCACAGGGCATCCTACCCTACACAGGACCTTAAGGCGCGATCTGGCGCTGCACCTCATTCAAGTGCCGGTAGAGGCCATCCAACGCCATCAGCGCCTCATGGGTGCCCTGCTCGCGGATGCAGTTGCCTTCCAAGACGACGATCGCATCGGCATTACGGATCGTGGAGAGGCGATGTGCGATAATCAGCGTGGTCTTGCCCACAATCAGGCGTTCCAAGGCCTGCTGGATCAGCAGTTCCGTCTCCGTGTCCACCGCAGAGGTCGCCTCATCGAGGATAAGGATGGGCGCATCCTTCAGCAGAGCGCGCGCAATCGCAATCCGCTGTTTCTGCCCGCCGGACAGCTTCACCCCGCGTTCGCCGAGGAGCGTGTCGTAGCCGTCTGGAAGCTGCAGGATAAAGTCATGGGCATTGGCAGCCTTGGCTGCTGCGATGATCTCAGCGTCCGTGGCGTCCGGGCGTCCAAAGAGGATATTCTCCCGCGCCGTGCCGTGAAATAGAAAGACATCCTGCAGGACGATGCTGATCTGGCGGCGCAAGCTGCTGAGAGTGAGATCACGGATGT
>Ga0272441_10009944_pt1 | contig 14552 bp, 14 predicted proteins | sample SSMProp6N_FD_193582 | JGI IMG/M metagenome (GOLD analysis project Ga0272441, IMG submission 193582) | Marine sediment archaeal communities from Little Sippewissett salt marsh, Falmouth, MA, United States - SSM-Prop-6N | ecosystem: Environmental > Aquatic > Marine > Wetlands > Sediment ... | reverse complement strand
GCAGCAATACAGAATGGGCGACGACGACGCGGCTCTGGAGGGGCTGAAAGCATTCACGGCCAAGCAGCTTGGAGTTCCCGCCGGTCAGCTTGCGAAGCAGCCGGGGTACAGTCTGAAGGGTAACTACACTCGCGAAGCTGGCTGGCGCAGGCACGCACGTATTGGTTGGACTGCCTCGAAACTACAGAGCTTTATGGGGAAGAACGCGACTGTCGCGCACACTGTCAAGGGCGGCGCGGGCAACCTGCTTAGCTTCTTCCAAATGGCGATGAAGAACGGTGCGCTCCTGTCGAACAATCAGAAACCTTTCTATGGGGTCAGCATCAACGGGTACTCGACGAGTTCGGACTTCAACGAGGGCGGTACGCAGGGTCTCTTCTGTGTCTTCCGGAAGTTCGGATCGGCCGGGTCGAACGTGCTGTACTTTGACATTGCCCTCTGCCTCCGGACGGATGTCTACGTCGTTGGCTCCGGTGACGCCTTTGGCAACGTCCACACCGAGCGGTACACCACACCGGAGCAGTGGAAGGGTCACGTTGGGACGGGGGATATTGGGGCAAGCTCTCACTATCAGATCAACGCTCGTCACGACATCGACCTCCAGACCTATCTCCTCGCGGCTGTGTGCTCGTCGGCCGGTGACCGCGATCAAATCCGGAAGATGTGCAAGGATATGGGCTGGACGAAGTTCGCGCGCGGGCGCAGTATCGAGCAGGTCATCGTTACAGGCGCGGAGGCGAAGTTCTAATGTCACTGATGGACGCCATCATGCAGGGCATGGAGTTCCGGTGCGCCTACTACGGAACGCCGCAACCCATTGACCTCGTGGCGCGCGCGCCGGGCGAGACGCTTATCGCCTTCGCAGGGTGGTGGAAAGCACAATGGGACATCGGCAATGGTCTTGAGATCGTCAAGGGGAACCTCGTCGAGGCCGAGCAGGGCATCCGCTGGAAGTTCGACGAAGGTCCCGATGACACCCTCATCGCGTCGCCGAGTGATGGTGACATGCAGGCGCGGATCGACCGAACGCGCACGCTGCAGGACATCGAGCGGCCGATTTACCTCAACGCGCTCGCGATTCTCAAAGAACAGAACCCGGACTTCGATTTCGACCCGTGGATCGAGACCTACCTAGAGCGGCCTCTATACGACCCTGTGGCGGCATATCGAAAAAAGCACTTAGGACTACGAAAAACCTCTGGACTTTTGCTTCTCAACAGGGATAATGTGGGCGTCGATGTTCTTCTCGTGGATGAGCACGGCAACGCTGCAGTTGCAGCAGCGTCGGAGTGGCTGACCGTGTTCGCCAACAGGTGGACCGAAATGGAAGACAGGCCCGATCCTCAGAGCTTCGTCGAGTGGGTCGCGACGCAGCGTCCCTACGGTCCTCATGGTCTTAGCGAACCCTTTGTGTTGGAAGCGGAAGGTCACTTGGAGGACCTCGCCGCGAGAAGACTGAGTGAGTGATGGTCGTCTAGCTGGCGGCCACTTGGAAAGGAGCATTCAGTTATGCCAAGGCGTCAGGCAGCAGCGGTGGATGTGTACGATTTCGGTGCCCCGGCTGCGGTGGCAACGGTCCTCGACTTCAAGGTCTTGCAGGGCGGCAAGCTCGACCTTTGCTTCGAGAACCTCGAAGCGCCGGACCTCACGGTCTCGGTCGAGGTCTCCGAGGACGGGACCACCTACGCAGCGACCACGGTGGCGGACAACCTCGCGGTTGTCACCGACGAGGTCGTGGCGGGCGGCTGCAACAAGGACTTCACGGTCCTTGCGAGGCAGGACTTGGACAACTACGTCCGCGTCCGCGCCTTGGGCGGCACGCGTGCCAACATGCAGGTGCGCCCCGACGGCGTCCTCCAGATCAGGCAGATATAAGCAACCCATCGGGGGGGTCGGAAACGGCCCCCTCGGATTAACGATTCGTTAATCGGGTTGTGGCTCTGCCAGTCTGAGCCGCTGCCGGTCCACAGGAAGAGGAGGTCGCCATCATGGGCGAGGTGAGGGAAAGCCTGCCCCGCGTGTACCAGTTCGATATCGGACTGGACCCGACTCAGCCGTCGGGGTCCGAGGACCTCGTTGGGGTCGTGAAGCGGAACGATCAGGTTTCGGCGACAGGCTACGGCCTTGCTCCTCTCTTTGGGCTCGTCGAGAATCACGGGCCAGTTGATCTCGTCTTCGAGGTCGAGGACTCCGACGACAACGGGCAGGTCGATCCGTACGCCGTCGAGAACATGCGTATCGGTGGCGCGTCAGTTGCCAACGTCACGGTGCCCCCCGGAGGCAAGGTCGTCTTCATTCTTGAGGGCGTCACGAAGCGGTGGCTCCGCTTCAACGCCACCCCGGCGCTGACAGCCGGTGGCCGCCTCACCGTCGCCTACTGGTTCGGCGATCTTGAGACAAGGCTCGCGGTGGGAACGCCGTAACGAGGAGATCGCGGTCATGGGCGACGTAAGAGAAAGCCTCCCACGGTCGATCCAGTTTGACATCGGGAGCGATTCGCTCAGACCGGTGGGGTCCGAGGATATCGTTGGCATCGTGAAACGGAGCGATCAGGTTGGCGACGTGGCCTACGGGATCGCGCCCATTTCTGGTCTGGTCGAGAACCACGGGGCTGCGGCGCTTACGTTCGCGTTGGAGGAGTCGCAGACCAACGGACTGGTGGACGGGCCGCCCGGAGAGCTACATGTGAAGGGTGCCGTAGTGGCCGCCACGACCGGGGCGCAGGTACTCGCCACGGACTTCGAGAACGGGGACACCATCGACGGCGTGTTGCTCGCCACAGGTGACCGTGTTCTTGTGAAGGATCAGGCGTCAGGCGTAGAGAACGGCATCTATGTGGTCAAGGCCGTGGGTGCTCCTGACCGTGCCGCTGACATGGCCGCCACCTCAGACGCGGCCTTGGCGTACTGCTTTGTCGCCGGGGGTACCGCCAACGAGGGCACTGGTTGGGTGTGCACGACCGCCTCCCCGGCTGTGGTCGGGACTGACGCCCTCACCTTCACGCAGTACGCGGGGGACCCCTACGTTCCCCGCAACATTCGCGTGGGCGGTGCGAGCGTGGCGAACGTCGCGGTCGAGCCGGGTGGCAAGGTCTCCTTCTCCATTGAGGGGACAACGGAGGAGTACCTCCGCTTCAACGCCACGCCGACGGTGTCGGCCAAGGGTCGCCTCACGCTTTCCTACTGGTACGGCGAGCTTGAGAGACGGCTCACGTTGGGGACGCCATAATGGTGCAGGAAGCCATGACACCGGGCGTGCTGAACGCGCTCAACAAGAACCGGAACCGTTCGGTGTGCCCCGGCTGTGGCTTTCCTCTCCCCGTTTATCCCGGTCGCTATCCCTCGACGTGTCCGCAGTGCGGTGCGTCTAGGGATGTGGCAGCAGCAGCCGGAGAGCAGGAGCCGGAAGAGGACAGCGAGGAATGAGATGGCTCGTTCCGGATCGAAGGTGAGTCTCGATGACGAAACGCTCTACCAACTCACCAAAACCGGGATGGGCGATCTCGTCGAGCAGATCGAAGGGAAGTTCTCAGGCGTGAAGCTGAGATGCCGAGCGACGAAGTGCAAGTTCAACGAGGATGGGAAGTGCGGACTCCCGGCCGAGCGCATACAGATGAATAGCTCGTGGGAGTGCGACAACTTCGCGAGGGAGTAACGGTGGCGAAGACGGATGGAAAGCTGAGGTCCTCGCGGTCGTCGAGACCGAAGGCACCGCTTCCAGAGTCGCTGCCCGGCGACTTCTTCCTCATGGAGTACGACCGATCCCGTGGGCGCTACATCCTCCACCTTGATAACGACGACGAGGAGAGCTTCGATCTCGGCTCGGACGTACAGCAGATGATGCAGCAGTTCGAGCGTTGGGGCCGGTACTCGATAGGGTGCGAGGCCATCGACCGCGCGCGGGAGTTCGGACTTGCTCAGGCGATCCCCGGCGAGACGACGCGGGATGACAGGGTAATCGCCCTGCACGACCGGCCCGGCAAAGGCCGTGAGTTGAAGTTCAGGGACGGCAAGGAGAAGAGACATGGGGACCTCCCAAGGCTCACTAGAGCTTCTATGTGAGGGCGCTCTCGGCGCTTTCATGCCCGAGGTGGCCTACGTCCGTCAGGACGATAAGGTCCTCTTCCTCCTCGGGGAGCAGGCTCTAACGGAGTCTCTGGATGACGGTGCCAACATCGTCGAGTCGATGGATGACCTCGAACTCGAAGAGCGCGAGATCGGCGGCAAGAAGGTCAAGTACCCGAAGAACTCGCAGTGGTTCGTCGAGGGTCCCTTCCAGCGTTCCGACGTGAAGAACGCCAACAACCGCATCTACGCCCGCAAGATATGGGAACGCCTCGTCGGCGACGCCAAGAGCGCCACGATGAAGATGGTCACGGACCGCGCGATGATCGGGCACCTTGAGCATCCGAAGGACGGCCGGACCGACGGCAAGGAGGGCGCACTCGTCACGACCAGCCTCAAGCTCAAGGAAGACGGCGTGGTGTGGGGGAAGGCCGAACTTCTGGACACGCCGAACGGCCTCATCTTGCAGGAGTACACGCGGAAGAAGATCAAATGGGGTGTCTCCTCTCGCGGCAACGGCACCGTGAAGGATGACGGCCACGTGAACGAGAACGACTACACGCTCGAAGCGTTTGACGGTGTGATGCGCCCCTCGACGCCGGGTGCGCATCCCAAGCCCGTCACGAGCAGCGAATCGGAGGAGCCCACGGGCGCGGCTCCTCCTGTTGTGGAGGATGACATCAACCCCGAGCAGGGTGCGGGGACCCCTTCCGAGGAGGAGGAACTCACGGAGGACGCGCAGGCGACGGTGGATCGCGTGACTTCTCTCGTGGAGACCGACCTCGAAGACCTCGACGAAGGTGCGTCTGCCAAGCTGACTGGCGAGATTCTGGCGAATTTGGGGACCTTGATCGACCTCGCAAAGGAGGGCAAGCTCAAGGCTGAGCGCGCCTACACCATGCAGGGTTGGTTGACGGATCGCCTGAAGGCGCTGCAGGAGTCGCAGGGTGTCAGTGCGGAGACCATCATCGAACGGGCCATCGAGGGCGTCGACACGGAGGAGGACGAGGAGAAAGCCGCCGCCTTCCGCAAGGTCGTGGAGTCCTTCCAGTCGCAGATTTCGAGCCTCACAGAGGACCTCGAAACTGCGACGTCCGAGGTCGAGACGCTGGAGGGCAAGCTGGCCGACGCCGAGATCGCTGTCAGCCTCATCACCACTGAGCGTGATGAGCTACTGCAGACGGTCGAGACGAAGGACCGGCAGCTTGCCGTCGCTCTGGCCTCGATCAGTTCGGAGTCCGAGGAGGAGGTAAAGGACCCTGTTGAGGCGGCAGTGGCAGAGGCGATCCTGAAGAAGCCCGGTCTCTCCGAGTTCCGCGACGTGCTCATGCGCGCCGAGGACGATGAGGAGGTCGAGCGGCTCGTCGAGAGTCTGCTACCCGCCATCCCAACCTCCGAGCCAATCGTCGAAGACGATCCGCCCGGAGTTTCACCGAAGTCTCGCCGAGCGCTCCCGCGTGGAGATGTAATCTCCGAGGTGAAGGGCGGAAAGCCCAAGCCTGCAGTGAGCGAGAGCAGGGGGGCGAGAGTTGCGGGTAAAGCGTTGTCAAACATGAAGGGTGGGGAATAACTCCCCCCCAAGAAAGGAACAGTAAAGTGCCGGGACACATACTCAGCGAACAGGGCCTCTACGAGGGCCTGATCGAGGCAGGTCTCCGCCTCGCAGCCATCCCCGAGTCCGAGGGCGGCTGGAAGGAGTATTTCGAGGAGTCCGACGGAGCGGACCTTCGGATACAGGACGACATTCTCCGCGCGCAGACTGCCCTGATGCTGGAGAACGCCAAGCGCTGGCTCGCACAGAAGTGCAAGGCGCGTCGCAACAGCGAGGGCAGGCTGGTGATCGACGAGGTGACCCGCTCCGCGCTGGTCGGCGGCTGGTCGGACTACCTCTTCCCGATCATCAGGGCGTCATTCCCCACCAACCCGATCAACGATCTGGTGTCGGTCCAGCCCACCAACCGCCGCACCGCGACGGTGGTGTACTGGAACTGGATCGTTGCCACACAGAAGGGCTCGTACTATCCGGGCCAGAGGCTTCAGGACGCGAACAAGGGTCGCGTCGACGCCGGATACCACTTCTCCGACGAGTGGATCATGGGCGAGGTCGTCGGGGTCGGCACGGGCGCGTCGGCCGTCATCGCCGGGACGCTTGCGTTCCACGATGGTGGCGGGGTCCGTCCGGGCACTGTCGCTGTCACCGCCGTGGTCGGTGCCACGCCGGAGACGGTGTACGACGACGGGAACGGCGGGTTCACGGGTGGTGTCACCGGCACCATCAACTACGTGACCGGCGCGTTCAGCATCACGTTCAGCGGCAACGTCGACGTCAGCACCAACGTGGTCGCCAACTACAAGTGGGACTCCGAGGGCGGCAACCTCCCCGAGGTCGACGTCCAGATAGTCTCCAGCACCGTCGAGACGCAGCGGCGCGGGCTGAAGGTCAACTACTCGATGGAGGCCATGCAGGACATCATGGCCGAGTTCGGCGTCTCGCTTGAGGGCAACCTCGTCAGCGGCGCGGCCGAGCAGATCAACTTCGAGATAGCCCGTCAGCTTATCGCCGAGATGTGGGCCGTGGCTCCGGTCAACAGCACGTTCCCCACGACTCTCGCCGGTACGCCGGGTTACAACCAGCAGGACCACTTCAAGGACCTGTCCTACAACCTCAACGCGGCAAGCAACTCGATATGGGCGGCCACGCAGAAGGGGTACGGCAACTGGCTCGTCATCGACGAGTTGGCCTCCAACGTCGTCGAGTCACTCCCGGCGGGCATGTTCGTCGGCGCACCGCGTCCGGCCAACGTGCAGGGGCTCCACTTCGTCGGCACGCTGCTCAACAAGTACCGGGTCTACAAGGACATCCACCTCACGGGGCTTCCGGGCTCCAGCGCCAACGGCAACATGCTGATGGGGTACAAGGGGCGGCAGTTCTACGAGGCCGGGCTGGTGTGGGCTCCGTACCAGTTGCTTTACACCACGGAGTCGCTGCAGACGGCGGACTTCCTGACGCAGAAGGGAATGGCGTCAAGGTACGCGACCAAGATGGTCAACAACGAGATGTACGTCCGCGTCAACCTCGGCCCGTAACCGAGCCGTTGATCGTTGCGAGGGAGGGGGGCTGGTGCTCCCCTCCCTCCAACGCTTAGGTCCCGAACGGGAGGAACGGTAAGATGGCAAAGAAGACGGGCGCGAAGCCCAAGTTCGTGAACATGCAGAAGAGCCCGACGATGGTCCACGGCGAGGACGGCCGCACGGTACGCGTCCACCCGTTCGACCGTCGCAACGAGGCGCAGGACGGTGCGGTCTACGTTGTCGAGGGCGAGCACTTCGAGCAGTTCGTCAGCCCGCAGGGTCCCCTCTATCCCTTTCCCGTCAAAGCCCTCAAGGCTGCGGAGGATAAGGCAAAGGCTCTCGCGGAGCAGAACGCTGCGGCTGCTGCTGAGGCTGCTGGCGTGGCTCCTGACGCTGCCGCGAAGGGTGGCAAGGGCAAGAAGGCGAAGAAGGGCAAGAAGGCAAAGCCCAAGCCCAAGTCCTGACGGGCGGTCGCTCTACTATGTAAGGCGTTCCCGTCAATGACGGGGGGTGACCGTGCCGAATGAGATGACCGTCGCCTTGGTGCGTGAGGAGATCGAGACACGTCTTGGCATTTCGGGCGTGGCCGTCGAACTCTGCGACCGGGACTTCGCAAGCGTCCTCACGGAGGCCGTCCGGCAGATCAACCGGAACGTGCCTCCGCGCGGTCGTGACACGTTGCCTGTCACCACGGCCGTGAAGAAGTACCGCGTCGACGACAGGGTGCTACCCAAGAAGATCATCGGCGTCGTCAACGTGGAGTTCGTGGACCCGGCGCTTGTCTCACAGAGCATTGATCCCTTCGATCCTTGGTGGACCCTCGGCGGTGGCATCAGCATCGGTGGGGGCACGATAGCCGAGTACCAGCAACGGCTCCAGTACATGGAGCAGGCGCGCGAGGTGACCGGGAGCGACGCGTCGTACCAGCAATCTTGGGAGGGCGCGGAGCTTTACCTGTACGTCGATATCCGCCGGGCGCTCCAGTGCTCCTACGAGTACACGTGGAGGATCACGCCGGACGATGATGCGGACACAGGTATTCCCCTTCTTCCGGATACGATGATCGACTGGCTCCTCGATTACGCGACCGCGCGCGCGAAGGTGATACTGGTCCGGATCAGGAACAAGTTCACGGGTGTGCCGATGCCGGACGGATCGGTGAGCGAGACTGACGCGAACACGATCCTTGAGGAGGGCCGGACGGATATCAAGGAGCTACTAGACCTGCTGAAGAAGCGGAGGCGTCCACTTCCGCCGGTCTTCGGATAATGATTAACGAATCGTTAATAGGGATGTGGGATGGCGAAGATCAGATACAAAAAGTCGCACATCCCTCCGTTCAAGAAGATCGCGGCCAAGGTCTCTGAAGCTGCGACTGCGGTCCTCGACGAGGAGGTTGCGAAGTTCTCCGAAGACGAGAAGGACCTATTCGTCGTCGAGATAGAGACGCAGGACGTTACGTCCTTCAAGACTGTCCCCCTCAACCCCGATTACAAGCAGTGGAAGATTCTTCACGGGCTCGACGAGCGTGTGATGATCGCCACCGGCTGGTACGTCTCGCAGATCAAGGTGCAACACAAGAGCACCGGTAAGTACGGGACCCTCTACTACGTCGGGTTCGACAATCGTGCACTGGCGCGGGACGCAGACGGAAACACCGTGCCGTTCACGCTTGTGAGCCTCGCGTGGGTACACGAGAAGGGATCGGCCAAGGCGCACGTACCGGCCCGACCGCATTGGGGGCCGCACCTCATGAAGATGAAGCGGCGGGCCGTGGGGCTCCGTCTGAGACTCCGGCAGAAGATCGTCAAGCGCTGGAAGCAAGCGCTTCCAAAGTTTTAGGAGCGAGTGATGGCAAAGAACGTGGTACTGCTGGTCATGGCCCGCGAGGACCTACCGGCCAACCCGGAGACCGGGAGGCCCAACAGGTGGGGCGAGGTCGTCGGACAGTTCCCCGTGGATCACAACTTCGGTCGGTTCGAGCAGCCCTCGGCCGGGAAGTTCGTCCACGTGCGGGTCGATGACTTGGACGACGACGCCGACCTCATGGAGCTTTATGACACGGGCGAGCAGACGCTCGGGCAGCCGGACCCCGAGACGGGCATCCCGACGGTTATAAAGGTCTATGCGAAGCGCTGGTTCGTCCCGGCTGAGATCATCGACGAGATCAGGGCCGCCAACGGCGCGCGGCGTACGCTCACTCTCGAAGAGTTCGAGGATAGGGAGCCCGCTGAGTAATGCCCGCGCAGGTAAAACACCTCATCATGCCGTCGGGTGGTGACTACACCTCTGCCTCCGCGTGGGAAGCCGGAGAGCAGAGGGACCTCGTGGCCGCCGACGAGATCGCCCTCGGTGAGATCACCGGGGACTGGTCCGGCGGCGCGGATACCACTTACCTCCTCATCGACAACGTAAACTGGACCACGGACGCGACGCATTACATCTCCCTTTACACGGCGGAAGATGCTCGTCACCCCGGCCGGTGGGACACGAACAAGTACGTCCTCTCCGTCTCTTCGCAGTGGAACGGTGTCGTGCGGGTGGATGCTAACTACGTTCGGATCGACGGTCTTCAGATAGAGAACGTTTGGACGGACGCGACCACGGGAAACGTGGTTGGGATCAATCAGAACGGGCACGGTGACGAGCACACGAACAACATCATCAGATGGGGCGGGGGCGGGACCCCTGACTCTGCCAGTGACGCCGGGATTCAGTACGACGGTGCGGCGGCCGGGACACACAAGGCGCGGAACAATATCATCTACGACTGGTACATGGGAATGTACTTCGATTACGGGGCGGCGGGCACGACCTTCGTCCTGTATGACAACACGATCAACGATAACGTGAGCACCGGCATCTGGATTCAGGACTCCGTGGGCGACGTTACGCTCTACATGAAGAACAACATCTGCAACGGGAATGGCGCGGCGGATTACAACGAGACCACCTTCACGACTTACGTCCACTCGAAGAACATCTCCGAGGACGCGACCTCTCCGGACGCTTCGTACCAGAGCATGGCTGTGGTCTTCGTTGATGAGGCCAACGATGACTTCCACGTGGACGTGAGCGATACCTACGCACGCGGAGCCGGAGACGATCTCTCTGCTGACGCACAGATGGCCTTCAACGATGACATCGACGGCTTCATGCGGGAGGTGGCTTGGGACATTGGGGCTGACCAGTTCCGAGCCGTCGAGGTCAAGCGGAGCATTTTGGAATCGGGAGGCGATTACTCGTCACTCTCCGGGTTCGCAGCCGGGGAGGAACGGGACCTCGGGCACCTTGGCGAGATCGCTGTCGGAGAGATCGACGAGGGCTGGACCTCGGCGGACACGGGGTACACGGACTTCGCTCCCACGAATTGGGTCACAACGCGGGGAAACTACATCTCGGTATTCACCACCAAGGCCGCGCGGCATCCCGGCCGGTGGGATACGAGCAAGTACCGGCTGGTGACGACCAACGTGTGGTACGGGGCGATCAGGTGCCGCGTGCCATTCGTCAGGATCGACGGGCTGCAGGTCTCGCGCGAGAGCGACGTGGACGTGGGAGACGGGACTGGAATCCGGTTCGACGGCAGTGGGGACTATCACGTCACCAACAACATCGTACGATTCAATGGGACGGGGACGCTGGCCGGTGGGGATATCGGCCTCAACTTCGATACGGTCACGGGCGGCAACTTCAACGCGTACGTCCGGAACAACATCGTTTACGACTTCTACTACGGCTTCTTGATTGATTGGGCTGCTGGCGGAAACAAGATCGTCCTATACAACAACACCTTCCATAACAACGTCGGCCGTGCGGTACAGATTGTCGGGGCCGTCGGTGATATCGCGCTCTATATGAAGGACAACATCGCTCAGGGCTCCGGCCTTGCCGACTACAATATCACGTCCTTCACGACCCTCGTGACCTCGAAGAACATCTCCGAGGACACGACCTCGCCCGACGGCGCGAGCTATCAGAGCAAGGTCGTCACGTTCGTGGACGAGGCCGGGGATGACTTCCACGTCGCCGCCGCTGACACGTCCGGTGCTCTCAAGGGCGGGGACAACCTGTCCGCCGATGCACAGATGGCCTTCACGGATGACGTTGATGGTCACGCGCGGAGTTCAGGTCCGTGGACCATCGGGGCGGATGAATACAGGTCCGTCGAGGTGATCCGCACGATCAGCGAGACGGGTGGGGACTACACGTCCACCGCTGCGTTCGAGGCGGCTGAGCAACGGGACCTTGTGAACCTCGGGGAGGCGGCCGTTGCCAAGATCGACGGAGCATGGGCCGCCGCTGACACCGGTTCGGCGTACTTCGATTCTGCGGATTGGGTGACGGCCGAGGGCAACGGGATCAAGGTTTACACGACGGCGGTGGCGCGGCACAAGGGCCGTCCCGGCACCACTACCTACCGGATCAACCCGGCGGCCGTCGGGGGCATCGGCATCCGGACTGGCGTTCCGTGGACTGAAATATACGGCATCGAGATTCTCGATTGGGGCGGCTCGGGGTACTCGGCTCCGGCAATTCAGGTCGACAACGGCGTTTGCAACTGTCGGATCGGATACAACCTCATTCACGACGAGGTCAGTGGCAACGGCGGCGCTGGAATCGCATTCGGGAGCGTGGGTTCTTTTGGAATGCGCGTATTCAACAACATCATCTACGGCTGTCGGGACGGGATCAGTGGAGACTCTTGGAGTACGTCGCTCTATCAGTACGTGTACGCCAACACCATTTGGGACATGGCGCAGTACGGGATCGTCTCCAACAATGGGTACACGGTCGCGAAGGACAACCTCGTGCAGTCGTGCGGCACGGCCTGTTACAACTCCAGCTTCGCGGCGGCTTCGACCAACAACCTCGCGGATGACACGACGGCTCCGGGCTCCAACCCGATCAACAACGCCACGGTTTCCTTCATAGACACGGATACCTACCCAACCCGAAACTATATTGATCTTCGGATTCATGGCGAGAGCGTCAACGCTAGAAGCGCAGGCGCGGACCTGACATCTGACGCGGACCTTGCGGTAACAGATGATATCAACGGGAAGCCGCGCGATCCTCTGCACTTCGACGTTGGGGCCAGTCAGTTCGTCGCTGTCGCGCGCGAGCGTATCATTGCGGACAGTGGTGGCGATTACACGACGCAGGCGGCTTTCGAGGCTGGCGAAGAGGCTGACCTCGTGGCAGAGGGCGTCGCTCTCGTCGGGAAGATCAGTGGGTCCTTCGCGGCAGCCGAGGCGGCGACGGTCACGTACGGCGGGTCTGCGTGGTACACCTGCCGTGGGAACGGGATCAAGGTCTACACGCTTGATGACGGAGCCCGGCACCCCGGCCGGTGGAGCGATACCGCATACAGGATCGTTGTCACAACGGGCGATGGAATTCTAATTCAGAGTCCGGTCCGGCACGTCTGGATCGACGGTCAGCAGATATTCGTCAACCATTCCTCGACCCCTTACAACGGGGTCCACAACCAGATCAATGACACGTCCGATCAGCCGGATGGTCTGGTCGAAGTCTCGAACAACATCATCAAGGGCGACGGCACGGCGGGCGGCAAGGTCGGTGGCTATCACGCCGAATGGGCTTACGGCTCGAACGTCGAGCACCGTGTCTGGAAGAACATCATCTACGACTTTGGCAACGGAGCCGGGTACAAAGAGTCCGCGATCATCTGTCGCACCGGAGTCTTCTGGCTGTACCGGAACACGATGGACCACTGTCGGTACGGCATCTATGACGACGGCGCTGGCGCGGACATCACGGCGAAGGCCAACATCGTGCTGGTCTACGGCACCACGCCCGTCTGCTATCAGGGCACCTTCAATGCGAACTCCACCAACAACCTCGCGAGCGACGCCACGGCTCCGGGCTCGAACCCGATCAACAACGCCACGCCGGTCTTCGTGGATCAGGCCAACGATGACTATCACCTCGACGTGACGGACACGGACGCTCTCGGGGCCGGGCTGGACCTCTCGGCTGACGCGGAGATTCCGATCACCGATGACATCGACGGCCACGACCTCAAGATCACGCCGGACGTGGGCGCTGACGAGTACCGGGCGCTGGAGATCGTCAGGACCATCGCCGAGTCGGCCGGAGCAGGGGACTACACAACTCTTGCCGGGGCTGAGGCTGGCGAGGAGCGGGACCTCGTGCACGCGGGCGAGGTGTGCGTGCTCAAGCCGACTGGATCGTGGGCGGCTGCCGAGACCGCAGGCGTGGTCTTTGCCGGGTCGTGGTACACCTCGACCGGCAACCGGCTCAGGATCGTGACTGACAAGGGCGACGCCGCTCGGCCGGATGGGGTCGGTTGGGACACGGGGGCATATCGGGCTGAGATAGCTACCTTTGGCGGAACGTCGTTGACAGTCTCGGTCGACCACGTTGACATCGACGGGATTCAGGTCGGCCATGCGGGATCGTGGGCGAGTCGGTATGGCCTTTACTTCACGAACGCTTCGGGGTACTTCACCGACCTCAACGTCTTCAACTCGGTATTCAGGATCACGGGGACTGATGGATCGGGCTCTTCGGCGTTCGGTGTAAACACCGACCACCTTGCAACGGCCAACTCGCTTCGGACCAAGAACTGCGTCGTGCTGGAGTCTCTCAACGACGGCTTCAACTTCGGCACGGGTCCGACGGCTGGCGCAACGGCATATGCGCTCACGGCTCGAAACTGTCTTGGTACCGGTATCTACGGATACTCGCAGCGCGTCCTTCTCAAGAACTGTCTCGCGGACAACTGCGGTGTGAACGACTTCAATCCGGGCATGGCGGCCACGGGTTCGGATTACAACGCATCGAGCGACGCCACCGCACCGGGGACGAATTCGAGAATCAACCAGACCTTTAGCTTTGCAAATGTGGGTGCTGGCGATTATCGTCTTACGACGGCGGACACCGGAGCCCGGCAACGTGGTACGGACCTCTCGGCGGACGCGAGCCTTGCGGTAACGGATGACTTCGATGGGAATACCCGCGTGCCGCCTACGGACATCGGTGCGTTTGAGCTACTGACGAAGGGCACCGGGGGAGTCGGCGGCATGTTCAATAGGGGAATGGTCTAATGATTCCGCTGAAGCAGTCGTTGGCAGGGCAGGACATCCCCGTCCGGCTCTTTGACAGCGCGGGCAACCCGGTTACGGGTGTCACGTCGCCGACGATACAGGTGAGCAAGAGCGGAAGCGCTCTCGCCGCCATATCGGACGGCACGTGGACTGAGATCGGGAGCGGCTGCTATAACATTCAGGTCGATGCGACGGACTCGAACACGGTTGGGTACCTACTCATCATCGTGACCGGAACCGGATTTGCGGACGCGCCGGTCCTCTGTTGGGTCAGGGCGAACACGGAGAAGGACATCGACGACAAGCTCGGTGCCCCGGCGGG
>Ga0272441_10009943_pt1 | contig 14552 bp, 9 predicted proteins | sample SSMProp6N_FD_193582 | JGI IMG/M metagenome (GOLD analysis project Ga0272441, IMG submission 193582) | Marine sediment archaeal communities from Little Sippewissett salt marsh, Falmouth, MA, United States - SSM-Prop-6N | ecosystem: Environmental > Aquatic > Marine > Wetlands > Sediment ... | reverse complement strand
CCGCGGTCCCGTATTGCTCCAGGTGTTCCGTGAATTCGTCGATCTTCACGAACAGGTCGATGATAACCCGAAGCCCGATCAGAACGGCGAATGCGATGGCATAACCGACCAGGAAATTCTTCGCAACGTATCGGTCCAATATCTTCATGATGTCGTTTGCCTAACCTTCAATTTTATAGAATTCCTCAATGCCTCAACAGCCAGCCGTAGATCACGAGAGCTAAGAAGAACAAGACTCCCAGCCCCCCCCACATTAATGTGACGCCGGAAACCGTTTGATGGGCGTCCAGATTCTCTGTGAGTTGTTTACCGCTCATAATACACACGATCAGCATGGCCGCGGGCACGCAGCTTGCGCCGAAAGCGCTGAGTAGATGCCCTCCCTTTTTGAGGACACCCAGGCCGATACCGATCAGGATCATCGGTATGCACCCGATGCCAAAGACCAGGCGGGAATGAATCTCGGACTTGATCTCCGCGGCGGTATCCCGCGTTTGCCTTTCGAATTTGGCATGGAAACTCGTCAAGTACTTACTGGGCTTCAGCTCCGGAAGATCCGTCATCGCGGAGGCCAGTTTTTCGGCTTTTAACGAGCCGCTCCGGGTCTTATACTGATCGGCGATCATCCGCACAGCCGTGGGAAGGTTTAAGCCGGGGATCACGTGTCGCAGTTTCAATTCATTCATTTCTCCCGGAAGTCCCCGGGATTGCGGGCTGTGGATGTCCAGAGTCACGGTCGGCGCCGCCGGGATATCCTCTTCAAGGTGCAATGTCGCCGTACTACAGGTCAACGTGCGTACGGGTCGCTTGTCGGCCGTAGCATACTCGACAATCTCAATAGCCCCGGACAGCTCGATTTCTTGTTTTCGCACCTTGTATTGATCGACGGTTATCTTAACGGAATTCGGCACACCCACTAATTCGTAGGCGCTCTCCCGCCCTCCGGCCATGTTGTTGGCGCTTGCTATCCACGCCTGAATATCCCGGGCCAGTATCTCCAAAATCAACTGCGTGTACATCTGACGCGCCAATTTTTCAATCGGATAGAACCGCATCATATCCCCCGCGATACGACTCATTTCCCCCAGCTTCTTGAAGCGTATCTCGTCGCCCAGCAGCGAACCGAACTCCTGCGTGACCGGCAGCGTCCCGACACTGCCCCATCCCTGCGGGCTCATTTGGCTCGACTTGTACGCGATGATTTGAACGTCGTTGTACGTGTCGTGCGTCTTGAAATGTACTTCCGCCATTTCAGAGGTGGTCATGTTGACGATTCGGCTGTTTTCTATCTCCGCCACGACCACGCCCAATAACGTGTCGTTCTGCATGTCGGCATGATCGGCGTAAATCAATGTTTCCCCGTCCGGGGGCAGTTCGTAATACCGGCGGTTTTTAATATTGCGGAATACGATTTGCTTGGCGTCGGCCTTGAGGGATTTTTCCGCGCGGAGCACGAAGACCGGCATGACATGGAAGCTCAAAAACAGATTGGCCAGAGCGACGATAATCGCCAGAACCAGTCCGGGAAACGTCAATGTTATCAGACTAATCCCGCTGGCCCGGCAGGCGTCCAATTCGTTATCGCTGGCAAACCGCCCGTAAATCAGCGCCCCCGCGAACAGGGCCGCCATCGGCAGCACGAAGGTCAGCGTGATCGGCAGAAAATAGGCCATCAGGTGGAGCACCTGTTTGGGGCCGACGCCGTATTCCTGCACCGGCTGGAGAATGCTGCCCAGGCTCAGAATCAGCGTCAGTCCGATGGCCGCGAAGAGAAACACTCGCAGAAGCTCACGAAATATGTATCTATGCAACGTTACAAGCATTGGTTTTCGTATGTCGTATATCGAATATCGTATCGCGCCCATCGACCGACGAGCGACCATGCACCCATACTATTGGCAAAGAGACGATTTGCAACAAAATTCCCCCATTTAATAGAGTTGAGATTCGTACGAAGACGCAGTAGAATGTCGGTATCAAGTAATTGTGAGATCACCAAGCATGTTTATGGCCTCATTGAGAGACAACCTTATGAAAAACATCAGCATCTATGCCCTCATTATCCTATCCGTTGGCGCCAGAGCGAATAGCCGGCAGGCACAGGTTCATTGGAACCGGTTTCGCGGTCCGAATGGACAAGGCGCGGCACGTGCGGACCATATCCCGGTTCATTTCGGCCCGGAATCGAACGTCCTTTGGAAAACCCTCGTTCCCCAAGGGCACTCCTCGCCTTCTATCTGGAACAACCGTATTTTCCTTACGGGTTATGAATCCACGGAACTCATCACATTTTGTATTGACCGCGAAGACGGTTCCATTTTGTGGCGACAGGCTATTCAGGCTCAAACAAAGGGGCGGTTTCATCGATTCAACAATCCCGCCTCTTCCACGCCGGCCGCGGATGAAAAAAACGTGTACGTCTATTTCGGAACCTTCGGGCTGATGTGCTACGACCATGCAGGAAACGAAGTCTGGCGACGGAAAATCGACACGCCGAGAACGAAATACGGAATGGCCACCTCGCCCATCGTGTATAAAGACAAGGTCATCATGGTCTTAGATAGCGATGACGGCTCCTCCCGCATGTTGGCGGTGCATCGAGACACAGGTCAGACAATGTGGGAACAGCAGAGATCGCTCTTCAAGGCCGGATGGTCAACACCCGTCATCTGGCGACATGGCGAGACCGAAGAGCTTATCGTACTGGGTTACAAACGGCTCACGTCTTATGATCCGTCCACCGGTGAGGAAAGATGGTGGGTCGGCGGCTTTCCGGAGGAAACCGTGGGTGTTCCCGTTATCGGCGAAGGGCTGTTGTTTGCCAGCGGCGCGGCCCTGGGCGGACGCGGCGACGAGAAGCTGGATGCGGCCGGGGGATGGAAGATCACCGTCGAGAAATTCGACCGAAACCGCGACAAGCAAATCCAGCGCGACGAAATGACCGAAGGCTTTGCCTTTATACAGCGGCCGGAGTTGCCCATAGACAATCCCGGCTACGGGCTGCCCATTAGAAACATGGACACACTGCTGAGAATCTTCGACCGCGACAAGAACCGAATCATTACCGAAGCTGAATGGATGGACGTTATGTCGGGCTTCGAGGCGAGCAGCCATCCCAACCTCATGGCCATCCGTCCCGGAGCGACAAAGGACGCCCGTCCGTCGCATGTCGCCTGGGAAATGCAGCGCGGCATTCCCGAGACGCCTTCGCTGCTCTATTGCCGGGGCAAACTCTACCTTCTGCGCGACGGCGGTGTCCTCACCTGCCTGGAGGCGGCGACCGGCAAACAACTCTTCCGCGAGCGCATCGGAGCAGCCGGCCAGTACACCGCATCCCCCATCGCCGCGGGCGACAAGATCGTTACCGCCTCCGTGCCGGGCGTCGTGACGATTATCCAAGTTGACGATACACTCAATGTTCTGGCGAGAAATAAATTCAAAGAAAAGATTTTCGCCACCCCGACGATTACCGAAAACAAAATATATCTGCGAACAACCGACCATTTGTACGCCTTCGGCGAGTAATGTCTTTACTCAAACCAACCGTTTAGGGATCGAATAATGAAGTAAGTCGTTCAAAAATAATAACGTAAAACGATTTGCCATTCCCGCGAAAGCGGGAATCCACTTCATACGTTACATTCTTGGATCCCTGCCTTCGCAGGGATGACAACAGGAATTGGTCAGTATGATATCTCTATTGTTGGTGTGACTTTTTTATAAGGGAGAGATTGCGATGAGATACGTCACTGCGATACTATCGGCTTTGTTCATTTTTGTTGGCGTGGGCTTCTTGTCCGGCATTCTCTTAGCGTTGATTTGCCCGAAAGCCTGGTCCGGGATTGAGGTTAATCTCGGATTCCTGTCAACGAATGTCCCTACTTTAATAGCGATTGTGATAGCAAGTGGTGCGGCGACTCACACGTTTCGAGCATCATTACGCGCCAAGACATTCAGATTGTATAAAAAGAAAAGTGACGGGAAAAACGGTGCAGAAGATTAAAACAAACATCTTTTATATTACGTTGATGTGAAGACCATTATAGCGTAAAAAATCTCATAGTTAACTCTATCAATTTTCCTCTATGAAATCGAAGGGAATTGCAGTGACGCATAAATTGTACAGAAAAACTCGGACGCAAACGTTATCCCGATTGGTCATCTTAATGGTATTGTTTAGTCTGACAGCTATTGGTGCGGGGTGTCGAAATGCACAGCGGTTTCATTTGACGACGTCCGGGCATTATATGCTCAATAACGGACGGCCCTTCTTCTGGCTGGGCGATACAGCCTGGGTGCTCGTCAAACGAAGCCCGGACGACGTCCGGCATTACATGAAGAACCGCAGCGACAAGGGCTTTACCGTCGTCCAGATCATGGCGGTTCGCGTGCATCACAAAGCCCCCGTGGAATTGCACGGTCGGCCGATGGAGAATTACGCCGGGCAGTCGCCGTTCAACAACCTGGATCCGGTCGCGTTAAACGAGGCGTACTGGCGACACGTCGATTTCATCATCGACACGGCGCGCAAGCACGGTTTAACCATCGCGATGGCCACGATGTGGGGCCAGGACGCGGGGGCGCTCTTTCCCAATCCCATGAAAAATAATTATCAATACGGCAAGCTCCTGAGCGAACGGTATAAAAACAGGGACAATGTGATCTGGCTGGTCACCGGTGAATACGAAAAAATCAACGACAACTGGCTGGCGGACAAGCAGGCGATATCCGACGAGCAGCGGGAATTGCTGCGTGCCGTCGCCCGGGGATTGGAAGAGGGACATGGCGGCAGGCACTTGATGACGATCCATCCCGTCGGCACGTCCTCCGATGATTTTCACAACGATCCCTGGCTCGATTTTAACATGCACCAAACCTGGGGACACCAATGGCCGAACGTCACGCGCATCCGTTCCGACTCCCAATTGACGCCGGTCAAGCCGGTCCTGAACGGCGAGCCGGGCTATGAAAACCGCCCGGAGAAACCGACGTCCCCGGCCTGGAAGTGCCGGTACGAAGGGTACTGGTCGGTCTTTTCGGGAGCCTTCGGATTTACCTACGGCGCCCATCACGTGTGGCAGTGCGGCGGCGAGTGGAAGGATGCCCTGGAGTACGAAGGCGCCTCCGATATGCAGCATCTGCGCTACCTGATGGAATCCCGGCCGATACAATCACTGTCGCCGGACCCGTCGATGCTGCTTTCGGACGCCGGGGAACTGCACAAGGAGCCGTCTTACTGCGCGGTCTTGCGTGCGAAAGACGGGCGTTGCGCGCTCGTTTATTCCACGATGGGCCGGGCGTTCGATATCGACGTGTCGAAGATGTCGGGAGACACGATTAACGCCTGGTGGTACAGCCCGCGGGACGGTTTGCTGTATGAGGAAAGAATGGAACAGGTCCATGTACCCTTCGCTACTTTCGAGGCCAAGGGGCCCCGCACGTTCGAGCCTCCTTCCTCCGGTCAACACCAGGACTGGGTTCTCGTCTTGGACGACGCGTCGGCTGGCTTTTCCCCGCCGGGCGCAGGGACACAACCGTCTCGCTAAGACGGCTTATTAGAAATAACACAGCCTTACGGAATATCCAACGGATCGTAGTCTTTGAATTTGTCGGCGTAGATCTCGTGAGGGTATTTCTCCAGCAGCTCTTTGCCGTATTGCTCCATCAGGATTTCGTTCCGCCCGCTCGTGATTTGGCTCTTGATCTGTCCCTTCATGTTGTCCGAGTATTCCCGCGGCTTGCCGGGATTCTTTTCCAGGATTTTGACGATTCGCCACTGCACTTTCTGGCTGTGAAAGCCTTTGAGCGGCCCCAGCACATCGTTCGGCTCGCCGACTTTCAAATCCTTCCAGAACAATCCCTCACTGCCGGGATAGGCGGAGTAAGGCTTACCCTTATCGTCCGGGGTAAACTGTTTTTTAACCGCCTCGAAGTCCTTTTCGGCGTCCAGCTCGGCCTTGACCTTCTTGGCCTCGTCGAGGTTCTCGCACCAGATCACGTCGATCTTAATATTCCTGCCCGTCACGAAGGCCTCTTTGTTTTCATTGAAATAGGCGAGGATCTCTTCGTCCGTCGGTTCTTTGGTTTCCTTCATTTTAGCGGACCGGACCTGGCCGAGCAGCCGTCTGTCTTCGTAGTCGCGCACCTGCTTGAGATACTCCTTGTCTTTATCGAGTCCGAGGGACATCGCCTCATGAACGAGCAACGGCCCGGAGATCGACCTGTCCAACAACTGTTCCACCCCCGCGACGGTATTCAAATTTCGGGGCCGACGCGGCGGAACAATATCGCACAGCGCATTGAACCAGTCGTAGAGGGTGACCTTCCCGCCGTCGAACTGAACCAGAACCAGGTCTTTTTCGCTTTGTGTCAATTCCTCACGGGCTTGCCAGTTGCGGATAAAGTTGACTTTCCGGGGCTTTTTCGGCCGGGTCATCAGCCGTTGATGGATCGCGACGACCTTCGGGAAGTTCTCTCTGAGTTTCTTGACGTTGGATTTCCTTGTTATCTCGGCATAATACCGATTCATCACGCGCGTTTGCTTCACGCGCCGAATCGCCATTTCCGCTTTCTCGCGCGGGGCGTTCGGATCGGCCAGCATCTTCTGTTTGACCTCATCTTCCGTCGGAGCGATTTCAGCGTCGTGGGCCTCGATGTGTTTTCGGAACAGCAAATTGATGAGCCTTCCATCCACGTATCGCTTGATCGATGTACGGGTCTGTTCGTCTTTGAGATAGCTCTTCTGGCGGCCTTCGATCATCATCGCTTTTTCAACGAGCATTTTCTTGAGCACCTGCTCCGGATCGACGGGCTTGACGTCCTCGCCGGTGGTATCGTAATCGTTCGGATAAAGCTCCCGCATCACTCGTTGTTCGAGTTCGTCTCTCGTAAGGGTATAGTCGCCGATTTTCGCGACGACCGCGGGCGGCGCCACGGCGTCTTCCACAACCGGCGGCTTCGATTCAGTCGCCGCTTTCCCTGAAGCAGCAAGCCCCGGGGCACATAGACATACGCCCACAATCAACAACAAGAAAAAAGACCCCATTGACCTGTTAGCATCGATAGTGAATAATTTCATCATTTGTGTTTTCCTTGATTCATACGTTAACAATTTGTTCTTAACACCAACCTCTTTTTTCGGCAACTCTCCGGCCGAAAATAATATTTTTTACGGGTCGTATTATAACTTTTTTACAGGATTATGCGAGGTTAAATTGTCTTTTTACGGGACGTCGGAAGGTGTTGTTACTCATCGAGCCGGTTTTTCTATTTGCATCGCGGATGAAAGGCTCTTACAATGGAGATGCTATGAGAAAGGAAGCCATCCACAACCGCGTGAGCTGTAACCATCGAATTTATAGGTGCTTATGCGCTCTAATCGTTCTTTGCGCCTGTGCTGTGTGCCGGGCCGACAGAATCGTTCTCAAAGAAGGCCAGACGTTGACCGGCGAGATTATCCTGGAAAAGCCGACGAAGCTGTATATCGATATCGGCGTGACGGTCTTGACGATTCCAAAGGACAGAATCCTCACCTACGAATACGCCAAAGCCGAAGGTGAAAATGTCGGTGACGCGAATGCTCCGGACGTTATACCCTCCACCGAGGGGGACGCGGACCGGCTGTATAAAACCGCCGATCTCAAAAAAACGACTATCGAAAAATGCGTGGATGTCGTTTCCGAGGCCGTCGTTAAGGTCTCCAGCCCGGGCGGCTCGGGTTCGGGCTTCTTTCTCAACGAGGAGGGTTACCTGATCACCAACTACCACGTCGTCGAAAGAGAGACGAAAATCGAAGTGACCGTCTTCCAGGAGGCCCGAAACGGCTTCGAGAGAAAAACGTTCAAGAAGATCAAAATCGAAGCGATCAATCCCTTCGTCGATCTGGCCCTGCTGAAGGTCGAGGACTTCGGCGACACGAAAGCGAAATTCGTTTATCTCGGTGACATCAACCGCATCAAGGCCGGCGAGGACGTCTTCGCCATCGGCAGCCCGCTGGGTCTGGAAAGAACGGTCACCAACGGCGTCATCAGCTCGACGAACCGGGCCTTCGAAGGACTCATCTATATCCAGACGAACGCCGATATTAATCCGGGCAACTCCGGCGGTCCCCTCTTCAATCTGGCCGGCGAGGTTATCGGAGTGATCAATATGGGCTACATCTTCTACGGCGGCCTCGGCTTCGCCATCCCCGTCAACTACGTCAAGCACTTCATCGAGAACCGGGACGCCTTCGTTTACGACAAGGACAATCCGAACTCCGGCTACAGATACCTCCAACCCGACCGACGACGCAACAAAGCCCAACCCAATTTCCTGACGAAGAAAAAATAAGCCTGTCTCCGGTCAGCCTACGAAGCAAAATCGACAGTGAGAACGGCACGTTCAAAATCATTGGCCACCATGAGGTTTTGGCATTTCAGGGAAGCCAATCTTCCGATGAATCGGTCAGGAATTCTCTGAAGACGCGTATTGTAGTGCGTTGCGATATCATTGAAATAGCCGCGAGCCAGAGCAATTCGCTGCTCGGTCTCTGTCAGATTCCGCTGAAGGTTTAGAAACGAATCCTGTGTTCTGAGCTGTGGGTATTTCTCCTCAACCGCCTTGAGTAGCCTGGAACAAGCACGATAATCCGGACCTGTCACGCCCGGCGGCGTTGCCTCCATCTGTGTGCGCAGGGCGGATAATTCTGTCTGTACATCACGTTCGTAACCGCTTAGTGCTTTGACAACCGCGACGAGATTGGGAATCAGGTCGTGCCGGCGCTTCAGTTGCACGTCTATCAGGGACCATGCCTGCCGGACACGATTTCGCAGACCGATGAGACTGTTAAAGACGAACCAGACCCATCCGAGGGCCCAGGCGAGTATATAGATCAGCGCGGCTGTCAGAATAGGAATGACACTGTACCGGAAGATTCCGCCGCGGTACGCCGTACCGAAAACAACCCCTCCAACGGCCAGCACCAATCCGATAACTCCCCATATCCAGTATCCGATTCCCAGTCCCCGGCTGATCTGCTGCTCAGTCCGGCAGGAGATTAGAAACATCGGACATTTGGGATCGGACGCTATCTCCGGAGCGATAATGTCCCGTCGTTCGCGAGCCTGGCCCATAACGTATAGAGGTTCGTGGAGTGGAATGGCCTTTTCAATAAATTGCCTGCGGTGGTCCGAGTCGGATACCGCGTGAGCCGGCCCTTTCGCATAGTACAAAGGGTCTCCCCGGCTGCAAGTCTTGCTGAAAATAGCCACCGGCTCCATCTTTGCGTTATTCGGCCGGATCAGGATGACCCCCAAGTCGTCTTTCAGATAGAATGGAGCCTGTTCACCCCCTTGGGCCACCGTGGTCCAGCCGCTCTCGTGACGTGTGCGTGTCTTGGTTTTGCCATCGCTGTCTCGGTATGTTTCCCTTACGGTGCGCGACCAATGTTCCTCCACAGACCACGAGTAATGGACACACCGTTGCTCTGCGAGGTAGCTCAACAGAGGCTGCCGGGATTCGGCGGTGCCTTTAACCTCGACCATGCCGATAAACACACCGGTCGTCTTAGAAGTGGGTGTGTCATCAATCCGGCGTCTGCGACGATTGGCCTTTAGAGCCGCCCAAAGGCACACTAAAGCCAATACTCCGCCAATCCACGGGAATAACCCCACAATGCCCTCCGGGCTCATCGCAATCACGGATGTTCCAAAATGATCGTTCATGACTTCTAACGGTATAACGCCATATTTTTTAAAGATATCCGGAACGTGTTTTTTCGGGAATTCTTATCTCGTCTGATTATTTCTTTTCTAATACGGAAGTATCCCCGAATCTCTCGTTTACGAATGTCTATTTTACTCCCAATAGCCCGCAGATTAAAGGAGAAATTGTTGCCTTTCTCTCGTTGTGGATAATTGGAAGGTGAAAGATTGAATTCCTGGAGGGATGTGATATGCTATTCGAAAGGGCTTGGTTCTTATGAATTTTTTCTATGAAATAGCGGATGAATGAAAGGTTTTAAAATGAAATGTTGCGCGCAAACGAATCGTCAGCGGCTTTTTACGTCGATGTTCCTGTGTTTCTGCTTCCTTGCACCCTTATTCGTCCCGGTCTCGATGAAAGCAGCGACTTTGCCCAGGACGGCCAAACTCGTCCCCAGTGAGACCATCTTTTTGGTGGAGATCGACGATTTCTCGGAGCTGCGAACGCAATTCGAAAAAACAAATCTCCATAAATTCATCCAAGACCCGGCTATGGCGCCCTTTATCGAAGACCTTAAAACAAAATGGCGGGAGAAAAAGCAGGATGAGACAGACGAAGATATACCCGGAATCCTCCGCGACTTGGACGTATGGCCCCAGGGCAGAATCGCGCTCGCCGTCATTCTGAATGAGCAGATGGAAGACATGGACAATCCGCCGATTCTGTTCATTACCCAGTGGGGCGAAGGGATCGATAAGGTTAAGGAAGTCGTGGATAAGAACGTCGAGAAAGCGATTGAAGACGGCGCCCGCCGAGACGTTGAAGAATATCGAGGAGTCAGGATCGTCACGATGGCAGACGGAACCTCCGATACCCTCAACTATTGCTTTTGGGAGGATTGCGTGATCGGCGCCGCCAATCCGGATGACCTTAAATTCGTCGTTGCACAGATCAGGGGCGCCGGCACTTCGACGCTCGCCGACGATGACGATTATAATGCGGCCTTCAGGGCACTCGGTTCGGACGGTCCCGGGCAGGCCGTTTTCTACGTCAATATTAAACAGATCATCAAAATGGGGCTCGCCGAGGATGCGGACGGCGAGGCGAAAACGATGATCACCCATCTGGGCTTGAGCAATGTCACTTCGTTCGCGGGAACGCTCGATCCGGCCGGAGGGCCCGGGGGCGGCTCTCTCGTTAAAGCGCTATTGAAAATCAATGGCGAAAAGAAGGGGATCTGTAAGATGCTTGAGCTCGAATCTTCCGGTCTTCGCATCCCGCGTTTTATCCCGGCCTCTTCGTCTGCGGTATCGGTTATCCATCTGAATATTCGAAAAGCCTTCGCCGAGCTTACCGACATTATCGGGAACTTTTCGCCACAGATGGCGGCGATGCTGTATATGCCGCTCGTGCCGTCCAGCTCGCAGGGCGAGCCGCCGCTCATACTGAAAACCGGACTCATCGACCATCTCGGCTCGCGGATCGTCATCGCCCAGAGCGTTAAGCAACCCTCGTCCGGTTCCGGCGGCGCCGCATCAGCGGAAGGGCAGGCCATTATTGCTATCGCGATCGACAATCGAAATGCGCTCGAAAAATCTTTGTCGCTCTTGCATAGCACATTTATCGCACCCGACAATCCCGATGCCCGCCGGGAGCTGCTCGGCCATACCATCTATTCCGTTGACCTGTCCAAATTTTTGCCGTTTTTCGCCGCGGGGGTAGGAGGGCCGGACGCCCCGAAAATGCCGCCGTGGGGATTTACCGTGACGGATACGCATTTGATTTTCGCGCCGGATGCCGTCGTTGAGCGGACCATTCGCACGTTGGGCGGCGGGACCGAACCGATCGATTCGGTCAAATGGTTCGCCAAGGCCAAAGCCAATATCCCATCGGCGGTAGGGCTGGCCGGTATGGAAGATATCGCCGCCACCATGGAGCCGATCTGGGCCACCATGCGAGAGTCTATGAAAGACGACAAAGGTGGGCGTTCGCATAATGAACTCGGTGTGGGCGTGAGTTCCGGCTCGATCCTTCCGCAAGTCACTTTCTCGCCGGCGGGATCGGGGTTTTTTGACGTGAGCTTATTGCCCGAATTCGATGCCGTGCGGAAATATTTCGGTGTCTCCGCGTTTTACGGCCTCAGTCGCCCGGATGGCTACTTCTTCGAAATCAAGTATCTCAATCCGGATGGAATCCGCTATACTAAGGAGAAAGGCATCGGTGAATTACGTACGAACGCAATTAATAACAGTATCGCTTTTGATTATGTCTGCGGCCGTTTTCTGTCCGGCGGTGGAATTGTTCTCGTCGCAGCAACAGAAGGACGCGTTCCTTAAAACACTCAGCAGGCAGGATGAACGCTACGATCCCGCCGAGCGGATGATTCGCCGGCCGTTTTCCTCGCCGGGCTATCACACGACCTTGAAGGGCGGCTATGTTCACCCGACGCGCGATTCGCTCAACTACGCGGTCGCCCTGCTCGACTCCGGCCAGCCCGACCGACTCGAACGCGCCGAGTTGATTCTCCGCCGCGTCATTGCCCTGCAGGACCAGGACCCGGACCGTCGGACCTATGGTATCTGGTCGTGGTTCATGGAAGAACCGCTCGATAAGATGTCACCGCCCGATTGGAACTGGGCGGACTTTTGCGGCGCGCAACTGCTCCAGGTGGCCATCGATCACATGGATCGGTTGCCCGAAGATTTGCAGCGGCAAGTGGCCGAATCGATTCTCCACGCCGGCCGCGCTATCAAACGCCGAAACGTCGGCCCGGGCTATACGAATATCGCCGTGATGGGCGCTTACGTGACGCTCGTAGCCGGGGAGCTTTTCGGGAACGCGGAACTGGCCGAGTACGGCAAAGCCCGGCTTAAGCGGTTCCATGAGCATACCTTCAGGCAAGGCTCCTTTAGCGAGTATAACAGCCCGACGTACAGCGTTGTTGCGATCCAGGAACTGACGCGATTGCTCCGGCACGTCAAGGACGCCGAATCGCAAAGACTTCTGTATGAGCTAAATCGTTTCGCCTGGAGCCACGCCGCGAGACATTTTCACCCGCCGAGTCGTCAGTGGGCGGGGCCGCACAGCCGATGTTACGCCACGCTGCTCCGCGATAGCACGTTGGCTTTTATCCAGCGGAGCACGAACGGGAAAGTCCGTTTTCTGCCGGAAAGCGAAATCTTCGATAGCCTCGATGCCCATCGCCTCGGCGCGCGATGTCCCGACGAGTTTTTGCATTATTTCACGGAGCTTCCCGAACCGCGTTTAGAGATCGAAACATTTGCCCGTAACACCGGAGGCAAACATGATATCATCGGCACGACATTTCTTCATCCCGACTTCACGTTGGGTTCGGTTAATATCGGCGATTTCTGGAACCAGAGACGACCGCTATTGGCCTACTGGAAAACCGCGTCCGGCGTTGTGGCAATGCGTCTGCGATGTCTGCATGATGACTACGATTATTCCTCAGCGAGCCTCTTTACGGTCCAGGATCGAGGCGATATCCTCGGCGCCGTCGTTTTCGCCACCGACCGGGGCGACACTCACATCTCTCTCGATCGGCTCAAGAACGCGACCATCAAAGCCAGAGATTTGCGTTTGCGTTTGCAGTTTGAAGGGGCGATCGGCCCGTTCAACGTGCCGCCGGAGATCGAGCTCAATCAGCTTATGACGATGGCGTCCGGCACCGTTCATATAGGCTTTAACATTCCTCATGCGGTTTTCAACTCTTGCCCCGTCCGGGTGGAGACCGGCCGGACCGATAAGACCGCTTATATCGATATCATCTTCTACCACGGCGAACAAAAGGAAATCAATTTCGCTGAAATCGAGGAAGCCGCTGTTATTTTCGCCTTGTCCGTATCAACTCATCCGGTCTCCGCTTCCAATCGTTCATTGTCCATGGTCCATCGTCGGTCCCAGGTGATCGCCCACTGGTCCCGGCCGAAGCAATCCCCAATGTCGCTGAGTGTGCCGCTCAAGCCGCTTTCATCAGGAAGACAAAAGGCTTTCGCTTCCGCGACGCTGGACGCGGCGAATCCCTGGAAGAGTGCGACAGGTCGTTTTCGGTGAGGATCAACGGCGATGTTTTCTTGTGCGCCGGCCGTTTTTCCCGGCGGGATGAAGAGGCAGTAGAGTTCGAAGGGTGTCGGTCCAGTCAGATCCCGTGACGGCGATGTTGATACGGGTGTTCGATCCGTTAGTGAGCCGTCTGTCGGAGTTCCTCAATTCTCGTCGTGAGAAGCTCTGCCTTCAATCTCTCCAGTTCCTCTCTTAATCTCATCACTTCCCTTTTTAGGTCTTGAAGTTCCTTGATGAGCATATCTTCCCCTTCAACAATTACTCGATCAAGACGCAACGCTGCCACCGTCGGTAATCTCATATTTATTACCGATATAGTAGCGCCGCCCGGCTTAACGTTTTTGAAGCTGCGCCGGGACTTTCATTTCGATGTATCGGCATATAGGGACTGGATACTTGAGATATTATCGGTCTATTATGTATTTTTTTTCATCCTCTTTTGCGGTTCCTTGCCGTCCCAGTCGATATCTCCGACGCACCATTGGGTAGAAATCGTGAAAAAAAGTACGCCGGTGCCGCCCGGTCTGTCGAAGATAGTTTGAGAGACATTGTTGTCACGTGGTTGTGACGTTGTCTTGGGATAGGGCCGGATAATAATCCGGACGCATGGTCTAACGGTCTTTGAACGTCACGAATGGTTTTTGATCCTGAATATATCGATATGGACTGCCCGCAATGCCATTTGCGGAGAATCTACTTCGATCGGGACATCGGTTACTATTGCATGTCGTGCGGTCATCAGTTGAGCCGCGAAAACATCCTCATGCTCCTCGCAAAGGCCGAAC
>Ga0272441_10009940_pt1 | contig 14556 bp, 13 predicted proteins | sample SSMProp6N_FD_193582 | JGI IMG/M metagenome (GOLD analysis project Ga0272441, IMG submission 193582) | Marine sediment archaeal communities from Little Sippewissett salt marsh, Falmouth, MA, United States - SSM-Prop-6N | ecosystem: Environmental > Aquatic > Marine > Wetlands > Sediment ... | reverse complement strand
ATTCCCCTTAGATCAAGGTAAAAAATAAAGAAAGCTGATGTTAATAGTATAATTGACTTTTTTGATAATACAAGGGGAAAGTTATTTCTTATACTCTTTTCGTTGTTTCGCATACAATCAAAAAAGTATTAAGAAATATATGCCTAATTTAACCTTTTCTTTCATAGACGTGGCAACTGTAAATAAGGTTTTGTATATTTATATATAAAATACTACAGATAGAGTTTACCCTATTTACACCATATACATTCCCCCGTTCACCGAAATAGTCTGTCCAGTTATATAATCAGATAATCTTGAGGCCAAAAAAAGAGCTACTCTACCGACATCTTCAGGAGTTCCTAATCGTTTTAAGGGTATTCCCTCGATTGAATTGGAAAACCCTAAGGCTTCTGATATTCTTGTTTTAATTAAACCCGGTGCAATTGCATTTACTGTTATATTATAATCAGCACCGCTAAGTGCAAATGATTTTGTTGCAGCTATTACTCCTCCTTTAGAAGCTGAATAGTTTACTCCTGCGAATCGCCCTCCTCTCTGTCCAGCCAATGACGCAATGTTTATTATTTTCCCTTTTCTTCTTTCCTTCATTTTTAAAAATACAGCTTTACTATAAAAAACAAGGCTCTTTAAGTTAACCTCAATTATTCTATCCCAATCTCTTTCTTCTAATTCTTCAATTGAGATATTTTGAGATAATCCGGCGTTATTTACCCAAACATCAATCTTTCCTAATTCTTTCTCGATACTCTCAATTGTATTTGTAATTCCTGATAAATCAGTCACATCGCATTTTTTATATATACTTCTAACTCCTAAACTATGCGCTTTTTTAGAGACGATTTCAGCTTTTTCTGCATCGATATCAAGAATCGCCGTATTAGCTCCATTTTTCATAAATTCATATGCTATAGCTTCTCCAATTCCTTGCCCTGCTCCTGTTATTACAGCACATACATTTTCTAACAAATTATACATAAATCGTATCCTTTAAATTCCTTTTTACCTATTCAAAATACAATTACCCCTTTCATTTTATTTTCCTTAGAAACACTCATTTTAATAATCGCTTCCTCTAGCTTTTCAAGAGGAAATCTATGAGTAATTATTTTATCAAGTTTTACTTTCCCTGTACTTAATGCTTTAATTGAATAGGGCCAAACATTTGGGGCAAGCCAGGAAAATATTAATCGTTTATCTCCGGTAAGGGTATCAAGCATGGGAACTTTTAAAACATCCTCCGGTCCTCCTAAACCAAAAAAAACAATATTTGATTTTGCTCCAGATATTAATAAGGCTGATTGAGCAGCCTGAATTGAACTGGTTGCTACCAATACCCTGTCCGCCAAATTAAAATCGGTTAAAGTATTTATCTCCTTCAACAAATCATTGGTAAAATATTTGGAATTTTCATCTTTAATATTAAATATAAAATTAGCGCCAAGCATTCTGCCAAGTTCTAAAGGGTAATCTCTTGTGCCTACTAAAACGATTTTCCCAGCACCAATCGATTTTATTAATTGAATCATCATTAATCCGATAGATCCAGGTCCGAATACAACTGTAAAATCACCAATATCTATATTTGCATTTCTTACAGCATATGTTGCACAGCTAAGAGGTTCTATTAGCGCTGCTTCTTCGAAGGATATATCTTCAGGTAATTTGATTACATTTGTATATCTTATCTTTACATATTCTGCGAAAGCGCCATCAACTGATACACCAATTACTTTTGAGTTTTCGCATAAGTTAAAATTACCTTTTATACACATCCTGCAAGAATTACAGCACTGCACTGGATTTGCAACCACTTTGTCACCTTCTTTAAAGAGATTGAGTAATTTAACATAATTTCCCAATTGCACTACTTCCCCAGAAAATTCATGTCCGAGTATAAGCGGGCCTTCACCCGTCTCTGTTTCTAGAGGACTTCTTCCGTAATAATAAGCTATATCGGATCCGCATATTCCACATGCTTTTACTTTAACCAATATTTCTTGATCCCCTATTTGGGGCAGGTCTCTATCTTCAAAATGCATTTTCTCTGCTTTGTAAAAAACCTGGGCTTTCATAATTATCTACTCCAAATTTACTTTAATCAAATAATAAATTCGATTAATAATCACCATATATTTCATTCATTTTAATTAAATAATCCCTACTTTCTTTTAATAAATGCCAAGCATTCGAATTAAAGACTAGATCGACAATCCACCACTCACCATCATACTTAGCATCATCTCTCAAAGATTTTAAAACATCATCAAAATTTATTTCTCCTTTACCAAACGGAATATGCATGCTTGTAATATCTTTATATAGACTTCCATCATTATCAATAAGATGCACCATACCAATCATATTCTTCATTTTTTTTAACATTTCAGGTATGCCGCCCTTCAATATCTCTTTTTTACCAGGTTGCATAGTTCCATATCTTGTAATAAGATTCGCATGTGTAGAATCAAATTCCAGGGTAAAATTATTTTCTCCAACATCGTTATATAACTTTATTATTTCGCTAGTCGAATTGAAAATAAAACCAGGCTCAAATTCTAGTGCAAGAGTAATGCCTTCTCTCGAGGCAATTCTAGAAGCTTTTTGAAATAAATCAACCATAATTCCCCAGCAACGTTCATAATCTTCCTTAATAAGAAATGTTGGTTTTACCCTAGTATCAATCCTCATTGTTTGGAAACCACAGTCAGCCATAAATTGTATATTTCTTTCGAATATTTGTAGATAAGTATTCGGCTGAAATAATGGATTTAAAGCTCTCAAATTTGCATCATACTCAGCAACTTCTAAATCCCGATCATTTAATATTTTGACCAATTTCCGGCGTTCACTTTTTGACTTATATTCATCAACTCCGGCATATTCACCGCTAAGGCTAATACCATTAAAACCTAATTCTTGCGCTTTATTAAGGACTTCTAGAAATGGTACAGGATTTTTATCATATGGATCAAAAATAAAGCACCATGTTCCAAAACCAATCTTCTTTTTCATATTTACCTCACTTTCTTTTCCAGGGTATTTCTGATATCTCTATAACACCATCAGTATTAGCTACTCGAGAGTAAAAACTTCTACGATAACCGATTACTTCATCTTCTGCTTCAGCCTCAAAAATTATTCTTGCGTTTAATTTTTCTTTATAATAAGAACGCCAATCTTCATAATTTTTCACATGAAAAGCTATGTGGTGAATATTTGATCCTTTCTTTTTCACGAAAATCATATGGGGTGTTGTAGCGCCGCTTATTGGTTGGATAAATTCAATTTTAATGCCATTCTCCATAACACCCATAGCAATTTTCATTTTACAATCATATATTTCTTCTGCATCAACCCAAGCACGCATAGGTTTGAAATTGTATATATAGAAATCATTGATATTCAGAATATTCTTATACAATTTAATATTATTATCGATATCTTCTACAATATAACCAATATGTCCAATTGTTGGCAATTTCATTTTAGTTTCCACTTTAGATACCTCTAGTTTTTTGATTTATGTAATAGGGGAACTGAAACGTAATCCAGTCCCCCTATTATTCAGAGATTATGGTGTGTAATATTCATTAACATTATCTTTTGTGATAACAATCATCGGTATCATTTGGGATTTTTCAACTGGCTCATTGTTTATCAATTTAATAATTGTGGCTATTGCGGCTTTAGCTTCTCCAGGAGAATCTGTTAAGATTGTTCCTGCCATGTTACCATCAATTATTTCTTTCATTGCCTGTTGCTGAGCATCTAGACCGTATACAAGTATTTCTCCATTCTTACCTGCCGCTTTCAAGGCACTTACAACACCTAAAGCCATGCCATCATTATTACAAACAATGGCATCAATATTTTTACCAGAAGCAAGCCATGTTTCTGTTAATTTAGCAGCAGGCTCAGCAGTCCAGCGGCCAGTATCTTCATATACAATATTAATACCTGGTGATTTTTCTAAAACGGGGTCATATCCTCCTCGAATAGTAAGTTGAGCAGCTGTACCCATCTCTCCATCCATAATGCAGATATCCCCCTTACCTTCAAGGTCTTTTACACATTGTTCCATTTTAGCTGTACCGCCTTGCGCAAAGTCTACACCTACAAATGCGTCAGACACCCCTGCAGTAACATCATCATGCAAGGTCATAATAGGAACTCCTGCTTCTTGGGCTGCCTTCACAGCAACGACAAGAGCTTCTGCGCTATTTGCGTCAAGTATTATTCCATCAAAACCCTGTGTAATGCATGTCTCAATTTGATTTATTTGCTTATTTGTATCCTGCTCTGCTGAATATACAACTACCTCAACATTCGATTTCTTGCCTTCTTCTTCAACATAATTCGCAAGCCCCTGCATAAATTCATTATTCACATGCTGTATACAAAAAGCTACTTTCAGATTACCTGATCCATCGGCTTCCTGAGTACCACCAGCCATTAAAATAATTGGGGATGCAATTATTAAAATTACTAATAAAAATAATTTGTTTTTCATTACTTAACTCCTTTCTAAACTATTGATATACTCTTCTCTAACAAAAATCTGATGCTTTCCCTTTCGATCACCTCCTATATTAGATTTCACATTATAAATTATTTACTTTTATATGGTATCGTTTCCACATTTTGTGATAATTTATTATATCAACAAAGAATCCTGAAAATAAAATATTCATATTATTGTACCGACCTAGTTCTGCTGTCAAAAAATACGGCTATTATAATTATTAAACCCTGCACAATTGTTTGAATAAATGGAGAAACTCCTAATATTTGAAGTCCATTCTGCATCACACCAATTATCAAAGCGCCGAAAATTGTTTTCCAGATAGTACCTACACCACCAGCCAAACTGACGCCCCCAATTACAGATGCTGCAATTGCATCAAGAGCAAAATTTGAAGCAACAGTAGCATCTCCCGAATTTATTCTTGATGCCATAAGTACGCCGCAAAGGCCTGCCAATAAACCATTAATCGTATAAACAGTTAACTTAACTCGCTTAACATTTATAGCAGAGAATCTTGCAGATTCTTCATTACCGCCGACAGCATATAGCCATTTACCAAATACTGTAAAACGTAAAACAATACTCATTAATATGACCACTATAAAGAAATATAAAATCATGTTTGGTACAGCAACACCGCCAATCCTGAATAACGGTGCATTAGAAATATTCATAAAGCCTTCATTTAACCCGAAAATAGGTTTCCCATTTGTTAAAAGCAAAGCTAAACCTCGAACACTGATCATGAATCCAAGGGTCATTATAAATGGTGTTATTTTTGCATAAGCTACCCCTACACCATTTAGAAAGCCAATAGCGCCTCCGACAGAAATCGCGATAATTATAGGAATAAATAATGGAAGATTCATGTCCTTGCCACCAAACATCGCTGCACAAACTCCCGCTAATGCAACAATACTCCCGACAGATAAATCTATCCCTCCAGAAATTAAAACAAATGTTGACCCAACTGCTAATATGCCAAGCATCGATATTTGTTTAAAAACAGTAATTATATTTAAAGCTTTTACAAAATTCGGTGACAGAATTGCAATGGTTATACTCAAAGCAAAAAAGACCCATAGTATTCCAATTTTCTTTGCAATTTGTGAAATATCTTTAATATTTATCCTATTTAATTGCATAAATTAACATCCTCATCCATGCTTCAGTTTTATATTCATCCCGAAGCATAATTCATTATTGCTTCCTGGGTTATTTCATTTCCTGTAAGCTCCCCGGTAATTTTACCTTCATGCAGCACATAAACACGATTACAGAGGCTTACTATCTCCGGCAGTTCGGAAGAAATTAGTATTATAGCTTTTCCATTGACGGCTAATTCATGTATCAATTTGTAAACTTCTATTTTTGCTCCGACATCTATTCCCCGTGTAGGTTCATCGAGGATAAATAGATCAGGTTGAATTAGAAGCCACTTTGATAAAACAATTTTTTGCTGATTTCCACCGCTCAAAGAACTTACAAGCTGTTCATCTGTATTTATTTTAATTTTCAGCTTCTCGATCATTGAAATAACTTTCTTATTTATTTCTTTTAATTTTAATAAACCGAATTGAGAAGTTTCTTTTAATATGACTGAACTAATATTATCCTTAACAGAGCCAATCAAGTTCAAACCAGAAAGCTTCCGATCCTCAGTTACAAATGCTATCCTCTTTTTAACAGCAGATATAGCATTATCAATTTTTACTTGTTTTCCATTAATATAAATATGCCCTTTATCGACCTTTTTCTCACCAAATATTGAAGTAACGACCTCTGTACGTCCCGCTCCAACAAGACCTGCGAGTCCAACAACTTCACCCTTTTTTACAGAAATATTTATATCCTCAAATTCATCTTTCTTTGTTAAACCCTTTACTTCAATAAATATATCTTTAAATTCCATATTTCTTTTTGGAAATATTTCTTCAATTTTCCGACCAACCATCTTATTAATTATTTTGTCTCGACCTAAATTCGACAATTTATCAGTTATAACCCTATAACCATCTCTTAAGATCGTAACGGTATCAGCTATTCTATTAAGCTCTTCTAATCTGTGTGAGATATAAATAACAGAAACACCTTTTGATTTTAAGAACTTTAATATCTCAAAAAGTCTTTCTACTTCAGTTTCCGATATAGATGAAGTAGGCTCGTCTAAAATAAGTATTTTAGTGCCATATGAAATAACTTTTGCAATTTCTATCATCTGAAGTTCAGAAACTGTTAGCTGCCCCATTTTATTATCAGGGTTTATTTCTAATCCGATATTGTTCAACTGTTCTAATGTTAATTCGATTTTTTTTGCACGATTCAGGAAGAATATATTTCTCGGCTCTCTTCCTAAATACATATAATCCGCAATACTTAAATAGGGCATATAATGAAGCTCTTGATGAACCATTGATATTCCCAAACTTAAAGCTTGAGCTGGTGTTTGTATATTCTCTAATTTACCATTTATAGATATTATACCTGAATCCGGTCTATACTCACCCATAAATATTTTCATTAATGTAGATTTTCCAGCTCCATTTTCTCCAACTAATGCATGTATCTCTCCTGACATCAAAGTAAAATCTACGTTATGAAGAACTTCATTACCAGAGAATGATTTTCGTATTTTTTCAGCATGTAAAACTGTTTTCATAATAATTTCTTCAATATATACCCAATAGACTCTTAACAGAGTCTCTCTCCTCAAAAAATACTTTTACTTTTATATTTTGATTTAACAGAGTATCTTTGCTACCTTCAGAATATATTTTTCTTCGAAGTCTTATTTCATTTATCACCATCTGTACTGCCATTTCTCCAATGCTTCTCGATGGATATACATTTGCAGATATTCTGGGTATTATTACTTTTTCCGCATAAGATCCTTCAAAACCATCAAAGCCAATCAAAGATATATCCTGAGGGACTTGTAAACCTTTTTCCTTTATTGCTGTTAAGGCTCCTATACTACTCAAATTATTTGCAGCATAGATAGCAGTAGGTATATTCTTATTTTTCAATATTTCTATCGCTATTCTATAACCACCTTCAACTGTATAATCTGCCTCTTTCACTATGGAAAAATCCTGATTAATGTCAAATTCATGCAATGCAGCTTTTGCACCTTCCCATCTTTGCTTCCCTGTGCTTACCTTTTGTATTCCATTTATGAAACCAATTCTACGATGTCCCTTTTGAATCAGATATTTAACAATGTCGTAGCTTCCTGAAAAATCATCAACGGTGATTGAGCTTAAATTCAATTCTTCTAATTTTCTTATTGTAAAAACTATTGGAATATTTTCAGCGACTTCTTTGTAAAGTATTTTATTTGCATTAACAACAGGATATGAAATTATTCCATCTACCCGACGCTCAGCTAAAAGTCTCAAGAAAATGTTTTCTCTTTTTACATCTTCATGAGAATGGCATAAGAAAATATTGTAACCCTTTTTTATTGATTCACTTTCAACACCTTCGACAAAGTTCGATAGATAAGGGCTGCTAATATCGGGGAGTATAAGACCAATAATATTGCTTGTTTTTGTTTTCAAACTTCGTGCAATTAAACTTGGGGTATAATTAAGGTCATTTATTACCTTCTCAATCTTTTCCATAGCCTTTTTACTGATATAACCATTGTTATTGATATAACGAGATATAGTTGTCGTCGAAAATCCACTTTTTTCTGCAATAGTCTTAATTGAAACCATTTTACCTCATCAACTATGGTAATGATTACATGCTATTATTATATATATATACAATTATAACTATAATAGTGTATAATTATTCAAATAAAACAATATTTATTGAATAATTATCTATTATATATTTATTAACATGGTAACGTTTACATATTATATGCAACAAAACCAGCATTGTCAATATTTTAATTAGAGATAATTGGATACAAAAAGATAAAAAATATTTGCTGTAAATAATTATTCGCTATCCCAGCAAAAACTTATACCCTCTGCCCCTCACTGTAAGCAGGTGTTTGGGATTATCAGAATCCCCAAGTATGCGCCGTATTTTCGCCACATGAACATCCACTGTTCTGGAAGTGGTTTCCGTATCATACCCCCAGACCTCGTCAAGAAGCTGCTCTCTGGAAATGATTCGGTCCGAATGAGACACAAGATATCTGAGGAGCCTGTATTCCTGTGCATTCAGAGGCACAGGCAGGCTGTTTTTAAAAAGCTCCCCTTTTTCAGGATCAAGGAGAAAGGGACCGAAACTTACAGGATCATCATTTTGAACGGATCTAGAGGGTTTGCGTTCATACCGGCGAAGCAGGGCTTCTATCCTGGCAAGAAGGACTCCCATGTCAAAGGGTTTCGCAAGGTAATCATCCGCTCCCTGACGAAGACCGAGGACTGTGTCCAAATTTGTACCCCGTGCCGTAAGCATAAGAATCGGAATCATTATGCCAGCTTTCCGCAGATTATGGCATATTGCATATCCGTCCCTGCCCGGGAGCATGATATCCAGAAGAATAAGGTCGAAAAATCCTTTCATTGCTTCTGATTCACCTCTGGGGCCGTCACCTTTTATAACAACTTCATACCCCTCCGCGGTGAGCCGGTCTTCCAGGGTCATCTGAACCCCAGGCTCATCCTCAATAATCAATATTCGTTTCATGATGTCTGTTTTCCTCTGCCGTGACGTAGGGAATCCGGAGGATAAACCGGCTTCCCTGTCGCTTTTTACCGTCCGACCTTTCGTAGGGGCTCTCAACTGTCAGGGCCCCGCCCATGAGTTTGGCTTTCCTCCTGGCCAGATATAAACCTAAACCGCTTCCCTTAATCTGATTCTCCCGGCTTATGCTGCTTCTGTAAAACGGGTTAAAGAGACGGCGTTTATCTGAGGGTGATATGCCGATGCCGTCATCCTCCACATAAAAGATAAGGTGCGAGGGCAGGCGTAACCTTCCGTATACCCGTACAGGACCTTTCCCGCTGTTTTCCCTATTCAGATACCCGTGATGCAGGGCATTGGACAGGAGGTTTCCCAGGATTAACGTGAAGGAATCCCGGTCAAGTAGTGCCGTTTCCGGAAGGCCGCCAAAATCGATAATAATAGATGAAGAATCAGACTCAGAAAAGGGGTCAATACTGCTGAGGAGGCTGTCCTTCAGTTCCTTAAAAGAAACTTTTTTAACCGGAGGCTGATTTTCCGCATCTCCTTCCAGCCGGGAAAACAGCAGAATGCCCTCTATCATATCGCCTAAACGAAGAGCATGTTTTTCAATAAACTCACCGTATTTTACAAGACGGTCCGGAGGGACTATTCCTTTTTTTAGATTGTCCGCCGCGGACTGGATAACCGTCAACGGAGTCCGGAGCTCATGGGTGACTCCGGCAACGAATTCCCGCTCCCTTGCCCTAAGCCGATGAAGCCGGGAAACCTGATAGATGATAAATACATAGGCTATTCCGATTCCGCATAAAAGGAGGAGGCTCATGAGCCAGTTCAGGGCAAGTTCCATCTCCCTCTGCTGAATTACAGGAACACCGTCTTTCTGTACATCGATAAAACCGTAAATGTAGCGCTGAAAATCAAAATCTTCCTTGCCGGCGTCCCAGAATCTTAGTAAAGGAAATGGATTGTTTTCCTCTTCTTCAGGTCTTTCTCTGTCCGGAAACTGGGCAACAAAATAGGGAACAGGAATGAGCCACTCCCCGGGGGTCTGCTTTTCAGTTAAAAATAAGGATTTAAGAGGAGAAAAACGGTACCTCTGTCCCCAAAAAGACGGGTCGGAAAAATTTGCTTCCCCGGCATCCTTTTCATACCAGATAAGATCGTAATCCGGAAGCAGCGCCACAAGGGAAGGCTGCACAATTGATTTAAAAAAAACTTCAGGGGCAAACCTGAAAATAACTAAATATTTCTGCTGATTGCCTACTACTTTGATAATATAGATGGAATTTTCTTCAGGGTTCCGGGAAGGAAATATCTCAATCCAGAGGTCCGGTTTTCTCTGCTGCCGGATTTCCTCAATGATCTCATCCGGCAGGGGAACGCTCTGCCGCCAGCCTTCTTCCAATATCCTCAGCTCCTGCAGATTATCAGCATCCTCAAGAGGAGCGTACGCTGTACTATAGAGAAGACCTGAACCTCCGGAAACTCCCCATTGGGTAATAATGTCTTCTATTTTTTTCTCTATTTCCTGAGGATTCATTTCTGTATCCCTGGGGACACGGATGTCCTGAAGAAAAGTAAGAAGCTGAAATTCCTGGCTTATTGACCTGTAAATTGTCATGTTCAGGTCCCGGCTGAGACGTTCCAGCTCAGCTTCTGCAGACCTGCTCATCCAACGGTATTGAAATACTCCGATCATTACCAGAGCCGAAATTACTGCAATAAGTGAAATGCGGTACAGTATTTGTGCCCGCTTCGTTCCTCGAATCATGAGAATAGTATATACCGGAAAAATAAGTTGAACCAGAAAATACCGGCTTCATAAAAGACCATTTTACATAGTTTACATTCAATTTACCTTCTGTTGATCTTATTTTTCAGATTTGCCGCTACATTATCCCCAGGAGGCGCAAATGGAAGCGGAACGTAAAATTATTCAGGTTGAAGGAACAGGCCCGTTAAACTCAAAAAAGAAAAAACGGGGAACCCTTATAGCAATCATCATCATTACCGCTATTGCCGCGGGAGTTTCCGGATACCTGTTCTTTATGTCCGGGCCGGATATAAAAACAATCGGCGACTATACTGTAGCAAAAGTGATGAACGGCACCCTGACTCTATCCACAGAGGCAAGCGGCACCATTGTACTGCCTACACAAATTTCTATCGTAAGTCCTGAAGAAGGATACGCGTCGGATATTCTTGTAAATGAAGGTGATAGTGTCACACCTGATGACGTCCTGGCTGTTATTGAAGTCCCGGACCTTGAGGACAAACGGGATGATTTACTCACAGAACTCATTACTGCACGGATTACCCTGGAAGAGCTGAATCTGGACAATGAATACGAGGTTAAGGATCTGGAAACAGCTCTTACCCGTCTGCAGGATAAAGTCCGGGAAGCAGAAGAGGACGCGGCATCCATGAAAGCTTTGGCCGAACTGAAGAGTTCAAGACAAAGTGATTATGAAACCGCCCAGGATGTACTTGAAGATTTGAAAGACCAGCTGGAAGACACGGGAACATCCCTGGAAAAGCAGCGCAAGCAGGGAGATATCTCCCTGCGGAAACAGGAGGCTGTAATCAATCAGCTCGAGGTTTCCCTGGAAAGAACTCTTGAAGACCTGGAAGCCGCCCGGATAAAAAGCCCCATATCAGGAGAGGTATTAAGCCTGAATGAAGATCTTACGGTCCCCGGAAGTCTTATAGAAATGAATGAAGCCCTTTTCATAGTTGCAGATACTGGAAATGCATACATAGACCTTGAAGTTTACGAGCAGTATTCAGGAGACCTGGAAATCGGTGACGAAATGGATGTGACAATAAGCTCAAATACCATAAAAGCCCATATCACCCAAATCGGAAAGATCGCATCCCTTTCCTCCGACGGACTCGCGGCCACAGTAACAGTCCGGGCCAAACCAGGGGAGAGTGTTTCCCTTACACCCGGGGCTTCGGCTGTAGCGGAAATACCTTTAGGGACAAAGGAGGATGTACTCCTTCTTCCAAGAGGAAGCTACCTGACCACGGGAAATCAGAAATACGCATACAAAGTAGAAGGGGACACAGCTTATAAGACCAGCGTTACCTTCGGAGAGATTCAGGGGACGGAGGTCGAAATCCTGAAGGGCCTTGAGAAAGGGGACCAGATAATTATCAGCAGTTATCAAAATTTTATAGATCAGGACGCTGTTCAATTAGAGAGTAATTAGGAGGATAAAATGATCAATCTGAAAAAAATCAGCAAACAATATGATCTGGGCGAGGTAAAAGTGAATGCCCTTAAGGACGTTTCCCTTTCCATAGAAAGGGGCGAATATGTCGCCATCATGGGGCCTTCGGGTTCAGGGAAATCGACTCTCATGCATATCCTGGGAATCCTGGATTCAGCAACAGGGGGAGAATATCTTCTCGAAGAATACGATATTACCCGGCTTCCGGATAGGGAGCAGGCAAGGATCAGGAATAAGCATTTCGGTTTTATATTCCAAAGTTTCAACCTTTTCTCAGAGCTGAGCGCTCTGGAGAATGTCATGCTACCCATGAGTTACGCGGGCATCCCTTTTAAAGAACGGAAAGACCGAGCCGCCGGCCTTCTTCGGGAGGTGGGTCTTGATCACAGGATGCTCCACCTGCCCTCAATGATGAGCGGGGGAGAACAGCAGAGGGTCGCTATAGCCCGGGCCCTTTCCAACGATCCGGACCTTATCCTTGCGGACGAACCAACGGGTAATCTGCCTTCAGACAAGGGTAATGAAATTATGGAAATGCTGGAAATACTGAATGATAAAGGTGTTACCATCGTAATGGTTACTCATAATCCTGAACAGGGGAAACGGGCCAAACGGGTCCTTCAGCTGAGGGACGGAGTTCTTTACAGGGACGAACGCCGGCTTCAGGAGGCCATCGATGCCTAATGAACAAGGGAAAATCATACAGCGGCGGTTTTTCAGTCGGTTTCTTGAATCAGGTCTCCTGGTCCTCGCTGTAGCTCTGGGTGTCGGTGCGGCGTCCTCCGGACTTTCCCTGCTGATGTACACCAGGGAATACGGAAAAAATATGCTGAGCCTTCCAGCATACAGGGAAATTATTATAAGTACCCATGACAATGCGGAAGATATGCAAACCCCGGTAATGGAGAAACCGGTGCAGGAGAATACTGTCCTCACCGCTTCCGATCTTGAAGCTGCGGAACTGGTTCCTTCTATTGCTTATGCCTATGTTTCCAACGAAAGTCGGCTCCATTTTATCAATCTTAACATGCTCAATATGAGTGCTCCTGCTCCGGAAGATGAATACAGCAATCCTCCCCAGGATAATGAATTTGAGGAAAGAAGGGCAGCCATGGAGGAGAATATAAAGACTGCACAAGAGGACCCTTCCATTATATTTCCGGATTTTGAAGATTTGAAAGGGCATGAAGTAACTACCCAGTTTTTTGATGCCTGGGAAGCGGAAACAGCTTACGGAAGCCTTTTTACCGACAGCGACCTTACAGGGACGGAGCATCTTGTTGTCCTCGGCTGGGACACTGCTCAGCTTCTTTTGGATGAAGGAGATGATCCTGAAAGTCTTCTGGGGAAAAAACTGCTCTCCGTTGATCAGCTCTATACAATAGTCGGCATTCTGGAACCCAGCGGGCAGGCTTATGACGGAGAGTATTTCAGCCCCTATATCGACGCCGCGGCCAGAGCCGGCAGTACCGGAGGTTTCCGGCTGAGGGGCATGGACACCCAGCTCAGGTTTGCCGTTACCGATCCAGGAGACCTGGATTCAGCGGCGGACCAGTTACAGGAATGGTTCAGTACCCGGTTCGGAGAAAACCAGATTGTTATTTCCAACCCCAGAGCCGAGGCAGAGCGTCTGATTACCAGAAACACAGGTATCAGTGTTCTTATTCTCTTTCTTTCCCTGGCAGGACTTTTTATTGCGGCAGTAAATGTATCAAATATTCTTATGAGTAGGGCTCTGAGGATGAAAAAAAATGTCGGTATATTGAAAGCCCTCGGTGCTTCGCGGCAGAAAATTCTCGGTCTTTTTACCAGCGAAGCCCTGACAATAACTGCCGGAGGCGCTGTCCTCGGAATTTTCACAGCAATACCCCTTTCCAATGCAATGCAAAACGCCCTGGAACTGAGGAATACATCTTGGGGCTATATTCTCATCGGGGTTGGACTGTCATGGGTTCTTACAATGATCTTTTCGGTTATTCCTGCATGGCAGACCTCAAAAATTGAAGCAGCCCAGGCTATCAAGGGAGAAGCATAATGAAGAAATTTATAACCATGTTTATCCGCCATTTGGCAAAGTCCCCGGGAAAGATGACCCTTACAATTGCCGCAGTTGCCCTGGGGACAGGTATACTTATTCTCTCGTTC
>Ga0272441_10009939_pt1 | contig 14557 bp, 9 predicted proteins | sample SSMProp6N_FD_193582 | JGI IMG/M metagenome (GOLD analysis project Ga0272441, IMG submission 193582) | Marine sediment archaeal communities from Little Sippewissett salt marsh, Falmouth, MA, United States - SSM-Prop-6N | ecosystem: Environmental > Aquatic > Marine > Wetlands > Sediment ... | reverse complement strand
TGGCAGCATCAGATATGAAATCTCTCTCCAATTCTTGGAGTGCAGTGAGCTTCACCCACTTATACGGCAGGGGTTCGGGGGTAGGGGTGGGAACCTCGGTCGGCGCCGTGGTGGCCACCACCACCACTTCCTCCACCACCCGCTCCGCCGGGGGCGCGGTCGGCGCCAGCCAGGCCCGCACGGGCGAACCCGGCACCGCGATCAGCGCCGCCATCACCGCCACCGCCGCGAACGAAACCCACGCCAGCGGCCGCCTCCAGACCGGTTTGGCCTCCGCCCGCGCTTCCAGCTTCTGCGCCTGCTTGCGCGCTTCCTTCAGCCCCTGGATCCTGCCCGGTATCTCTCCCGCGTCCTCCGGTTCCAGGGCCAGGTAGTGCTCATAAGCATAGATGGCTTCATCATACTGTCCCAGCCGCTCCAGCCGCCCCGCCTGCGCTCTCAGTTCCCCCATCTCTTCCTGCCGCGCCTGCTCCCGCAGCTCCGCCAGCCCCGCCGGGGCCGCCGCCTCTTTGCCCGCGTAGCGCTGGTAGGCTCCCAGCAGTTCGGCCGCTTCCCGCCAGCGCTGCTGGCCCCTGGCCCGCTCCCCCCAGTTCAGCAGCACCGCGCTCAGGTCTTCCTTCCCCGCCGCCAGCGCTTCCAGTTCGCGCGCCGCGTCCCGCAGTTCCTCATCCTCCGGCGTGTACACCAGCGCCTGCCGCATCCGCTCCAAAGCCGCTTCCTCGCCCCCCGAGATGGCTCCCACCGCGCCCCGGTAGCACAGCCGCGCCATGCGCGCCCGCCCCGCGCTGTGCCCCGGGCTCACCCGCAGCACCTGCTGGTAGGCGTATTCCGCCTCGTCCAGCCGCCCCATCGCCAGCCGCACGTCCCCCAAGGCCAGGTAGGCTTCGCAGTAGCCCGACTGGGCCGCCACGTCTTCCGGGTAGAGCGCCAGCAGTTCCTCATACTCCGCCCCCGCCCGCCCGTAATCCTCGCGCGCCATGTAGGCCCCCGCTAATCCCAGGCGCACGTCATAATTGTCTTCTTCTTCCAGCAGCGCTTCCCGGAAGGCTTCCGCCGCTTTCTCCGCTTCCCCCTGTTCCAGGTATTCATGCCCCACCTGCAGCAGCCGGCTCACGATCGGGTTGACTTTCTCCAGTTCCTCCCGCACCTGCTCCATCGTGCGGTTTTCCACCAGCCATAATTTCATCAGATAGATCACAAAACGGTTGCCGCTGCCCAGCACGTCTTTCTCCCGCAGGTGCAGCACCGCCGATTCCAGGTCCTGCCTCAGGCAGCGCACCTTGTGCTTCTTCAGGTAGCCTTCCAGCTTCTCCATGTCCGCCCCGCCCTCAAACTGCGCCAGGCTGGCCAGCACCCATTTCTCCAGTTCCGAGGCTTCGTCCCACACGAATTTCAGGTTGACCGTGCCCCGCTCGATCACCGCGTCCAGCACCCCCTCCACGTCCGCCTTGCCCACCTGCCAGCGGTCGTTCTTCTGGCACACCGAGAACAGTTCGTGGCAGATCAATTGGATGAAGTACGGGTGCCCCGAGGTGATCTCATAGATGTAGTCCACCGCGTCCAGCTCATAGGCCACCACCCCCGCCACCGGCTTGACCACCAGCTCGCGCGCTTCCCCCTCCCCCAAGAACGAGATCTTCCTGTACAGGGCCTGCTTGAAAAAGCCCGTGTAGGCCGCCTGCATGTTCTCCAGCTTGCGCCCCGATGAGCCGATCGAGAAGATGAAGTTCAGCTTCTCATGCTCCATCAAGTGTTTCAGGATCGCCATGAAGGGCAGCGCCAGCCCTTCCTGCGCCGAGGTGGTCTCCAGGGTGTCAAACTCATCAAAGGTCAGCAGCAGCACATTCTCCCCCAGCTTCTCCTCCACTTCCGGCAGAAAGCCCGATTCGAAATAGTCCGGGTCTTCCTCAAACCGCTCCCGCTCCGGGTCCGGCAGTTCCAGCGCGCGCGTGATCTCCCGCGCCAGCCACCACAAAAAACGCGGCAGGGTGGTGTTCACCCGCCCCTGCAGGTCAATGAAGATCGGGATGTATTTCTCCGGCAGACGCTTGCCAATGTGTTTCAGCACCGAGGTCTTGCCCACCCGCCGCTGCCCATGGATCACCAGGATGTGGTTCACGAATTTCCCCGACAGCGAACGCTCGATCCACGAGAAGACGTCCTCCCGCCCGAAAAACATGCGCGACTCCACCACCGGCGCTCCCGCGATGTATGGGTTGATCTTCTCTCCCATCACTGCCTCTTGTTTAACCTTGGGGTAACTTCCGGTTTAATTTGTATAGGTTCGCTTTGGATCTTGCCATCGGATTGAATTCCCGTCTTGAAATAAAAAACGCCCCTTCCGATTAATCGGGATGGGGCAAAATGATAACTTGCCAAAAGGCCCCCGTATTTAACTTTGAAAAAATGGCAGTTTCCGGTTGATGCCATCAATATTCCCGCTAACCGGTTCCCTTATTTGTCAATGAATCATGCGCGTAAACCCGGCCTACAATGGGCCAGTATTTTTTCTTGGTTTTGATGAGCTTCCCTTTCGCAGCGTCTGCTCCCTTTGCTTGATCGGGAAAATTGGATATCAGCCACTGCTCGGCGGATTCATCCGCCTCCTGCTCACCCGGAGGTGCCGAGAGTTCGGATTCGATCCATTTGGCGTAGCTGGATGAAAACAGGGCAATGCCCCCGTCCACGCCGATGACGGATCCGCTTTTTTCCAGCGTGCTGATGTCGCGCGGCGCCCTGGGATAAATTTGGGTCACTTTGTCTACGGACGTAACAGGCAGCTCCTTTTCCGCGTTTCCAACTGCTTGAAGAAGGGACAGCAGGGTCACCAGGGTCGTCTTTTCGCTGTCGCTCGCGCGTGACCAGATGTAAGCGAAGTGGGGCTCCGCCTGCCGGTTGAACTCTTCCAGGGCGTTTTCCATGATTCCATCCCCCTCCAGACCGGCTTCCATGCCGGCCACCAGGTAGTGGCAGATCATCTGTACAAAAAATGGGTAGCCTCCGCCTGTTTCATGAATGAAGCGGATCTCCTCATCCGTGAACTGGATCCCGGCGGTGCGCGAATAGGATGTAATTAACCTGTCGGTCTCCTCCTGGGTGAAAGGTTTCAGGACCACTGTCGCGAAAATATTGAAGAAAGGAGAACCCTTGATCTCCTCCGAGTGGCACAGTTCCACCAGCTCACGGCGGGTAGCCGGCACAAGGGACAGATTGTAGTGAATGGCCAGCGAGCGCAGGCCGCCGAAGAAATCAGAACCAAAATTGGGATTCTGGGTCACATACTCAAATTCATCCATCAAGAGGACCACATGCGTGCCGTCCCTGCTGACGCTGTCAAACACGTCTTCCAGGTCGAATAAATCGATATGTTCCAGCTGGCTGAAATGGGTAAATGCCTCCCTCCTTTGGTGGTCACCCATTGTACGGGCCATTAAACTTAGCACACGCTGCCAGAAGCGCTGCGGCGTGATGTCATTCAGCCCCTGGAAATCGATATATACCAGGCAGAACTCCTTCGGGTCCAGCCCGAATTTCGCGGCCGCGTCCGGATCGGCAAGATGTTTCAGCAGGGAAGTTTTCCCGATTCGCCGTTCGCCGACGATGGAAGTGGATTCACGGGCGGAGGAGAGCAGGCGATTGGTGACCTGGCGGATCTCCTCTTCGCGGCCGATGAACCGCTCTCGGTCGCGGATCGGGTTGCCAAACGTGAATGGATTGCAGATAACTTCTCTGGAGGACTTTCGGGATGCGCTTGCTTCAACCGGCTCGATTGAAATGGGCGCCACCAGGCACCTGGAAACATCCTTCACAAGCTGGTTGATGTAGCTCTGCCAGGATGGATCAAAGGCATTCAGCCAATGGCGCGAGGACAGGTGCAGTTTCATCGCCCCCTCCGGTTCCAGGTTTTCAATGCGGAACGGGAAAATGGTTGCCTTTTGCGTGATGGCGATATTCAGCTCATCCAGCACGCGCTGGGACTGGTGGGCGTTCCCGGAAAAAATGAGAAGGAAGACTTTGGAACTTTCAATAGCCCCCGTGACCGCCCTGCCCCAATCGTCGCTGGGCTGAATGTTCCTTGGCGCATACCAGCAGTTGATTCCAATCTTTTCCAGTGAAGCGACAACAGAATCCGCGGTGTCCTGGTCTTTCGTGGAGTAGCTTACAAAAACGTCATGCGCCATCCCTTACCTCCCACTCAACCATATGTGTTTTACTTTACACCTATTATAATCTCAATGCTTTTATGTTGCCCTGGCTGTGGTCAAACTTGAAAAATTCCGCGCGGCCGTATGAGCAGGCCTGAAAATGCTCCTGTCCTGCTGTTCGCCTTTAAACCAGTTTGTCTTGCTGAAACCGCCAATCATTCAGGAAATAATGGTTTGCCTATATTTTGGTCCTTACCTCTCGAAAATGCTGGAAATTGGCTGGCAAAGCTTTTTATTGCTCCTGGGTGCAGGATGATTCTCTTCATTATGTAAAATTTTCCTTGTTATAATAAAAATAATATCGCTCTTATAGTTTGGGATAGGGTGCCGCGGTTTATGCGGGACTGATTTCATTCATGGATAAGAAAGGTGGGCATGAAATGAATCATATTAGAGAATACGCAAATCGCTTTTTCGATGAGCTTGAAGTCTTCGAAGACCTTTCGAGGGGGCATAGCTACAAGGCTTATTTACGCCAGGCGGTGCTTGAATTTTTGGAGAATGAAACCAAGCAAACCGCTTTTGCGGTCTACAAATCTTTTTTTGACAGCTACCGCATCACCCTTGCGGGCGAACGAAATCCCTTTGTGGATCTGCTCGATGTGCTGCTGAATTACGAGGAAACCGCCGCGACGCTCATTGACAAGCAGCGCGATCATTACGTCCACTCAGCCAATGTGTTCATCCTCGGCTTGTGTATCTATACGCAAAATGCCGCCTTCCGCGAAGCTTTTAATAAAGCGAATATGGACAAAAGCGAATACCCGTTTTCCTATGAAACCGAACATGAGGAGTTTTTCTATCGCTGGGGGATCGCTTCCCTGTTCCATGACGTTGGTTACCCTGTTGAGATTATTGGGAAGCAGATCAGCAAGTTTATCGGTTTCGCCACCGAGGTGGACAGTGAGGTCCGGGTGAAATCCCACCTGGAATTTGACAATTTCGAGGATCTAAATTCCATAGCGGAGATAATGCCCAAGCGGGATTTCATTGATTTTTACTACCACAAGTACGACAGCTGTGTGTATGTGGACCTGCTCAAGCCCATTGATTTGTTGGCGCACAAGCTGCATACTTCCCTCGGGGTAAACCTGAAAGAAATCAAGAAAGCCCTCAACCGCTTTGTCTCGGATATGGCCCAATACGGCTTCATCGACCACGGGTTTTACAGCGCCCTCATCGTGCTCAGGTGGTACGGCTTTCTCATTCAAAATAGCCAATACAAACCAGAATATTTCTATTTTCCGGTGCTGGACAGCGCCAGCGCGATCCTGCTACATAATTATTATAAAAATGTCCTCATGAAATCGCCTTTTGATAAAGGGACGCTCTCTCCCTTTGAGCATCCCATTGCCTACCTGCTTATCCTCTGTGACGAACTGCAGGAGTGGAACCGGGAACCCTACGGCATTCTGGACCGGAAGCGCAGCCGGGCTGCTGAAGTCTCGCTCCTTGTCACGGATAAGCGCCTGGACGTGACCTACATGGTGAAATGCGGATCCCTCCCTGAGAAATTTCCGCAAGAAAAAGAAGAATTGTTGGGCAATCTGCTGGATATGAGCGCGCTGTTCAAGGATGGTTTTTCTGTTGGCTGTGAATCGGAAGATAGGCTGGCTGAACTGGCTGGCGAATTAAGAAAGGATGGTGACCTTTTGCCGCGTCCACTGCTCGAAAACCTGGAGGAATTGGCCATCGCCATCCACCAGATGTACAACCAGAAACAGTTAGAATACCATCCGGACAAGCCGCTCGCTTATCCTAATTTTTCAGACCTGCCAGACTCCTTGAAATATTCCAACCTGCGCCAGGCGCGCAGCATTGCGGACAAGCTGGACCTGATGGGCTGGGAGATGAAGCCGGCGGGCAGCCCCGGGGAGGTAGTTGACGGGATACCGGAGGATATCGTCGAAATGCTGGCGGAATTGGAGCATGAGGAGTGGGTTCAGGAGCGGAAAAGCACCGGCTGGATATACGGTGCCGCAAAAAACACGGAAAAGAAAATCAGTCCCTACCTTGTGCCGTATAAAGAACTTCCCGAAGAAATCAAGGACAATGACCGGGATCCGATCAGGAACATTCCGGCGTTACTCGCAAAGATCAATATGGCAGTATATAAAAAATAAATGGTTTCTTTACCATTATTAGAATTCTGCATCTCCTTTTTTTGCACCAAACCCTTGTATTGTCTGAACAGCAATCTAACAATAAAACAAAAGAATTATAGGATATTTGGCATCTTGGTCTGGGCGTATTCACATATATAATAAAAAAATGCCGCGGCCAAAAAACAAACCCGAATTGCTAGCGGCAGGTTCAGCTGAATTTGAGCGCCTGCTTTCCCTGATTGATCCGCTTCAGGGGGACAAGCTTGTACAGCCAGGTGCCTGCGGAGACTGGAGCATCAAGGACATACTTGCCCATCTCCACGAATGGCACGTCATGATGTTGGGATGGTACAGATTGGAAATGGCAGGGGAAAAACCGGAAATGCCTGCTCCCGGCTATACGTGGAAAATGACGCCGGAACTCAACCAGCGCATCTACGAAACCTACCGCGATGTGCCTTACAGCGAGATCCTGGCCAGGCTGAAAAAGAGCCATGATCATATGATGGAAATCATCGGCAGCCACACAGATGATGAACTCTTCACCAAGAAACGCTATCCATGGACCGGCTCAACCTCCATGGGCGCTTATTTCGTCTCATCAACTTCCAGCCATTATGACTGGGCAAACAAGCATATTAATAAATTTCTCAAGTCGTTGAAATCTAAATAGGGATAGAAAATTTGCAAGGCGGAGGTAAATCAATGGAAAAGGTTGATTTCAAGAAAACACTGAAAGAGCTGTATTCCCCGCCCCGCAAGTTTGTGATGGTGGAAGTGCCCGAGATGCAGTTCCTCATGGCCGATGGCCACGGAGACCCGAACACCACCCCGGAATACCAGCAGGCAGTGGAAGCCCTGTACGGGGTGGCTTACAAGCTCAAATTCGCCAGCAAGAAAACACTTGGCCGGGACTATGTCGTCCCGCCCCTCGAGGGCCTCTGGTGGGCGGAGGATATGGAAACATTCACCGTCAGGCGCGACAAATCCCAATGGGACTGGACCATGATGATCATGCAGCCGGAATGGATTTCGGAAGATATGTATTTGGAAGCGCTTGAAGAGGTGAAAAAGAAAAAGGACCTGCCTGCACTCAATAAATTGAGGCTGGAGAAATACCACGAGGGGCTGAGTGTGCAGATCCTGCACATAGGCTCATATGACGACGAAGCGCCGGTCCTGGAAAAAATGCACAACGAATTCATGCCGGAAAAAGATTTCGTCTTCAACGGCAAACACCACGAAATCTACCTGGGCGACCCCCGTAAAACGCTGCCCGAAAAACTGAAGACAATCCTCCGCCAGCCAGTTCGTAAACAAGCTCAATTTTTATCATAAAAAAGAACTATGGATTTCTCAAATTAACGCAACGAATTTCCCCTTTTAATCGTATATAAAGCATAAGGAGATAAAAAATGAATACAAAAAAAGCAGATACAAACGAAACAAAAATGCCGCAAACCGGCGTGTATGCCGCCCGGCTGGATATTGATTATCCGGAAAAACTGGATCGCCTGAGTACTTTCTTCCGGCTTTTCATGATCATCCCCATTGCCATTATCTTCAGCCTTGTGACGGGCAGCGGCCAAACTGTAACCAACACCATTGTTTTGGACCAGACCGGTGAGGTCCTCCGCCGCTCCCAGGAAACCGCCGGCGGTGTGGCGCTCGGCATCGGTGCTGCCGCGGCGCTCATGATTCTCTTCCGGCAGCGCTACCCCCGCTGGTGGTTCGACTTCCAGCGCGAACTGGCACGCTTTGGGACCCGTGTGGCGTCCTATGCCGCCCTTCTCACCGATCAGTACCCTTCAACGGTTGAAGAGCAAGCCGTCCACCTGGAGCTGGATTATCCCGACGTGGAAAAGGACCTCAAGCGCGGCATGCCGCTGGTCAAGTGGTTCCTGGCTATCCCGCATTACTTTGTGCTCGCTTTCTTGATTGTTGGAGCTGTCTTTGCGGTCATCATCGCCTGGTTCGCCATCCTCTTTACGGGAAAGTATCCGCAGGGACTTTTTAATTACGTTGTGGGCGTGATGCGCTGGGGTTTGCGCGTGAATGCCTATGCCTTCCTGCTCATCACCGACCAGTACCCGCCCTTCAGTCTAAAATAGGATTGAAACCCAAAAAAATCAACATCTTCAAAGCTTGTCCTGACTGCCCGCCAAAAAAGAGCGGGCAGTCAGGTTTTCTGGTATAGCCGCAATCAATCCCTGATTCTATTTTTCCTGTAGTGGGTGTTGCAAAAAGAAGGCTTCCACATCCCGAAGGAATCCCATCGTTTCCTCTACTATTTGTGATGTGAGCGCGTCCAGGTCATCGAAATCCGGTTCTTTTACAAGAATCTTTTCCAAGATAGAATCCGCTGTCCGCGGATTCTCCGACAGGGAATATTCATCCCATCCCCTCTCCCTGATCAGCTTCCAGTATTCCTCCTGTACGTCCCTGTTTCCGCCCGACAGCCAGGCTTCAAATCGGAACGCTTCGTGGAGAAATACAATGGCAATCTTCAGATTGCGTTTCTTGAGCGCTTCCGGGAATAGCGGCAGATAGGTCATATCCATATACCCAAAGTAGATGCTGCCGGAAACCCCGAATTCAGGATGTTCCCTTGTAAAATGTGCGCGCAGCTTCCCGAAATAATCCATCAGTCCCCGGTATGCCTGCTGGATAATCCCTTTCTGTAAATGTCTCTGGTATTCCTGCATTGCCTCTTGTAAGGATGCCATTGGCAACTCCTCCTATTAAATTTGCGTCCGCTTTTCATAAGATTCTATAGATTTATCGGTTATTGGTCAATGGATAATAAAAAAATACATTCTGATCTCAGGCTTTCAAATTGCTGAAAAAATCCGCAGCCCGAATATCGATTCGTTCCCATGGAACGACTGAAAGTGACCATTTTTCAATGTGTCAAATTTTGTCACATTTTGTCAAAAAATGAGCCCCTCTCCCGCAAGCGGGGGAGGGTTTGGTGAAAGGGCTCTATATTTTGATCGTTGTTCTCTTATTCTTGCCATCACACCCACTCCATCCTGCCTCAATCCATCATGCGGTAAAATCTACTCTCACGTATGATAGACATCCTCCGGCGCCTGAACCCCCAGCAGCATGAAGCCGTCACATCGCCTGCCGGCCAGATCCTGGTGCTGGCGGGGCCGGGCTCCGGCAAAACACGCGTCCTCACCCAGCGCATTGCCTACCTGATCCACGAGCAGGGCATCAAGCCCTCCCACATCCTGGCCGTCACCTTCACCAATAAGGCTGCCCGGGAGATGCGCAGCCGCCTAGAGCGCATGCTCGGCCGCGGAGTGGAAGCGCTCTGGCTGGGAACCTTCCACGCCCTCTGCGCGCGCATCATGCGCCGCGAGGCGGACCTGCTTCCCTTTGATTCCAATTTCGTCATCATGGATGCCGACGACCAGGTGTCCATCGTCAAGGGTATCCTCAAGGAGCTGAATATCGACGACAAGCTCCACAGCCCCAATTCTGTGCACGGCCGCATCTCCAACGCCAAAAACGCGCTCACCGGGCCGAACGAGTTCTCCGCCCGCACCTACCGGGAGGAGGTCGCCCGCCGCGTGTATGAGCGCTACGAGGAGGTCCTGCGTGCCAACAACGCGGTGGACTTCGACGATCTCCTGTTATGGGCGGTGCGCCTTTTAGAGGACAACCCGGCAATCCGCGAGAAATACGCAAAGCAGTTTGAGTATGTCCTAATCGACGAATTCCAGGATACCAACCAGGCCCAGTATGACCTGCTCAAGCATTTATCTTCCTACCACCACAACCTGTTTGCAGTGGGGGATGAGGACCAGTCCATCTACCGATGGCGGGGCGCGGACTACCGCAATGTCCTGCGTTTCATGAGCGATTTTCCAAAAGCCGAAAAACTCCTCCTGGAGCGCAACTACCGTTCGACCCAGAACGTGCTGGATGCGGCCCAGGCGGTCATCAACCAGAACCGCGCGCGCACGCCCAAGAAGCTCTTCTCCAAGCGGGGCAGCGGTCCGCGGGTGGTCCTCTATGACGCAGTTGATGACCATGCCGAGGCGGCTTATGTTGTGGAGGACATCCTCGAACGCATTGCTGCCGGCGAGAAGGGGGGCGGCATTGCGATCATGTACCGCACAAATGCCCAGTCCCGCCTGCTGGAGGAAGCATTTCTGCGAACCAATCTCCCTTACCGGCTGGTTGGGGCACAGCGTTTCTACGGCCGCCGCGAAGTAAAAGACCTGATCGCGTTTCTGCGCCTTGTTCATAATCCCTATGATGCTGTAAGCCTGAACCGGATTATCAACGTGCCGCCCCGCGGTATCGGCAGTAAAACGCTCATCGACCTGAACCTGCAGGCGCAGGAAAACGCCGCAACCCTCACCGATATCCTGCTTTCCCTGGGCACGCAGGGCCAGGAATCCCCATATTGGGAGCCGTTCACTACACGCGGCGCGTCCGTCCTGGCGGATTTCGGCGCCCTGCTGGTCAACTGGCGCGAATTCGCTGAAAGCAGCTCCCTGCCCGCGCTCTTTGACCGCATCCTGTCTGATACGGGCTACAAGGATTACACTGATGACGGCACAGAGATTGGCGAGGGGCGCTGGGAAAACGTGATGGAACTGCGCCGCCTCGCTTACGAATTCGAGGAACGCGGCCTGACCGCCTTCCTGGAAAATGTCGCCCTGGTCTCTGACCAGGACACATTACCAGACGCGCCCGAAGCGCCCACTCTCCTCACCCTGCACGCTGCCAAGGGGTTGGAATTCACCACGGTATACATCGTCGGCCTGGATGAGGGGCTGCTTCCGCACAGCCGTTCATTTGAAGATCCGGAGGAGATGGCCGAGGAACGCCGCCTGTTCTATGTCGGTATCACCCGCGCCAAAGACAATCTCATCCTGGTGCGCGCCGGTCAGCGCAGCACCTTCGGCCGCTATGAATACACCATTGAATCCCGTTTCCTGGAAGACATCCCCGAAGACCTGCTCCGCCGGCAGGGCGTGCGCCTGGGAGTGCGGAGTGTCAATCCGCTCAGCCAGCCGCGCTGGTCACCCTCCGGTTCCGTCCTCGAGGAAAGCGGATCAAAAGAACCGGCAGAACCCCGCTACAAGGCCGGTATGCGCGTCATTCATGACACCTGGGGGGACGGTATGGTTGTGGAAACCCGCGTGCTGGGTTCGGACGAGACCGTCACCGTCATGTTTGAGACAGTCGGGCTGAAACGCCTGGCTGCCTCCATCGCCAAGCTCGAGATCGTCAAATAGCGGCCTCTTTTGCTGAGGCTACTTCAGCTGGAATGTCTCTCCAATGTCCTCAATCAGCATGGATTCGTAAAGCAGTGCGAAGGGATCATCCCACACGAAGCTGAGAACAAACAGCCCCCCGCCAAAAGAATCAAAATAGGACCATCCACTTAAACCCCTGCTCTCCACCTGCCATACCAGCAGTTCACGCCCGTCGGGAAGCTGTTTGTCTGAAAAGACGCTCAACCTGGCATTTCTTCCATATAAGCCGTTGAGAATTTTTCGAGCCCAATCCGCCTTTGCCGCTGCATCCAGTGTCGAGCTTTGTTGGTAAAGTGCCGCATCGATGCGAGCATGCCGGTCCGGTGACTCAAAAAGCTCCAGCCGCGTCCGTTCGATGGTGCTGAGGTCTATATATTTGGTCCAGGAAGTAGGAATCTCTAGCGTATAAAACACTCCCGGATCCGTGTATTCTTTGCGAAGCGCATAGAGTGGTGCGATGGCCATGCCGGCAGGCGAAAAAGCCATCCTCTCCCTGACTACCTCGTACAGCGGTTCATATTCACCCCACCGCTCCTGGATGGCCGCGAAGCTGATCTGGTAAACGGCATAGTTTCTGCGATAAAAATAATCTGTACTCTGCCACGGTACACCCGCTTCCTGCCAAGTTGCCCGTGACACATATTCTCCTTCCGCGCTTTCGGTTTCAGTCACTATATAAGCGCGCTTGATCCTGTACAGGTAAGCCAAGTCAGCTGCTGCCAGCCGCTCAAAATTTGGCTGGATCAGCTCGTAGCCGGTGTGGGTGGCGCGGACGGTGATGGTGCCTGATCCGTCCTGGGACTGGCAGTCCGTACGGTAGGGGCCGCTCTCGCTGCAGTTCCAGCTGCGCGGGAAAAACAGGCTGTATGCGCCTGTCTGGGAATTGTACGGCTGTTCGTCAAGCAGTCGGGCTGGATCCGGTAGGGTCGGTGTCACGGTTGGCCCGGGTTCTGGCGATTCTGTGGGTAAAACTTCCATTGCAGTTTCTGCAGCAGTGCCTTGGGGTTCAGCGGTTTCCTGGGCGCCACCGGTGCATGCCGGGTTCAAAAATGCCAGGAATACAAAAACCACCGCCAGTGATGACTTGATTATTTTATCTACAGATCTCATTTTCAGGATTTTTCTTCCATTCATGCTATAGTATGTACCAACCCGGTATTATTATGCACGCAAGGCAGTAATCGGTCAATGTCAATCAAGGGATTCTTCCAGGAGGGGAAGTGGCTGCGCCATTTTGAAAGCGCAGCGATCGGCCTGTTTTTGGCCGCATCCATTTTTGTTCTGGTTCCCACCTTCGCCAGCACGGAGGACACAGTTCCCGTGGATTCGGATATATCCATTCAGGCTTTCGCTTACGCCATGCCGGATAACGGCTGGGCTCCCCTGACCGTATATTTCAGTGCCTTCGGGACGGATGCGGCAGCCAGTATCACCCGCTATGAATGGGACCTTGACGGCAACGGCTTATTTGAGACAGATGCCACTGCGAACGGCGGCTACGCGTCCTACACATATACCAAACCCCGGGACTACACCATATCGCTTCGGGTGACCGGCAAGAACGGCAACACATCCATTGCCCAAACTTCGGTTAATGTACGCCACCCTGCTTCAAGCAGTGTGGATTACTGGACCATCTTTGATGACAGCCGCATACGGCGTGTGGATATCAAGCTCACTAAGCAAAACTGGGATAGTATGTGGGCAGACCCCGGAGAGAAGCTAATGGTTCCTGCCGATGCAGTTGTGTTTGGCCGGCGTATTCAGAATGCAGGGCTGAGCACAAAGGGCAACAGCACTCTCTGGTTCCCCGGCGACAAAAAACCGCTCAAGCTGGACATTAATGCCTATATTCCCGAACAGGAATACAAGAACTTAAAAATGCTGCTCTTCCATAATAATTTTGGTGATCCGTCCATGCTGCGGGAAAAGCTCTCCTATGACCTCATGCGTTTTGCCGGTGTTGCCGCGGGGCATGTGGCGTATGCAGAGGTATGGCTGGATGTGGTGGACGATGAAGATCCACCCACCTATGCCGGCGTATATACCATGGTGGAGCGGCCTGACCGGAAATTCCTGGCCAACCGCTTCGGACGAGAAAATGATGGGGGCAGTCTTTATAAAGCGGATGCCTGGTTTGAAGAGGGCGCTGCTGATCTGGCATATTACGGGGAAGATATACAGTATTACCCGAAACCGCGTGGCGAGATCGCGTATCGTCTGATGTATACAGATGATTATGATTACAACGACATTATCCACCTATGCCAGACAATCGACGGTGTGGAATATGATAACCCCGAAGAGTTTGCCGCCGCGCTGGAGGAAGTCTTTCATGTCGACAGTTTTCTGCGATACCTGGCAGTGATTTTCACCACACTCAACTTTGACCAGTATCCGGATACAGGCAACAACTACTATATCTACAGCAATCCTGGAACAGGAAAGTTTGAATGGATTGCCTGGGACATGAACAATTCCTGGGGCAATTTCGGTGGTGGGACGGATTACCCGCTTTTCCGGACAGGCCCCAGCATAGGTCCGCTTCAATACGCGCCTCTTTATGAAAAAATTATTGAAGTGGAAGATTACCGCCGGGACTACCTTGCATATGTCGATTTGCTTCTCCGGCATCGTTACAACGAAAAATACATCGGAGAGCAGGCTTGGAAATTTCACGCCATGATTCGGCCCCACCTGGAAAAAGGGAATGGAGACCAGATGTACTTCGGCGACAACGCCCAGAGCAGTCTGGAAGAGTTTGACAGTAGTGTGGAAGCACTTATTGATTTGACTCGTGAGAGAAGTAATTACATTTCTGAAATAATCATAAATTCAAACCAGATCACTGATATGGACAAGGAGGAATAATTCAATGAAGGGAAATTCAAAGAATCTATTGTTGTCGTGCGTTCTGGCAGTCTTTTTACTTATGTTGCCGGGAATTGTGTTTGCACAGGAGGGTGGT
>Ga0272441_10009937_pt1 | contig 14559 bp, 14 predicted proteins | sample SSMProp6N_FD_193582 | JGI IMG/M metagenome (GOLD analysis project Ga0272441, IMG submission 193582) | Marine sediment archaeal communities from Little Sippewissett salt marsh, Falmouth, MA, United States - SSM-Prop-6N | ecosystem: Environmental > Aquatic > Marine > Wetlands > Sediment ... | reverse complement strand
TCAATCCCTAATATTCTCATTTTTTTTCAACTCCTCTATTAATTTTATGTAACGCTTATTTTTTGAAGAAATGCTAATCTTCCGTTTGTTCATATCTATAAAGGTAATGGCAATCTTTAAATATTTCTTTGGAAGATAATCCACTATTTTTTCCGACCATTCAACTATAGCAAGGCCTTTGCCATAAAAATATTCTTCATACCCTAATTCATCGAACTCATGATAATTATTCAATCGAAATAAATCGAAATGATAAATGGGCATTTTTCCACTATATTCATTTATTATAGTAAAAGAGGGACTGTTGACATATTCTTTTACTTCTAATTCTTCTGCAATGCCCTGAGTAAAACATGTTTTTCCTGCACCTAATTCACCGAAAAATAATATAATGTCTCCAGGTAAAATTAATTTTGCAACATTTTTTGCGATATTTTTTGTTTTATCTGGTGTATCTGTTATTATGTCAATTTTCATCTTCATCTTAATTAAAGTAATACCTTTCCAAAGATTGCTTAACTGCTCATTTTAATCTTTTCTCTCCGACCATACTTTTTATCATGTACGGCTTTTCATCTTTTATAAATAGTTTTGCAACTCTTTTCTTGTCCGGCATATGAATAACTTCATAATTAATTGTATTTATTGCTTCAGCTATTTCTTCAACTGTTATCTGTTCATTCCCTTGCTTTCCCCATAAAACGACTTCGTCACCGACTTTGACCGAAGACAAATCGGTAACATCGACCATACAATGATCCATGCAGATGCGACCGATAATAGGGACTCTCCTACCCCTGACCAAAACTTCGCCCCGATTCGACAGCAATCGCGAATAACCATCAGCATATCCTACTGGAAGTGTAGCAATAACTGTATTTTCTTTATGGGTCATGTAAGTTCTTCCGTAGCTGATAGATTGTCCTGCAGGAAGCTCTTTCAAGAACACAATTCGGGTTTTAAATTGTTGTGCCGGAATCAATTTAATTGTTTTGCCTACTTCCATAGAGGGGTATAAACCATACAACGCAATTCCAGGCCTCACCATGTCCAACCACATATGAGGTAAATCAAGGAGAGTTGCGCTATTTCCAACATGTTTCAAGGGTATTTCCCTTTTCTCTTTTTTAAGAAATTTTAAAATTTCCTTGAATTGAGCAAATTGCTGCTTTGTATAATTTTTATTCTTTTGGTCCGCTACTGAAAAATGTGTAAAGATGCCTTCGATTTCAATGTGATCAAAACAAAATATTTTTTTAATAAAATCCACTGCATCTCCCATTTTTACCCCAAGGCGCCCCATTCCAGTATCTATTTTCAAGTGAATTTTTGATTTTTTATTCATTTTTAGAGATAATTCGTTAATTTTTTTAACAATTTCAATGCTAGTAACAGATGGAGTAATATCATTCATTAGGGCTAATTCAACTTGTTCTTTTAATATGGAACCCAAGATCAATACCGGCACATCAAAACCTGCATTTCGTAAATGAATTCCTTCTTCTAATCGGGCTACCGCTAACCTGGAAACACCATTTTCAAGAAGGATTGGTACAATTTCTAAAACATCATGACCATAGGCATTCCCTTTAACAACTGCCATCAATTCCTTTTTCATCCCAATTAACTTTTTAATATTTCTGATATTTTTTGTGATGGCATCCAAGTCAATTTCCAACCAGGTTAAATCCAATAATTTATTCATTATTACGATATCCTTTCGAAAATGGTTTTAAATTATTCAATTGCGTAAAATTGCAATCAATTAAGTTATCATTATCATTAGTTGCACCTATTTTAATCGCTTAAATATTAAAGAGTCAGTAGAATAGTTTGCTTATATTTGTAAAAAAGCTCTGGGTAATTGCATCAAAATGTCACATGCGCTCATTCCAATCTCACCATGAACTTTTCGGGCAAGATTCCCTGCTAATCCATGAATATGTACTCCTGCCACTGCCGCATAAATATCTTTCATTCCCTGTGCAATTAAACTTGAAATAATTCCAGTTAGTATATCACCTGAACCTCCTGTAGCCATTCCAGAATTGTCACCAATATTTATAAAAACATTTCCGTTGCTATCCGCAATAATTGTCCGAGCACCTTTCAACACGACAACTATTCCGTATTTATGAGCTACCTCTTTTGCAACCTGAATACCGTTATCCAACACAAAGCCCACTTCCCGGTTAATCAAACCTGCCATTTCTCCGGGATGTGGTGTGATAATTATTGGCACCTTGGCTTTCTCTAATATCTTGAGATTTTCTCTAAGAGGATATAAAGCATCGGCATCTAATACTAGGGGAATGGTAGATTTTTCAATCAATTGCAGAATTAGCGCTTGCGTGTTAGGTTGTCGTGAAATTCCGGGACCTATTCCTAAAACAGAAAAATCTTTTAACAGTTTTAGTATTTTTTCTTCAGCTTTCCCATCTAATGTTTGATTCTGGGTTTCTTCCAAAGGTAAAGTCATAACCTCGGTTAATTTTATTTCCATAATAGGATTTAAACTCTTTGGAATGCCAAGAACAACGATACCTGTTCCGCTTTTAATGGCAGCTTCGCTTGCCAGATAGGCTGCACCAGTCATTCCCACAGATCCAGCTAACAATAATACCTTCCCAAAGGATCCTTTGTGACTTTCAGGAAATCGCTGTGGGAAAAGAGGTTTAACTATATCTTTAGTAATAAGATTAATCTTCAATTCTTTGCCTTTTAAAAGAATTTGGGGAATACTTATGCTCTCAATGAATAATTTGCCCACATAATTAACTCCAGGAAAGATCATTAAACCTATTTTGGGTAAAGCTAAAGTGATAGTTGCATGAGCTTTAACACAAGTATTTTCAACACGTCCTGTATCTGCATTTAAACCAGAAGGAATATCAATGGCTATCACTTCTTTTGCGTATCTATTAATCAAATCAATAACATCAGCTTTTATGCCCGTTACTGCTCCCTTTAGGCCAGTACCCAAGATCGCATCGACAATAATATCTGATTCCCGGATACATTTTTCCATTTCATCTATATTTGCTGATGTTATTTCAATAACTTCAATACCCATCTTATCAATAATAATTAAATTTGTTTTTGCATCTCCCATGACTTTATTAAAGGAACTTAACAAGAGTACTTTCACCTTTACACCACAATTATGCAAATGCCTCGCCACCACAAAACCATCTCCGCCGTTATTTCCTGAACCGGCAACGATATTCACCTCCATGCCTTTCAAGTCTGGATAAATATTTCTCAGATGATTAAATACTTTTAAACCGGCATTTTCCATCAAAACAAGACCGGAAATGTTGTATTTTCCCATAGCCGTTTGGTCAATATTTCTCATTTGCTGACTGGTGACAATTTTCATAAAATACCCCCTATTCAACAAGCTGATTTTCAGTTTTAAGAAAAAATCTTTACAGCTCTGCTTTATTTGGAATAAAGAAATAAAGTCCAATTTATTTCTTTGGATAACTAAAAAGAATCGATTGAGTCATTTTACTTATTATATGAGTATAAAGTTCTGTATTCAAATCCATGAATATGTCCCATTGCAATCATGACCTTATATAAATTTTTAAGAAATTACCCTTCCAAAATCACTTCCGCAATGGCATATTCATCGGTATGGGAAATGGTAAGGAATATTTTACAAATTTTTTTCTCCCTTATCATTATTTTTAATTTTCCACCTACTTTAAAGCGTGGCTGCCCAAAACGATTATTAGTAACTTCGGCGTCTTTCCAACATACACCCCTTAAACCTGACCCTAACGCTTTCAAAAGAGCTTCTTTTGCGGCAAATCTACCCGCAAATGACTGAACTCCTGCTTTCTTTTTGCTACAATAGCTTATTTCAGTAGAAGTGAATATTTTACCGGTAAAACTTTTTCCCCACCGATTAATAATTTTTTCTATTCTTTCTATTTTTACAATATCAATACCACAACCAATAATCATGCCATACCTTCCTGGATCATTTGGAATATGCTTCATTGGAGCTTTATTTACAATTGCTTATAATAAAAATGGCCAGAATTTATTTTTCCCTGCAACCACCTGATTAAATATTTTTTTACAATTTCCCTGGTAAACGGAATTAATAATATAAATCCAGTGATATCCGTAATAAATCCTGGTGTTAATAAAAATATTCCTCCGGTTAGTATAATGATCCCCTGTAAGATGCTTTCGCCAGGCAAAATGTTTTGGTTTAAATCTTGCTGTATTTTTCTTATTGCAAAAAATCCTTGGTTTTTTACCAAATAAGCACCCATCATGCCAGTTATTATAATAATTGCCAATGTTGTAAAAACACCAATCCTCTTACCAATTTCCAAAAGAATAAATAGTTCAATGATCGGTGTCATAACCAACAGTATCAACAATCGGCTAAAAATCATTTTCCCCTCTTTTCTTTTCTTACTTTTTTAAATCTTTTAAGCAAATATTCCAAGGTCATAGATTATTCTTATTCAATTAAAATATTTGACAATTTTTTCTTCCATCTTTTTAGGAATTTCGAAAAATTTTCCTTTCGCTTCCGCCAAACATTTTCCGTCTTCGGAAAAAGCCTTCCCTTCTGTTTCTATTACTTTTCCTAAATCCTTTGTCATTTTTGCAGAAAATAATATTTTTTTACCTATTCGAGCTTTTTTCCGATATTTAATCCTAACTTCAACAGTTAAAGTCAATATTCCTTTTGATATCATCGCCGCTCGACTCATTACCTCATCCATTACCGAAAAGATAATACCTCCATGAACAATTCCCTTGTACCCTTGATGATTAACTCCAGGGATAAATTCAGCACGGACTATGTTTTTATCCCTAAAAACCTCTATTTTTAATCCCATTGGATTTTCCTTCCCGCAAACAAATCCATTTTTGTAACTTGGCAGAACCTCCAAGATTGAAACCTCCTTCAAATGAGAGACTTTTGGTGAAAAAACGTATTTTCATTATTAGACATTGCCGTTATTGAAATATTTTATTTTCCCCTTCAATGAATGACTCCATTAACACGGGATCTAATTTCTTGCTTAAAATTGTACACATTTCAATGAATAAAATAAGCCAATCACTTGCCTAATCAAAGCAAGGATATTTAATTATCGTTTTTGTACAATTTCTTTCACCACATCTAGTGTATAATATATATCTTCCTGTGTAATGCCGTGATGTGTTACGAACCTTAATTTACTTTCAGGTTTTGGCAATCCCAAAATATGTAAATCGAGTAGTTTTTTTATAAACTGCGATGTATCCAATCCAACTTCAATAAAATCGACATTAACAATATTCGTTTGAACAGTTTCCAAATCCACTTTAATGCCTTTAATTCCATCCAATCCTTCTGCTAATAACCGGGCATTTTCATGGTCTTCTTTTAATCTTTCAATCATTTTTTTTAATGCGACAATACCTGCAGCTGCAATAATTCCCGCTTGCCTCATTCCACCACCCAACATTTTACGATTTTTACGAGCTTTTTCAATAAATTCTTTTGAACCAGCCAATATTGAACCAACTGGTGCACTTAATCCTTTCGAAAGGCAAAACATGACAGAATCTACATATCTGGTAAATTTCTCAACTTGAACTTCTAAAGCGATAGAAGCATTGAATAATCTTGCACCATCCAAATGAACAGAAATATTTTTTTGTTTGGCAAACTCATAAATACTTTTCATTGTTTCGGGCGATACAATCGTTCCACCTGCTCGATTATGGGTATTTTCCATGCAAAGCAATGTTGTTCTCGGATAATGTATATTTTGTTCTCTTAAGACTTCATTAATTGCCGAGATATTAGGGACTCCCTTGTTGCTTCGAAAAAGACGGGGTATGGCCCCAGCAATAGATGATATGTTCCCTACTTCATAATAATACATATGAGAGTCAACTTCCAATACGATTTCTTCTCCACGTTGGCAATGTGTTAAAACCGCAATTAAATTTCCCATTGTACCACTTGAAACAAATAAGGCATCTTCTTTTCCAACCTTTTTTGCTGCTATTTGCTCAAGTTGGTTTACAGTAGGATCCTCCTTGTATACATCATCACCTACAGTAGCACGGAACATTGCCTCTCTCATTTCTGTGGTTGGAAGAGTCACGGTGTCACTTCTTAAATCAATATTTCTTATCGTATTACTCATTTTGAAAATATTCATTTATACCTTCCTCCATATACTCATCTCTCTGCCAGGTTTTACTTGGCAAGATTACCAGTAAATCATTTTATCTCAAAGCAAGGGAGCGCTTAAAAACGCTCCCTTGCTTTGAGATCTAATTTATTTTACTTTTATATAATTATTCGGAATTAAATCAATGAAACAATGAATATTTTAGGAATTAAAATTTTGCATCGTTTTCCAATTATTTATTTAGTTAAACTATATCTCAATTAGTAATTCGTCAAGTATCTATCTAATTCCCATTGATGAACCTGTAAACGGTAAGCATTCCACTCTTCTTTTTTTGCTTCCATAAAGTTTTCATAAATATGTTTGCTTAAGGCTGATTTTACAACATCGTCTTTTTCTAATTCTTTTAAAGCTTCATTGAGAGTTGCAGGGAGGTTTTCAATTCCCAAAGATTTCTTTTCTTCCTTGGTCATGTTAAAAATATTTTTACATACCGGCGCTTCAGGTTCAATTTTGTTTTTTATGCCATCTAAACCTGCTTTTAAAATGACTGAAAATGCCAAATATGGATTACATGAAGGATCAGGACTTCTCAGTTCTGCCCTAGTACCCATTCCTCTAGCAGCTGGTATTCTTATTAAGGGACTACGGTTTCTTTCTGACCAGGCAATATATACAGGTGCTTCATAACCTGGAGTTAACCGTTTATAAGAATTAACAATTGGATTGGTAATAGCGGTATATGCTTTGGCATGTTTTAATAATCCGCCGATAAAATATTGTGCATCCTTGCTTAATCCATATTTTTCATCAGGATCATAAAAATCATTTTTTCCGTCTTTGAACAATGAAATATTGGTATGCATACCGGATCCACAGATACCGTATATGGGTTTAGGCATAAAAGTAACATGCAAATTGTGCTTTAAGGCGATGGTTTTACTGGTTAATTTCAGGGTCATGATTCGATCTGCAGCCGTCAATGCATCACAGTATTTAAAATCAATTTCGTGCTGTCCAGGGGCAACTTCATGATGTGAAGCTTCAATATCAAATCCCATTTTTTCTAATGCAATAACCATGTCCCTTCTTGCTTCCTCTCCTAAATCAACAGGAAGAAGATCAAAATATCCACCCTGATCATGCGTATTTGTTGTTGCATTTCCTTCTTCATCTCTCGAAAATAGAAAGAATTCAACCTCTGGTCCAAAATTTGCAGAGTATCCCATTTCATCTATTTCTTTTAAAACTTTTTTTAGATTGTTTCTCGGACATCCATCAAATTCTGTATTATCCGGGTTATAGACATCGCATGTAATTCTTGCAACATCATCCTTCTCTTCCCATGGATTAACAGAAAAAGTTGTATAATCGGGTTTTAAATACATATCTGATTCTTCCAATCTAACGAATCCCTGTATTGACGAACCGTCAAACATAATCTTTCCATCGAGTGCTTTTTCCATTTCTTTTACCGGAATTTCAACATTTTTAGGCATTCCCAAAATATCAGTAAATCTTAATCTGACAAACTTAATATTCAGGTCTTTTACTTTTTTCAAAATCATTTCTTTGGTTATTTCATTCATTTTGACCTCTCCTTTTTATATATTTTTAAAAAATTTTATACATTATACTTCTTTTATTTTACTTTTGCAAAATTTAATAAATAATGATTCAATAGATAAAATGCGCATATTCGTTTACAAAAACTAACCTGTTGATCGGTTTTTTCTGGTAAGTATGCTAATCGTAAAGCAAATAAAATCCCAAGATAATTTCATTTTTTACCGAAATATTGAATGGCATTTATTCTACCGTAACACTTTTTGCAAGATTTCTCGGTTTATCGACATCCCTTTCTAAACTATCAGCAATATAATAAGCTATTAACTGTAAGGGGATTACCGTTAATATCGGATAAAACAGATCAATTGTTTTGGGAACATAAAATATTCTATCAGCAATCTCTGATATTTCCTCATCCCCCTCGGTTGCTATGGCAAATAGTAAGGTATCCCGGGCTTTAACTTCTTTTAGATTATTGATTAATTTGCTGTAAATTCTATCTCTCGGTGCTATTGCCACAACCGGGAAAGTCCTATCTAAAAGTGCGATAGGGCCATGTTTCATTTCTCCAGAAGGATACCCTTCGGCATGAATATACGAAATCTCTTTTAGTTTTAACGCTCCTTCCATGGCTATTGGGTAATTAATACCCCGCCCTAGATAAAGAAAGTTCTTAAAATGGTTCAAATTATGACTTATATTTTTAATTTCTGCATTTCTAAGCAAGATGGCTTCTGCTTTTTGCGGTAATTTCACCAATTCAGATATAGTATCTCTTAGTTGTATCTTATCACTATTTTTTAAAATCTGGGTAAAATACAATGCCAATATATATATCACCATTAATTGCCCAATAAATGCTTTAGTAGAAGCTACCCCTATTTCTGGACCGGCTTTTATATACATAACACTATCTGCCTTCCTACTAATTGTACTTCCTCTGACATTGGTAATGGCCAAAACATGAGAACCTATTTCCTTACAGGCATTTAAGGCTGCTATGGTATCAGCTGTTTCACCTGATTGAGAAATAACAATGGTTAAATCTTTTTTTGTTAAAAGAATTTTTCTATATCTGAATTCAGAAGCATAATCAACTTCGACCAATAGACCGGTTAATTCCTCAAAAATATATTTTGCCACTAATGCAGCATAATAAGATGTGCCACAAGCCAATATATATATTTTTTCAAACTTTTTTATTTTCTTGCTGGAAAGATCAACCGCGGATTGCGATATCATCCTTTCTGATAAATCTATTCTACCTTCCAGGTTATTACGCATAATCATGGTTTCCTCGAATATTTCCTTTTGCATATAATGTTTAAATCCGCCTTTATCTGTCATTTCAGCATTCCAATCAATTTCATTGATTTCTTTTTCAATCACATTTCCTAAATAATCTTCTATGACAATGCTATCCCTGGTAATGGTTGCAATTTCCTTTTCTTCCAAATATATAATCTTATTTGTATAATTAAGAACCGCAGTAATATCAGACGCGATAAACATTTCGCCATCACCTATTCCGATAATCAAAGGACTTCCGCACCTGGACACTACAATTTTACCTTCATCCTTAGAAGAAACAACTGCAATTGCATAAGATCCCTCAATTTCTTCCAGCGATTTTTTTACAGCAAGACTTAAATCACCCTCAAAATGACTTCCAATTAGATGAGGAAGTACTTCGGTGTCAGTTTCGGAAGCAAATTTATGGCCTTTTGAAATCATTTTTTCTTTTATTGATAAATAGTTTTCGATGATGCCATTATGCACAACCGCTATTTCTGAATAACATCCCGAATGCGGATGCGCATTTACTTGGTTTGGTGAGCCATGAGTAGCCCATCGTGTATGACCAATTCCTATATTTCCTTTGGGAGATTTGTTTTTTAATAAATTTTCCAAGGCAGCTATTTTACCACTACATTTTACTATTTCAATGGCATTATTTTTTTCTACTGCTATCCCTGCCGAGTCATAACCTCTATATTCCAGTTTCTTCAATCCTGAAAGTAAAATTGGCATCGCCTCTTTTGGGCCAATGTAACCGATTATTCCACACATATCAATTTCCTTTCTTATCATTTTTATATAAAAACAAAAACCCCATATCAATCCACAAAGGAAGATAATAGGGTATTTCCTGCTTCATTTTTAATTTTCTTGAAATGTTCAAATAGCAGAAGCGACTCAATATTCAAATAACTTTTAGAACACTTCTATTCCCTAAACGGATCATAGCCGAAAAATCTTTTTGTCTCTGCAATCACTTGCAGGATTTGTAGATTTTTTAAGGATGGGCAATCCAGGAGCATCCGCCGAATTTTCGATAAACTCCTCCCTCGTCAACTTATCCTGAAGAAAAACATTACTTACTCCCTCATTTACTCCAATTCACTTCATTCCACAATTTTTGTGATTTGATTTAATGAATACATCATAATTAAAACTCGGCCAACAATGTTTTTAAATTTTAATAATTAAAAAATAACTCATCTTTCTGCAGTATAAGTTCTGGCGCTTCGTATTAAATTGTCTATCATTTTATTTGATCAATCACCTCCATAAAATAGCGATTTGCTTTGGTTTTCATCTGTTTGCTCATCGTGCTGTATTTCATTTCAATAAATAGCTTCTGTCTCGTTATTGATGTTTAAATATTTTCCGCTGAAATAACTTTCTTTAATTCTTGATAAATTGATTCTAATTTCATACAGTCATCTCCTTCGAGAAGTACTCTAATCAGGGGCTCTGTTCCTGAAGCCCGAACAAAAATCCTACCATTTCCATTTAGTTCTCTTTTACTTGCTTTAATTATTTCATCAATTCTTGTATTCTCAAAAAAAACTTTTTTATTATTGGTTTCAACATTCAATAAAAGTTGAGGGATTTTTTTTACAACAGAAGCAAGTTGATGCAAAGATTTTCTCTCTTCGATCATTATTTTTAATAATTGCAGCGCACTAATTAAACCATCTCCGGTCGTACCATATTTTAAAAAGATAATATGTCCCGACTGTTCTCCTCCAAGTATGGCATTCTTTTCTTTCATTTTCTCTAAAACATATCTATCCCCAATTTTAGTTCTAATAACTGTTCCACCCGCTGCTTTAATCGCTCTGTCAAAACCCATATTGCTCATCATTGTAGTAACCACCAGGTTATTCGTTAACTGATTGTTTTTAATTAAATTTAATGCACATATTGCCATAATCTGATCACCATCAATTACATTGCCCTTTTCGTCAACTGCAATCATCCTATCTCCATCTCCATCAAAAGCCAATCCTATATCTGCGTTATTTTTTATAACTTCTTCTTGCAGTGAAGAAGTATGTGTAGCTCCACAATCTAAATTGATATTGATTCCATTTGGTTGATTATGGATACTCATGATATTCAGACCCAACGCATTAAATAGATCAGGAGCAATTTGGGATAAAGCCCCATTAGCACAATCGATAACAATTTTGAGCTTTTGCAGGTCAATGGAAGGAGAAATGGTATCCTGAATATGTTGAATATATTTCTCTTTTGCATTGAAAATATTCCGTACACATCCAATATTACCTCCTGTTGGAGGATGGTAAATATCGGGATTTTCGAAACATTTCTTTTCGATCTTTTCTTCTTCTTGATCTGAAAATTTAAAACCATTTTTTTTTATATATTTAATGCCATTATTATCATAAGGATTGTGGGATGCAGAGATAACTATGCCACAATCAGCATCATATATTTTATTTAAATAGGCAATAGCAGGTGTTGGTAAAATACCTGCTCGTAAAACATTGACTCCGGATGAACAGATACCTGCAATTAGCGCTGATTCCAGCATATCACCAGAAATCCTAGTGTCCTTTCCAATCAGTATTTTGGGATCTTTTTTATGCCGATACAAGCAGGCTCCTGCTCTACCAATTTTGAAAGCGGTTTCTGCGGTAATGGGTTCAAGATTCGCAATGCCCCTTATCCCATCTGTTCCAAATAGCTTTTTCATTCTTTACCTCATTATTGTCATATTTATTTCAAAAAGTCATTACGCAAAGAAACATTCAAATATTTTACACTATATTTTTATCAGCGTAAATATATTCTGTTAAATTAACATTGCCGTCATTTCTTAAAATTTTTGGTTTAGTTGATATTTATTATTCCAGCCTATGCTTAAAATTAAATCATTTGCCTTTTTTCTTTTTCAGTTAGTTTACAACTATTCACTTATCTTTAGGTTGATATTAGCCGGATCAATGGCTACCAATGAAACTCCCTCAGGAAGCATGACTTCTAATGGAACTTCCTGATTAGTTTTTAAATCCTCGGAAAATTTTACATACACTTTTATGCTTTTCCTGTCAATTTCATCAAGGGTAACGCTTTTTCCTTTAATAATAATATTTGCAACGCGCGGTTCAAAAGAAATAGATATAAAAGGAGAAGCGTCTTCAATGACCACTGGAATATTTTCCAATGTCTTTTGAACTATATTTTCTTTAACCTGAATATTTACTTCTACCAAATCAGGTTCTTCTTCATACATATATATTCCCTCACCCAGTACTGCAGGCACCTTAACTGAAAGCGTCTTGGTAATTCCATTCACATCAATGGGAATCGTTTCTAAAAAATCCAAGTCGTTTATTTTAGAATAATTTCCATATATTTTAATCTCTTCGGGAGCTATCAATATCTGCGATATATAATAACCTGGTGCAGGTTTTCCGATAATCTTCGGCTTAATCATGACTATTTTTTCCGGATATTCTTGCGTAACGTAAATAGATACTTCCAATTCGTCAGGTTCTATTTGCAACCCTGTCATTTCAAGATCATTTATATCCAATGCCTTAACTTTAATTTTTAATATAGTGTCTTCAATGATTCCCGAAATATCTATGGGGCAAATGACTTGTTTTACCAAATTCAATTTACTTTCTGTACCCGTTACTTCTATTTTAGATATGTTAAATTCAGGCTCGCCGGCCAGCGAATAACCCTTTCCGGGGATTCCCATCAAACTATAGTCGATCCCCATCGTTTTACTTGATATTTTTTCAATTTCTACTTTGATTTCAGAAGGGATAATCCTAATAATTTCCACTCTCTGGGGAGCATTTATTTCTACATTTATTTTATAGATGCCTTTTTGATTTATTTCGGAAAGATTTATTGTGCCTAAAAACTCTTCGGGAGATATTTTGTTTAAAATATTTTTAGGCCCCTTAATACCGATACTTATTTTTTCAGGTATTTCTTTAACCGCTAAATCTTTTTGAAGATTACTGATAGACAAAGGAATATCAATATAATTTTCTATGATGGGATTTTCTCCGCTGGCAACATAGGTCCAAATAATGATTGCTAAAAACAAAGAAATAAGTTTTATATCGATATTCTTCAGAATCCATTTCTTAATATCTTTCACTTGTCTTCCCCTTCTTGAGACCAAAAATTAAATTTAGCTGTTATTTTAGGCTTATAAAGATGAGATAACATTTTTTTCAGTCCCTGTGCCTCTAACGGTCTGGTAATTTTAGCATCAAGAGCGACGGATATATTTCCAGTTTCTTCGGAAACTACAATAACCAAAGCATCAGTTTTTTCACTCAAACCTAATGCTGCCCGATGGCGAGTGCCGTAAGATTTGTTTATATCATTTCTTTCGCTTAAAGGCAAAATACAATTTGCACCCACTATTTTGTTCCCTCTAATAATAACTGCGCCATCATGCAAGGGTGAATCTGCCATAAAAATGGCATATAGTAATTCAGGAGAAAATTCACTATCTAAAATAATCCCTGTTTCCAAAATATCCTGAAGCCCCACCTCTCTCTCTAAAACAATTAAAGCACCTTTACGTTTTGTAGAAAGCATAGGGGTAACCATTACAAGTCCATTAATTAACTGTTCAATTTTTTTATCATCTTCTTTTTGAAAAAAAGAAGAGTTTATAAAAAAACCTCTTCTTCCCATTTTCAAAAGGCCTCTTCTTATCTCCGGTTGAAATATAATCGGAAAGGCAAAAACCATCATTGCCATAGCACCTTTCAAGAGCCAATTGACCGTTCTTAATCCTAATTGATCGGCAGCAAAAGTTGCAATAAAAAGAATAATGATTCCTTTTATTAATTGTACAGCTGGTGTATCTTTAATTAATAAGATAATATTGTAAAGCAAAAATGAAATAATAATAATATCAAGGATATCCAACATGTTAAAACTTATGGGCATTTAAACCCCCTTTTAAAAAATACAAACATATAATAATTATATGCAAAATGATTACTTTAATTATTATAAAATGATTCTAATCTTTTATCAAACTTATATTCGTTGGTGCCATTTCCAATAAAATACCTTCGTTCGACATTGTCTTTATATTTAAACATACTTTTTTCTTTTTCTTATTTTACAAAAAATATATTTCATATCGGATGTTTTCAAAAAATAGGAAGCTTCAATTCTTTATACGGTTAAATTGTTTCCGTCTGTCCTTTAATCCCTTTTCTCCTTATAAACCAATATCTTTGTTAATATCTTCATCCTTTGAAATGATTCTTAAAGTATTTTTATTTCAATGATGATTTTCTATGAATTAAATTGTAAATGCTATATAAATAAAATCATCATCGTTACTATAATGCCTAACGATAAAGATGATTGCTAAATTTTTAATGATTGTATGGAAATTTTTTTCTCACATCACCAGGGACAACACAGCATTCTGCGCATGCATGCGGTTCTCTGCCTGGTCGATGACCACAGAGCTGGCACTGTCGATGACCTCATCGGTGATCTCTTCTCCCCGATGGGCCGGGAGGCA
>Ga0272441_10009936_pt1 | contig 14559 bp, 13 predicted proteins | sample SSMProp6N_FD_193582 | JGI IMG/M metagenome (GOLD analysis project Ga0272441, IMG submission 193582) | Marine sediment archaeal communities from Little Sippewissett salt marsh, Falmouth, MA, United States - SSM-Prop-6N | ecosystem: Environmental > Aquatic > Marine > Wetlands > Sediment ... | reverse complement strand
CTCCACTCTTTCTTCTTTTACTTCTAGATTCTTTTCCCATGTAAAATAGCCATTTCTCTTTACCTTTATATTGTATTCTCCGGGAAGAAGCTTTTTAATAAAGGTGCTATTGAAAAGAAAATTAGTTTCTTTTATTAGTTCTTCATCTAAGTATATTTTATAGTTTCCAGGCTTTGCTTTTATGAAAATAGCTCCTGTTTTTATTAAACTTCTGTTTTCAAAATCAAGCCTATATCCTTTACAGTAAAGAATTACGAAAGGACAACTAAAGATAAATATTATCAAGAAAAATAATAATATTAGATTCCTTGTTCTTCTCTTCATAATTTACTTATTATATACAATTGTTCTTTAAAGTAAACTTGACACATTTATATTTATATATTATTGTTTGTTTTGTAACGAATAAACAGTTCGTTAAAAAGAGAGGTGATTAAATGAAAGATTTTAAGAAAGAAATAGAAGAAATAAGTAGTCTTTACAGTAAGGCAATTACTGAAGCGGACTATTTAAGAATTATGAACGAGGCTAAGGATTTGGAAGTGAGAATGAAAAAAGAAACAAGGGAACAAGATGTAGCCGAAGGCGTGATTTATGGACTTTGGGCTCATTACTATTTTCTAAGAAAATTCTTTAGAGAACCAAAAGAAGTTAAAGCTCTTTCTGAAAAAGTAGGATACTATTTTTCTACAATAAGTGATCCTGAACTAAAGATTAAATATGGCTGTCTTTTTGCAGTTATTGCAAGCGAGCTTGAACATGACGCAGATAAGGCTTTCGGGATAAATCAGGCAATAGGAGAATTAGCCAGAGAAACAGGAAACATCCTTTCTTTATTGAGAGTTATTAATAGCAGGGGTATTAGAGAAATGAGAATAGAGAATTATCAGAAAGCTATAAATATTTTTAATGAAATTGAAACGTTAGATAATATCCCAAAAGATTGCTATAGACTTGCAGGACATGTTATTAATAATCGTGGTGCTTCAAAAATAAGAGGAAGAATTGATATTATTAGTGGACTAGGGGATCTTGTTGTTGCAGGAAGAAGTTATTATTTAGAGGAAGAAGAAATACAAAGGAAGCATATTAAAGGACTTTTTAATAGAGTAGAGGAGGCTATTAAGAAAATGTAAATTTTTGCCAGAATATTTTTTCTGGCTCTTTTTTAACTTGTAAATTTCTATAATTTGATTTAGAATAAATGGGAAATGTCGGAAAAATTTGTCATTCACGGTGGTAAGCCGTTAAATGGAATAGTTGAAGTATCAGGCTCAAAGAATGCTGCAGGGCCTATTTTAGCTTCCACCATCTTAACAAAAGAAGACGTCATTATAGATAATCTTCCCTTAGTAGCTGATGTTATTAATATGATAGAGATTCTAAAGGGAATGGGGGCTGAAGTAGATTGGTTATCTGAAAGGAAGATTAAGGTTAATACCAGGGATTTGGATCCTAAAAAAATAGATTCTAAGAAAATTTCTAAAGCAAGAGTTTCCGTTTTGCTAATGGGTTCTTTACTGGCTAGGTTCAAGAATTTTAAAATTGCTCATCCAGGAGGCGACAGAATAGGCGTTAGGCCTATTTCTACTCATATTTTAGCCTTGGAGAAATTAGGAACAAAAATCTCAAATCATTCAGGAGATTCCTATAATTTTGAGACAGAAAGATTGCATGGAGCAGAAATTATTCTTAAAGAGTTTAGCGTGACAGCTACAGAGAATTTAATAATGGCAGCATGTTTGTCTCCAGGAATGACGAAAATTAGTGGAGCTGCTTGTGAGCCTCATGTTCAGGATTTGGGTAATATGCTTAATAAGATGGGAGCTAAGATAAAAGGGATAGGAACCCATACCATTGAAATAGAAGGAGTAAATAAATTAAATGGAGTTTCCCACTCTTTGATCCCAGATCCTATCGAAGCTGGAACTTTTATTATAATTGGATGTATAACCCATGGAGATATTGAAGTTAGGAAAATTAATCCTGAGCACTTAGTTTTGTTTTTAGATAAATTAGAGGAAATAGGTGTTAATTTTGAAGTTAGATCAGACTCTGTGAAAGTTTCTTACTCTCCTCATCTAGAAGCTGTAAAAGTACAGGCACTTCCATATCCTGGCTTTCCAACAGATCTTCTACCAATGTTCTCTACCTTATTGACTCAAGCCGAAGGGAAAAGTCTAGTTCACGATCCTCTTTATGAAAATAGATTCGGTCATTTGCAGGAATTGAAAAAAATGGGAGCTGACATAGAATTGGTAGATCCTCACAGGGCTTTAATTTTTGGCAAATCTCCTCTTTCTGGATTGAAAATTGAAAGCTGGGACATTAGAGCTGGAGCTTCCTTGGTTATAGCTGGTTTAATGGCAAAGGGGGTAACAACTGTAGAAAATATTTATCAGATTGACAGGGGATATGAAAAAATAGAAGAAAAATTGAAAGCTTTAAGAGCTGATATTAAAAGGGTAAAGAATATTATCTAGTATGCTTAATAGGAAAATTGGCATCGATCTTGGAACTTGTAATTCTTTGGTTTTTCTTCCTCAAAAAGGGGTAGTTTTACAAGAACCTTCAGTTGTAGCTGTTTTTTTAGAGGAGAACAGGATTTTAGCTGTTGGGAACGAAGCTAAAGAGATGATTGGAAGAACTCCAGATGCAATCAGGGTTTATAGACCTTTAAAAGACGGGGTTATTGCAGATTATAGGATAACCCAGGCAATGCTGAAGCATTTTATTGGATCTACCAGTAGCCGTTTAAATGTTTTTAAACCAGAGTTAATGATTTCAGTTCCAGCTGGCATTACCTCAACGGAGAAAAGGGCAGTTGTTGAAGCTGCTTTGGGGGCTGGAGCAAAACAAGCCTTTGTAGCCAAAGAGCCTATCTTAGCTGCAATTGGAGCTGGTATCCCTATTAATTCTTCTTCGGGGCATATGATAGTTGATATTGGGGGAGGAACAGCCGAAGTTGCTGTTATTTCTTTGGGGGGAATAGTAACTTCTAGTTCTGTTAGAGTAGCTGGTGACAAATTAGACAAAGCTATTTCAAACTATATTAAAGATAAATATAATTTAGCAATAGGTGACCAAACAGCAGAGGAAATAAAAATTAGGATTGGAACTGCTGTTCCCGAAAAAGAAAAAAGATATTTGGAAATTAGAGGTAGAGACTTAATTTCCGGTCTTCCTAAGAATATTAAGGTTTCTTCTCAAGAAACTTGTGAGGCAATACAGGGTCCTTTGGGAGATATTATCCAAGTTGTTAAAAATGTCCTAAGAGAGACTCCTCCTGAACTGTCAGCTGATATTATGGACAAAGGGATGATTGTTTCTGGGGGAGGAGCTTTATTGAGAAATATCGATAAGTTAATTTCCAAAAGGACGGGAGTTCCTTGTTTTGTCGCAGAGGATTCTTTACTTTGCGTAGCTAAAGGAACTGGAATAGTTTTGGAAAGCCTAGATGTTTATAAGAAGTCTATTATGTCTAAAAAATAAATGGCTTTTGAGATTATAGGACATAAATATATCTGGGAGTCTTTAAAAAAAATGTTTGAGTCAGGAAGAATTTCTCAAACCTTTCTTTTTTTTGGCCCAGAAAAAGTTGGTAAAAAAACAACAGCCTTGGAGTTAATGAAATTTATTAACTGTAAGGAAGGTTTAGATAAAAGACCTTGTCATAATTGTAGGCCTTGTATAGATATTCAAAAGAGATCGTATCCCGACCTTTTTTTTGTTAAGCCTATAGGAAAAGAAATTAAAATATCCCAAATAAGAAAGCTTAATTGGTACTTGTCGTTGCAGCCTTCTTTGTCTTCTTTTAAATCGGCTATAATCGACAAGGCTCACTTGATGAATCAAGAGGCTCAGAATTCCCTTTTAAAAACTCTAGAGGAGCCAAAAGGAAAAGCGGTTATAGTTTTAGTTACGTCTTTTCCTGAATTGCTTTTTCCGACAATCGCCTCTAGAACTAAAAAAATAAGGTTTTCAACTGTAGCAAAAGAAGAGATAGTTAATTTTTTAAAGAAGAAAAAGCTAAACAACAAAGAGATTGAGGAGGTTTATTCTGCTTCTTTTGGGAAACCGGGGGAGGCTATAGATATATTATCTGATAGCAGCAAGATTAAAGAAACCAAAAGGATTATTAAAGAATTAAAGATTTTGCTTGATTCTTCTTTGGTTTTCAGATTTGATTATGCGAAGAAGATTTCAGAAGATAGGGAAAAGTTGATTGAGCTTTTAGATATTTGGACTCAATTTTTTAGAAAAGATTTGATTCTTTCTAACTTCAAAAGTGATAAACTTAGGAAGACTAAAAAGATAATAAATCTTTTACAAGATGTTAGACTTTTACTTTTAAAAACAGAAGTTAATCCTAAATTAGCGATTGAAAGAATTTTATTGGAATTTTGACTGTTGATGTTGAAACTTAATTTTGTTATATTTTATATATATGGAGTATAAAGAAATAATAGAAAAAATTAAGCCAGAGCTTAATAAGGTTATTACTTTCTTAGAAAGAGAAATAGGAAAAATTAGAGCAGGTAGAGCGTCTGTTTCTTTAATAGAAGATATTGAAGTGGATTGCTTTGGTCAGAAAATGAGCTTGAATCAGCTGTCTGCTATTTCAACTCCAGAATCTAGGCAAATACTTATTCAGCCTTGGGATGATTCCTATATTGAATCTATCCAGCGAGCTTTAGAAAAAGCTAATGTTGGTGTCAGTCCTATTGTTGATGGAAAAAATATTAGGATTTCTCTGCCTCCTTTGAGCGAGGAATATAGGCAAAAATTAATTAAAGTGCTTTCTGAGAAAAAAGAAGAAGCTAGAAAGACTATTCGTCGCTGGAGAGATGAAGTCTGGAAAGAGATTCAGGATAAAACAAGATCAGGCGAAATATCAGAAGATAATAAATACAGGGCTAAAGATGATTTACAAGATCTAGTAGATGATTTTAACGATAAAATAGATAAAATAGCGGATAAGAAAAAAAGAGAAATAATAGAATAAAATATATGATTATACCACTTTTAATTGCTTTTTTTAGTTTAGTTAGCTTGTTAATTATCCATGAGTTTGGTCACTTTATCTTAGCTAAAAAGTTTGGAGTTAAAGTTGAAGAGTTCGGCATAGGTCTTCCACCAAGGATATTTGGTAAGAAATTTGGAGAAACATTATATTCTTTGAATCTGATTCCTCTTGGGGCTTTTGTAAAACTGGAAGGAGAGGAGCCTGGGAGTAAAAAAGGTCCTAGAAGCTTTTCTACTAAACCTGTCTGGCAAAGATCTCTGATTATCTTGGGCGGAGTTGTTAGTTTTTGGATTATTGCTGTTGTAATAATGTCTTTTATTTATGGAATAGGAGCTCCTATTCCTATTAGCGATGAAGATCCTATTCTAGACATTGATAATCCTAGAGTCCAGGTTTTAATGGTAACTGAAGGTTCTCCTGCTGATGAGGCTGGTATTATAATGGGAGATGTTATAGAGTCGATGATTTATGAACAGGACAAATCAATAAGTATTGATAAAGTAAAAGAGGTTCAGGATTTTTCCAGCTCCTATAAAGGAGAAGAAATCACTCTTTTAATGAGTAGGGGAGAAAGGAAATTTGAGACTAGTTTGGTTCCCAGGGTTAATGTGCCCGAAGGAGAAGGCGCCATGGGGGTAAGTTTAGCTAGAATAGCAACTAAACAGTATCCTTTTTATAAAGCACCTCTTTATGGGATTTTAGCTACTGCAGATTTGACTTTTGCAGTAGTCCAAGGATGGGGAAAGGTTCTCTTTAGTTTAGTAAGAGGAGAGGGAGTTCCAGCTGGAGCTGAAGTTGTAGGTCCAGTGGGAATTTTCCAATTATTTTTGCAGATGGAAAGCTTGGGCTTAGTCTATTTTTTGAGATTTTTAGCTTTGCTTTCTATTTTTTTGGCTTTGTTTAATATTCTTCCTATTCCTGCTCTTGACGGGGGAAGGTTTGTTTTCTTAATAATAGAGGGTTTAAAGGGAAGATCTGTTAATCCTAAACTAGAACAGAAGCTTACTGCAGCTTGCTTTATTTTCTTAATTGGCATTATGGTTCTAATTACTATTAGGGATATTATAAACTTATTTTAGATTATGAGTAAAAAATACATTCTTTGGTTTGAAGAATTATCCTCAAAAGATGTTCCCTTGGTTGGAGGGAAAAATGCTTCTTTGGGAGAAATGTTTTCTCAGTTGACTAGAAAAGGAGTTAGAATACCAGACGGCTTTGCTTTAACCTCTAAAGCTTATAGGTATTTCTTAAAGGAAAATGGAATTGACGAGAAGTTAAAAAGGGTTTTTTCAGAATTTAATCCCAATAGCTTAAAAAGCCTGAGGAAAACAGGTAAAGAAGCTCGGGAGTTAATTTTAAAATCTAAATTTCCAAAAGATTTGGAAAAAGAGATTATTGAAAATTATGCTAAGCTTTCTAAGAAGTACAGGATTGAAAATGTTGACGTGGCAGTAAGAAGTTCGGCCACAGCAGAAGATTTACCAACAGCTTCCTTTGCCGGCCAGCAAGAGACTTATTTGAATATTTCAGGAAATAGGGAATTATTGGGTTCTTGTAGAAAATGCATAGCGTCTTTATTTACAGACAGAGCTATTTCTTATAGAGAGCAGAAAGGTTTTGATCATTTAAAGATTGCTTTATCTGTTGGAGTTCAAAAAATGGTAAGATCTGATTTGGCTTCAGCCGGAGTAATGTTTAGCTTGGATACAGAAACTGGTTTTAAAAATGTAGTTTTAGTGAATAGTATTTATGGAGTAGGAGAAATGATAGTACAAGGAAAGATTACCCCAGATCAATATTATGTTTTCAAGCCTACCTTAAAAGATTTCAATCCTATAATTTCGAGAACTTTAGGAAGAAAAGATAGGAAGTATGTTTATAATAAAAAAGGAGGATTGAAGGAAATTAAAGTTCCGAAGAATAGACAGGAAAAGTTTTCCTTGACGGACAAAGAAGTTTTAGTTTTGGCTAAATGGGCTGTTATTATAGAAGACCATTATTCTAAAAAGGCTGGAAAATGGATGCCCCAGGATATGGAGTGGGCTAAAGACGGTAAAACAGGGCAGTTGTTTATTGTTCAAGCACGGCCAGAAACAGTTCATGCTACTTCTAAAGCTAATTTTTACGAAGAATACGAGCTGAAAGTTAATAAGAAGCCTTTGTTGTCTGGCATTGCTGTTGGAAATAAGATTGGACAGGGAAAAGTTAAAATAATTGAAGATGTTTCTAAGTTTTCTAAGTTTAAGAAAGGAGAAGTTTTAGTTACCAAAATGACAGACCCTGATTGGGTGCCAATAATGAGGATTGCTTCAGCTGTAGTGACAGATGAAGGAGGAAAAACTTGCCATGCAGCAATAGTAGCTAGGGAGTTAGGCATTCCTTCAATTGTTGGATCTAAAAAAGCTACTAAGGTTCTTAAAAATGGGCAGATGGTAACTCTTGATTGCACTCAGGGATTAGACGGAAGAGTGTTTTTGGGAAAAATTTCCTTTAAGGTGAAGAAATATGATTTGGGTAAAATTAAAAAGCCCAAAGTGAAAATTATGGTAAATATTGGGGCTCCAGAGATTGCTTTTAAGGTCTCTTTCTTGCCAGCAGATGGAGTTGGGTTGGCAAGGGAAGAATTTATAATAGCTGAAAAGATAAGAATTCATCCTTTAGCATTGTATCATTTCAGTAAGCTGAAAGATAAAAAGGCAAAGAGGGAGATCAATGAGATAACTGCAGGATATGGCAATAAAAAACAATACTTTATAGATAAACTGGCCGAAGGAATATCTCAAATAGCGGCAGCTTTTTACCCAAGACCAGTAATAATAAGACTGTCTGATTTTAAGACAAAGGAGTACAAAGGATTAATTGGAGGGGAAGAGTTTGAAAGAGAAGAGGCTAATCCGATGCTGGGATTTAGAGGAGCTTCAAGATATTTAGATAAAGGATTTCAGCCTGCTTTTGCAATGGAGTGTAAAGCTATTAAAAAGGCAAGAGAGGATTTTGGCTTGGAAAATATAGTATTAATGATTCCTTTTTGCAGGACTATTGAAGAAGGTAAAGGAGTAATTTCCTTAATGAATAGATTTGGGCTCAAGAGAAAAAATCTAAAGGTTATTGTAATGTGTGAAATTCCAGCTAATGTTATTTTAGCTGAAGATTTCTTAAAGATTTTTGACGGGATGAGCATTGGCTCTAACGACTTAACTCAGCTTACCTTGGGTATGGATAGAGATAATGGTCAGATAGCCTATATTGCTGATGAAAGAAACGAAGCTGTTAAAAAAATGATTGGGAAGGTTATTAAAATATGCAATAAAAAGAAAAAGTATTCCGGTATTTGCGGGGAAGCGCCTAGCGTTTGGACAGAGTTTGCTGGATTTCTAATAAAAGAAGGAATTGAGAGTATCTCTTTAAATCCAGAGTCTGTGATTAAAACCATTTTGAATTTATCTAAAAAAGAATTAAAATAAAGTATTAAGGTCGATATATATTAAAAAATATTGTAATTTATGGCAAAAACAACTTTAAGTATTATTAAAGCTGATATTGGCAGTATTGGCGGACATATAAAACCTAGCCAGAAATTAATGGAAACAGTAGATAATTATGTTAAGAAACAAGGAAAAGGATTGCTAATTGATTATAATGTCAGTCATACAGGAGATGATATTGCTATTCTTTCTACTCATAGAAAAGGAGCAGGTAATAATAAAATTCATAAGCTTTGCTGGAAAGCTTTATTGGCTGGGACAGCTGTGGCTAAAAAACAAGGTCTTTACGGAGCAGGGCAGGATTTATTAAAGGAAAGTTTTTCAGGTAATGTAAGGGGAATGGGTCCTGCTGTAGCTGAAATGGAAATCGAGGAGAGACCGGCAGAGCCTTTCTTGTTTTTCGCAGCAGATAAGACAGAACCCGGCGCCTTTAATCTTCCTCTTTATTTGACTTTTACTGATCCTATGCATACTGCAGGATTTATGCTCTCTCCTGGCATGAGGAAAGGATTCAAATTCATAATTATGGATGTTGCTTATACAAAGGCAGATAGAATTATTGAATTAAATTCTCCAGAAGATATTTATGACATAGCAGCATTATTAAGAGATAATGGGAGGTTTGTAGTGGAAAGCATATGGTCAAGATCTTCAGGGGAACAGGTAGTTTCAGCTTCTACAACTCGTTTGCATAATATTGCAGGGAAGTATGTCGGTAAAGACGATCCTGTTATGTTGATAAGATCCCAGAAGAATTTCCCAGCAACCGGGGAAATCCTATCGCCCTATTCCATTGGTCACTATGTTGCTGGATTTATGAGAGGCTCTCACAATGGTCCTTTAATGCCCGTCAAGAGAAACTCTACCATCTCTTTCTTTGACGGTCCTCCTGTTGTTAGTTGTTCTGCGTTTTCTGTAGGAAGCGGTAAATTGACTGAACCAGCTGATGCTTTTGATCATCCTTTCTGGGATAGTGTTAGGTATAAGATTTCTCAAAAGGCTGAAGAAATAAGAAAACAAGGATTTTCTGGTCCAGCAATGCTGCCAAAGGATGAGCTAGAGTATACAGGAATAATGGAAAGCTTAAGAAGGCTGGATAAAAAATTTATTCTTAGAAAGAAAAAATGAAATTGAAAGAACTTGATAAATTTAAAAAAACGGTTAAGATAATAAGGATTATACTGATAGCTATTTTAGCTTTTATTATTTTTGGGATAATTGGTTTGATTCTTTGGAAAAACTACCAACTAAAAGAAATAGATATTATTACAGACAACACAAAATATGGTCGGGGAGATTATTTGAGGGTAAGGATAGACAATAAAAAGGAAGATGTCATTTGTCTTTCTACTAGGATTCCTTATTATTTTCAGATAAAGTCTGGTGTTAGCTGGCAAGAATATAACTACAAGAATCTTGGAGATCAAGACTTAATCATCAAGTGTATTGATCCGGGGAAGTTTAAGATATTTGAGTTGGTTGTTCCTTCTGTTGAGAGCGGTATTCATAGGTTATCTATTCCAGCTTGTATTAGTTGTAATTTAGGAAAAGCTTTTAGAGAAGATAAAAGGTTTTTCTCTAACATGTTTATTATTGAATAATAGCTTTTTGGGAAAATATGAAAATTATACATGATAAAGTAAAATGCATTGGTTGTGGAGCTTGTGCTAGTTTATGTTCAGACCATTTTAAAATGGGAGAAGATGGAAAAGCACATCTTTTAGATTCAAAAACTGAAAATCAAATTATATTTGAATTGGAGGTAAAAGAGGCAGGATGTGCTAAAGCCGCAGCTTCAGCTTGCCCTGTTCAGTGTATTAAAATAGAAAAATAATGGAGAAACTATCTGCTAAAATAAGAGACAAAAAAGAGGACGTGAAATCCCTTAGGAGCGAAGGTTTGGTTCCTGCTATTCTTTATGGCCCTAAAGTAAAAACTCTTTCTTTAAAGTTAAATAGGAAAGATTTAGAAATAATTTATGGTAAAGCAGGAGAAAGCTCCCTTATTTCTTTGGAGGTAGACGGAAAAGGATATCAGGTTTTAATTTACGATTTTCAAAAAGATCCTTTAACTGATAATTTTTTGCACGTTGACTTCTTTCAACCTTCGCTTACAGAAAAGGTTGAAGCTTCGATTCCTTTAGTTTTTAAAGGTGAGTCGCCTGCTGTTAAAGACTTAGACGGTACCCTTGTTAAAAATATTAAGGAGCTAGATATAAAGGCTTTCCCGCAGGAATTGCCTCATGAAATAGAAGTAGACATATCTTCCATTAAAAGCTTTGAAGATCATATTAAGATTTCTGATTTGAAGCTGCCAGGAAAAGTGGAAGTCCAAAAAGACCCAGAAGAAATTATAGCTTCTGTAGTTCCTCCAAGGAAAGTAGAAGAGGAATTAGAGAAACCAATTGAGGAAAAGGTAGAGGAAGTAGAAAAGGTAGAAGAGAAAGAAGAGCAAGAGGGAGAGAAAAAAGAAGATATTGAGGAATCTTAATAAAATGTTTATTAAGAGAAAAAAGATTTTACTTTCTGCTATTGTCGCAAGTTTTTTCTTGTCTAATTTTAGTTGCTTGGGAGCTTCTGATTTAGAAAAAAAATGCCAGCTAGATAGCATAGAAAAGGAATGCGAAGATATGTCAAAGGATGATTGCCGTCAGCTTTTAGAAGAATGTGCTAGTTATTTGGAGGAAAAATCAGATTTGATAGACCAGGATATTAATAAAACAGAAAGCGAGAAGAAGACTTTAGAGAACCAGATATACATATTGAACAATAAGATAAAACAACTAGACTACCAGATATATCAGAACAATTTGATGATAAAGGATCTTAATTTTCAGATTGGGGACACAGAAACTTCTATTGATAAAACTACCTTAAAGATAGAAGAATCCAAGGACCAGCTAGCTACAATAATAAGAGAGGTTTACGAACAAGATCAGAAATCATTGGTTGAGATTTTACTTGCAGAAAAAGAGCTTTCAGATTTTTTTACTGATTTAACTGCTTTGGACGCTTTAAATTCTAGGAATAAGGATCTTTTAGAAGATATTAAAAGTCTTAAAGTTCAGCTAGAGGGACAAAGAGAAGCGTTGGATACAGAAAAAGGAGATTTAGAGAATATAGTTACTCTTCAAGTTCTTCAAAAACAGGAAAGTGCAAAAATTAAAGAGGAGAAGAATTATTATTTGAGGTTAACAGAAGCTGAATACCAAAAATATGTGCAGGAGAAAAAAGAGGTAGAGGATACTGCAGCAGAGATTAGGTCTAGAATATTCGAATTAATTGGCGTTCCTGAAGCTCCTACTTTTGGAGAGGCTTATGAAATGGCAAAAAATGTAGAATCAATAACCGGAGTTAGACCAGCATTTTTATTAGCCATTCTAGCTCAAGAATCAAATATTGGTAAAAACGTTGGCCAGTGCTATTTAAAGGATCCAAATACTGGATCCGGTATTGTTGCCTATAACGGCAGAGAGGTTTCCAGAGTAATGAAGCCCTCTAGGGATGTTCCTCATTTTCTGACAATTACAAAGGAGTTAGGCAGAGATCCTTATAATACTCCTGTTTCTTGCCCTATGAGCTATGGTTATGGAGGAGCTATGGGTCCTGCTCAATTTATTCCATCAACCTGGATGATATTTAGAGAGAGGCTGGAAGGTATCACAGATAGAGAGCCTGATCCTTGGAATATTAAAGATGCTTTCTTGGCCGCAGCCTTATATTTGTCAGATTATGGAGCCGCAAAGCAAACCTATAATGATGAATTTAACGCTGCTTTGAGTTATTTTGCAGGGCCTGGATGGTACAACTCATCTTATAGGAATGTCTATAAAAGAGATTATGGATATCCTGTTTTGAACTTGGCAGATAGGTTTGAGGCAGAGATTAAAGTTTTGGAGGGAAATTAATTTTTAATATTATTTAAAATATTCTATAATAAATAAATATTAAGTCGAAATTACTTTATGAGTAAGAGCGTTCTAATTGTTTATGTTATTTCTATAGGATTACTGTTTGTATTAATGCTTCTTGTTTCTAATTTCAGCTACCAAAAAGGTTATAATATGGGATATGGAGAAGGAAAGGATTTCAGCTGGGCGACTTACAAGATAAGAGCGAGAGACATTGTTACCAATCCTTTAGAAAACATGCCTTCAATTAATCCTTTCGAAGGTAAGTTCAATCCTTTTACAGAAGTTTATAAGAATCCTTTTGAATAAAAGGATTTTTTTATGAAAATTTATCACTTTTTATTAATAGTTTTTGTTTTTTGCCTTATCCCTGCTATTTTTTTGGAAGCTTATGATAGTTTTCCGATTAAAGAGCTTGGTGGGTGTAGGAATAAAAACGAATGTAAAGTCTTTTGTGAGAAACTGGAAAATGTTCCTGCTTGCCTTGAATTTGCTAAAGAAAATAATATCTTAACGGACAAAGAAATAGAAGAAGCTAGAAAGCTGTTGATTTTGAACAAAGTTAAAGGTCCTGGTGGATGCGAAGATTTAGAGGAGTGCCGGGATTATTGTGACAAGGTGGGGAACATGGAAGAATGTATTGAGTTTGCAGAAAAGTACGGCTTGTTTTCTTTTGCAAAGATTAACGAAGCTGAAAAGTTTTTATCTTCCATAAAAGATGTAGATCTTCCTGGTAATTGTGGTACTGAAAGCGAATGCTATTCTTATTGCTCTTTGCCTGAAAATAGCGAGGAGTGCACAGTCTTTTTAAAAGAGGCTAATTTATTTTATTCTGGCCAAGGAAAACAAATCGATTTGATTTTGGAAGCTGTAAGAGATAATAATTCTCCCCCTTGCTTTAGCAGTGAAGAATGTAGTGTTTTTTGTAGAGAGCCAGGCGTTAATTTTAACAAGTGCCTTTATTTTGCCGAGGAGGCTGGATTTATTACTCCTGAAGTTGAGAAAATATCCAGAATAACTCAAGGAAAGGGCCCTGGGGATTGTAAAGGAGAAGAAGAGTGTAGGGATTATTGTGATAATCAAAAGAATATTAAAAACTGTTTAGGGTTTTCCTTAAATTATAATTTTATTGATGAGACTGAAGCTGAAAGAGCTGAAAAATTATTATCTGTCTTTCCTCCAGGTCCTGGTGGGTGTGAAAGCCTGAAAGAATGCGAGGATTATTGCAATGAGTTGTCTAATCTTGAGGAATGCTTATCTTTTACCCTGGAGAACAATCTATTATCTTTAGAAGATTTAAGAATAGCTGCAAATTTTGTAGACCTTGGTTTAGACCAAGGGCCCGGCGGTTGTAGTAGTATTAAGAGCTGTGTAGCTTTTTGTGAGAAAGCAGCTAATTTTAAAGAGTGTGCTGATTTTTCTATTAAGATAGGAAAAATTAGTCCAGAGCAAGCGTCTTTGGTTCTAGGAGCTGTAGAGTCAATGAAGAAAGGAGGTCCTGGTGGTTGTAAGACATTGAGAGAATGCGAGATTTATTGTCAAAATCCAGCTCATGCAAGCGAGTGTATAGACTTCACTGTTAAGCAAGGGTTTATTTCTCAAGGGGAGGCTGAAGAGATGGAGGAGTCTATAGAAGAAGCTATTGAAGAGGGGATTATTGAAGAGGATATTGAGGAAACTGCTTTACCAGAAGGAGTTTGCGTCGAAGGTCAAGTTAGAACTTGTGTTACAGGAAAGTTAGGCGTTTGTTCTTACGGTAGCATGGTTTGCCAAGAAGATGGATACTGGGGAAATTGTACAGCGAATTTTACTTCCCAGCCTGAAGACTGCGATAACTCACTAGATGATGATTGCGATGGATTTTTAGATTGCGGGGATTCTAATTGTTATTATGATCCTGATTGTCAAGATACTGAACCTGAATGTAGTCCAGGAAATACTCAATACTGTAGCACAGGACAGCCTGGTATTTGCTCTGCAGGTACTAAAACTTGCAGTTCTGGAGGTTTTTGGGGAACTTGTATAGCAGACGAACAACCTCAACCCGAAGATTGCGATAACTCACTAGATGATGATTGTGATGGAGCAACTGATTGTGATGATTTAGATTGTATTTCAGACCCTGCTTGCCAAGGAGG
>Ga0272441_10009935_pt1 | contig 14559 bp, 12 predicted proteins | sample SSMProp6N_FD_193582 | JGI IMG/M metagenome (GOLD analysis project Ga0272441, IMG submission 193582) | Marine sediment archaeal communities from Little Sippewissett salt marsh, Falmouth, MA, United States - SSM-Prop-6N | ecosystem: Environmental > Aquatic > Marine > Wetlands > Sediment ... | reverse complement strand
CAACGGGCAACAGGCATTAGGCCACGGCAACGGCTGAACGGCAGGCATTAGGCAAAAGGCAACAGGCAACGGGCAACAGGCAACAGGCAACGGGCAACAGGCAACGGGCAACGGGCAACAGGCAACGGGCAACAGGCAACAGGCAACCGGCAACAGGCAACGGGCAACAGGCAACGGGCAACAGGCAACAGGCAACCGGCAACGGGCAACAGGCAACAGGCAACCGGCAACAGGCAACGGGCAACAGGCAACAGGCAACGGGCAACAGGCAACAGGCAACCGGCAACGGGCATTAGGCCACGACCACGCAACGACAACGACAAAGGCAGCCTCACGCGGAGTTTACCCGCCGGAGGCGGGCGGAGCGGGCGCCTGAACTCACAGGCCGAAGGCCTGCTTGGGCATTGGGCATTGAACATTGGGCATTCGCCGCGAGGGTCCAAGAACCGCAGAGGTGTCAGGCAACTTTCAAACGGCCGAAGGCGGCAGACACCGAACGGCCACGGCGAGATTCCTCCGCTCGGCCCTGAGGGGGCCTCGGTCGGAATAACAACGTTTCGTGGCTCACGGCTCGGGGCTTTTCGCTGTCATCTCGACCGACCCGGCGGGGAGCGGAGCGATCTCGCCGTGCTTGCGGCTTGCAGCCGCTTCTATCACCCCGCCCGGGCTCGGTTGAGGCGGAGCAGGCCGGCGAGCACCCGGCCGTCCGTTTCGTCCCGCCGCTCGGCCAGGCATTTTGCGAATTTGATCGTTGACACGCGGCCGAAAGTGATCTCAGATCGGGGCCTTCCGATCAACCTCCGTGCATATGAATCGAAAGGCCCGCATGACCGAGACGTCGACCCGTGCCGATGCCGCTCTCCCCGAACCCTACTTCGAGTCCGAGGACCACCGCTTCCGCCTCTACCAGGGCGATTGCCTCGACCTCCTGCCGCGCCTGCCCGACGAGTCGGTCGACGTCGTCTTCGCCGACCCGCCCTACTTCCTCTCCAACGACGGCATCACCTGCCACGCCGGCCGCATGGTCTCGGTCAACAAGGGCAAGTGGGACAAGTCGCAGGGGCCGCTCCAGGACCACGAGTTCTGCCTCCAGTGGCTCGCCGAGTGCCAACGCATCGTCAAGCCGACCGGCAGCGTGTGGGTCAGCGGCACGATGCACGTGATCCACTCGGTGGGCTTCGCGATGCAGCGGCTGGGCATGAAACTGCTGAACGACATCACGTGGGTGAAGCCGAACCCACCGCCCAACCTCTCGTGCCGCTACTTCACCCATGCGACCGAAACGGTCATCTGGGCCCGCAAGAGCGAGAAAGCCCGCCACACGTTCAACTATCACCTGATGAAGGCCGTGAACGGCGGCAAGCAGATGAAGAGCGTGTGGAAAATCGGCGCGCCGCCGAAGGACGAGAAGGTCTTCGGCAAACATCCGACGCAGAAGCCGGTGGCCCTGCTGGAACGGATTATCGCCGCCTCCACGGGCGAGAACGACCTGGTCCTCGACCCGTTCTCCGGCTCCGGGACGACGGGCATTGCGGCGGTCAAAGGTAGGCGCCGGTTCGTGGGCATGGAGGCCGACCCCCGGTTTCTCGGGATGGCGGCCATGCGATACGTCGGCGTGCCCCAGGCGGACCGGCCCGAGCGAATTCTTGCGCTTGTCCGAGCATCCAGCACGCCGGGCGTCGGCGCGGCGACGGTGTCAACCCAACTTGGCATTACCCCAAGACAAGTGCGCTATTACCGCCAGGCCGCGGCCCTGCTGGGGTTTCTGGCCCATGAATACGGCAATTGGCACCTGACAAACTCAGGGCTCGCCCTCAGCCGAGCGCCTCCACAAGACGGGCAGTCTCTGGTGGCGCAGGCCATCTCGGCATCCCCGCTGGTTCGTATGGCGCAACGGGCGGCAAGAACGGAGCGTGACGGGCATGCCCGGCAACGGGCAGTTGCAGAGGCGCTGGGCCGTGCCACCCCCTTGAGCGCAGCCACCTGTATGCGGCGGGCAAGGACCCTTCTGTCCTGGCTTGAATGGTTGACCCGGTACCGCGAATCCGGGCAGACATTTCTATTCGGCGACGTAGCGCCCCTTGCCCAGGAATCGGACGATGCCCCGGTCCCGTAGGATTTGAAGTTGCTTCCGTATTTGGTCGGGGATGGTGTTGTTGTTGGGATGCAACCGTGCCAACTCCGGCTCGAACTCGTAGATATCCCGAGTGTTAAACGCACGGCCGCCAAAGGTGCGCACACATCGTAGCACGTCGAGCGTCCAACCCCTGACGTCGGCCTTCTCATCTTCGAAGTCCGCCAACCATGAGAAACGTGCCCATTTACGTCGAACGGCAGTCGGCGGCTGCACGCCGTGGTCGTCCACCACAAGCAGCCTGCCGTCCTCGCCGACGTTCTCGAGCAGGATGTTGCAGCCAACCCAACCGGCCCGCCGAGCGCTATCAGAAAGGGGCGCACAGCGTTCGATGGTTGCTGGCGTGATGAAATGGCCGGGCACCAGGAGCAGCCGGCGAACGCGCCACTCCCGCCGGTCATATTGGAGAAAAGCGAAGTGCGGGCTGCGGTTTCGCTCGGCGCGCCTCATCATGGGGGCGTAGGCTGCGTCCCGCACCTTGCGCCCCAGTGCGGACGACTTCGCCTTCAGTTGATACTCGGCGGCGCACGATGGACACACAAAATCAACGACACGTGTGTTGTCTTGGGTCCGATGCAGCCGTTGCGAGGGGCACGCCGGACAATACATTCGCTCTTCAAACCAACCTTCGGTGACTCGCCGGGCTATCTGAGAAGCGCTCTTGTAGCCGCGCGCCAGATCCCGGTTGAGCGCCAAATCCATGTCCTCGCTCGCTTTCCACACCGCCTGACACCGCAACGAGGGACATGGATTTGATCATCACGAACCGAGAGACGCAAGCCCAAACCGTCGCCTTGGCGTACGGCGGCGTGGGGCCCCACCGTCTGGCCAGGACGCACCTGGCGTACCACTTCCGGCACATCTTCCGGGGATGAACGCCGCCGAGCGCGCGGCAAAGGTGTCAGGCATCTTTCAAACAGCTTAAGGCGGGAGACACCGACGGCAGAACGGCGAGGTCCGGCCGCTCGTCCCGCCCGCCGAAAGGGAACCGGACGGGACGCTGGTGCGGGTGTTCAGCCGCCGAAGGCGGCGCAAGACGGTAGCCCCGGTCGTCAGACCGGGGTGGCGAGCGAGCGATCCCCTTTGGTCGAAGCCCTGGAGGGGCGAAAGAGCATCTCTTTCGGGTTCGCGCTCGCAGAGTTCTTACGCCCCTGACGGGGCTCCAGAGTGGGTCGGCCGGATGCGTTGGACATGCCTCGGTTGTGCCAATCCGCGCAGCCCTTGCCAAGGCAAAATCGGCAACGGCAGGAAGGCAGGCAACGGGGAACAGGGAACAGGCAACAGGCGAACGGCAAAGGCGGGCCGGCCCCGGTCTCCTCCCACACGTCGGCCCAATTCTCGGCCCACTCGCCGTCCGGGTCCACGGCCGCATAGGCCGCCAGGACGGCCCGGTCGAGTTCGGCATGGGCGAGGCCTGGCTTTCGTTGTCACCCCGAGCGAGGCGCAGCCGAGTCGAGGGGTCTCGCCGTGGCCGTTGCCGTCATGCCGTTTCTAAAAAACCGTTCAAGGCGAGATTCCTCCGCTCCGGCCCTTCGGGCCGTCGGTCGGAATGACACCATTTGTGCCGCGGCACGCCGCGGCCTACAACTGAGAAGCGAACGGCCACGGCGATCCCGGCGCGCCGGGCCTCGGTCGGAATGACACCATTTGTGCCGCGGCACGCCGCGGCCTACAACGCTCCCGGCCGGGCAAGACCGGCCGGGCCACACAACGGCAGTCGGCGCATCTCTCCCGGCCGGGCAAGACCAGCCGGGCCACGCGGCTCGGCCCCCTCTGCCGCGGCACGCCGCGGCCTACAACTACCGTCTCGGCCCGCCTTCGGCGGGTAAACGTCGCTCCGCGACGGCCTGCCGGTCGAGCCGGCTGAATGGCCAAAAGACTGCTGGAACCTCTTTCGGGGCCCGCGTATAATACGAGGCTTGTCCAAGCGAATTGCGCCGGGGGCGGATGCACCCACCCGTTGTCGAGAAGGGCCAACCCCATGCCTCAGCACGAGAGAACCGGGACCGACGTGTCGCGGGCCCTGGTGGACCTCAACCCGCCGGAACTCGCGAAGTTTCAGCAACTCGAGGCCGCCTGCGAGTACTTCGACCAGTCCGACGAGGCCCTCATCCAGATCCTTCACCGGGCCCAGGAACTCTTCGGGTACCTGCGGGACGACGTCATCCGCTTTCTGGCCCAGCGGCTCCGGATGCCGCTCAGCCGCGTGTTCGGCGTCGTCACGTTCTACTCGTTCTTCTCGACCGTGCCGAAAGGGCGGTACATCGTCATGGTCTGCACCGGGACGGCGTGTTACGTCCGCGGGGCGGACAAGGTGCTGGAGGCGTTCCAGAAGGAACTCGGCATCGAGGTCGGCCAGACGACCGTGGACGGCCTGTTCAGCCTGACCACGGCCCGGTGCATCGGGGCGTGCGGCCTGGCGCCGGTGGCGATGATCGGCGAAGACGTGCACAGCGCCCTGACGCCGGACAAGGTCAAAAAGGTTCTGAAGGCGTATCGATGACCCCAGACGAACTCACCCAGTGGCGGGACCGGGCCCGCGAGGCGATGGCCTTCCGCACCGACCCCGCCGGGGCCGAGGGGCCCCTGCCCGACGGCACCCGGCGCGAACTCCTCATCTGCGCCGGCGGGGCGTGCATCTCCAGCGGTCAGCCGAGCGTCGAGGACGCCCTCCGCCAGGCCCTGGCCAAGGCCGGGCTCGAGGACACCGTCCGCGTCGTCCCGACGGGCTGCATGGGCGCGTGCAGCCTCGGCCCGCTGGTGCGCGTCATGCCGGACGACGTGCTGTACGTGCACCTCGCGCCGGAGGACACCGCGGCCATCGTGGAGGAGCATCTGGCGGGCGGCGAGCCGGTGGAGCGGCTCCTGTACCGGCCGGACGAGGACGCCGAGCCGATCGCCCGTCCCGCGGACATGCCGTTCTTCCGGCACCAGCAGAAGGTCGTGCTGGCCAACTGCGGCCTGATGAACGCCGAGAGCATCGACGAGTACGTCGGCCGCGACGGGTACCAGGCCCTGGCGAAGGCCCTGACGGGCATGCAGCCGCAGGACGTGATCGACACGGTGCTCGCGAGCGGGCTGCGGGGCCGGGGCGGGGCCGGCTTCCCCGCAGGGCGGAAGTGGCAGATGCTCGCCGACGCCCCCGGCGAGGAAAAGTACGTCATCTGCAACGCCGACGAAGGCGACCCCGGGGCGTTCATGGACCGCAGCATCCTGGAAGGCGACCCGCACCGCATCGTCGAGGCGATGACGCTGGCGGCCTACGCCACGGGGGCCCGCAAGGGGTACGTCTACGTGCGGGCGGAGTACCCGCTGGCGATCCGCCGGCTGCAACTGGCCATCCAGGAGGCCCGGCGGGCGGGGCTCCTCGGGCGCGACATCCTCGCAACGGCGATGACGTTCGGCATCGAGGTCCGCGTCGGGGCCGGCGCGTTCGTCTGCGGCGAGGAAACCGCCCTGATGGCCTCCGTCCTCGGCCAGCGCGGGCAGCCGCAGCCACGGCCGCCGTATCCGACGCAGTCCGGCCTGTACGGCCGGCCGACGATCATCAACAACGTGGAGACGCTGGCCAACATCCCGCCCATCATTCGAAACGGGGCGGAGTGGTTCACCGGCATCGGCACGGAGGGGAGCCCGGGGACGAAGGTGTTCGCCCTGGCGGGCAAGGTGAACCTGACGGGCCTGGTGGAGGTGCCGATGGGGACGCGCCTGCGCGAGATGGTGTATGAGATCGGCGGCGGTCTGCCGGACGGGCGGGCGTTCAAGGCGGCCCAGACGGGCGGGCCGTCCGGCGGATGCATCCCGGCCGAGCATTTGGACATCGCCCTGGATTTCGATTCGCTCCAGGAGGTCGGCAGCATCATGGGGTCCGGCGGGCTCATCGTCATGGACGAGGACTCGTGCATGGTGGACGTGGCCCGGTTCTTCATGGAGTTCTGCGTGGAGGAATCGTGCGGCAAATGCCCGCCGTGCCGCGTCGGCACGCGGGAGATGCACGCCCTGCTCACCGACATCTGCGACGGCAAGGCCGACGGGGAAACGATCGCGAAACTGGAGTCGCTGGCCGAGGTCGTCCAATCGGCCAGCCTGTGCGGCCTGGGGATGACGGCGCCGAACCCGGTGCTCTCGACGCTGCGGCACTTCCGCGACGAATACGAGGCCCACGTGGCGGACCGGAAGTGCCCGGCCGGCGTGTGCCGGAACCTCCTGACGTTCACCATCGATTACGACCTGTGCCGCGGGTGCCGGCTGTGCTTCCGCAACTGCCCGACGGATACGATCTTCCAGGTGGACGGCGAGAAGAAGTATCGCATCGAGCAGGAAGGATGTATTCACTGCGGGACGTGCTTCGAGGTGTGCCCGTTCGGGGCGGTGAAGCGAGAGTGACCCGTGATTTACGATTTTCGATTTACGATTTTCGATTGAACGGCGGCGCGGCGGGAGGACGAATGCGGATCAGTTCTTAACGCGGAGACCGCGGAGGACGCAGAGATAAAGAGGCAAAACGGCGGGGGGATAGAACATGCAGAACGCCGCGGCACGCAGGGACGACGTGGACCGCCTGACGGAGCGGATCATCGGCGCGGCCATCGCGGTCCACCGCGAACTCGGACCGGGACTCCTGGAATCGGCGTATGAGGCGTGCCTGGCGTACGAACTGGAACGTGCGGGGTTGAAGGTCGAGCGGCAGAAGCCCTTGCCCGTGACGTACCGCGACGTGACGCTCGACTGCGGCTACCGCGCCGACCTGCTCGTGGATGAATCGGTGATTGTGGAGATCAAAGCCGTCGAACACGTGGAGCCGGTACACCGAGCCCAGGCGCTCTCGTACCTGAGGATGTCCGGCTGCAAGGTGGGACTGGTGATCAACTTCAACGTGAAGATGCTGAAGGACGGCGTCCACCGCGTGGTGAATCGGCTGGAGGAGTAAGAGCGCCGTTTCTTGACCAATCTGTTCTGCTGTTCTCGGCGTTCTCTGCGGTCTCCGCGTTAAAAACAGAATGTGGAGCGATGTTGAAACTTACGATTGATGACAAGCCCGTCGAAATCGCCCCCGGGGCCACCCTCCTCGAGGCCGCACGGAGCGTCGGCATCGACATTCCGACCCTCTGCCACCAGGACGGCCTGGGCGACGTCGGCGCCTGCCGCATGTGCCTCGTCGAGATCGAGGGCGGCCGCCGGCCGGTCCCCTCCTGCACCACACCCGCCGAGGACGGCATGGTCGTCCGGACGGACACGCCGGCTCTCCGGAACCTGCGGCGCCAGACCCTCGAACTCCTCTTCGCCGAGCGGAACCACATCTGCCCGGCGTGCACCGAGAGCGGCCACTGCGACCTCCAGGACCTCGGGTACCGTCTCGGCATGACCCACGTGCGGTACCCGTACCTGCACCCCGCCCTGCCGACCGACCTCAGCCATCCGACGATCGCCCTGGACCACAACCGGTGCATCCTGTGCACGCGGTGCATCCGGGTGTGCGACGAGCGGATCGGCGTCCACACGCTCGACATCCAGGGCCGCGGCGGCCGGTCGATGATCGTCGCCGACAGCGGCGTGCCGCTGGGCGAGTCGTCCTGCATCTCGTGCGGGGCGTGCGTCCAGGTCTGCCCGACGGGGGCGCTCTTCGAGAAGCGGACCAGCCACTGGCAGCACGCCAGCGAGGTTCCGACCGTCCGGACGATCTGCCCGTCCTGCGACGTGGGGTGCGCCATCGACGTGGCGCTCTTGAACGATGCAATCCTCGAGATCGCCGCCGCCGACGGCCCGGCCAACCAGGGCCTCGTGTGCCGGCGCGGTCGGTTCGGCCTCGTCGAGGCCCGGCCGCCGCGGTATCGGCAGCCGCTGCTGCGCCACGCCGGGCGCCTCGCGCCCGTGGACGAGGCCGAGGCGTGCCGGGCGGTGGCGGCCCGTCTCAAGAGCGGCCGCGTCGCCGACGACCGGACGCGGGCGGCCGGCGTCGTCTCCACGCGCCTGCCGGTGGAGGTCCTCGCCGTCTTCAAGCAGTTCATGAGCGACGTCGTCGGCACGCCGCACGTCGGCACGCCCCAGGCCCGGTACACGCGGGCGCTGCGCCGGGCGATGGGCGGCGAGGCCGTCCACGGACTCGCCCACACCGCCGACCTCGACCGGGCCGACCTCTACGTCACCGTCGGCTGCGACCCGGACGAGGTCCAGGGCGTGGTGGGCATGGCGCTTCGGCGGGGCGTGTACCATCGGCACGCGGGCCTGGTGGAGATCAACGCCCGGCGGACGTCCTTCTCCGACCGGGCCACCGCCCGCCTGGAGCCGCGCTACCGCACGGACATGGCGCTGCTCGCGGGCCTCCTCAAGGCGATGGCCGACCTCACGGACCTCGGCAACCGTCTGGACGAGGAGGCCGCCGAGGCCCTGGCGGCCGTCGAACCCCGCGGCGTGGAAGGCGAGACGGGCGTCCCATGGCAGGCGGTGCGTCAGGCGGCGGCGACCATCGCGGCGGCCCGCCGGCCGATGATCCTGGTAGGGACGGGTCTGGCGCGGCAAGGCGAGCCGGGCATCCGGGCCGCCCTCAACCTGGCCCTCGCGCGGGGCCCCGACGAGACGACCGGCCGCCTCGGCCTCATGCCGCTCCTCGGCGGCGCCACCGCCATGCCGGCCTCCATGATGGGGCTCGACGCGTTCGACCCGTCGGCGTTCGACCCGCACGAGGTGGACGTGCTCGTCCTGGCGATGGGCGACGAAGCCGACCCCCTGCCGAAGGCGGCCGTCGAACGCATCCGGGCAGTCCCGTTCACGGTGCTGATCGCGGCCGACGAGACGCCGCTCGCGGAAACGGCGGACGTGGTCTTCCCCGCGCTGACGTGGCCGGAGCGCCAGGGGACGTTCGTGAACCTGGAGGGCCGGCTCCAGCGGTCGGCCCGCGTCCTGCCGAAACCGAGCGACGTGGCCGACGAGACGGAGGTGCTGGCCCGGCTCGCCTCGGCGCTCGGGCAGGACGGCGTCGTGGACGGCATGTCGGCGGTGCCGGAATGGGTGGACCGGGCCGAGGAGGGCGCGTGCCTGGCGTTCGGCCGATCCGCCGCCGACCTCACCATCACCATCGCGCCCCCGGAAGGAACCTGACCGTGGCTGAGGGCAAGATCCAACTCGCGACCGTGTGGCTGTGCGGCTGCGCGGGGTGCCATATGTCGCTCCTCGACCTGGACGAACGGCTCCTGGACCTGGCCGAGGTGGCCGACCTCACGATGAGCCCCGTCACGGACGTCAAGAACGTGCCGGAGGTGGACCTCGCGCTGGTCGAGGGCGGCGTGGCGAACGAGGACAACCTGCGGATCCTGAAGGAGTTCCGCCGGCAGGCGCGGGTGCTCGTCTCGCTGGGCGACTGCGCCGGCTTCGGCTGCATCCCGATGATGCGAAACGCCTTCCCCACGCAGGACGTGCTCGACCGGGCGTACGCCCTGACGGAGAGCACGGCCAGCGGCGCCGTGCCGCAGGACGAGGAACTACCCCGCCTGACGGAGAAGGTCGAGCCGATTCACGCGCACGTAAAGGTGGACGCGCACATTCCCGGGTGCCCGCCGTCGGCGGACGTCATCTGGTACGCCATCCAGGAACTGCTGGCGGGGCGGACGCCGACGTTTGAGAATGTGCCGATGTCGTATACGTGACCCGGCGGATGGCATGGCTGCCCGGGGTTGGGCGGCCATGGGGCTCGAAAGGCCATGGCCGCGACAAGCGTGCCCATGCCACCCGGCGAACGAAACACGCGGGGCCGGATTCCATAGAGGCAACCGATGGGCCAAAAGATCACAATCGAACCCGTGACCCGCATCGAGGGGCACGCCAAGATCACGCTCGACCTGGACGACGACGGGCAGGTCGCCGGCGCGAAGTTCCACGTCGTGGAGTTCCGCGGCTTCGAGAAGTTCGTCGAGGGCCGGCACTTCAGCGAGATGCCGACCATCACCAGCCGCATCTGCGGCATCTGCCCGGTCAGCCATCACCTGGCGGCCGCCAAGGCCGGCGACGCCCTCGTCGGCGCCACGCCCCCGCGCCCGGCCACGCTGCTCCGGCGCCTGATGCACAAGGGCCAGTTGATCCAATCGCACGCCCTCTCGTTCTTTCACCTCTCCAGCCCGGACCTGTTGATCGGCTGGGACGCCGACCCCGCCAAGCGGAACATCTTCGGCCTGGTGGCGGAGCGGCCCGAGGTGGCGAAGCGCGGCATCGCGCTGCGGCGGTTCGGCCAGGAAATCATCCAGGCCGTCGGCGGACGCAAGATCCACCCGGAGGTCTGCGTGCCGGGCGGCATGAGCCGGCGCCTCTCCACCGCCGACCGCGACCGCCTGCGGGCCGGCATCGACGAGGCCCTCGACCACGCCGCCTTCGGCCTCGGCCTCGTCAAGCAGTATTTCGAGGAGCACCGCAGGGAGGTGGAATCGTTCGCGGTGTTCCCATCGAAATACCTTTCGCTCGTCACGCCGGACGGCGGCCTGGAGGTGTACGACGGCCTCCTGCGCATCGTGGACGAGAACGGCACGCCGCTCGAAAAGGAATGGGACCCCGCCGACTACCTCGGCCTCATCGGCGAGGTCACCGAGGACTGGTCGTACCTGAAGTTCCCGTTCTACCGTCCGGACGGGTACCCGGACGGTTCGTACCGGGTGGGCCCGCTGGCCCGGCTGAACGTGGCCGAAGAGGTCCCCACGCCGCGCGCCGCCGAGGAATGGGAGACGTGGCGCGGCCTGGCGTCCGGCCGGCCCGTGGGCGGCAGCATGTACTACCACTGGGCCCGGCTCATCGAAATCATTTTCTCCCTCGAACGGGCCGCCGAGTTGCTCGACGATGAGGACATCACCGGCTCGGACCTCATCGCCACCACCGACCGTGTCCAGGACCAGGGCGTCGGCGTCATCGAGGCGCCGCGCGGCACGCTCATCCACCATTACTGGGCGAACCCGGACGGCTCGGTCGCCAAGGCCAACCTCATCGTCGCCACCGGCCACAACAACTACGCGATGAACCGGGCCATCCTCGACGTGGCCCGCCAGTACGTGGACGGCACGAACGTCCAGGAAGGGATGCTGAACCGGGTGGAGGCGGCCATCCGGTGCTACGACCCGTGCCTCTCGTGCTCGACGCACGCCATCGGCGAGATGCCGCTCGTCGTCCACCTCCGCGGGCCGGACGGAACGCTCCTCCAGACGGTGCGCCGCGGGACGAAACGCTGATGAACGCGTGTGGCCCGGCCGGTCTCGTCCGGCCGGGAGCGCGCCGGGATGGCCATGCCACCCGCCACTACGGAGTCGATATGACCCGGCCCACGACCGTCATCCTCGCCTGGGGCAACACCGTCCGGACCGACGACGCCGTCGGCGTGGCGGTCGCGGAGCGCCTGCGCGCGGCCTTCGCCGGCGACCCGGCGGTCGAGGTCCACGTCCGGACGCAACTCGGGCCGGAACTGGCGGAGGTCCTCGCCCGGGCGGGCCGGGCCCTCTTCATCGACGCCCACGTCCGTCCGGACGGCGAGGCCGTGGTCCTGGAGCGCCTCCAGCCCGCCCGCGGGGCCGAGGTCGGCCTGAACCACCAGGTCCCGCCGGAGCATCTGCTGGCCCTGGCGGCGTGGCTCTACGGCCGGGCGCCGGAGGCCCACCTCCTGACCGTCCGCGCCCACGACACGACCTTCGGCGAGACACTCAGCCCCAAGACGGCACGGTGGGTGGACGAGGCGGTGGAGCGGGCGACGGAACTCGTCAACGGCACGGCGCGGCGTGTGGCCCGGCCGGCCGCGGAGCGGAGGGGGCCACTGGCGGCTTGCCCGCCAGTGCCGAACGCCAATGCGGGAAACACTGGCTGACAAGCAGCCAGTGGCACCCGGCACTCGAACGCCCGCATGGCCACGACACGCGTGGCCATGCCACCCCTTTCCGGGCCTTCGGCCCGGACGTTCGTCATTCGTCATTCACCATTCATCATTGTTTTAAAACCTCACCCCTCGCCTTCTCCCTCCTCCAGCAGTTTGCCCACCTCCTCGATCAACTGTTCGGCGGAGAGCGGTTTGTCGAGGAAGGCGTCCACGGGGTTCCAGTCCTCGTCGGCGCCGTAGCGGAGGCCGACCTCGGACCGGTTGATGCTCGTGAGCATGAGGATGGGGATGTGGCGGGTGGCGTCCTCTTCCTTGAGGGTGCGGGCGGCCTTGAAGCCGGCGCCGGTGGTTTCCATCGTCACGTCGAGGATGATAGCGTCGGGCCGGGTGTCGCGGGCCTTGACGAGCCCCTCGGCGGCCGAGTTCGCACTCGCCACCTCGTAGCCGGCCAGTTCCAGGGCCGTCGTCGCGGCCGTCACGAGGTCCACGTCGTCATCCACGATCAAGATTGTCCTGGGCATCTCGCACTCCGCCTTGGTTCCACAACCTCCCGAGAGCATCCCGCGCGGTGGGGCTCCGCGATATCGCGCGGCGGGCAGTCTTGGGCACCGCGCGGCGGGCAAGACTGCCCGCCGCGTGAAACCGCAAAGCCCATACCGAGCAGGCTTCAAGGCGCGCGGCCCGCAAGCGGGCCGGCGAACACGGGCCCGGTCGAGCATCGCGATACCCGCCCGACGGCCCAACACGGCGGGCCAAGACCCGCCGTGGCACATGGCGCGCGCATCTTCGCTACGCCTTCTTCCCCGCGGGCGCCTTCCGGCCGGCGGGCGGCGCGTCCTTCGCGACGTCCGGGTCGCCGAACACGCGCGGCAGGGTGACGGTGAAGGTGCTGCCCTGGTTCTTTCCGGGACTCTGGACCTCGATTCGCCCGCCGCAGGCGTCGAGAATGCGTTTCACCAGGGCCAGCCCGAGGCCCGTTCCCTTGACGCCCTCCATCCGCTGGATGCGGCCGTACTCCTGGAACAGGTTCTTCTGCTCCTCCCGCGTCAGGCCCGCGCCCGTGTCGCGGACCGAGAGGCGGAAGCGCTCGCCGCGCGCCTCCACCGAGACGGTCACGCCGCCCTCGTCGGTGTACTTGACGGCGTTGTTGACGAGGTTCTGCGTGACGGTGCGGACGACGAACACGTCGCCGCGCACCTCGAACGGCTCCCACGGCTCGACGGTCAGGTCCAGGCCCTTTTCCTCGGCGAGGATGCACTGGCCCTCGACGGTTTCCTCGATGGTGGCCTTCAGGTCGACCGGTTCCTGGGTCACGCGGAGGGCCTCGGTATCGAGCCGCGAGAGTTCCAGGAAATCGTCCACGAACTGCCGGAGGCGGTCGGTCGAGCGGGCCATGAGCGGCAGGAGGCGGCGCACCTGCTCCGGGTTCTCCTGGACCTTCTCCTGCCTCAGGAGCGAGACGGCCGTCACCATCGGCGACAGCGGCGCCCGCAACTCATGGACCATGAACCGGAAGAACCGCTCGCGTTCCCGCTGCAGCCGGCGGAGTTCGGTCACGTCCATCATGATGAGGAGGCTGGCGGGCCGGCCGTCGAAATCCGTCAGCCGGGCCCGGACGTGCATCTCGCGCGGCGAGCCGTCCGCGTGGAGGACCTTCGTATCGTACTCGGGCGGGACGTCCCCCGCGCCGGCCATCCGGCGGCGGTAGTACTCGAGGTCGCGCTCGCGGACGTCCTCGGCGAGCAGCGCGTCGTACGGCACGCCCAGGACCTGCTCCTTCTCCAGCCCGGTCATCCGCAGAAACGCCGGGTTGAGGAACCGGACCCGGCCGTCCTGGACGACGAGCATGCCGGCCAGCATGTCGCCGAGGAGCCGGTCGTGCCGGATTTCGCATCGCCGCCGGCCCTCCAGCGCCTGGAGCAGCGCCCACAGCAGCCGCGACGCCTCGCCCGTCACGACGCTCGTCCCCGCCGGCCGCACGTCGTACAGCAGCGGCGGCAGCGACGGGTCGCCCGTGGCGTCGATCACGAGGTGCGGCTTGACGGTCGTGACCGCCTCGGCCGGGCTCTGGTAAAACGGGACGCGGCTGCGTTCGGCCAGGAACCGGCCGACCGCCTCCGGGCTGGAATCGCAGACGGCGACCAGGTCGAACTCCGGGTGGGCCATGAGGTACGGCATCAGCGCCGTCCCGCCCTTGCCGAGACCGATCAGCAGCGTCTGAGTGGCCACGTGAGTCGCTCCGCCCCTTCCGTGAAAACTCTATTTTACAGGGCGTGGGGGCCGAGTCAAGCCCGGCTCGAAAAGCAGCATTTCAAGGATTCGGGATTCGGCGAAATGACGGCGGGCGGGCCCTGTTCCCGTGCGGCGGGTCTCCCGGCCCGCCGCGCAGAACCGCAACGCTCGTGCCGAGCGCGCTTCAAGGCGCGCGGCCCGCAAGCGGGCCGGCGAACACGGACCCGGTCTAGTGCCGTTTCCAAAAAGGTTCTATTGCTTTTTCTGCCGGGCGTGGCGGTTGCGGTACGCGGCGTAGCGTCGCAGGCCGATGGCCACGGCGGCGTGGGTGTCGGGGTCGGAGTTGGAGATC
>Ga0272441_10009934_pt1 | contig 14561 bp, 7 predicted proteins | sample SSMProp6N_FD_193582 | JGI IMG/M metagenome (GOLD analysis project Ga0272441, IMG submission 193582) | Marine sediment archaeal communities from Little Sippewissett salt marsh, Falmouth, MA, United States - SSM-Prop-6N | ecosystem: Environmental > Aquatic > Marine > Wetlands > Sediment ... | reverse complement strand
TCTCACTTATGATCAGGATGGCAATGATTTACTTGATCCCGAAAATCTCCAACCGACAAGTCTCGTTTTCCCATTCTGGGAATTCCTTTCCGCCCGCGAAACGGGGCGTAATCAGAAGGCCAGGGTGCAGTTGAAACCGCGTATGATGTCATGGTTCGATCCAAGTATTTCCTATGATGTATCGTTTAATGAGAATAACAGTCCATCCCTGGGTGGTGATACGTTGGACGTACGTGATGTTTCGGCTACCACGGCTCGAGAGGTTCGGGTTACCATCTCTATCAACCAACTGTTTTCAAAGATATCAAAAATAGGCGATGGGAAAACAGGTCTTTTAAATTCTATCGGTTCCCTGGGGGGAAAATTTCAAGCAATTCAAGGTAATATAAAGCGGAATACGTCCAGTAAGTACAAGGATCTATTCGAAAGGCCGGATTTGTCTTATCAACTCGGTCTTGTGGAAGATATAGCGGGGTATGGGGCGTATGATCGGGCGCTACGTGATTCATGGGGATTAAGTGGTGGTATACAGATAACCAAGGATCTGCGAATGACCGGTGGTGCCAATGGAAGCGAAGATACGCGGAGTTTTTCCGGTTCCAAGACGGGTAACACCAGTACGGTTTTTCCGGATGTTGATCTGAGCTGGACAGGATTTCATAAACTGGGATTTCTTAAAGGTAAACTGGCGAGTTCGACAATACGAAGCGGATTCAAGCGGATTGATGGATCAAAAGGACGATATGACGGGGAGAGCTTCGTAACCACGGGTACATCAACCAAGGATGATTTCTCGCCGCGACTCGCCGTAACGGTCAGATGGTCAAACGGGTTGACCGTTACGCTTGGTAACAACTACTCCAAAGAGAGTACCGAAGATTTGCTCCAGGCCCAACGGAGTACGAATACAAGTGAATCAAACAGAACAAATCTTTCCATGCAATACGCATTCAGCGCTCCCCAGGGTATGACGATTCCGATTTTCGGAAAAATGCGATTCGATTCGGATCTCAGACTCAGCCTGGAGATTTCACATGAAAACAGCGAGAGGCGGGTAGGTTCGAATCTTTCATCAGCGAATTCGAGTTGGGCGGTACGACCCGGCGCATCATATGATTTCGGAGTTGTGGATTCCGGACTTCAACTCTGGGTAACGGAAAACAATAATAAACTGCAGGATAAAAAATTCAGAAGTATAGGGCTTAAAATATGGATTCAGTTTCCGTTCTAATACATACTGTTACATCCGTGATACGATCCGATATGACGGGATGGGTGATGATTCCCGGGAAATTCTGTTCTACGGTTGGCGAATCATGAGATCACGCTTTTTTCAGTCGCTTTGGATCACCGGATTGCTGTTGACGATCAGTATGGTTACGGTTGTTGCAACACCGCCTGATTCCGTGGATTTTATATTTTCTACGGTTGGTGCTGACGGGTACTGGCCGGGCGAATCCATTGTCGTGGAAGCCCGATGGTCGGCGTCGGCGGAGTCGTTGAATTGTCGTGTCCTGAATCATGATAATAACGATGCCATAACGATTTTGCTCATTCCCGATACTGAGGATACGAATTCGGCATCAGCTTCTGTTCCATTCTTAACCGGATGGGAACTCGCCGCGGATTCGGAGGATGATGAACGACTTCAATGTACATACGGTGATCGAATATCCGCGGAAGCCTCCGGTGCTGCCGATAGCTGCCGGATCCTTGTTGAAGAGGCCAGCATAGGCTTTTCTTCGGAAGGAGGAATATTCGTTGGATCTGTCATAACACTGACGTGGGCGGATAGGGATGCGAATAAGGATTATGCACAGAAGGACAGTGTTTTAATCAACCTTCAGGGCGTGAATACGGGTCATGAACAGGGGGTTGTTCTACGGGAGACCACCGCTCAAAGCGGGATATTCCAGGGGATGGTCACGGTCGAATGTGTTCTCGCTGAAGAGACTGATAGTCTTTCAATTCATGTCTTGGATACTGACAATATAATCATGGCGGGAGTTGATTCCCTTTACTCATTGGGAGAATGGGGCGAGTCAAACGAGTCAACGACCGTGGATACGATTTTGGCGGTCTCAACACGAACCGCCCTCATTGAAGCTCGACACTCGGAATACGGCGAACTTGACCTGTTTCCTATTTCAGGCGATTCTTTGATCTTCACCATCCATGAGCATGATCTTGAAGGAATCGGATCATTACGTGCGGATGTGAGCGTATATCGTCCCGATGGAATCCTGTATGATTCACTCGCCGTCACGGCATTCGAAGACTCCCTCGGGCAGTTCACTACGAGCTTAACCATCGATGAAAATGATGCCGATATATCTGCTCAAACAGGAGATTCTCTTGTAATCAGCTATCAGGATCGCGCGGATTCAATCGGGATTCCGTTATTGGTGAATCGTTCAATGGCACTTGGAGCGAATATTATTCAGGGCGATATATCCGAATCCATATGGGATAGTGAGATTCCCTACCTTCTGGTTGATTCAACCTTCGTAGTATCGGGAAATTCACTCCAGGTCAATGCAGGCGTTCATATCCAGGTGGTACCGAAAAAAAATATCGCTTTTGTTGTAGATGGCGATCTGAATATGGGAAACGAAGCAACCATGGATTCCGTACATATCGGAGCGAGTTCGGCTCGGGAAGCCGGAAACCAGTGGGAGGGATTAGTCGTACGGGGAACTTCGAATCTGGTCCGGACAACAGTTTCCGATGCACGAATCGGGATTTCCGTAGAAGAGAACGGTACCCTTACAATCCGGAACTGTCTCTTTGAACACAACGGGGAGGTTTCGGAAGACCAATTTTTTGATAGAGAAACGGAATACGATGAAACCTATGCCAACTCGTTGAGAAATAGATCGCGCGGGTGGCCGGGGGGTATCTCGGCACGCGATGCAGATATCACGATCTCCCATGTTACCATACGTCTATCCGAAGGATATGGAATTTCTATACTTGAAGGAATCTGTGCTGTAGACTCTTCATGCATCTATGAATCCACTGGAGATGCGATGCTCCTGGTACAAACGGTTGGTGACATATCCAATTCGTCGCTGCAGAATAACAACGGTAGTGCGATTTACGGGTACGGATCAAACATCATCATATCGGATTGTTATCTTGTCGGGAACACATTGGAGGGTCTCTATTCGGTGGGCGGATCAGTGAGTACGGATGGAACGGAATTCAGCAGGAATCTGAACGGCGGAATATTGATCCGAGATGAATGCATGTGCTCATTGAATAGCGTATTCATCACGAGAAATCATCATATGGGAGTAGACGCAGCGTGGGATTGCCGACTGGATATTGAAAACTCGGCAATCGTGGGCAATGGTGGAAACGGCCTTGCTATCGATTATGAAACCATACTCTCGGCGCATAACTCTTCAATTGCCTACAATCGCAACTATGAGATACATGTAGGATCATGGTCACTGGATGATACACTTGATGCCACACAATGCTGGTGGGGGGAATTCCCGCCAGCAGCCGACAGCACCGGTACCAATCTGGATGCAATCTGGGACGGGCATGATGCCAATGGACGGTCAGAGGTTCTCGTTTTTCCAGTACTGGAAGCACCTGCTCCGTATCCCGCGCCTATGGAAGAAACATACGTCCAGGGCGGTGTCTTGCGGCTGTCATCCGGATGGGCTGCTGCTGGAGATACTGTATTTGTTCGATTTACGCCGGAAAACTCAGAGTCTCATTCGGAGTTTACTGTTGCCATGGTCATGAGCCCACTGGATAGTCTGGCATCCGTGTTACAGTGGGATGGGAATGCCGGTTTGTATGAGGCTGCAATTGTGATTTCGAATGAAGTAAACAGCGACGCATCGGACCAGATTGCTGCGGCATTCGGTGACCGGATATCGGCATATATGCGCGCTGACAGTACGATTGCGACTGAGTTGCTGCCTGCTGAGTCCGGATTCGGTAAGATCGAGTGTCTTTCCATGGATGTCTTCCCGAATCCGTTCAGGGACCGGCTCAATATTCAATGGACATCTCATACCAATCCGGTATTAACGGTTTACGATCTCCATGGCAGGGAAACGATAAAGAAACATTTGATCGGAACAGCTGGTACCATTCGCATCGATTCACGGCAGATACGCTACCTTCCTCCCGGAGTATACGTACTTCGACTGACCGGAGATTCGCATGCTTTATCCAGACGAATTGTTCATATTCGATAGACCGCGGCGGTATGATTAGGTCATGTGGTGGATTGTTAAAATCCGCATGATTTCATGTGATATTCATACGGGGGCAGCCAATGAAAAGAGAATCTGGAAAAAGAGTATTCAGCGGGAGAGAACGACGGATTATCTGGATTATTATTCTTGTTTCCCTGATACTGGGGTGTATTAGATTTATACACTGGCGGAAGGATTTATCGATCTTGGAGCGAGGCGCTGTTATCTCGAGTTCGGAAGTATCGAAGGGTTAGTATCGGCATTTGCCATGCATATGGGAATTCACGGTTGACAAGCGACGATAACAGTGCCAAGTTGGTTTTTCTTATGCCATGTAAATACCAGTGGAGGTACATAGCTTCCGGAAGAAAGGAGATCGTCAATGCACCGAAAGAGGAATGGTGGCCTCAGTTTAGTCGATGTATTGATCGTGCTTGCAACACTTGCTGTAATCGCGGTTCTCTTAGTCCCCCAGTACAATGAAAAAAAGGCTCGAGAACGAAGAGAACTGGAAATTACACAAGCTCGAACGGATCTCCTTGCAATTAAACGTGCACAGGAGAATTATTTCGAGAAGAATGGTCGATTTGCAGGATCCCTTATGGAACTCGGGAAATTTGATGGTTCTATCGAGAATATGCATGAACCATTCGGCCCGGGTTCATACGAAGTAGCATCCACGGATTCGACCCATTTCGATGTCACATGTACTGATGAAGAAATCGGTGCAATCGAGGCAGGTGTTCCCACCTGGCTTGGCGATCCCGGCGAAGAGGTGCTCCGAGCCGATCTTATCAAACGCTCACGGAATCGAATGGAGAAGATCTCACGGGCACAACAGGTATATTTCGATAGTCTGGGCGTATATACATCAAGCCTGGATAGCCTCGAGATTTTCCAACCGGGGACGAAGAATCTCCTCTGTGCTCTTATGATGCGGCGATTCTCCATAATTCTTCCCGATACAGGAACGGGATTTGAAGTGACATCTCATCTCGATGAAGTCGGACGAATCGTGAACGGTGACAAGGAATATCCACCGCTTCCAACGAAATCGGAATAACAGCGGGTTCTCATACTGAAAAACCGACGAGGAGCTGACTCCTCGTCGGTTTTTTTTCAAAGCAAGCAGGGAAGAGAAGTTTCTTATTCGTAACCATGTACGATATAACGCTATGCACCGTCTTCATTATCGGTTTGTGCGTCGGTAGTTTTACGAACGTGCTTATTCACAGGATTCCTCGAACTGAATCAATACTTTTTCCCCCTTCTCATTGTCCATCATGTTCCATGGGTATCCCGTGGTGGGGGAACATTCCGATCATTAGCTATATTGTGCTAAAAGCCCGTTGTCTCTATTGCGGAACGCCCATCTCGATTCGATATCCCCTCATTGAGTTATTGGGAGGATCTGTCGCCTTACTTTGTTTAATGAAGTGGGGATTATCCACGGAATCGATACTGTGGTTTGGTGCGATGATAATTCTTATTTCCGTCGCATTTATTGATCTTGATACACTGATAATACCGGACAACCTCATGTTCGGTCTCGCCGTATGCGCTATAGGATTATTTTTATTGAATTTATCGCTGCCGGGACTACTTTCCCGCATCAGTGCGGCGTTTATCGGATCCGGTTTGATATTGGTTCTGATCGTGATCAGCGGGGGCGGGATGGGATTCGGTGACGCCAAACTCGTTGGGATCCTTGGTTTGTTACTCGGATCGGGATATTTGGCTCTTTGTTTTTTTTGTGCAACCGTGATAGGTGCGGTTACCGCGTTGTTTTTATTATTTGTCGGGAAGAAAAGACGTAAGGATCCCATTCCATTCGGTCCATTTTTGGTTATTGGTTCGTTCATCAGTATTTTCATAGGGGAATCCATTATTCAGTGGTACCTGTTGAGTTTTGATCTTTGACGGTCTGAATGGTCTATGTCATCAGCTTGACGAAGATCTCTTGATTACGTACTCTATTTGTATGTATTTTTAATCTGCTCAATCCTTCGAGAAGGCAGGAAATCAGAATGGCTGCTCATCCAACTTCAGGTATGATAGAACTATTGGTCGAAGAAAAACTGCTCTCTAAAAAGCAGATGAAACAGCTGGCAAAAGAGGTTGGAAAAACAGACCGTTCAACCGTGGAGATCATTATTGAAAGCGGCGTGCTTTCACCCGAGGAGATCACGGAGTTTATCGATTCTCTCGGAATTGAACACATCGTCCCTGATGCAGTGGAAATAGATTGGGATGCTGTACGGAAAATAGGACATGAACGCGCACAGTCCGAAGCGATCCTGCCCATAATGACTTCATCTCGAGAAAAAGAGATAGCCGTATCCGATCCCCTTGACTCAGCGTTATCCACCGAGCTTGGTGAAATTCTCGAGAAGTCAGTCGTTCTTATCTTCGCGCTTCCGGATGAGATACGGAAAGTATACAGTTCCGTTTCGATGCAGGCTTCCTCAAAAGAGAGGAGAGGTCACGAGCAGGATTTCGATAATTTTATAGCAGATGAAACAAGTTACAAAGCAGTAGATGTTTTGAGGAAGTATATCGGTGAACGAAAGGAATGGAGTAAGCCTGTACTCCTTGTCGGCGACGGTTGTGTCGGCAAGACGCACCTAATACAAGCGGCGCGCGCCGCATTATCCGATTCATACCCCGAGGTGAACATCATTTTAGCAGACGGTCAGGCTATCATGGATGATCCTGCCGTTCTGGGTCGAGAGCATCTCCCGGAAGGATTCCTGCTCGACGGATTGGAATATATCGCTGGTGACCCTCGGGCGGAAGAAGTCTTCATGCAAATATTTAATGCGGTTTTTCAGCAGGGTGGACCAATAATAGTAACGGCTGCTGCAGCATTATCTTCGATTACTGAACTCTCCATGAGAGTCAAAGCATCACTTGCAATTTGCCGGACAGTTACTATCGGTAATCCCCGCCCCGAAACCCAGGAGGCTATCGGGAGAAAATTGTGTGTTGGATTGGAAATTGATCCAGATGGGATCGATTGGGTCGCTCTCATCTCGGAGGCCCGGGGAGATCTGAGGAAAATCATCGAAGCGCTTGAGAGCGGCAAAGTGGCACGCGCCGCCGCATCAAATGAACCTTCCACCTCCCATCAGACTACCGGTGAAGGAGCGTCTGAACAGACCGGTTCTACAACAATGGCTGACACGTTACGAGAGGAAGCAGAAGCGATTATTGAAGAAGCCCGTTTGGCAATCGAAGAAATCGAGATGACTGTCACTTCAGATGCCGATGCCATACTGTCCGAAGCCAAAGCCACTTTTGATGAAGCACTTAACGCTATTCATGCAGGCGACTATGTCAGGAGTGAACAGCTGGGTATGGAAGCGCTGGAAAAAGCTGCGGTAGCTCATGGTCAAGCTGATGTAGTGGCGGTTTCTGAAAGCGGCGAAACGGATAAAGCGAAATTCTCGACGAAATCCAAAGGAAAGAGACAACAAGACGAATCAGATGCACGCATGGCGATCAATGAAGCAGAACGAGCTATACGTGAAGCATGTGATATGGGTGCCGAGGAGTATGCATCGAAGGAATTGCGTGTAGCATTAAATGGGCTCGAAGAAGCCCGCAGGCTTTTGGAGAAAGAATCTCAGGTATCCCAATCAATCGATGAATCTCGTTTGGCTATGGAGCAAGCACGCGACGCCTCAAGGAGGGCCAAGACCCGCAAGGAAGAAGCGAGAATAAAGCAGGAGAAGGAGAAAATTCGTCGTTGCCAGCTTGCGATAGACGAAGCACGGATGGAATTCGATCAGCTGATGACGAGTGAAGGTGATACACCAATCGCGAAGCAATTGGAAGAGGTTGAAGTCTTTATCGAGACTGCAGTGCAGTATCAGGAAGTTGGAAATATCGGTCAGGCGCTTGAACACGTGATGAAGGCCAGAAAACGACTCGCGGATATAGGGCAGGAAGCCGGACAGCGCAGAGAACTCAGAGAGATTATAAACGAAGTTGACTCCATGGTTCGAGAAACTGACGGGGCAGGTGAAAGTCGAACACAACAACTCGTGGATATACAGAGCGCACTGGCCGAGGCAGAACGAGTTCTTATGGGCGATTCTCAGGACTACGAACTCGGTCTTAACTGGGCTCGCGTCGCCCGTCAAAAGGCAATCAGGCTGAACGAAGCTCAGTCAGAGAGACGTCCCGCAGAAGTACTACCGGCAATTGATAATCGAACATCAGAACAGACTTTTGAGACGTATGATATATGCGAAGCGAATCAGTTCGTTGCAGCGATAGCCCGTACGGCGGCTGAAACTCCACATTTGGTTAAATCCCCGCTCTTCATACATGGCGAAGTCGGTGTCGGGAAAACCCATCTCCTTGCTGCAATTTATGATCTCGCGGAGCGCACTCATCCTGAGAAGAAGACATTATTCATGACCTCCTCAGATTTCGTGGATGAGTATAGAGAAGCTGCGGCACGAAGTGAGGCTTCCGTGTTCCGTGAACGTCTCAGAAGCCTTAATCTTCTTGTTATCGATGATTTGCATCGGATCATTGATGATCGAGAAGGACTCCTGGAATTTTTCCATACAGTCAGTGCAATCGAATCACACGGTGGACTCGTAGTGGTGTCTTCTTCATATCCGCCCCGTCGTTTAGATATCGATGACAAGAGTTTTCGTTCTCGACTGGAAGGTGGTGTTATAGCAGAGGTAAAAAATCCTTCTTTAAGCGCGCGTGAGAAGATTCTCAGACGCGAAGCTAGACGGTATGATTTGGCCATACCGGAGGAAGCGATTAACCTGTTGGCAACGATGATAACGACGAATGTTCGTGATCTGATAGGTGCTCTTGGGAAAGTCGCCGCCCGTTCCCGGGCTGCACGCGGACCGGTAACCGGCGATATCATACGAACGGTTCTCCGCGATGTTCTTCCAGCCGCTAATGAGGGTGATACATGGCATCTCTCTTAGAACTCCTTATTACGCAACGTATAATTACACCGGATCAGGCACGTGATGCTTCGGCGCTTGCTGAAGAGACGGGGGCATTCATCGGGAGAATTCTAGTTGCACAGGGTTCGGTTGAAGAGGAATTCTTATCCCAGTTTCTCGCTGAAAAGTGTACGGTCCAATTGCACGGAGAGACATTATCGGCGGATGAAAAGTTAATGAACCTCCTGCCACAGAGATTAACGAAGCGCTATAGAGTCGTTCCCCTGGAACAATCAACGGATGGGGTTCTATCATTAGCCGTCTCGAAACCGCTTTCCATCGGGGGTCTCGATCAGGTAAAACGCAGACTTGGAGTACCGCTCAAATTGATTCTGGTTAGCCAGGCTGATATTGACAGTCTTTTGGAGTTACGAGAATCTACCATAAGCGCTTCCACCGAGATTACTGAATCGAAAACTGAAACGAAGGATGAGGTTCCGCCACAAATCGAATCGACTCCCGTTGTTGCGGCGGATTCTTTTTCAGTATCCGAGGAGCCTACTCAAGACGATAAGATCGCGAATGAATTGGACTCCGAAGAGATCCAATCGGCGGATACGTTAGTCGCATGTGTTACTCGTGACATTCCTCAAACCCGTCAGAATCGACCGGTGGAGTGGATACCGGAAAAACACAACGATTCCCTAACCGGTGGAGTGGCGACAGCATTTATCGACATCAGGGATATTATAACCGGCGGTGGCAGGCGATTTATCGCACTCCTTGGTCCTGATGGGGCGCGTGATGTCGTTCTTCGAAACATATACTGGAATATTTGGTCGGATGCTGGTGGCGCATACGTCGATCTTGTTCAGCATGAATATCCATTGACCTTGGGAGAAAAATTCCCCCCGATACTCATCATAGATGGTATGGATCACGTAGCGGATACCGAGAGCGAAGAACAAGCAAGATTGTTGCGGGATATAGGTCGCGCATATAGTAGCAGTACGCCACTTATCGTTGGATTATCAAATACGCCGAAGGAAGTCCAGAGTCTGAGTAGTGGTCTTAAATTGACACTAGGTCTTGCACGTGTCGTTTACATTGGAGATGAAACCGGTGGTGAAGAATTAGCCGCTCTCGACTCTGTCTTTTCGGAACTTGTCAGCGATACGACAAGCTGGAGTGAAGCCGCGTTTCCCGGAGCCGGCCTTGAATCCTTAATGGGGGCAATTCAGGAAGCCTATCAGAAAGGAAATCGAAAGGAAGCAGTAGCGAAAGGCTGTGCCGCGGTGGCTCGACGACTCAGTCACTTGAGCGACGCTAAGTGAGGTGAAAACAGTAGATATTATGCGTGCAGAATGTATCCACCATTTTCTCGCTCAGACATATCTGCCGAGATTCTTTTCTGCAGTTAATCCATTTAACGTATCAAAATATTCAATTAGCTCTCCGGGTCTGTTACCCGAATTACAGACAACACTATGAAGACGAGACCCCGCCGACGACTCGGGCGTGCGCTGGTCAGGTGGGGGTTAGTGACTGAGACACAGCTGAAGAAAGCCCTGAGAGTCCAGCAGGAGAGAGGCGGAATACTCGGAAAATGGCTCATTGAACTCGATTTTATCAAAGCTGATAGGTTTCAATTGGCTGTGCGGAGGTTCCATCGCCAAAGACGAATCACTGTCGATCAGTTGAGTATAGATCCAGAAGTGACCGAGTTGATTTCTCGGGAAGTCGCCTGGGCATGGTTTGCATTTCCATTATCGCGAATGGAGGATGAGATTCTTATCGCTGTGCCGGATCCTTCTGTGTCGGAATGTATAAAAGCCCTCTCTCAAGCGACGAATTTAACGGTATTACCGGTTAGCTCTCCGAAAGGAGATATTATCCGGGCACTAGAAAAACACTATGGGCCGATGGATACCACGAGACCGATCTGGGGGATTGGTACGCCACCATTTCCGAAGTTTCGCTTCGAAACATATATAGTTGGCGAGGCAAATAAGAAGGTGTACGAGGCGGCAATGAGCGTGGCGATATCACCTGGAAAAAAATACAATCCGCTCTTTATATATGGAGAAGTCGGTCATGGTAAAACGCATCTTTTGAATGCGATCGGGAATCGAATTCTCCATGACTCTCGTGATCGAAAGATAGTTTATTTGCCCGCAGTGCGATTTGCAGATGAACTTCTCAAGGCGGTGGAACAGAATCGCATGAAAGATTTTAAAATGGCATACATGGGTATCGATGTACTACTACTTGATGATGTGCAGTTCCTCGCGGATCAACCCGCCGTGCAGGAAGAATTTGCGAATTTATTTGAAGTCATGCAGGCACGAGGAAAGCAGATTGTTGTTACGAGTGATCGTCCTCCTCACGAAGTAAAAACGTTGGAAGAACGCGTTCGGTCGCGTTTTGGTTCAGGTACGATAATCGGTATCGAAAGTCCGAATCTTGCCATGAAAACCGCTATATTGATGGAAAAAAGGCGTGAACATAATTGGCGGATTCCCGACACAATCATTGCCAAAGTAGCTCGGGAGTTCAACGGTGATGTTCGAAGATTAGAGGGAATACTACGAACATTTTCTGCAAGAATTGCACTTGATGAAAACGTCACAGTTGACGAACTTGCATCATCCGTGCTTTCTGTTGTGCAATCGGAAGAGCTTTCAGATACATATCTTGAGGTCGTCCCCGGAAGGGCGGGTGAGACACATACAGCCAGTAGGTGACGAATATGACCAAAAAAAAAGCGAATAGACTTGGAGATCTCCTCGTCGAACACAGAGTCCTCACGAAAAAGCAGTTGAAACAAGCGCTGGAAGAGCAGAGTCGTGATACTGAAGGGCGTCGACTTGGCAGAATTCTTGTTGATTTGAACTATGTTGGGGAGGAAACATTAATCAGTTTCCTGGCGAAGCAGTGTGGAATTCCCCATCTCAAACTTGGTGAATACGAAATCGACAGTGAGGTCATAAAATACGTCTCTCCAGAGCTGGTTGCTCAATACCAAGCCGTTCCGATTGACAAACTGGGTAAAATCCTGACCGTGGCGATGGTTGATCCTTTGGATGATGATGCTAAAGATGGTCTCGGAAAAGCTACCGGTTTCGTCGTTAAACCCATCGTATGTTCTGAACGCGATATTGATGAGGCGATTGAACGGTACTATGGAGCCGGTGTTCTAGAAGCGAGCCGAGAACATCGGCGTACATTGTCCGGGAGCGGGACGGAATCCTCTGCAGGAAGAGAAGGCGGGACCGTACTCGAAGAAAGTCTTGAGGGACTCCGCCCACTCAAACCGTACACATTTGAAGAGTTTGTTATCGGGCATGCGAACCAATTCACCTATGCAACGGCGAAAGCGGTAGCTGAAGCTCCTGCACAGGATTATAACCCTCTTTTTATTTACAGCGGCGTGGGCCTCGGCAAAACACATCTAATCAATGCAATAGGGAATCATGTACTGGAGCGTGATCCCGGAGCCAATGTCATTTACCTTTCCTCCGAGCGTTTTACTGCCGAGTTGGTGGGAGCCATTCAACGTAATGATATCAAGAGCTTTCGAAAACGATACCGTGAGGTCGATGTCTTACTATTGGATGATATACATTTTCTCGCCGGGAAAGAACGTGCACAGGAAGAATTTTTTCATACATTCAATGAGTTATACAACGCTCACAAACAGATAGTTGCAACAAGCGATCGTCCTCCCAAGAGCATGTTGACACTTGAAAAACGACTACGGAGCAGATTTGAAGGCGGAATCATAACTGATATCCAGCCTCCCGAATTTGAAACCAGATTGGCAATCCTTCATAAAAAAATGGAGCGATTGGAACAGCCTGTCGATGATTCGGTCCTCGAGTTGCTCGCCGAACGTATCACAGGTAATATACGTGAACTTGAAGGAGCGCTCAGAGGAGTATTGGCGACGGGGGATGCCACAGGTGAAAAGATTACCGTGTCATTCGCAGAACGAGTACTCGATGATATTCTGGGTGAAAGCGAAGCGATATCCAAACAGCGTGAGATAGAAGAGGAAATCCGTGATGCAATAAACAAGGCGGATGCTCGTTTGCAGGATGTCCTTGAGGCTGGCGTCGAAGAGGAAAATCCGGACGGGGTCGAGTATGTTCGCTCCCAGCTTGAGGTAGCCAGTCAAGCACTCAACAACGGAGATTTGAATGGTGCTAGAAGCGCTGCTATGGACGCGAGAGAACGCGCTGTTGAACTTCTAAAACAACAAGAAGAAAGTCGCAAGGTCCGTGCGCGCGAGCGGCTTGAGGTTAGTATCCGTCAAAACCTCGGGCAATTACAGACTCAAATAGATGATGCCGAGAAAATCGGTTTGGAGAGCGGTCGGATCGAAGAATTCCGCTCCAAGGTAGTGGAAATTGAAGCTGAACTCATCGCCGGTGGCGATTTGGTACCGGCGGAGACGCAAGTCAATCAATTGATAAAGAAGCTGTCATCCATGGTTACGGAGGCAGGATCGAAGGCAGAGAAGACTAAAGAGGCGAGCCCCATGACAATTGAGTGGGAATTAACGGCAATCCAGGCAGAAATCGACAGATTAGCGGCAATGGCCAAAGGCAAGGTCAACACCAAAGAGGCTGAGAAACTTTTATCGCAAGCGTCGAAGCAGGTCGAAGACGGAGAAAATGAGAAAGCCCAAGAGTTGGTGAATCAGGCGCGTGAGATCGCTGACGCATTAAAGGAATCCATTGAAGGCGAATCGGAAGAACCCCAGAAAGTGGATGCCGAACAAGCAGTTAAGAGTGCATCTGATGCCATAGAGACTGCACGAGACGAGGGTGCGGCAGATCTCGCAAGTGAGAAGCTTGATGAAGCGGAGGATTTACTCATTAATGCCGAGGCGATGCTTGAAGCCGAAGAGTTCGACGAGGCTCTTGCATATGCCTTGCGGGCCGAAGAAGCCGCTCAGGAAGCGATGGAATCGGCATTCAACCAGAAACTTGCCATGCGGCGAACGGAAACAGAAGAAAACTTCGAAAAGGTTACAAGGCTTGCCGCCAAAGCAATTGAAGTGGGTGCATCTGATTATGCCGATAGGGAGCTACAAGATCTTCAATCAAAAGAAATGGAGATCCGTTCCATTTATGAAGATGATCATGTGGAAGAGGCATTCGATCTCAGCAAGACACTTCTTAAAGATGCCGAACAGCTCATCAAAACCACGGAGAAACGGAAGACGGAAGCGCTTCGAAATACGCTTGGTGAGCAGCTTGCCAATGCAAATGCCATCGTTAAAAGTTCCAAATCCCGAGGAGCAGCGAAGTACTGCGCTGATGAACTCAAAGAAATCGAACGTCTCCTTGCTGACGGAAAGATACTCCTTGACTCAGGAGATCTGGAGAAGGGATTGGAGATTACGGCGGATTTG
>Ga0272441_10009933_pt1 | contig 14561 bp, 11 predicted proteins | sample SSMProp6N_FD_193582 | JGI IMG/M metagenome (GOLD analysis project Ga0272441, IMG submission 193582) | Marine sediment archaeal communities from Little Sippewissett salt marsh, Falmouth, MA, United States - SSM-Prop-6N | ecosystem: Environmental > Aquatic > Marine > Wetlands > Sediment ... | reverse complement strand
GCACGATGTGATTCAACACAAATAACGCTCCGATTGAAACGATGCTTGCCGCCAACGGTCCCAACAGGCTCTCCTTGAAATATTCGTAAGGGCCGATTCCCGATTTTCGTAAACCATACAATGGCAGCCATATCCCCATGTACGACCACAATGCGATAATCATAGCCACAGCCGGCGCCACGGGAACGGATACGAAATCGGTTAAAAGAACCACCTCGATAACGATTGCGCCGATTGCACTTGTTACCGCCGCAATGGTTAAACTTCTCAGATGTCCCATACCTACCAGCGACGGAAGCCATATTCCGAAGAATCCGCGGGCAATTTCAGAGAGCATCAGCAACCGCATGACCAGTACCATATCCGGCACAACGTCGTCCTTCAACCAGAATACAAATATTTGCCTGGCATAAATATAAAGCAACAGCACTAAAACGCAGGTCATAACACAACTGATATGAGTCCCTTTTCTAACCACTGCTTTCATTTTTTCGATTTGCCCGGCTGCAAAGAGGCTTGTCACTACCGGCAGGAAAACATTTTGCGCCCCGGCAATAAGCCCGCGGGTAAAATTCGGAATTCGTGTGGCCACATCGTACACCGCCATGTCCTGGGCGCTGCCGACTTTGCCGACAAGCAGGGCCAACGTGCTGAACATAAAAATCATACTGCCCGAACGTCCGGTTGCGTGCCCGGTATATCGGAATAGCTCCCGGATTGTTTCCTTTTTTATCGAAAAGATATTAATCTTAAAACCGGGAACGGACTTCCTTGAAACTATGAACATTAAAACCAGGGAAATCAAAGCGGATATTCCGAACGCCAACTGCACGGCGATAATACTCTTCCACGCCATGAGAATCCCAACGGTTACTATCGCCCTGAACAAATTGGAAACAATCAATACGGTATTAACCTTCGTGTCGTACTGGTAGCCCCTCAAAGTACCGCTAAAAGCCGCCTCTAACATTTTCAATGCCAGTGTCACACCGACCAGTATGCATGTCACCTGCGCCTCCGGGGCCAAATCATCCGTAATCGCTGCGAATATACCGGAAATGAAAAACGACAAAATTATCGCCACAGCTATCGTCAAAACCGCCAGAGTCAGCAGAACGATAAAAGAGGCCGAAACAAACCGGCTCAACTGCTCCGAATCATCGCGATAAAAAGCGACAAAACGATTGGTTGACAGTGAAAACGCGGTCTCGAAAATCATCGGGTATCGCAGGCCGGATGTCAGCAATGCCCATACGCCAAAAGCCTCAACGCCGAGATTCCGCCATATAATACGAACAAGAATCAGCGAAACCGCCGCAGCTACGAACATACCCGCCCAGTTCGACCCGGCATTCATCATAACTCGTTTACGAAGTGACACCATAAATCCGGCAACCTTTATTTATACCAATTTCACGTCTTCCAAAGAATAATTATCTCGAAGTAACCAGCCAGTTCTCGGCGAATACTGCAAGGTCGGAAATATTGATAATACCATCGGCATCCGGGCCGATGTCATAATCGGGATCCCATCCGGAACTTTCGGAGACACTTAACCAGCTTCCGGCAAACGAAACCAAATCCGCCAAATCAACGTCACCGTCAGAATCGAAGTCGCCCGGACATACACCGGCGGTAAAAGTATAAGCCGTTCCGGAATCGGGACCATGTTCTTCATCCAGCTCCGCCCCAACTAACACTTTCTCATTCCAAACGGCCACCGACCATCCGAAGTGGTCTCCGAAAGCGGCATCGGAACAGGCGAGTTTTGCCTTTGCAGTCCAGTTAAATCCGTCGAAGCCGAATATATATGCACAACCCGGTCCGTAGGTTGTCTCCCAGTGCCCGTCCGGTGCACCAACCACCACAGTATTATCGAACACATCCACAGCCCAGCCAAATTGATTACGACAACTGCCGTCGGGTACATCCAGCTTCGCCTGCTCGGTCCAGTTTGTGCCGTCATAGTTGTAAATGTATGCCGAACCGGAATTGCAATAAAGGTCATTAGGTTCAACTCCGTCATCGCCGTATGCACCAACCACCAGAGTGTCACCGAAAAGAGCCAGACTATGGCCAAAGTGGTCACCATGTGCGGCATCAGAAGCGAGAAGCTTCTGCTTTTCGAGCCATTGTCCGCTATCGAACTCGAATAAATATACCAAACCGGCAGTATAGCCGGTAATATCTTTTCCCGGCGCCCCGATAAAAGCATTATTGCCGTCCTCAGAAATCGCAACACTGTTTCCGAAGGTTGCTAATTCCACCCCGTCGGAAGCCAACAGCTTTGCCTGCTGAATCCAGTCAAAGCCGTGATAGCGGTATATGTAAGCCGCTCCGGACTTAAACCCGTTATCGTTAGCTTTGTTCGCCCCAATCAATACGCTATTTGCATCGGCGGATATTGCCACATCGAAACCGAATTCTTCCCAGTAGTAACCGGTGCCGTCGGCCAGTAGCTTTGACCGCTCGATCCAGTTTTCTCCATCGTACCGGAATATATACACCGAGCCGGTCCAGTGGCCGGCATCTCTGTCACCGGTAGCACTAACAACGATAATATCGCCGGAGATTGCCACGGACCAGCCGAACCAGTCATCGGATTCGCCGTCGGAGGCAAGCAGTTTGGCCTCCTGTACCCAGTTGTCACCATCGAGACGATATACGTAAACCGAGCCGGAATTGGAACCATTATCGTCGTCGCGATATGCCCCAAGTACCATCCTTTCGGCAGACAAATCTACGGAATAACCGAAATAGTCGCCTTCGGTACCGTCATCGGCGATAAGTTGTGCGGCTTCTCTCATACGGCACTGTCCCGATGCAGGATTCATGCCGGCAAAAACCAATACAAAGATAAAAACATAAAACAATTTCATTCAATTAGTCTCTGTGGACAATAGCTGCAATGTCCCGGTTAATATTTCTCTGGCCGTATAAACGAGACTGCTGTCATCCTGATTGCTCAACACATACTCCACCTGTTCGTCAAGGATTCGCTGTGCATCCGCCGCTATTTTTGGTTCTTTCAACCTTAACCTTTCAATCGCCTGCTGCAATTCGAATAGATATTGATAATCCTCGACGCCCTCCCGCCAGGCTTCCCATCGCCGGGATGAAACAATATTCTCGCCGTTTAGGGATACAGGACTTGCCTTGGCTCCGTAAACCACGCCGGAAAAACCATGAGGCCTGAGCGTGTCGTCCCAGGGAACGGCACCCGGCTCGAAACCAAGCCCGTAATAATAAATCCAGAAACCCGCTCCCGTTTGACCCCGTTTGAAGGCGCGCCACGGCAATAGACGGTAATAAGAATACGGCTCCTTTGCCTTCATCGGCCTCAAACATTCGTACGTCCATAGCTCTTTCCCGAAGCCCTTAATCGTATCGTACCAGTCGGGATACCGCATACAGTGACTGTCCTGAAGGCACCATACGTCGATAAGCTCGCGAAAACGCATAAATTCTCTCGGGCCTTTGCCGAACGAGTTGGCATACAATCTTATCCTCGGGTCCGTTTGTTTAATCAGTTTGGCCAACTCGTAATAGTCATCGGCGATTGTTTCGTCGAACGGATATAATACGAACCTGTCATAACCGATTGTCCGCTCTTTCAAATGCCCGACCAGCTCTGTCAACCACGATGAAAAAACTTCCTTCCATGCCGGTGTCATCCACTCGACGTCCCCGAATCGGCCGAAATCCTTGTTCGCGATGCTAAAGTTCAGCCCTATCAAAAAAGTATCGGCATATTTATGCCGGTCGAGAACAATGTCCATCCTTGTATAATCCGGCCTCCTGATAACCCCCGGCGCATCGGATGAAAATCTCAGAAAAGGCAAATCCTGCGCGGGGATAACATAAACATTCGTATGATGACTGCGAAGGTCCTCTGCCATCTCGGAAGCGGAGGCTGCCTCGTAATACGCCCAGTTACAGGTTTTGAGTGCAACTTTGTCCGGGAATTTGTTTCTATCAACATTCATAGATATCGGGATATTTTCCGGCGGCAGTTTTTCTCCTGCTTCGGTCGTTGCCGAAACAGAAATAGTGCCTTTATAGACGTCGGGTGTCAACGTCGGATTGAATATAGTCAGCCATATCTGCGAAACTTCTCCCGGGGTCAAAGTAAACGGGCGCTCATTTTGCAGGACAAGGGCATCTGCTATCGAACCTATTTCACTTGCCTTTACATAAACCGCCCTTCTGACCGTAAACGTTTTGTCACTGTCAATCAGCTTTCCGGCGGAATCTTTCAACGAAGAAATACTAACAGCCATTTTCAACGGCACCTCCGAACAGCTTACAATATTAAAAGCAGCCGATTCGTATTCTTGCTGCCACATTTGTACGTTTATTCGGCCGGTGCTTTTACGCAGGAGCATTTTCTTTTCGTAAACAATCTCCATCGGATCTGTCGGAAGGCATACGAACGGTTTGCCGTACTCGATTTTATAAACTCCGGCTTTTATTTTGCCTGTTTTATTTTTTATTTCCCGAATCTCATCGGGCGAATATATCCTTTCTTTGGGAAAGTGTACTTCCTGCGAAGGGATTTCCAGTTCCGAAAGGCTCTCTATCTGTGCCCGGGGTAAAAACTTCAGCCGGGTTTCTTTGACGGCTTCCGAGGTAATATTGACGCCTTCCTGTAACTGCAAATAATCGTCTATCCGGCTCAACAATTCTTCATCCGATGAAAATACTTCAAGATTATCCCTTAACCGATAACTTCCGGCGGAAGAAAGCGGCTCACCAAATATTTCCACCTCGTCGGTAAAAAGAGTCAGCCCCTTCGGTCTCATTAGTATCCTGACATAACGCCCAGCGGCATTAATATCCCCTGCTGTAAGAGTACGAGAGATACCTCGATAGCCATAGCCCCGAATATTCGCAAGGTCCCTGTCGCTTATCAGGCCCGCGAATTTGAACCGCCGACCGTCATCGCTTAACAATACGGCGGCAAATTCGGGAAACTCTACTGTTGCAACACCACCGCCCACTGTGTGAATCCGAACTTCATCGACGGCACAATTTTCTCCGAGGTCTATGACAATCTCGACGGCCGGCTCCGGTTTACGCCAGCCGACGGTACTCTTATTCGTCCATTGACTGCCGAGTTTTCTTCCGTCGGTCAACTGAGCCGCATCCGAAGCATCCGTACACAACGGATAATTCGGCTTCGGGGAAAAAGCATAACTCTTACGAAACGCCAGATTTTCCCGCGCACCTGCTGGTAAACAGTGACACAAAAAAAATAACAACAAAAAAAGATTCCGCTTTGACATGATAACTTATGTTAAACAGGCCTATGCTTTTGGTACCAATCAATAGTCGCCTTAAGACCTTCCTCGAAACCGGTTTTTGCCTCGAAGCCGAAATACTCTTTAGCCTTCGAGACATCCAGCCTCCGTCTCGGCTGGCCGTCGGGCTTTGATGTATCCCAACGAATATCGCCGGTAAAACCGGTCAGCTCGACTATTTTTTCGGTAAGGTCCCTGATTGTAATTTCGAAGCCGGCACCGATATTTACAGGCTCGGAACCGTTGTAACGCTCCGTAGCCAGTAAAATCCCTTCGGCTGCATCGGCGGCGTAAATAAATTCGCGAGAGGCGCCGCCCGTACCCCAGCAGTCGATATGATCCGCCCCGCTTTCGATTGCATCCACGCATTTTTTAATTAACGCCGGGATGACGTGACTGCTGGCGGGATTAAAATTATCACCGGGGCCGTAGAGATTTACCGGCAGCAGAAATATGGAATTAAAACCATATTCGGCCCGGTAAGACTGCGATTGAACGAGCAGCATTTTTTTGGCAAGGCCGTAGGGCGCATTCGTTTCTTCCGGGTATCCGTCCCAGATATCCTCTTCTCTGAAAGGGACCGGCGTAAATTTAGGATACGCACAAACCGTTCCAATCGCCACGAACTTTTCAATGCTGCGCAACCTGCCCTGCTCGATAAGCTGAACGCCCATCATCAGGTTCTTGTAGAAAAATTCTCCCGGATGCTCGCGGTTCGCGCCGATACCGCCGACAACAGCCGCTAAATGAATAACAATATCCGGCCTCATATCATCGTACATCCGGTTGATATCGTTTATATCAACAAGGTCGTAATCCTCGATCTTCGGGATGAGGATGTTCCCGCAACCGCGTTTTTTTAACCCTTTAGTGACATAACTTCCCAAAAATCCCGCGCCGCCGGTTATTACAACCCTTTTATTTTGAAAAAAAGCACTCATAGCTACTGTCCAATCCTTAACACACTGTCTATTTTTGTATCCCTTGATTTTCGTGCTCTTCGATAATTTTTTCCCGCCGAGCGATTTTCATATCGGCGTCTGTCATGATTCTCGCCAGCTCTTTGAAAGTTACCTTAGGTTCCCAATTGAGAACTTTCCTCGCCTTGCCCGCGTCACCGAGCAGGATATCGACCTCGCTGGGTCTGAAATAACGCTCGTCGATTTCGACATGCTGCCGCCAGTCTAAATCGAGATAACCGAACACTTCCTCCACAAATTCCCTGACCGAATGGTTTTCACCGGTCGCAATCACATAATCGTCCGGACTTTCCTGCTGGAGCATCAGCCACATCGCCTCGACATAGTCACCGGCGTAACCCCAGTCACGCTTTGCATCGAGATTACCCAGATAGAGCTTGTCCTGCAGGCCCGATTTAATACGAGCTGCCGCCCGCGTAATTTTCCTTGTCACGAAGGTTTCGCCGCGTCTCGGTGATTCGTGATTGAACAAAATCCCGTTGCATGCAAACAGACCGTAAGCTTCCCTGTAATTGACCGTTTGCCAAAAGCTGTACACCTTCGCGCAGGCATAAGGGCTTCGCGGGTAAAACGGTGTTTTCTCCGTCTGGGGGATTTCAACGACTTTACCGTACATCTCACTGCTGGAGGCCTGATAAAACTTTATCGGTCGCCCGCTGGAATGAATCGCTTCGAGCAATCTCAATGTCCCGAGAGCATCGGTATTAACCGTATAGATAGGCATGTCGAAACTGACGCGAACGTGACTTTGAGCACCGAGGTTATAAACTTCATCCGGCCGAATCTCGTTTATAATCGTCGAGAGATTACCGCCGTCGGTTAAGTCACCGTAAACAAGTCGAAGCCGCGTCTCTTCGTGAGGGTCTTTATACAAATGATCTATCCTGCCGGTATGAAACGACGAGCTTCGGCGAATCATACCCCAGACATGGTATCCCTTTTCCAGAAGCAATTCCACAAGATACGAACCGTCCTGACCTGTAACGCCGGTTATTAAAGCTTTTTTCATTAAGCTTACCTCCGATATCGGAGAATTATGCCATCACATTCCCGTTTTAGTGTTTTTCACTTTCGATAATCAATCGCAGCATCTTGTCCAGATTTATTTTCGGCTTCCAGCCTGTGGTTTCCTCGATTCTTTCGAGGCAAGGCAAACGCCTCATCATATCCTCGATCGGTCTTCCGTAGGCAACTTCGATCGGTATAAACTGCTTGTCACTTTTACTGCCGGTTATTTCGATAATCCTGTCCGCAAGCTCTTCGATGGAAATCTCTTCACTCGATCCGATATTGTACACTTTTCCCGCGGCTTTCTCGCAATTCATCAGGCCGATTACCGCTTCTACAAGGTCACCGACATAAGTAAAGCAGCGTGTCTGCCTGCCGGTTCCGTATATCGTCAGCGGCTCGTTGTTCAGCGCGCTGCGAACGAACCGCGGGACCACCATTCCGTATTGTCCCGTCTGCCGCGGCCCGACCGTATTGAAAAACCTCCCGATGACAACATCCAGGCCATATTGCCGATAGAAAGCCAGACCGAGAAACTCATCTATAGCCTTGCTACAGGCATACGACCATCGCGACATGCTCGTGCTGCCGAGAACGATGTCGTCATCCTCTCTGAAAGGAACGGCCTCATTTTTGCCGTACACTTCACTGCTCGAGGCAATCAGAGTTTTTTTCCCGAATTTATTGGAAATATCCAGCACCAATTCCGTTCCGCTGATATTCGTTTCAATCGTATGAACGGGGTCTTCCGCTATCAGTTTGACACCGACGGCGGCGGCCAGGTGAAAAACCATATCGCTACTTTCAATCAAAGGCGCCAATAATCCGGCGTCCCGCACGTCACCTTCAACAAATTCAAAACCGGAATGGTTTTGAAAAGCTTCGATATTTTTCAGACTGCCGGTGCTTAGGTTATCTATAACGACAACCTCACCGCCGTCGTTGAGCAAACGCTCCGCCAGGTGTGAACCAATAAATCCCGCACCGCCTGTAATTAAAGCTCTCATATCAATCCTTCGTTCGAATCAATCCCGGTAAAAAATAAAGAATAATAACAGATGAAAAATTTACAAGATAAAAGAATTCCGCAATCAGGATTAATCTGTTTAGACTCCGTCCCCGTGGGCTGCGCATATAGCTTGTGCAACCTTAATCCTGATCGAATCCGGTTGTTTTTGTTGGCCACCGATAAAATCCGACCGTAATCCCGGTCAATTCTCACAGATATCACGTGCGGGCGGACCGACAGTGCGGCCACGGCATAAGTATCGTCAAATAAAGAACATAGCTTTAGTCAACAAAGTCTCGTATAAGGCAAAGCTTCCGATAAAAACTCCCTATAAAAGTCTTCGATGACCCGGTGAGTAACGGACAATCGTACAAACCCCCGAAGGCCGATAATGTCGCTGTTACCGGCTCGATTTTTTCATTACAAATAAAAGAAAAGTCAACAAGCTTCTGATATTTTTAAGGTGATCGAGGATTTATTCGGTCCCTAATGTTGAGCCCGGATGCATCAACCGTAGAAAGAGCAGAAGGTTTTATCGTTTTCCCAGACGGTCACACAATGAAGCTGTGCCCGGCCGAACTTGCCGAGAAGTTTGCTCCATGTGAAACTCGTTATATTTTCGACGGTGGGATTAGCCCTGCTGAAATGGTCAACATCGTGATTCAGATTCTTGTGATCGACGATCTTTATAAGTTCATCGTCCACAATTTTTTCGAAATCGCCGATATGAAAATCCTCCCCGCCGTCGGGGATTTTTATCGTAACTTCGACGATGTAATTGTGCCCGTGCCCCGTCGGATTCGCGCACTTGCCGAAGACCTCCAGATTTTTTTCTTCGGAAAAATCCTCGTTCCAGAGTTTGTGCGTCGCCGCAAATTCGAATTTCTCGCTGAAATAAACCATCTCATTATCCTTTGAATCTATCGCCGCCGTTCTCGAAGGATTCAGTTTCAAGCTTAATTTACTCAATCCGGCCTCGCCGAATTTATCGGCTAATATCTGCCATGTCGAACCTAAAAGTTCCGCTATTGCAAACAAAGTGACATGCTCGTTTTTCCGAAATTTTTCCCCGATTCGTTTCACGAAAACCGGGATCGCGAATTTGCGGACATTTGTGTCTATATCGGATACGTTCACGATAAAACCCGTAGCCGGTTTGACTTCGCCGGTGACTTCTACCAGCAATTCAAGGAAGATTGCCAGTCCCTCGCCCGCCGGTCTGGATACAAAGGAATTGGCCCCTTCGACTTGTTCCGGCAGAAAGGGATTGACCGAAAAACGCACTGCTCTTGTGAGTCTATGCACGAATAAATCCCTTGTTCCTATTTATGCATCAGGCTAAGAACTTCGCTCCGGCTCCTCGGGTCTTTCTTGAATATCCCGCGAAGCGCAGAAGTCACCATCATCGAGCCGGGCTTTTTAACGCCGCGGATGGTCATGCAGCTGTGAGAAGCCTCCAGCACGACGGTGACACCAAGCGGCTTCAAATTGCTCATGAGAAAATCGGCAATCTGGAACGTCAGCCGTTCCTGCGTTTGCAGCCTGCGGGCAAAGCAATCCACGATACGCGCCAGCTTGCTGACCCCGAGCACCAGCCCCGAGGGCAAATAAGCCACGTGAGCCGTGCCTATAAACGGCATTAAATGATGTTCGCACATGCTGTGAAAAGGAATGTCACGCAGCAGGACAATTTCATCGTAGTTTTCGTTGAAGACACTTTTAAGATGTATTTCGGGATTCTCCTGCATTCCGTATAGCAACTCGGCGTACATCCTGCCGACACGCTCCGGCGTCCGCTGCAAACCCTCGCGGTTTATATCCTCGCCGACAGCCAGAAGTATTTCCCTGACCGCCTTTTCGATTCTTTCCTTATCAACTTTTTTGCTCTTTTTCTTAGTCGGCATAATCCTTCCGTTCGATTTTTACTTTTTTCCATTCACCAGATTCATAAGATACGTCGTAAGCAACCTGACCCCGAAAGCACTCGAGCCGGCCGTAGAAGACTCCGAGGCATTCTGAATCAGGTCCACCCCGGCAATATCCAGATGCGCCCACCTGGTGTCGCCAACGAACTGTCTTAAAAATGCCGCCGCGGTACAGGCCCCGCCCCACCGGCTGCCGATATTTTTCAAATCGGCAATCTTACTCTTCATCTCTTCGGCGTATTCGTCCCCGCTGGGCATATGCCAGACTTTTTCGCCGCTGTCTTCAGAGGCCTTTTGCAATTGTTTTATCAGCTCGTCGTCGTTGCCCATCAATCCTGCTTTATGTTTGCCTAAAGCGACCATGCAGGCGCCCGTCAGCGTAGCAACATCGATAACAACCTCGCACTTTTGTTTCACGGCGTACGCAAGAGCGTCGCAGAGTATCATTCTGCCTTCGGCGTCGGTGTTCTGGACCTCCACGGTTTTACCGCTGAACGTATCGATAATGTCACCCGGCCGATAGCTCGAGCCGCCGGGCAGATTTTCCGCCGACGGTATCAGCCCATAGACCCGGATCGGCAATTCCAGCTCGGCCAGCGCCTTGATTGTACCCAATACGGCGATGCCGCCGGTTTTGTCTAATTTCATTTCATCCATATTCGCCGACGGTTTGATACTGATTCCGCCGGAATCGAAGGTAATCGCCTTTCCCACCAGAGCGACCACGGGAAGTTTGCCGGCCGCCTTAATATTCGCGGGGCTGTATTTCAGGATGATAAATCTCGGCTCGTGCTGCGAACCGGAGCCGACTGCAAGTATGCCGCCCATACCTTTCGCCGTCAATTGCTTTTTGTCGAAAACCGTACAGCTCAGCCTCTTCGAGCCGCGAGCCACTTCTCTGGCGGCGGCCGCTAATTTCGCCGGATATATAACATTACCCGGCCGGTTCGCGATAGTCCGCGCGAAACTTTGCGAGCTACCGATAATCACTCCGGCAGAAAGGCCTTTTTTCAACTGGCCCAGCTTCTGCGAATCGGGATCGATAATTTCGACTTTAAGCGAACTCAATCGCCCGTCTTTGCTCTCTGTAACGAACTCGTCGTAGATATAACTTCCGAAATACGCCCCTTCGCCATACGCTTTTCCGACCGCGGATAAATCGAAACGTTTGCCTAAGGCATTATGCAGCGCAAGAGCGGCGGTCTTCGCCTTGATTTCAACGGATTTTTTCGCCGCGTTGGCCGTCGCATTGCGAAGGGTATCGACTGTCGCTTTATCTTTGGCACCGAGTCCCACAAGCAGAATCCGCCTGGCCCCGATTTTTTCGTTTCCATATACGATGGCACTGGTTTTATCGGCACCTTTGAAATCGCCCAATTTAATCAAACGGCTAATCGCACCAGCGAGTTTTTTATCCAATTGTGCATTCACCGGGTCAAGCTTCTTCGCATCGGAAAATACACCAACGATAAGAACGTCTGTTTTGCATCGGAAAAAATCCGTATTTCGTGCCGTCAATTTTACATCGATAATCTTTTTCATTTTTCGCCTCTGTAATTTCAATCCCTACTTTTTATCCCGGCTCGTCTTTGCCCGATGCCGCAGATAACTTTCAATAAATCCGTCAATCTCCCCGTCCAGTACGGCATCGACGTTGCCGGTCTGGAAATCGGTTCGATGGTCCTTGACCATCTGGTACGGCTGGAGAACATAGCTCCGTATCTGGCTGCCCCAGGCGATTTCGCCCTTCTGGCCGTACAGCTTGGCAACCTCGGCGTCGCGCTTCTGCTGTTCCAGCATGTAAAGCTTCGCCTGGAGCATTTTCATCGCCTGCGCTCTGTTCTTATGCTGACTTCTTTCGTTCTGGCACTGCACCACGATCCCGGTCGGCTCATGTGTAATTCGTACCGCCGAGCTTGTCTTGTTGACATGCTGACCGCCGGCCCCGCTGGCGCGATAAAAATCAATTCTTATGTCGTCCTCGTTTATCTCGATATCGATATCGTCATCGAATTCGGGAATACAATCCACCGCGGCAAAGCTCGTATGCCTGCGTTTATTCGCATCGAACGGACTTATCCTGACCAGCCGATGTACGCCGGTCTCGCAGGATAATTTGCCGAACGCGAACGGCCCGCCCACCCGCAGAGTTATCGAGCGGATTCCCGCCTCTTCGCCGGGGGTGATATCCAACTCCTGGAACTTGAATTTATGCTCCTCGAAATATCGCGAGTACATCCGCAGCAGCATACTTGCCCAGTCGCAGCTTTCGGTTCCGCCGGCGCCTGCGTGGATACTGAAAAAGCAGTTCTTCATATCTTCCGGCCGGGAAAGCAGACCGGCTAATTCCACCTGCTCGCACTTTTTTACAACAACCTCCAGTTGCTCTTCAAGTTGGCTCAACTCATCCATATCCGATTCGGAGACAGCCAGCTCGAATAATTCGCGCAGGTCGTCGACCTCGTGCTGCAAGTCCTCCACCGGCTCGACAACCGATTTTAGCGCGCTTAATTGGGATACGACCGATTGTGCCGAATCGGGATTGTCCCAGAAGCCGGTTTTGGACATTCGAGTCTCTAACTGCTGCATCCGGGTCTTTTTATCGATTAAGTCAAAGCCAGTCCCGGATGTTTTCCACCCGGGCCGACAGTTCCGTTATCGCTGATTTTATTTCTGCTGCTTCCATAATTATTATCGTCCTTCGTCGTGCGTCATGCGTGATGCGTCGAACTAAATACGCAATACTCAATACGCAATACGCTAATTTTATACCACAGATAAGCAATATCCGCAACCCCCTGATTGAACTCATAAAATATTGGAGAATGAGTGAATTAGCGAATCAGTTCATTAGATACGTTCAAATTAACGCTTATTGACCCTACATATTCAATTGGCAAAATACCCATTTTTTTGGCAGCTTTTTTCTTGACAATTATATGGATAATATAGTATAAACAGGCAAGCTAAGTTTTTTAGCTTATACGGATTATGTCTCCATGATTAATGACAAGTGAGGCACCTTCGGTTCCTGGGCAACTACCTGGATCGTTCTCAGGTATAGGACGTAGATACAGTGAGGTAATCCAACAGCAGATGGAGAAGTAGCGTTAAACAGCACAATGCGCGGCTGAAGTTAACTGAGTATTGCGCCTAAAAATCACTCGCATTTCTTGTTGCCGTTGTTTTTGGGATTTACCCCAATAATACCTTATTGGCAATTTTTACATTTAAAAAACCAGCAGGGCAATTACACAGGCACTCCTGGTTTGCTGTGTTATTGAGGAGGAAAGATGAAGAGATTAATTTGTGCTTTGTCAGTTCTTGTACTGAGCACAGGCATAACTCAGGCAGGGATTATTTTACAGGATCAACACGGGCCTTCTTATCAGATTTTATATTTCAGTCCGATCGGCCAGACCTTCACAGCCGAGGACCCAAGTGTGACTATCGGTTTCTGGGTTGAAGACATAAACCAATCCGCGGGCCCAATCGGCCTTACAATTGAACTTTTCGAGGGTACCGGTACCGGCGGAACATCGCTAGGAACCGCACCGATCGAGGGCCTGACGCCCGGATACGCGGGTTTCTTTGATGCCGACTTTACATCGGTAGTACTCGTACCCGGCCAGATATACACAGCGATAGTCTCCAGCACAAGCGAACGTGGCGGTCTTTATAGTGCGGAAGGTAACCCGTATGCAGGTGGTGAGATGATCTTTGCTGGGTCGGCCTATTCCAATATGGACGCCACGTTTCGCGTCCAGCCCCAGGTTATTCCCGCGCCCGGCGCTATTGTCATCGGCGGTATAGGCATAGGCCTTGTCGGATGGCTGCGAAGACGCAGAACGATTTAAGAATACTGAGCAAAATGTAAAAATCAAAGTGTATTGAGATTGCCACGTCGGCCTGTTGTACTCCTATGGAGCAAGCTCCTCACAATGACCACGCCGTATCAAGGACAATTTAACGAAAAATCGGGGATTTTGGTTGCGAAAAGGCGGTTTTGGGATACAATAAATAGAAAACAGGATACAGAATACACAATACAGAATGGGGGAATTAATAGTATGTCGTATATCGTATGTTGCATTTCGTAAATATTATTTAGCCGTTGGGCCTGCCCGGCGGGGATTCGACAAATGTAGAGCGTTCTCTACAAATTTACCATTTTTGAAAAAACGAACCCAATGTTAATTTGGGCAACTTAGCATAAGATAATATGTAGGCCATTCTCTAAAATTGATTAAATTAACTTTTTTTATAAACCCTCAATTTAAGGAGAATGGCCATGAGAAAAAGATTATCTAAAAAGGAAAGTTGGTTCAAGGAAAATATT
>Ga0272441_10009932_pt1 | contig 14561 bp, 8 predicted proteins | sample SSMProp6N_FD_193582 | JGI IMG/M metagenome (GOLD analysis project Ga0272441, IMG submission 193582) | Marine sediment archaeal communities from Little Sippewissett salt marsh, Falmouth, MA, United States - SSM-Prop-6N | ecosystem: Environmental > Aquatic > Marine > Wetlands > Sediment ... | reverse complement strand
TACCGATGGCTGGCAAAGGAAACCGGCAAATGGCGGCACCGTTGGCTGGGCCGATCGCGGACACTGGTCGGGACGTTTGCCGCCCTCGGCCGTCTGCTCGGTCGAGGCGATGACCTCGTGGCGATAGCCCGCCGGCCGGAGGCCTGACCGCAAGGCACGCGGCCGGGGAATCAAGCCGTCGGAGGGTCGCCCACGCGGGATGTTTCGGTCACGGCCGCAACGGGCTGTCGGACAGCATCTCCGTGGTTCAGCCACGTGGTCAACTGCCGCGGCTTGCACCTGTTGCGGTGGCAGCGACGAAGAGGCGCTCGAACGCGGCGGCGGTGGCGTCCATCGTCTCCTCGTGGTCGAGCATGTAGCGGCGTGCGGCCCGGCCCATTCGGACGCGAAGAGGAGCGTCCTCGGCCAGGCGGCGGATGGCGCCGGCCAGGGGCTCGACCGCCTCCGGCGGCACGAGGAGGCCGGTCTGCTCGTGGGCGACGAGGTCCGGCACCCCGCCGACGCGGGTGGCGATGACCGGCAGGCCGGAGGCCATCGCCTCCAGGATGACGGTCGGCCGGCCCTCGCTCCGGCTGGGCAGGAGCAGGAAATCGTGCTCCCGCATGACGGGCGGGACGGCCGTCGGCGACAGCCGGCCACGCCACTGGAGCCGGTCCGCGATGCCCCGCGACGCCGCCAGCGACTGCATCGCCGACAGGTCGTCGCCATCGCCGACGAGTGTCAGCGTCCAGGGGAAGTCGCGGCAGCGGCTGAGGCCCTCGATGAGCAGGTCCACGCCCTTGGCCCGCGTGATGTGGCCCACGTACAGGCCGCGCGGCCCCGCCGGCGCCGACGACGGCGACGGCGACGGACGGAAGTCCTCCAGGTCCACCCCCAGCGTCGTGACGTGGACCGGCGGCCGGCGCGGCGGCATGCACGGCTCGACGAGCGGCATCAGGCGGCGGCTGACAACCGTGACGGCGTGGCACTGGTGAAACGCCCACCGGGCGGCAAGGCGACCGATAGCCCGCTGCTCGATCAGGTACGCGTCGCTGCCGTGCAGCGTCAGGACGACCGGCACGCCCGCCGACGCCCGGACGGCCCCGGCCGACAGCGCGGACCCGAGCCAGTGGGCGTGCACGACGTCCGCCCATCGCCCCTGCCCGAGGGACGCCCAGGCCAGGCCGGCCAGCAACAGCGGCACCTGCCGGGCCGATCCGGGCCGACGCCGCAGGGCCTGCGGGATGCCTCCCGCCACACTCGTCAGGTAATGGCCGGCGTCGGAGGCGGCATAGCGGGCCCACCGGACGGGGACGCCGTCGACGACCTCCCGTCCGCAGGCGCCCGGCTTGGCCGCCGCCACCACCCGGACGGCGTGGCCCCGCCGCACCAGCGCCCGGTTCAGACGGTGGACGAAGATGCCGGCCGTGTCGCTCGGCCCGCTCGGGTAACTGGTTGTGACCACCAGGACGTTCATGGCTGACCCAGACAAGACCTCATGGGTGACGTTCCTCGCGCCTCATGCCCGCCGCCTGAGGCCCGGACGCGGGCCTTCAGCGACGGCGTGACGTGGACCTCCTGGACCAGCACGTGGGCCAGGCGAGGATACCGCCAGAAGAACCACCCGCCGAAGGGGACGAACCACGTCTCCCCGTGCACCCGGCCGTAAGGGCGCAGGGCCTCGTAATCGTAGAGGCGGACGTGGCCTTCGTTCTCGTCCCAGGCGGTCAGGCCCAGGGCGCGTTTCATCGCGTCGAACGGCGAATGCCGATTCGGCGTGACGATGACGATGCGGCCGCCGGGACGGGTGACGCGGATCATCTCCGGGACGGCGTCTTCGCGGACGTGCTCGATGAGCGCGCAGGCCCAGACGGCGTCGAAGGCGTCGTCGGCAAACGGGAGTCGGCCGCAAGAGCCCGCGACCGCCGGGGGCCGGCCGGCCGCCAACGCCTCGAAGTCGATATCGAGGCTCACGACCTCGTTGTCGCCCCGGCGCAGCGTGGCGGCATAGAGGTCGTCGCCGCTGCCGCAGTCGAGGATGCGGCCGCGGAGGCCGGCGGCCAGACGGGCTCGCAGTTTCGTGTGCTTCGAGTGCATGGCAATCCGTGTATGCGTGGTCGTCTATGTGTCCGTATGGCCGGGCGCCCCCCTGCGCCCCTCGTCCGGTGCGGCGTTCGCCGCTTATCGCCGGGTGCCGGCCACCTCCTCCAGCGTCCGGAGCATGAAGGCGTTGACATCGACGCCGTCGGCCAGGAGCCGCTGGCGCCGCTCGCGCCACGTGGCCGCCAGATCGGGATCGGCGAGCCAGCGTTCGGCAACTGCGAGGCCGTCCGGCAGGGCGTCGACCGTCCGCACCAGGCCGTAGGTCCGCTCCAGGTGGAGGATGCACCCGCACCCGGCCCGCAGCGGGTTGCAGAAGACGGCGGGCGTGCCGAGGGCGGCCGCCTCCGACGCCATCGACCCGCCCTCCCCCACGTAGCACGACGCGAACGCCAGCAGGTCGTGCATGTGCTCGACCGGCACGGGGTTGTGGAAGTCGGCCATCGACGGAGGCAGCGGCGATTCGCTCGTCACGATGACCCGGCCGAACCGCGAGAGACGGTGGACGGCGTCCTGGAGGACGTCCTGGCTCGGGCGGGTCACCCCGCGGTCGTGGACCGCCTGCCACGAGACGGCCCGGAGGACGATGTACGGCTCATAGGGATCGATGCCGGCCCGCCGCAGCGGCGCCGCGTCCGGCTCGAAGACCGACGGCGCCACGTACGCCATGACCGGCACGGCGGCAAATCGCTTCTGTCGACGACCGTGGTCCCCCAGGTACCCCTCCCCCGTGCAGACGGCGGTGGCGAGCGGCAGGCTGAGGGCCCGTTCCAGCCGGCTGTGTTCGGTGTCGTGGAAGACCAGGCGCGGGATGCCGAGCAACGCCCCAGGCACGCCGATCGTCACCCCGCCGCGGGCCACCAGGACGTCCGGCCGGAACCGTCGTGCCGCGGCCAGGAGTTTGCGGATCCGGCGGGCCAGTTCCATCCCCATGGCGGGCATCCCGGACCGCTGCCGGCTCAGGCACACGTGCCGGATCCCTATCGCCCGAAGCAACCGAAGCGTCACGTCCTTGTCGCGCGCGGTGACGAGCACCCGGTCGCCCCGGGCGCGCAGGCGAAACACCAGGTTCTTGAAAAAGTGGACCTGGGCGGGATGGTTGATGTCGATCAGGACACGCATGCGTCCGCTCGAGTTGGAGCCCGGCCGCCGCCGATCGCACCGCCGACCGGCCGACGCGACCGACGGGCCGCGGCGTGGCCGGGCATCACCTTACACCACCGGCGGGCGGGATGCCAGTCTTCGCCGGCCTCCGTGACGGCGTTCCAAGCGGTCCGACATAAGTTCTGCGCGGTGGTTCTCCGCACCCACCGCGCAACAAGCAGCTGACTCGCGGCGGGTACGGAGACCCGCCGCGCAAGACACCGACTTCGCATTGTCGTGTCAGGGGGGAATCGCGCGCGAGCCGTCCGGGGCCGGGGCAGCGGCGCGGCACCCACAGCGCCGCCGCAGAAGCGGACGTTCGATGACCCCTACGGCGCGGAACTCCGGAAAGGCGAGGCCGCGCGCGACCGGCCGGACGACGCCATCCCGGCCGACGAACCCGTCGCGGTCTCGCGGGGCACGGAGACGATGACCTGAAACTCCCCGCCGGCCTGCGACCGGATCGTGACGGTCCCGCCGAGCGCCTCGGCCGCCCTCTTGACGAGGGGCAATCCCAGGCCACAGTGCACGCCCGCGTCGCTGCGGGCCCCATCGCCGCGCCAGAATCGTTCGAACACGTGATCGGCCTCCGCCTGCGTGAGGCAACTACCGCTGTTCACCACGCGGAAGCGCACGGCCTCGTCCTGCGCCGCCGACTCGACAACCACCGACCCGCCCTCGTCCGCGTGGAAGACAGCGTTCTCGAGCACGTTGTGGACCACGAGGCTCAGCAAGGCCGGGTCGGCAACGATGTGGCCGTGCTCGGCCAAGCGCCACTCGAGGCGCAGGCGCCGCGCGTCGGCCCGTTCGGCCAAGGGGTGCCAGGCGTCCCGGACCACGGCGTTCAACCGAACCGGTTCGGGACACAGTTGGATCTGGCCGGCGTCGAGGCGCACCAGGACCAACAAGTGTTCGACCATCGCCTGCATCCGGACGGTAATACGCAGACAGGTGCGCAGCACGTCCTCGTATTCGGGGAGCTTGCGTGGCCGCGCCAGCGTCACCTCCATCTTGGCCCGGAGCCCCGCCAGCGGGGTCCGGAGTTCGTGGGCCACGTCCGCGCTGAAACCGCGCTCCCTCTCAAATGCCGCCTCCAGCCGCACGAGCAGCCGGTTGAGGCATTCGACGACGGGCGCGAGTTCGGCCGGAACGTCGGGCACCGCGATGCGGCGAGCGAGGTCCGCCTCGTCGACGGCGCCGATCTCCCCGGCCAGACGGTCCACGGACCGCAGGCCGCGGCGTACGGCGACCCAGAGGACACCGGCCGTCACCGCCACCGTCACGGCCCCGACGGCGGCGAGCAGGACCTTCAGCCGCACGAGCATCGCCTCCACCGGCGCCACGTGGCGTGCCAGGACCAGCGTCAGGGCCGGCACGCCGGCGTTTTGCCGGCCGGGGGCATCGCGGCGCCCGCCGCCCTCGACCCGCGGCGAGAAGACGAGGCCGACGGCGCGGCCGGCCCGGCCGTCAGGTAGAACGACGGGGCCGAGCACCGGCTCGCCGGCCGGTCCGGTCGGGCGGTCCAGGTCCTTGCCGCCAAGGCTCGGCGACCGGTAGCGGACGGACCCGTCCGGGAGCCAGACCTGGAGGTACGCGGGCCGGCCACCCGCCGCGAACTCGCCCATATCGAGTTCGTCAAACTCCAGGTCCACCTTGCCGCCCTCGAACTCGGTGGCCGAGGCAAGCAGGCGGGCCTTGTCGAGCATCGCCTCGTCGAACTGGGCCACGAGGCCGTCGCGCACGAGCAGGTACAGCGCCGCCCCCGCCGCCACCAGGACGACGGCAGCACCGACGGCCGTGCTTGCCACCAGTCTCGTGCGAAGCGAACGCATCAGCCCCGTTCTCCGAGAACGTACCCCTGTCCGCGCCGGGTGTGGATGATCCGGGACCGGCCGCCCTCCTCCAGCCGCCGCCTGAGCCGCGCCACGTACACGTCAATCACGTTGCTGTTCGGCTCGGCGTTGAAATCGTAGACGTGCTCCCAGATATCGGAGCGGCTGACGACCCGGCCGGCACGGTGAGCCAGGAACTCGAGAATGGCGTACTCGCGGGCCGTCAGATCCAGCACCCGCCCTCCGCGCCGGGCGGTTCCCAGGGCCGGGGCGATCTCCAGATCGTCCACCCGCAGCACGGGGGAGGCCTCCTCGTACTTCCGCCGCACCAACACCCGGACGCGGGCCAGCAGTTCGTCGAACGCAAACGGCTTGACCAGGTAATCGTCGGCCCCGAGCTCCAGGCCGCGCACCCGGTCGCGGACCGTGTCCCGGGCCGTCAGGACGAGAACGGGGACCGGGTTCGCATCGTCGCGGAGGCAGCGGAGGATCGTCAGGCCGTCGGTCCCGGGGAGCATCAGGTCCAGGATGACGGCGTCGTACTCGCCGGTCCGGGCGAACCAGAGCCCCTCCTCCCCGTCGCCGGTGGCGTCCACGGCGAAGCCGGCCTCGCGCAGCCCCTGCGCGACGGAGGTGCGAACGGGCTTGTAGTCCTCGACGAGCAGGACCTTCATGGCCGGTCCTCTGCGGACGGGAGGCGTCCCAGGCGGCCGGACCCGCCGGCGGCACGAACGAGCTGGCGGGCCCTACGGCCGGTGGCGGTCAGTCGTCATCCTCATCCCCGTCGTCGTCATCGCCATCCTCGTCGTCGTCCTCGACCTCCTTCTTCAGCAACGTGCCGTCCGGGGCCACCTTGATCTCGATCTCCTTGCCATCGGCCTTCCACTCGGCCTCGTAGACGGTGCGGCCGCCGCGGGTTTCGCGCTCGATCTCCTCGATCTTGTGACCGGCCGCCTCCTTCAGGATGGTGGCCTTGACGGCGGCGGGCACCTGATCGAGGGAAACCTCGACCTCGTCGTCCTCGCGGCCGTGCTCATGGTCGCCGTCCTCGTCATCGTCGTCGTCCTCTTCGACCTCGCGCTGGAGGACCTTGCCGGCAGGGGACACGCGGATCTCTATCTCCTTGCCGTCGGCTTTCCACTCGGCCTCGTAGGTGACGCGGTCGCCCGCGACGACCTTCTCGACCTCCGTGACCTTGGCGCCGGCCGCCTCCTTCAGGACGGTCTCCCTGGCGGGCCCCGGCAGGTCCTTGAGCGCGATCTCCGTTTCGCGTTCCAGGAGTTTGCCGTCGGGGGCCACCTTGACCTCGACCTCCTTGCCGTCGACCCTCCACTCGGCCTCGTAGACGGTTCGGCCGTTCTCGGTCTCCTTCTCGATCTCGCGAACTTTGTTCCCGGCCGCCTCGTGGAGGATGGTCTTCTGCGCGGCCTCGGGGACCTCGCCGATGGAGATCTTCTCCTCTTTCGCGGCCTTCTCGGCAGCCGCCACCGGCAGAGCGATCAGCCCCAGCCCCACCGTCACAACCATCAGGCAACAGGTGACGTGTTTCATGGCTTACCTCCTTGCGTTAGGGACGGCACGGTCCCGGCCCGTCCGGAACCATTGTGCCATCCGCCTTGCGCGAGGACGAGGATAATCACCCAGGATGAACGCAAGGTGAAAAGGGGAACAAAATGCGGATGCCCGCTCACGAAGCGGTTCACCGGTCCGGTGCGTCCGCCGCGACGACCTCGCGCGGCAGGAGGAGGTCCGCGGGACGGGCGGCCAGATACGGCGGCACCGTCATGAGCATCCGGCTGCCGGCGCAGTGCTCGAACTTCCACAGGCGGCCGTCCTGGCCCTCGGGGACGGCCACGCTGAAGTAGCCCGCCCGGTCCATCCCGTCGAACGCCAGGGCCGTCCGCCCCCGGGCGTCGACCAGCCGGCCGCTCGGATGCGTGGCGTAGCCGCCCACCGTCCGCGTGCCGCGCGGCACGTAGAAGTAGAGGCTCCACCGGCCGACCGTCTCGAGCGGGTCGTCCAGGCTGGAGCGGAACGTCAGCGGCACGGTCTCGGGCAGGGCGAGACGGGTCATGTCGCGGCCGTCGCGCCACGCCAGCACGTGCAGGCCCGTGCGGGGCGACCGGAGGAGGACCTTGCGCGGCTGGCCGTCGGGCGGGACGCTCTCGTCGTGGTCCACGCGCTCCGGCGCCGCCTCGTCGCCGGCGGCGTGCAGCGCGATCCTCACGTGGCCGCGGTCGCGGTAATGCGCGATGAGTCCGCCCGTGACCTGGAGCGCGAGGCGGTGCCCTCCCGCCGCCTGGTCGCCGGGCGCCTTCGCGGGATCGCCCGCCAGCCACGTCCAGACCCGGTGCCGTCCGCGGAACCGCTCCGGCCGGGGCGTGGGCTCGACTTCGGGCAGGTTCAGCGGGGCGGCGGGGACGAGGTCCTCGCTGTAGGCGACCGCCTTGACGTCGAGCCGCGTCGGCTCGTTGGCCTCGATGCCGGCCGCCAGGATGGCGGCGATCTCGTCCGCGGCGAACGGCCGGCCGCTCTTCCAGGGGTTCTTTTCCTCCGGCACGTCCCAGGCGGCCGCCTCGGGCACACGGACGGCGTCGTCGCGAAAGCGGTCGCGCTGGCAGATCGCGCGGGTGGAGACCATCCGCCGGTCGCGGATGCGGTACACGTGCCGCCACAGGCGCTCGAACCCCTGCTGCCGTGCGTCGCCCTCGGCCGCCCGGTAGTCGTAATAGAGTTCGAGGTATCGCGTATAGAGGATGAGATCGTCGAGCCGCCGGAGGACGGCCGCGTCGTCGGTCCGCCCGCGGGCCTCGTCCAGGCAGCGGTACATCCGGGCCACCACGTCCTCGCTGGAACGGATCGTCTTGTCGCGATTCAGCAAGTGGTAGAAGCGGCGCATCGGCGCCTTCGCGGGGCCGAAGGCGTGGTCCAGGAAGTCCTCGACGAGGTCGTCGATGCGGCCGGCGGCGCCGACGTCCCACAGCAGCCGCGGGGTGATCCAGTAGCCGAGGCCGTTCGCGCCCCAACTGTCGGCGTTCTCAGAGTTCATGAACCGGGCGCCGTGGCGATAGAAGTAGGGGATCTTCTCCCGCAGGTACGCCAAGTCGCCGCCGCGGGCCTTGCGGGGCAGGTCGTGGCTCCAGGTGAAGACGTCGTGGTAGTCGCGGATGCCGAGCGTGGCCCCGCGGGCGCTCCATCCTTCGATGAGTTCCTCCAGCGTGTACCCGCCGCGGATGAAACTCGTCGCGATGCTGACGATGACCCGCGGGGGGACCTTCACGTGCGGCGGCGGGCTGTGCTGGCTGTAGGCGTAGATGCCCACGTACTTCGGGCCGAGGCGGAGGCCGTTGATCGCCTCGGCCACCTCGCCGGCGAGCCGGACGACCCGGTCGCTCACGCTGCCCATGGCCTTGCACTTGGCGCACTCGCACCAGTGGCCGCCGTCGCTCGGGTCCATGGAGATGCTGTCTCGGTCGGGGTCGGCCTTGACGGTCCGGACGGCGTGGTCGGCGACCAGCCGGCGGAGACCGGGGTTGCTGATACAGAACTTGATGTTCCCCCGTCCGTCGGTCTGCCCGGCCAAGCGGCGCTCGCCATCGACGAGGGCGTAGAACTCCGGGTGGGCGGCAAACGCCTCCCGGTTCGCCCGGATGATCCCGCCGTAGGAATGCCCGGTGTGGAGGGTGAAGGATGAGATCACGCGGTTCCGCCGCCGCCAGCGGTCCCACAGGTCGCGGTCGCTCCACGGGGCGCCGCGCGGCGCCGCGCGGGTGACGAAGTCCGGCCGCCCGACCGTGTCCACCGCGATGCGCAGGTCCGGCCGGTCGGGGACGATCTCCCACGTGTCCGTCAGGAAGTACAGCCGATAGCCGAGGCGGTGAAGGAGGTCCCAGACGGCGAGGCCGACGGCCGTCTCGCCCGCCCCGATGACGTACACGCCGCCCGCGTGCGTGCGGAGCAGATAGTCGTCGCGCCGGAACGGGTCGTCGGGATCGAACCGCACGCCGTGGCGGACGGCCGGGAAGTCGCCGGCCACGCCCACCGCGATGCCCTGCGTGCCGTCGCCGGGGCGCACCTCGAACGGGGCGGAGGCGATGCGGCCGAGGACCTCGGCCAGTTCGGCGGCGGCGGCGCGGGTCGCCTCCGACGCCCCCGCCGCGACGATCACCGCCTGCCGGGCCCGGCGGCCCTCGGCCAGGGTGACGGCGGGCGCGGTCGAAGGAGCGTCCGAGGTCTCCTGCGTCCCGGGGACCGGCGAGGGGGCGGGCACGGGGGCTGCCGACCCGTCCGCGGCGGGCCGGCCGGCGCCGAGGGCGTCCGCGGGCACGAGCAGGTCCGCCGGACGGCGGGCGAGGTACGGCGGGACGTCGTAGAGTTCCACGACGCACCGCAGGCTGTCCAGCGACAGGCTCCAGACGGCCCCGTCGGCGCCCGCCGGCACGGAGACCGCCACCTGGTCGCCGGCGAGGACCCGCTCGTCGGCGAGGACCGGCGTCGGCGAGGCCGCCTGCCTGGCGGCGGCGTCCCCGGCGGCGGCGTCCCCGGCAGTCTCGGCAGAAGGCGGCGCGCGGAGGAGGAGTTTCGTGAACGGGTCGCCGCCCGAGGCGATGCCGACGACGAAGTGCCGGGTGCCCTTCGGCACGAAGAAGTAGAGGGGCTGCCCGGCCCGCGGCCGCCACAGGCGCAGCGGGGTCCGTTTCGGTTCACCCGGCGCGTCGGCCCGGCCGGCCCAGACCACGAGCGGACGCGGGCCGAAGCCGATCTCGGCCGCCTTCCAGTAATCCGTCCCTGGATCGAATGCGAACAGGCCGCCGGACGGCAGGGTGACCTCGACGGCGGCGGCCTCGCCCTTGGGGGCCTTGACGTCGCCCTCGGCCGCCGGGGCGGCCGCGCCCACGCGGGTGAGCGTCCAGTGGCAGTCCACCGTGTGCCCCTTGTCGAACGGGGTGTACGGCAGTCGGAGCGTCTCGCCCTTGCGGCCGGTGATGTAGTGGACGCCGTCCTCGACGCCGAGCGGCGAGCGGGACACGTCGCCCCAGGCCCGGACGGCGTCGGGCGCCCGCTCCGCCAGCGGGACGAGGTCGCGGGAGAAGGTGCGACCGTCGATCTCGACGGCCGGCCAGTCCGCCGTGCAGGCCAGGTCGTTGCCGAAAACGCGGGCCGCCTCCTCGGCGGTCGGGATGTCGGTGCGGGCCGTCTTCCAGGCGTCCGTCTCGGCGAAATCGAACCCGTCGATGCGCCCGAGGGCCGCGAACCGTCTCTTGAACCAGTCGGTGTGCAACATCGGGTGGACGTGGATGAGGCCCGTGTCGGTCAGGCGACCCGCGTAGGTGACGACGCGTCGGGCCCGCTCGATGATTTCCCGCGGCGAGGCGACGACGAGTTTGTTCCACTGGTTCCAGCGGGCGGCCCGGTCGTACTCGGTCCACAGGCGAAGCCAGTGGAGGTACATGGCGACGCGGTCGAGTCGGGCCCGGACGCCGGCGTCCCCGTCGTCGCGGGCCAGGTGCCGCGCCTCGCCCAGGTCAAGGAGCGCGAGGCGGAGGCCGCGCGGCGAGAAGCGGCGGCCCTTGGCCCATCGCTCGTACATCCGGCGCATCGGCCCCGCCCCCCGGCCGAACGCGCGGGTGCAGAAGTCCGTCACGAGGGCCTCGGGATCGCGGTCCGGGTCCCACATCAGGTGCGACGCCATCCAGTACCCCAGGCCGTTGGGACCCCAGTTGCACGAGGACTCGGCGTCGTACGTCGTCAGGCCGAGGTCGCGGTAACGGCGAACGGCGTCGGCCAGTTGGTACACCCGGCCGGCCTTGGCCCGGCCCGGCATGTCGTAGTCCCACGGGTAGACGCTGAAGTAGTCGTAGACGCCCAGCGTGGCGCCGCGCTGGCGGAAGGTCCGGACCTGCTCGTCGAAACTCATGTCGGTATAGCGAAATCCCGTGGTTACCTGGACGTACACACCCGGCTCGATGGGGAAGTCCGGCGGCTCGCTGTGATGGGCGTAGGCGTACAGGCCGACCCACTTGTCGGGGTAGCGCTCGCGCACCGCCTTGGCCACTACGTTTGCCAGGTGGAAGACGCCGTCGCTGGGCGAGCCGAGGGCCCGGCACCGTTCGCACCGGCAGTACCCCCCGCCGTCGTTCGGTTCCACCGAGCACATGGTCCGCGACGGGTCCTTACGGAAGGCCGCCAGCACGCCGTCGATGACCCGCCGCTGCACCTCGGGATGGGTGACGCAGAGTTGGGCGGGCTTGCGCTTGCCGTCGACGAGGGCGAACCACTCGGGGTGCTCGTTGAACAGCCGGCGCGGGACGTACCGCTCGTAGGCGTGCCCGCAGTCGGTCCGGAAGCCGCCCAGTTGCCGGTTGTGCCGATACCAGGCCTCGTGGTCCTCGCGAAGTGTCTTCGTGCGGTGGCCCCAGCCGTACCAGATGCGGCGGAAACGGAAGGCGGGCGCCGCGCGGAGGCGGACGTCGACGGTGAGGTCCGGCGTCGTCGGCACCACCGTCCACACGGGGTCCGGGAAGAACCACCGGCACCCCACGTGTTCGAGGAGGGCGTAGACGGCGTGCTGGAGGCCGAGGTCGGTGCGGGCGAGCAGCCACAGCCGCCGCTCGGTGCTGCGCACGACGAAGCCTTCGGGGCCGAGGTCCGCCAGCCCCTCGACCGGGGCCCCCTCCGGCGCCTCATCGGCGAGGGCGAGGACGATGCGGCGGGCGTCGGCGTCGGCCCGGACCGGGACGGCGGCGCCGGTGATCTGGCGGAGCCAGCGGGCGAGGTCGTCGGCCAGGACCAGGCGGACCTCGGGCGCGGCGTCGCCGACGGTGATGACGCACGCCGGCCGTCCCTGCTCGCTCACAACGAACACGGCGGCGGAGGCGGGCACGATCCCCAGCATCGCCGCCCCGGCCAGGCAGATCCCGAGGCAAACGCGGCCGATCGAGATGCAGCGCATTAGCCGTCCCTCCTCGCCCGATGGCGGCCCCGACCGACGGGCGTCGGGGCGGTCAGTGCTGCCATTTGCCGATTCCGGCCCACTCCCGCGAGATGTCGCTGCTCTTGATCTGCGTCGCAAAAATGCGCTGCATGAGTTTGAAGCCGCCCAGGTAGTGGAGGGCGCGGCCCACGCGCTTCGGGGCCGCGGACACCATCAGGACGAGCAGGGGCATGGCAAAAATGGTGACGGGCAGCAGCAGACACGCCCGGACGTTCTGCCGGCGGTTGCCGGCCATCCACGGGGCCCACACGTACGAATGGTCGCCGATGACGACGCGGCTGAACGTCAGGCCGCCCATGCTGACCGGACCGCCCTGGGGTGTCTGGGGCGCGTCCACGAACAGGATCTTCAGGCCGAGGTACGCGTCGCCCACGACGGCGATGGCGACGACCGCCAGGACGATGAGGAGCCACGTGCCGCTTTCGGCGCTTTCGGTGACCCGGTCCTTGAGTCCCGCGAGCGTGGAGACGTGAATCACGCCGTCCTCGGCGATCCAGGCCAGGGGCATGGCGGGCGGCGGGGGCGAGGCGGCCTCGCAAACCCGGTCGAGCGCGTCCTCGACCCTCTCGTAGGCGGCGCCGACGCGGACGACCTGGGACGGCTGAATCCCCACGGCGGCGAGCGCCTTCCAGTCCGTTTCGACCGTGGCGCCGAAGGCTTGCCGGATTCCGTCGAGGGCGTCCTGGAGCGTGCCCTCGAACTGCAGATGGCTCCCGGCCGCGGGCGCATCGGTGCCGGAGGCCCCGGGTGCGGCCTGTGTCGCAACCGCCGTGATGGGCACGGAGACGTCCTCGCGCGGCCCACCGGCAGGCCCGGCGGCCGGTTCGGCGCCATCCTCGGGAGACGGCTGGGCCACCGCGTGCGGCTCCGGGCGGGCGGGCGCGACGGCCGGCGGGGCCGGCGCCTCGCGCAGCGCCAGCGCCGGTTCATCCTCCTGCCCCTCTCCACACCCCGCCGGCACCAGGGCCGCCACGATCAGAACGGCCAGGCCACGCAACCCGGCGAATCGACGCATGCTTATCCCTCTAGCTCAAGATGTCCCCCTCGCCCCCCGCACCCATGGCGGGCGCAGGTTCGGCGAGCGATTCTACCACGGTGCGGGGGGCGGGCAAGCACAAGTTCGCGGCGCCGCCCGCGACGGCCAGGATGATGCGGGCGGTTCTGAAGGCGGGGCGAGACGCGCGGCGGGAAAAGGCGCCGACGCACAAGCGTCGCACGGAGCGCGGGAAAAAGTCCTTCCCCGCCTGCCGCAACGCGGTGGGGTGCGGGGCGCGCGCCTTTGCCGTTCCCCCCTTCCTTCGTCAGATGCACTCCCGGAGATGCGCAGCTCTACCGTTCCATCAGGTCCACCATCGCCTCGGCGAAACCCTTGCCGATCTGCGCCACGATCCTGGCCGAACCCAGGTAATGAAACTCCGCGTTGGAGGTACTTTCCCTGAGAAGCGTCAGCTGGCGGGGGTTGAAGGTTTCGGCATAGAGCGCCTCGATCGCGGCGCTGCCGTCCTCGCGACTCCGTTTCCCCTCTTTCATCTCCTTCCGGATGCCCTCCACCTTCGGCTTGATCTGCTGCTCCTTTTGCCGCAACGCGACGAGTTCCATGTCCCAGTACGTCTCGGTGAGCACGGCGGCGACGTTTCCCTTGAACTCGGGCAAGGCAGCCGGCGCGGCCATGGCCAAGCGGAAGTTGCGATGCACGTTCTCGTACCGCCGCTGCGCCTTGGTGTACTTCTCGATGGGGCCGCCGGCCCCCATCACGCCGATCACGAAGGGCATCTTCGGCGCCGAGAGGTCCTTGCGCACCTGGCGAATGAAGTGCGACAGGCACTGGCTGTACGCGTCGTACCCGCCCGGTTTGCCGCGATTCGGATAGGTGCCGCGATCGACCATGTCGTTCCACCCCTGGAACCAGACGAAGCCGGCCACTTCATAGCCCCGGTCGGGGTCGTAGTCCGGACAGACCCGCTTGATGTCCGCCAGGACCTTCTTGACGTGGTCGACCATCAGGCGATAGTAGCGGCCGGTGGCCTTCGCCTTGTCGGCCTTGATCGCGTCCACATCCTTGTTCTGCTTCTTGAACTGCTCCAACTGGGTTTCGTTGAATTCGTACGGCCCGGCGCTCGGCGGGCGGAAATCGGTGTTCAGGCTCTTGCCGCCCCAAGCGGTCTTGATGAGCAGGATCGGCTCGTCCAGCAACTTCTCCATGGTGATCCCGAACGTGAACTCCGGTCCGATCTTCGGGCCGCGATTCTTCGCGCCGAAGCCGGCGGTGAGCCGGCCGACCTGCTCCTCCTCGGCGCAGCCGATCGACGAGATCCAGACCTTCTCCAAGACCCGCGGCGTGCCGTCGGCGGCCCGCATTTCCTTGAGAATCGACGCCGTCGTCGGGTTCAGGGCCATGGCGTCAAACGTCCGCACGTGCGCGTGCCCCTGCATATTGGATTGCCCGACCAGGACGAAGACCTTGAGGGGCCCGGCGGCGTCGCCCGGTTTGCCGGCCGGGGCGGGCGCGCCTC
>Ga0272441_10009931_pt1 | contig 14562 bp, 12 predicted proteins | sample SSMProp6N_FD_193582 | JGI IMG/M metagenome (GOLD analysis project Ga0272441, IMG submission 193582) | Marine sediment archaeal communities from Little Sippewissett salt marsh, Falmouth, MA, United States - SSM-Prop-6N | ecosystem: Environmental > Aquatic > Marine > Wetlands > Sediment ... | reverse complement strand
GTGTGGGGCAAGTTCACGGCGCGGAGGTTGCGCGAGCTCTGATTCCGGTCGAGGGACGGCGTGGGGAGATCACGGTCGCCGGTTACGTGAGCCGGCCCGACCTTCGACGGGGCAACCGGCGTGACCAGCTTTTCATCGTGAACGGGCGCCTGGTGGCGGATCGCGGTCTGGCGTTCGTCCTCGCCAGTGCGTACCGGGGACTCCTGCGGCCGGGAGGGTATCCGGTTGCCATCCTGAGGATCGATGTCCCTCCTACTGAGGTGGACGTGAACATTCATCCGCGCAAGGAGGAGATCCGATTCTCGCAGTCGCGTCACGTCCAGGACGCACTGTCGGCCGCACTCCACCAGACGTTGTCGTCGCGTCACGTCGTCGCCCCGATCGTGCCCCACGAGACCGGTGTGCCTCCGCGGGGAACCGGAACGCACGTCCGAGAGTCGACAGGAACGGCGCTTCCGTTCGATCTCCGAGGAGCGATGGACACCGGACAGCGGGAGCGAGAGGCCGAGAAAGTGAGAGTTGCGGCTGACCGTCGCGTGATCGGGCAGCTGCAGCTCACGTACCTGCTCGTCGAGACGCCGGACGGTCTCGAGATCGTCGACCAGCACATCGCACACGAGCGCGTCCTGTATGAACGGCTTAAGGCTCAGGCGGCCGAGGCGGGGATCGCACGCCAGCTCTTCCTCTTGCCGGTGAGAGTGGAGGTGCCGTTCGAGGCGGCCTCGGTCCTCTCGGCGCATCGGGAGACGCTCGAACGCGTTGGCATCCAGATGGATGAGTTCGGCGGCGGGACGTTCCTGTTCCGGGAGTATCCGCGGATGCTTGCCGATGAACAGTCGCAGCGCGGCTTCCAGGAGCTTGCCGAGGGGCTCGCGGATGCGTTGAGCTCGGGAGAGGATCTCGAGGATGCGCTGTTCGACCGCCTGCTGTCGGAGATGGCGTGCAAGGCGGCGATCAAGGCCGGAGAGCAGCTCACGCTGACCGAGGCACAGCGGCTCGTCGAGAACCTGATGACGCTGGATAACCCGTACGCGTGCCCACACGGGCGGCCGATCGTGTTCGAACTGAGCCGAGGGGAATTGGATCGCCGGTTCCGGCGTACGTAGCGGACGACCTAAGTCTGGGGCGGAACGAGAACCCGGACCGCATCGGGGATCACGCGGACCTCAAACGGCTCACGGGGCAATCGGTACGGCTCTCCATCGATGTGCGCGACGAGCTTCGCCTCCGACGCGACGGTCACGTCGGTCACTTGGCGGTAGTGAACGCGGGAGAGGGTCAGGTGGTTTCCGGCTCGGGCTTGGGGTAGGCGAATCAGCCGCTCCAGCTTCGGGAAGTCGCCGATCGCCGAAACGTCGATCAGGCCGTCGTCGACCTCGGCCTTCGGGGCGAGCTTGAAGCCTCCACCGCAGTACGGCCCGTTGGCGACGCCCAGCGAGAGGCAGTCGAGATCCATGGACCAGTCTCCAGAAGTGAGGGTCACCGGAAACGCCTTGAAACGGAAGACCTCCTTGACTGCGGCCGTCAAGTACGCCGGAACACCCCGGAGCCGCTTCATCTCGAACACGTCTCGCGCGACCTGAGCGTCGATCCCGATTCCGAGGCCGTTCACGATGCATCGATCGTCTGCGATCCGCGCGAGGTCGATCGTGCGTACCGTGCCCGCCTCGAGAATGTCCAGCGCTCGGAACGCGTCTTGTGGGATTCCAGTGGTTCGCACGAAATCGTTCCCGTTGCCGCCGGGGATAACGCACAGAACAGCGTCGGCTCCCAGAAGACCGTTGGCGACCTCGTTGACGGTTCCGTCTCCGCCCATTGCAACGATGTGGGAGAAGCCCGCCTCAATGCCCATCTTGCAGACATCGGTCGCCTCGAGTGGCTCGTTGGTGAGGTGGAGGTCGTAATCGATGCCTCGGCGATCGAGCTCGGCACGAACCTTCGGATAGAGCTCCTTGCAGCGGCCGTGACCCGCGATCAGATTGACGATCAGGAAGTACTTCCGGCCCTCCATGCAGGCATGCTACGCATTCGCGCTCCTGACTGTCAAGCTGACGCCTTCAGCCGGCTTCTCGTGGTTTCTGATGAGCGTCAGTGGGAGTGGCTTTGCGCGCTCGCAGGACGACGAATGAGCCGTCGATCCAGCCGGCCGATGGAGCCTCGATCCGCGTGTTCCAGTCCTTCGGCTCTCCGGTGAGCGTGTGGACCGACCGTTCGATCCGAAGACCGGCCTCGCCCAGCGCGAAGACGACTTCGTCGCGGCTCCACATGCGGGCGTGGCGGAAGAACGGGTCCGATTCGCGCGCGGCGGCGATCACGTGTCCGAACGGGCTGTCGCAGGGGAGGAAGGCGACAACGATCCGCCCCCCGGAAGTGAGGATTCGCGAGGCTTCGCGAAAGGCGGCCGTAGCGTCGTCGATGAAGCACAGAGACGTGATCAGGAACGCCGCCTCGCACGAGGCATCCGCCAGCGGCAGAGACTCGGCAGTTCCGCTGAGCACGTCGATCCCTCGCTCCCGGGCGAGGGCGGCCATGCCACTGGCCGGCTCGACGCCGAGCGGAATTCGGAGCGCCTCGGCGAATCGGCCTGAGCCGACGCCGATTTCGACCCATCGCCGTCGGTCCGACCGCTCGGGGAGAATCGATCGAACGGCGTCGACCTCGTTTCGGAAGGTGATCGCATTCACGTTGAACCATGCGTCGTACTCGCGGGCTCGCGTCTCGAATGGGTTCTCGAACTCAGGCACGGTGGGCTCGCTCCTCGAGGATCAGGGCCGTCAGGCGTCCTCGCACGTCGAGGAACGACCCCACCCATCTCGAGGACCGTGCCTCGGGCGTCAGCTCGACCGTGACGTCGGCCGTGTTGCGGGCCGGGCGTTCGCTCAGAACGACGATCCTGTCGGAGAGGACGATGGCTTCGTCGAGATCGTGCGTGACGAAGAGAAGCGCGAGTCCGAGATCCTCGGCCAGCTCGCGCAGCCAGTCCTGCAGCTGGAGCCTCGTGAGTGTGTCGAGCGCACCGAGCGGTTCGTCGAGCACCAGTGACTCGGCGCCTGCGGTCACCGCCCGCAGCAGAGCTGCGCGTTGGCGCATGCCGCCGGAAAGCTCGTGTGGGTACGCGTTTTCGAAGCCGCTCAACCCGAAGCGGTCGAGTTGGTTGAGGACGGTCGCGTGACGCGCCTCCAGCCGAACGCGGCGGATCTGAAGCGGCAGGGCCACGTTCTCCAGCACCGTCTTCCACGGGAGAAGGAGCGTGTCCTGTGGCAGGTAGCCGGCCCGATGCAGGCGACTGTCGACCGACCCACCGTCGCGCGATTCCAGCCCGAGGAGAATTCGCAGAAGCGTCGTCTTCCCGCAGCCGGACGGCCCGAGAAGACCGACGCGCTCTCCCTCGGCGACTCGCAGCGACACCCCTCGAAGGACCTCGAGATCGCCGAACTGCTTGGTGACACCTTCCGCGGCGACGATCATGGGTTCTCGGTGCCCTCCGATGCCTTCGGATTCCCCGGCAGGAACACGTTGGTGAACGCTGCCTGCGGATCGATCGCGGCGTCGATCAGGCCGTTCTCGAGCGCCCAGGCGGCGAAGTCGAACCAGATCCGCTCCTCCTGGCGGCCCCACGTCCCGACGTCCGGTATCGAGACGCCGGCGAGCCACGTCTGAGACGCGAGGACGAGATCCCGATCGAGCTCCGGCGCGTAGTCGAGGAGGTACTCCGCGGAGGCCTCGGGCTCCCGTGCGGCCTGCGTGTAGCCTCGTGCTGTGGCGCTCAGGAACCGCTCGACGAACTCCGGCTCCTCGGCCACCATCGTCTCGCTCGTGAACAGGATCGGCGTGTAGTAGTCGAGAACGTCGGCAAGCTCAGGGAGCGGCATGAAGTCGAACTCGATTCCGAGAAGCTCCGCGTGCACTCCCTGCCACCCGTAGAAGATCCAGTAGAAGTCGGCGACGTCGAGCCGCACAGCCGTGGTGAAATCGATCGTTCCGATGTTGAGGAACTCGACGTCGGTCACCGACGCGCCGTCGGCTTCCATCACCGTGCGGATCATCAGCTCCTCCATCTCGCTTCCCCACCCTGCGTACGCCTTGCCGACGAAGTCACTCGGCGACTGGATCTCCCGATCGATCGGAGAGGCGAACCCGGACGTGTTGTGCGGGAAGAGCGCGGCAACAGAGACGATCGGTATCCCGGCGGCGCGAGCCATCGTGACGTACTCCTGACTTGCGATGCCGAAGTCGGCCCGCCCGATGGCGACGAGCGGCATGGCGACGGTCGGGTCCGGCTCCACCAGGCGAAGCTCCAAGTCTTCGGCCGCGTAGTAGCCGAGCGCCTCGGCGACGAGGAGGCCGGTGTGGTTGGTGTTCGGGGTCCAGTCGAGCGCGACGCGCACGACGTCCGCCGCCGAGGCAACGGGCCATCCGATGGCCAGAACGAGGATCAGAACAGCACTGAGCTTCACGAGGTCCTCCTCATCCAAGGGGTTGCGAGCCGGCCGAGCAGGTCTACGAGCTTGAACAGGCTGTAGCTGAGCAAGACGACGATCACGATGCCACCGAACAGCCGATCGACGCGAACGGAGTTGAGGGCGCGGGTCATGTACACACCCATGCCCTTGGCGCCGCCGAGCCACTCGGCGATGACCGCCCCGAGAACGCTGTAGGTCGCCGCGATCTTCATCCCCGCGAGGATGCTGGGCAGCGTGGCGGGGACGTAGATGTGACGGTACCGATCCGCAGCGCGTGCGCCGAAGGTGTCGAGGAGCTCACGGTAGCCGCGATCGACGGCTCGGAACGCCTCGAACGCGCTGACGGCGATCGGGAAGAAACAGATGAACGCGACGATCAGCACTTTGGCCAGAAGGCCGAACCCGAACCAGATCAGGATCAGCGGAGCGATCGCGACCAACGGCACGGCCTGCGAGAGGACGAGCGGCGGGTAGAGGAGGTCGCGCGCAAGGCGGGAGGCGTTCATCGCCGTGCCGAACAGGAGGCCGGCCGCGATGGCTAACAGAAAGCCCGCCCCGGTGGCGGCCGCCGTCATCGCGATGTGCGGTCCGAGGAAGGACGCGTCGGCGACGATCGCTCGAACCGTGGCGTCGGGAGAGGGAAGGACGAACGCGGGCACCGGCAGAACCCACGTCGCCAGCTGCCAGAGCATGAGGAGGAGTGCCAGACTGATCAGCCAGCGATATCGGCTCGCGCGGCCTTCGGATCGTGTGGGAAGCGCCGAGCTGTCGCTACGCAAGGTCCGCCTCCCCTTCCCGAGCGTGGATCAGGAGGAGGAGTCCGTCGTCGACGTCGATTCGGACCGGACACGAGGTCACTTCGTTGGAAACACCGCGTGACGCGGCGCGCTGCAGCCGTTCTCCGCGCAACGGGTACCGCAGCCCTTCGGTCGTCACGATCGCACTCGCCGAGACGGGAATCAGCGACACCCGATCGCCGACGCGTGCGCCGTCGAGGGTCTCCGATCGATCGACGAGGCGAGCGCTCTCCGCCCCCGCGTGGAGGACGATCGGCACGCCTTCCGAAAGCCCCTTCTCGAGGAGATGGAGACTCGTGAGCGCGTGGTCGAGACGCGAGCCGTGGGTTCCGAACAGGTCGATGCGGGCCGGATCCCGCCGAAGGGCGTGGTCGATGGCGAGCTCCAAATCGGTCCAGTCCTTGTCGCGAGAGAACGCGTGGACGACCGGCGTGTCCGCTTCGAGCAGGAGCCGTCGCTCCGGTTCCGGGATCGAATCGAGGTCTCCGATGACCTCATCGACGTGGATTCCGTGCAGACGCGCCTTCGCGCAGCCGCCGTTCGCGGCGACCACGTGATCGGCGGATGCCACGAGGTCGCGGACCCGGTCTGGTCTCGACCAGTCCCCGCCTGCCAGGATCAGGATTCTCTCGTTCGCCATCGTGGGCGGGTGCCTCGCCGTCCCACAAAGAAGATCCCGGACTCCGAGGAGCTCCGGGATTCCTACTCCCTGCGCTGGCATTACCCAGATCAGGTTCAGTGGGTCGAGGTTTCCCTCCTCTCAGCCCAGTTGCCTGAGCTCCCCGCGACCGTAGAGTACGCGACGCGACGCCGACGGGCAAACCGGCCGGGTTCCGGGCCAGGATCTCTCGCAGACGGCAGTCGGGCGAGGCGACCTACTCCGGCACGAAGCTCGAATCGCCGTCGATGCCGGCGACGGTGTGCGCGATTAGCTTCGCGGCGTTCTCGACGTCATCGAGGTGGACGAGCTCGCACGGGCTGTGCATGTAGCGACATGGGATGCCGACGAGACCGATCGCCATGCCGCTTCGGGAGAGCTGCATCGGCCCGGCGTCGGTCGGGGTTGCCCGGCCGAAGATTTCGTGCTGGTACGGGATGCCGGACTTCTCCGCCGTCCCGATGAGGCGCGCTCGAAGCGGCGGGTTGATGTTCGGCCCTCTCGTGATCTGCGGGCCGTCGCCGAGGCTGCACTCGCCGTACTTCTTCTTGGCGAGATCCATCGCCGGCATGTCGGTCGCTTGACTCACGTCGACGGCGATGCCCACGGTCGCCTCCAGGCCGAATGCGCTCGTGATCGCGCCACGGGAGCCGATCTCCTCCTGCGTCGTCGACACGGCGTAGATGGCGGCCTTCGGCTTGAGCTCCGCCGCAACGCGAAGCGCCTCGAGAACGACGAACGCGCCGATGCGGTCGTCGAACGCGCGTCCTGCGACGATCCCGTCTCGCAGCTCCTCGAACTCGTAGTCGAGAACGCCTGCGTCGCCGAGGTCGACGATGGAGAGTGCGGCTTTCTTGTCTTTGGCTCCGATGTCGATCCAGAGGTCGGTCACCTTCGCGCTCTTCTTCGTCTCGTCCGGCTCCATCACGTGGATCGCTTTCCGTCCGATGACGCCGAGGATCTCGCCGTTCTTTGTCCGGATTCGGACGCGCTGGCCGGGCAGGACCTGTGTGTCCCAGCCTCCGAGCAGCTGGAAGAAGAGGTACCCGTCGTCATCGACGTACGTTACCTGGAGTCCGATCTCGTCTGCATGACCGGCGAGCATGATCCGCGGGCTGCCGCCTTCGTTGATGACGGCGAACGTGTTCCCCATCACGTCGCTCCACGTCCGTTCGGCGAACGCGCTCGCTTCCTCGCGCCAGACGCGCGAGGCCTCCTCCTCGTATCCAGTCGGACAGATCGTCCTCATGTATTGCTTCAGGAAGTCAAGACGCCCCTTGTCCATTCGCCCTCCTCTCAGGCTTGCGACTGAGTCTACGAGCCGTCGAGAGCTGCGTCCACGCGGAGCCTCGTGTCGTGGGCCGTCGCTGTGTATCGAAACCGCTCTTCGATATACTGAACGCACGATGGAAGGTCTTGGAGATCGCCTCCGTGAAGCCCGGTCGCGTTTGGGGTGGACGCTCGAGACCCTGTCCGAGCGCTCCGGCCTGTCGGCCGGCTTCTTGTCGCAGGTCGAGCGAGGGCTGTCCACGCTGTCAATCGTTTCGCTGTCCGCGATCTGCCGGGCGCTCGACCTTCCGATTGCCGACCTCTTCTCCGCAAGCGGGCCACTCGATCAGGCTGCTTCGCGCGTGACCCGGGGCGTCGAGCAGCTTCAGATTCAGATCGGTGATTCGCCGGTCGCGTATCGGTATCTCACCGGCCAACTGCCGGAGCCTCCGATCCGCGAGCTGTTGATTGCGGAGTTCCCGCCCGGCTTCGAGCAGGACGGCTCGACGCACGAGGGACGGGAGCTGGGCTACGTCTTGGAGGGGCGATTGAGCCTCCTCGTCAACGGGGAGGTCGAGGATCTCACCGCGGGCGACAGCTACCGAATCTCGGCCTCGGAACCGCACGGCTACCGGACGGCGCCCGATGAGTCGGCGAGGGTGCTGATGGCCGTGACGCAGCGGTTCATCGAACTCGAGCAGAAGGGAACGTGAGGCGGGATGCCCCGAATCGACGAACACCCGATCGTCGCTCAGACGCGTGAGAAGCGGGTCTCTTTCTCTTTCGACGGCACGACGCTCGAGGGGCTCGCCGGAGAGGTCATCTCCTCGGCGCTCTACGCCAACGGGATCAAGGTGTTCGGGCACCATCCGAAGGACGGATACCCTCAGGGAATCTTCTGCGCGAACGGGCAATGCTCACAATGCATGGTGCTCGCCGACGGGGTGCCGGTGAAGGCGTGCATGACGCCCATTCGCGACGGGATGCGTGTCGAATCGCTTGACGGGCTCCCCGAACTGCCGCGGGCATCGGTCGTTCCCGAGATGGCGGAGATCCCGACGATCCGAGTCCCCGTTCTCGTCCTCGGCGGCGGTCCTGCCGGGATGTCGGCCGCGATCGAGCTCGGGAATCGAGGCGTCAAGACGATCCTGGTCGACGACAAGGACCGGCTCGGCGGGAAGCTCGTCCTCCAGACGCATCGCTTCTTCGGATCGATCGACGCCGTCTACGCGGGGACCCGGGGCATCGACATCGGCGCGCGCCTCTCGAAGGAGGTCGAAGATCTCGACAGCGTCGACGTCTGGCCGAGCAGCACGGCGCTCGCCGTCTTCAGCGATCGGAAGGTCGGGGTTCTCAAAGGAACGGAGTACGTCCTCGTCGAGCCGCAGGTGCTTCTCGTCGCCACCGGCGCGCGGGAGAAGTCGCTCGTCTTCCAGGGGAACACGCTTCCCGGCGTCTACGGTGCCGGCGCCTTCCAGACGCTCGTGAACCGCGATCTCGTCCGCGCCGCGGAGCGGCTGTACATCGTCGGTGGGGGGAACGTCGGCCTGATCGCCGGCTACCACGCGCTTCAGGCGGGGATCGACGTTGTCGGGCTCGTCGAGGCGCTACCGGAGTGCGGCGGGTACAAGGTTCATCGCGACAAGCTCGCGCGAATGGGCGTTCCGATCTACACCTCACACACGATCATGAGTGCGAACGGCCGGGAGGCCGTCGAGTCGGTGACGATCGCCGAGATCGACGAGACCTTCCGTCCGATCGACGGGACGGAGCGGTCGTTCGCCTGCGACACGGTGCTCGTGGCCGTGGGGCTCGACCCGGTCGACGAATTCCTCGAGGCGGGAGAGGCGTTCGGTCTGGCGACGTTTGCCGCCGGAGACGCGGAGGAAATCGCCGAGGCGTCGGCCGCCATCTTCTCCGGCAAGATCAAGGGCCTCGAGATCGCTCGGCACCTCGGCGTGACCGACGATGACGTGCCGGAGGACTGGCACGCGACGTCGGAGATTCTCCGCTCTCGTCCGGGACGGACGATCGATCGCGAGGCGACGCAGCTTCAGGACATCCAGCCCGTCTTCCACTGTAGTCAGGAAATCCCGTGCAACCCGTGCACGTCGGTCTGCCCGCAGGGATTGATTCGCATCGACGAGGGGGACATTCGCGCGACGCCCCGATACATCGCAGAGGAGATCGGGAAGGCGTGCGTCGGATGCGAACGGTGCATCACGATCTGCCCGGGGCTTGCGATCACGCTCGTCGATCGCCGCGAGAACCCGGAGAGGCCGCTGGTCACGATCCCATTCGAGTACGGGCCCGATCGCGTGCACCCCGGCGACGAGGTCACCGTGCTGACCACGGCGGGGGAGCCGCTCGGGACGGTCCCCGTCGAGGAGGTCAAGTCGATCCCGGCGAACGACCGGACGGTCCTCGTCAAGGTTCGCGTCCCGGCCGAGGTCGCCGCCGAGATCGCAGGGATCCGGGTTCAGGAGCCGTGGGTCGGCGATCCGCTTCCGGAGGCGCTCGAGCCGCTCGCCGACGGAGACATCGTCTGCCGCTGCGAGCGGGTCACCGCCGGAGAGATTCGGGCGCTGATCCGCTCCGGCGTGCGCGACGTCAACGAGATCAAGGCGGTGACGCGCGCTGGGATGGGCGCATGCGGCGGCAAGACCTGCCGTGCGCTGATCGCGCGGCTCTTCCGCGAGGAGGGCGTCGCGCTCGAGGACGTGACCGAGAACGTCCGCCGGCCCCTCTTCGTCGAGGTTCCGTTCGCGGCCTTCGCCGGCGCCGACGGCGAGGAGGCGGAGTAGCCGTGGCGGGCAAGACGTTCGACGCGATCGTGATCGGCGCCGGCAGCATCGGCATCCCAGCCGCTTGGGCGATGGCCAGATCCGGTCTCACGGTTCTCGTTCTCGACGAGCGCCCGAGCCCCGGGCAAGGCTCGAACAAGACGGCGATCGGCGGCATCCGCGCGACGCATTCCGAGCCTGCCAAGATTCGCGTCTGCCTGCGCAGCCTCGAGATCGCCTCCACCTGGCGGGAGACCTACGGCGATGACATTGAGTGGACGACCGGCGGCTATTCGTTCGTCGCGTACCGGGAGCGGGAGGCGGAGATCCTCAAGGGACTCATCGAAACGCAGACGGCGAACGGCCTTGACATCGGCTGGCACGACGCTTCGTCTCTGCTTGAGATCGTCCCCGACCTCGCGCTCGACGGCCTCCTCGGGGGAACGTTCTCCCCGGGCGACGGGCACTGCTCGCCGCTCCTACTCGGGCACGCGATGTACCGGCAGGCGTGCGACGCCGGCGTCGCGTTCCGCTTCGGCGAACGCGTGGACGAGATCCTGGTCGAAGGCGGGCGCGTGCGAGGCGTTCGAGCCGGGAGCATCGAATACCAGGCGCACGTTGTCCTCAACGCGGCCGGCGCGTGGGCGAGCGAGATCGGAGCGATGGTCGGCCAGACGCACCCGATCGAGCCCGACTCGCACGAGGGAGGGATCACCGAGCCGGTCGCCCGGTTCCTCGATCCGATGATCGTCGATATCCGACCGTCGGAGGGGGCGGCCAACTGCTACTTCTTCCAGCTCGCGACCGGTCAGATCGTCTTCTCGCTGACGCCGAGCCCGGCCGTCCCCGGCTTCGATTGCCGCGAGACAAGCGGCTTCCTCCCGATCGTCTCTCGGCGGATGATCGCTCTGGTTCCGCGGCTCGCGAACCTTCGCGTCCGGAGAACCTGGCGTGGCCTGTACCCGACGTCACCCGACGGTGCACCGCTCGTCGGTTGGGCCGACGAACTCGACGGGTATCTGATGGCGATCGGGATGTGCGGGCACGGCTTCATGCTCGGTCCCGGTCTCGGGGAGCTGATCGACCGCCTCGTCCGCGACGACTTGGCGAGCGGAGATCGTGAGATCCTTGACGGCCTGTCCCCGTACCGCTCATTCGAAGGGGATGCGGCGCTGAAGTGACGTTCCTGCCACCTCGACGCGTCACACAACCCTGACACACGCTCGCGCGACGCTCTCCACAGTCTCCGGCGATCCTTCCTGCGGTTGAACGATTCAGAAAGGGGAAGCCATGAAGACAAGGAAGAGGACGTTCTCGATCGCGGCGATTGTGCTGCTTGCTGCCGGCCTCGCCGCCGGCCTTGCGCTGGCGCAGGACTCGGAAGACGTCGCAGAGGTCACCGAGAGCGAAGCGACCGAAACGACGTTCATCGCTCGCGTCGCCGCCAATCTCGGCGTCGAGGAATCGGCTTTGACGGACGCGATGGAGCTCGCCCGCATCCAGGAGATCGACGAGGCGGTCGCCGACGGCCGGTTGACCGAAGAGCAGGCAGACGAGATGAAGGCCCGGATCGAGGCCCGTCAGGCAATGAAGGACGTGATCGAGAATGCCATTGCCTCCGGCGAGTTGACCGAAGAGCAGGCCGAGCTCCTCAATCTCCGCGGCGGGATGTCGCGAGGACTTGCGGGATTGCGAGGCATCGCTTCCGAGCTGAGGGAAGAACTGAGCGAGGATGAGCTGAGCGAAAGCGACTCCCGCGGATTCGGTTTCATGGTTCGCACACCGCGCGGAGCGGTCAGCGGACGCATCTGCGGCCGCCCGTAACTTCCCTACGACGGAAGCCGAAACCCGAGTGAGTGCCTCCTTGACAGGGGCGGGATGCTCCACGCGTCCCGCCCTCCTCTTTCGGCGGTGCTTGTGTGCTCTCTCACATCGCGCTAGAGTGATCGCCGGATCCTTTGCGGGTCCCGAAGGAGGTGCGAGGGTGGAACTGCGAATTCGATGGTGGCTTGTCCTTCTGGTGGTGGCGGGCCTCGCGCTGTGTCTTGCAGCGTGCTCGTCGACGGAGGAGCCGGCATCCAGCTCGGAATCTGCGGCGGAGACAACCACGGCCGTTTTGGACACGGAGGCGCCCGAGGTCGAGACGCCGCAGGCAGACGTTAGCGAGCCGGACGTCGCCACCTCGACGACGACGGAGGCCGTCGAAGCGGACGTTGTCGAAGACATCACGCCCGATCCGCTGGATGCGTTCAGTCACGCGCAAGAGGCACTTGACGCTCTGGAATCGTATCGATACACGACGTCGTTCGTGTTCGTCGGTGAGGAGGACGGCGTGACGGAGACAGGCTCGATCGAGCTGTCCGGAGTCGTCGCCGGTCCGGGTGAAGTCCATCTCGTCTGGCACGACCTGGGCGTGGACGAGTCGTTCGAAGTCATCCAGATCGGGAACCAGGCCTGGATCCTCGAGAGCGGCGAGTGGAGCGAGGTCCCGATTCTCGTCTCGGAGGCGATGAGTTCGGTGGCTCTCGTCTACGCGCCTTCGGTGACATGGGGTGGCTTGTTCGGCGAATTGGAGCCTGACGCGAGCTACGTCGGGCGGGAGAGTGTGGGCGACGTCGAGGCCGACCACTACGCCGCAACCTACACCCAGTGGGGCACGTACTGGCCAGGCGAGCTGTACGACGCTGCCGGGGACGTTTGGATCGCCGACGAGGGGTACCCGGTCAAGTACTACTTCTCGGCGACGGGCGTCGATGAAGACGGCGAACGGGGCTCGGTCACGTGGACGATGGAGCTCACGGACGTCAACGAGCCGCTGACGATCGAGGCGCCCATCTAGAGGCTGTCCTCCGCGTCTCCCCAGGGCTGCTCGAGCCTCGGCGGTCGCGAGATCTGCGAGTCGTGTCCCCTAGCGGGGGCGCTCGCAGATCTCGTATCTTCGTGACATGCACAAGGCCGATGACGTAAGCCTGTACCTCCTCGGCTATCCCCACGCCGAGTTGGGCTCGAATCCGATTGACCTTCGCTCGCGCAAGGGTTGGGCGCTCGTCGCCTACCTCGCCATCTCAGGCACGGAGCAAAGTCGCGAGTCGTTGTCGACGCTTCTGTGGCCGGATCACGTCCCGGATCGGGCCCTCGCCAGCCTCAGAAACCTCCTGTGGGTCATCCGACGGACGCCGCTCAGGCCGTTCATCGAAACGACGCGAAGCACCGTTCGCATGCGGACGAATGCACGGTTGTGGATCGACGTTGACTGGTTTCGGGCGGCCGTCGCCGAGCAAGCCGAAATGCGGGAGGAGAATGCCTCCAGACTCTGCGAAGCGATCGCGCTCTACCGGGGGGACCTCTTGGCCGGGCTTCACGTCGACGGCTCCTCAGAATTCGATGATTGGTTGCAGGTCGAGAGTTCCGCTCTTCGATCCGACCTCGCCGAGGCGTACTTCAGGCTCTCCGAGCGGGGGGCGAGAGATGCGGGGACCCGCCGCGCGCTGTCGATCGCTCGTCAGCGGCTCGGCCTTGCGTCGCCCGAGGAAGCCGAGAGCCGGCGCGCCTCTGCGCCGGACGTTCGGGAGGGACAGGTGCGGGGCGTCCCACGCTTCCGGGCCCCGCTTCTCGGCCGATCCACCGAGCTCGATCTCATCGGAGAGACGCTCGCCGATTCTCGATCCGGTCTCGTTGTCCTTGTCGGGCCGGGTGGAAGCGGCAAAACGTATCTTGCTGCTGCTGCGGCAGCGCGGTTCGCGCATCGATTCGAGAGCGGCGCGTACTTCGTCTCCCTCGCGCACGTCGAGACAGCGCGAGACTTCGTCCTCGCGTTGGGGGAGGCTCTCGATGTGCCGCTGTACTGCGCCGTCCCGGCGAGTGAGGAAAGGAACGCTCTTCCGGCGGACGGCATCGACTCTCTCCGAGCGATCGATGCGCTTCTTGTTCTGGACAACGTCGAGCAGCTCCCGGCGACGTATCCGTGGCTCGCCGCGCTCTCGGAGCCGGGTGCTCCCCTTCGTGTCCTCGCAACATCTCGACATCAACTGGATCTGACGCAAGAGCGGGTTGTGAACGTGGAGGGGCTACCGGTCCCGAAGCCTGGAGCTTCTCCGGATCGCGTTCGCGCATCGGAGTCGGTTCAGCTGTTCTTGAGCGTGGCCGAGCAGATCGTTCCCGGATTCGGCCCTAGCGCCGAGGATCTAAAGGCTGCGGCGTCGATCTGCCGGGCTGTCGAAGGGCTTCCGCTTGCCTTGGAGATGGCGGCCTCGTGGGCCAGAACCGCAAGCTGCCGAGAGATCGCGGGGCGGCTCGATGCCTGCCTCCAAGATCTCGCGACGTCCGAACGTGACGTGCCGCGACGGCACCGAAGCTTGCGCGCGGTTTTCGCGGAGTCCTGGGGACGCCTCTCCCGCACGCAACGGGGCGCGTGCCGGCGGCTCGCTGTCTTTCGCGGTCCATTCACCGCGGCGGCGGCCTGGCACGTTTCCGACCTGCCCGCGGCAACGCTTGCCTCCCTCGTTCGTCGAAGCCTCGTTCAGCGGTTGCCGGACGGTCGTTACGAACTCCTTCGCGTCGTTCGAGCTCTGCTTGACGAGAGACTGCGCGCG
>Ga0272441_10009930_pt1 | contig 14563 bp, 12 predicted proteins | sample SSMProp6N_FD_193582 | JGI IMG/M metagenome (GOLD analysis project Ga0272441, IMG submission 193582) | Marine sediment archaeal communities from Little Sippewissett salt marsh, Falmouth, MA, United States - SSM-Prop-6N | ecosystem: Environmental > Aquatic > Marine > Wetlands > Sediment ... | reverse complement strand
GGCAACTGCAGCGCGTGATTCAGCGCGAAACCGGCAAGCGGTTCCGCGAGCTGCTCAACGAGCAGCGCCTGACCCGCGCGCGGGAACTGCTCAAGGAAACGGAACTGACCGTCACGGAGATCTGCTTCAAGGTCGGCTACAGCGAGCACGCCTATTTCTCGCGCCTGTTCAAGAAGCAGTTCGGCCTCTCCCCCTCCGACTATCGGGACAAGGCGCGCACCGGGGCCGCCACGAGCGCGGATGACCACCCTGCCCCGCTGACTGAAGCATCATAGAAGGCCCGGCCGTTCAACCTTGTCCCTCCGTCGTCCCGAGGCGCGTAGCGCGCTCGGGACTATGGCGGGCAAGCATGAACCTTGGCGAAGCGTCGCGCATTGTACAAACCCGACGCCGTCCTGACGGTTTTGCGCTATCATGACGCTGACGGCTACTTGCCGTCCGATATGTCCGCGGGGACGGCTGAAGAAATCGAAGAAGAGCTGCGTATGTGGCAATGATGCGAGCTCGCGACTTCTTGTATATCACATGGCCGGGAGCGCTGCCGAAAATGGTGCCCGAAAAAGGCGACAGGCAAACAATCGGGATTTGATTGTGCGGAGGTTCCGGCCAGGGAATTGAACAAGGCAAATATTCTGCCTGTCACCAATCCCCGCCGCTACGTGTCCCCAAGCCCCGGGCGAAACCAGGAATGGCGGTGATGCGTTTGGACAACACCGAGACTTCCCGGCCGGTCGTGTCCAGGACGGCGGCCCGCAATTCATAGACGCCCGGTAGAACTGCGGAAGCGTCAAGGGTATAGCGCGCCGCAGCAGCGTCGCCCAGCGGCGCCTTGCTCTGGGCCACCGTGCGGCCGCCGCCGACCAGCGCCAGCGCGAGTTGGTAGCCGTCGTTGCGCGAAAAGCCCAGTCCGGAGACACCCACCGGGAACGCCGGGCATGGCAAGAGCAGGGCGGAGGACGCCGTAATGCTTTCCAAGACCGGCTCTTTGCCCTTGACCAGTTCGATCCGGTCAAAGTCCAGTTGCAGCCGCGTGCCGTGGCGATAATTTTTTTCGCAAACCACGAAATAGACTTGGCGCAGGCTTTTCCAGAGTTCGGCCGCCGGGCGTCCGGAACGCATGATCAGGTCGGAAATGGAAATGCGCAGGGTGCGCCATTCGCGCTGGAGGTCGCCGAAGTCGAGCATCGTATGGCCCTTGAACCCGGCACTCCCGCCCTCGTGGCTTGTGATGTCCACGAGGATGGGCGTGTGGTCGTCGGCCACCTCGTCGCGGTTCGAGTCTATGCGGTAGCGAAACACCAGGTAATCGAAATCCGCGAGCGGCACTTCGTTTGGGGCGAACTTCCGAGCGGTGCCTGGCCAGTTCACGAGATGCCTGCCGTCTGTCTTGCCATGGCCGTCTCGGGTATGATCAACGTTCACGGTCATCCGCAGGGCCGGGTGCGCGTCGCTGGCGATGACGCTGACCTTGGCCTCGGCTTCCGCGGCACGCCAGGCGGAGAAATCCTCGCCGAGGTCGCGGCGCTCGAGCAGGCCCTGCTTCTCGGCTTCGGCGAGCCGGTCCGGCGCGGCGGGCGACGTCCGGGTGGTATCGGCCAGGACGGATGGACTGGGCCCGCGCCGGGCGGCGGGATGGCGCAGCAGTTCCTCGGTCAGCCGGGCCATGCGCCAGCGCAAGGCGGTAAATTCGTAATCGTCGAAGGTATGTGGCGGTGCGTACAAGGGCACGGCCGGAACGAGGTCCCAGATTTCGTGCACCAGTTCCCTGGCCTGGCCTGCGAGGGCGCGGCAGGCGGGGTTCGCGCTGTATTCGCGGTCATAAGCCGCCTGCTGCAGGGTGTAGAGGTAGCGCAAGTCATCGCGTCCTTCGCGGAGTAATTCCCAGTTCAGGGCTGGAATAAACTCGCCCTGTTCGTCTATGCGGTGACCGCAGCCGGACTTTCCGGCGAGGTAATCGAAGGGATTCCTGTTCGGCTGCCAGCGCCAGTGATAGGGAATGAGCACGGTGTAGCCGCTCTTCCAGAAGCCGAAGCCGTAGGTCATGCGGCCGCCCTTCAGCCGGACGTTGAGGTCCTTGACTTCCGAGACGGCTTTGTTCGGATAGCACCAATACTCGTAGCGCGGATCGGTCGTCGCCTTGGCGTAGGGTATGCTGAACGGTTGGCTGCACCAGACGTCCAACGCGTCGGCCTGGCGGTAAATGTCGGCGTCGCCGGCCGTGGGGTCCTTGGTAGTCCAAGTGCGCACCCCGGCGGCGCGTATCGCGGCATAGACCTTGGCCGCGAACGGCGCGGACGTGGCGTCCACCTCGTCCATGGGCAAGCAGATAAGCTCCGGGTAGCCCTTGGCGGCATAGTGGGCGCGAAAACCACGGTACGCCTGCTCGATGTCCCGGTACATGGCGTCACCTTGCGGCACCTTGTCCACCTTCCAGTGGCGGCCGATCTTCCCGTCCGGCACATGGTGGCGGTAGAAACCGCCGAAGCCGCTGGACACGGGAATCGGTCCCTGAAAGCCCAGGTCCAGCATCATGGCCAGTTCCTCTTCCGCATACACCCGGACTGTCCAGGAACCGTCAGCCCGCCGTTTTTCGACCAGGCCGAAAACCGGGAACATATCGAGGCCGTAGGCGCGCATTTCCGCCTGCTCATTGCGAACAGCCTGGTCCCTCAGCTCTTTTGGCACGTGACCGAGCGCCGGGCCGAAGCCGGGGTGGTACGCGGAATACTTCTTGCGAGGATCGCTCGACAGCCTGAACGACCCGACCCGCAGGGTCAGTGGCAGGACCGTTTCAGCGCCGGGCGCGGTGGCGATGGTGAAGGCGCCGCGATACAGGCCGGGCCGGGCTTGCTCCGGCACGCGCATGCGCAGCCAGAACCGGCGGCATTCGCCGCGCGGGATGTCAACCGTATCGACCTTCTCCAGCAGTTCCGGCATGCGCCGCCAGGTGCCGCTGCTGCTGTAATTCGGGTAGCGGATGTTCCATTCGGTCACCAGGCGCAGATCGAGATGCTCGAGGGCGAGGGCGGCCTCCGGGCTGCGCAGTTCGGAAACGCTGACCCTCACGTCCGGCAGGTCCCGCAGTGCATACAGGGCGAACGTCGCCGGCTCGTATTCGCCGGGCGCGGCGAACGCCGCCAGCCCCTCGGTGCGTTCCTCGGCGCGGGGCACGGACACGGCGTGGAGCGGCTGCGTGATCGGCCGCGTGAAGACCACGAAGCCGCGATCCTGTTCCGCCGCGGTGGGCGTGGGCGGCGGCGTCTCCTCGCGGTACGGCTGTTCCTTCATGCCCTCCGGCACCGGCGGCTGGGCGCGGGGCTTGCGGAACCGCGGCGCCTCGGCCGTCGCCGCGTTGACGTGGGCGGCCAGCAGCGCGCCGACCAGGAGCGCGAGGTTGCGGGTCCGGCGGTTCGTGCGGTGTCGCGGTCTATTCACGGGGACCTCCTATCGGGGTTCTCGAATAGGACAAGGAACTTCCTTTTCCACGTGCCTGAACTATACCCTGCCCAGTTCCGGAACGTACGAGGGAGCATAGCGCTTTCGGGGGCGACTTGGTCTATGAAAGCTGCGCCAATCGCATGTCCGGGAGCGTCATGATAGCACAAAACCGTCAGGACGGCGTCGGTTTTGTGCAATGCGCGACGCTTCGACAAGGTTCTCGACAATCATGGTCTGGGGCCAGCCGCACTGGGACCCGAATGACTGGCACGAAAACTACAGGGCATGCCAAACGGATACCTGATAGAAGTCTGCCTGAACCTCGAGACCTGGGGGGATGTCAGCGGAGATCTCACGATCCGCGACTACCGGATCGCATCGAGCTTCCTGACGCCTTGCCCCGCTGAAGCGCCGGCGCCGCCGGCAGGCCCGCGCCCCGCATGGCACGCCGAAGCCGTGGACGAGGCCCGAATTCCCGTGGCGGCCATCGCCGTATGGGGCGCCGTTCTCATGCTGGCCGCCGCACTCGCGGCCGGGCTGCTGATGCGCCGGAGCCGCGTTGCGCAAGACGGGGACATACCGCTGCGGGTATGCCCCCGTCTTGCACGCCTTGCTCCAGCGCATTCTGCCTCCACCAAAACACCAAGTAATTCTTGCGCAGGCCCTTAGGTACGCGGTCCTGCGAGATGCCGGGGCGCTATTCCCGATCGGGCAGGGGCAGAGCCCGCCGTAGCAGGTGCAGCGTGAGAAGGAGGCCGCCCAGAAGGCACAGGCCACAGCCGAGGGTGAGCGGCAGTCCGGCTGCCCAACCCTGCGGGAGGCAGGAGTTCGGCAGGGGGGTGTCTTCCACCAGGTGCCGGACTGCGAACCGCAGAGCCTGCAGGCTGGCCCACAAGGCCAGGACCATCCCGCCGGCCAACGCCGCGTGTTTCAGAGCGGTGCGCAGTCGGGCCCCGCCGCCGCGGCCCAACAGGATCCTGCCTCCTTCCCGCAGGAGCATCCATCCGCCGAGCAGCATGTAGAGCAACCCGCCCAATCCGAGCCCGGGTACGCCGGCCGTCATTGTCAGTGTCCTTTCTCGTACTTCGTCAGCGGCCGTCGTGCGATGAGTTCGGTCCACAGCGCTTCCAGCATGAACCAGGCGTTGACGGCCCGCAACACGAAGAAGCCGGGCATTCCCGCCACCGCCTTGCGGAGTTCATGGCGTTGCCAGGCGCTGACGGCCACCGGCACCATGACGACGGCGGCATCGACCACATAGCCGAGCAGGAACAAGGGCGACACCCACACGGCCAGGAGCGGCAGCAACAGCACATACATCAAGGAGGCCACGGCCGCATCCCACAGGGCTGCGCCGACAAATGTGCGCAGGTACGGGATGTGCAGCAGAGCCCGTGCATGCAGACGCACGTTCTGCACGAAGCCGTGCGACCAGCGCCGGAGCTGGCGGCGCATGAACGCGAAATCATGCGGTTCGACCGGATAGCAGACGGCCTGCGGAATGAAACGTACGCCATGCCCCTGCCGGTAGAGCGACCAGGTCAGGTCCATGTCTTCCGTCAAGGTGCGGGTCGGCCAGCCGCCGGCGGCGCGCAGGACGGCGGTGCGATAGACGGAGAAGCAGCCGGAGGCGATGAGCGGGCGTCCGAAATAGTCCTGGATCGATTTGTAGAAACCGAAGGCAAACAGGTATTCGACGTGGCGGCCGCGTTCCCAGAGCGTGCGGATGTGGCGCGGCACGACGAATCCGCAGGCGGCGGCGACGTGGGGCTCGTCCAGCGCCGGGAGAAGGTTGCGGATGGCGTGCCGGTCCAGTGTAGTGTCGGCATCGATTGCCATGGTCAGCGGCGTCGCCACGTGCGGCAGTGCGTAGTTCTGCGCGCCGGCTTTCGACCCCGTGTTTTTCGGCGGTCGTAGCACGGTGGCCCCGGCCGCGCGGGCCTGCGCACCGGTCTCGTCCGTCGAGCCGTCGTCCACAACCAGCACCTCGGCGACAGCCACGGATTGGCCGAGAATGCTGCGGACGGTCTCGGCCACGTGGTCCGCCTCGTTGTAAGCCGGCACAATCACAGTCAACGGCACGTCGGCGCGTGGTTCGTGTGGCGGGTGGCGTGTCATGGCGCCTCGCGTGCCTCCGCTCCGCGCCGGCGCCGGCGCTGCCGGCCTTCGCCCGCACCCTGCATCATGGGGCCGTGTCCGGCTCGCCCGCGCAGCAACTGAAACAGCTTCTGGCGTTGAGCGGGCGTGAGCGCTTCCTTCTCGCGCAGGAGATGCTCGATCACCAGATTCTGCATTCTGCGCTGGCCCTCCACAATCGCCAGCTGGTGGGCGCGAATGGCCTCGCGGTCGGGCGTGGGGGCGGCCACCTGGGCGATCAGCGCTTCGCGCGCCGCATCCAGCGATTCGCGGATGGCGCGAACCTCGTCTTCGAAGGCCACGACACGCGGCCCGATCTCCTGCCACTGCTCGTCCGTGACCCCGATGTCCTGGTGCAGCCGGCGCAGTCCGCTGGGGGATTCCGGTTCGTCTTCGGCGGGCCGCCGCGCGCCATAGCGTTGAATCGTCCAGACGGCGATGAACCCGACATTCATGGCAAGGGAAAGCAATAGCGCGAGAGACGCGAGAATCCGTTTCATGTCATGGAGCCCTCCGGTCGGTCTCGGCGGTCAGGGCCAGATACTCGCCGGCCAGGGAGCCGGCCGGCGCGCCGGCAAAGGCGTCCAGCGTGTCATCGACGGCCGCAATAGCCAGATGCGTTTGACGCCGATATTCCTCAACCGTATCGGTGCCGAGCCAGCCGCCCAGGCCCAGGCCCACGAGAACAACGGCTGCGACCGCCATGCGCAGCGCCCATGGGCTCCATCGGCTCCCCCACCAGCGCGCCATCGGACGGCGCGCTGCGCGACGGGCCCGGTATTCCGAAGCGGCCGCCAGGATGCGGGCGGTCAGGGCGTCCGGCGCCTCGGGCAACGGCACGGCACGCAGCGTGGCGTCCAGCGCCCACAGCGCCTGTACGCGCGCACGGCACGCCGCGCAGGCATTCATGTGCTCCTCGAGCTGCCGCCGCGGCATGGGTTTCAGTTCGCCGTCCACGTAGGCGTGCAGATATTCTTCCATCCTGGCGCAACGCATGTTCCGTTCCTCTCCTCACCCCATACAAACGGGCCAGACGGTCCGAACCCCCGCATGCTTCGCATGGGCTCCGGCCGTCACCCCGCACCAGCTCTCGGATCGGCGGCTTGCTGGGAACCGGGCCCTTGGCTTCTGCTATCTCTCGCGGGTGCGCCCGGCGCGGCCGTTTCGCCCGTCAGCCGGTCGCCAAGCGCCTTCCGAAGCGTCGCACGCCCTCTGGCCAGCAGCCGTTCCGCGCCCTTCGCCGTTGTGCCAAGCGCCGCGGCGATGCCCGCATAACCCTGGTCCTCGTAGTAGCGCAGTACGACCGCCATTCGCTGCGCCGGGGGCAACATCGTGAGTGCCAAGCGGACGGCTTCGGCGCGTTCCTCCTCCGCCAGGCGGTCGACGGCCGTATTGCCGGGGACCGCCGACTCCGGTAGACGATCCACGTACAGGGGGGCTTTCTTGCGCGTACGGTCAATGCACAGGCGCGACACGACCCGTGTCAGGTACGTCCGGAACAGGGCCGTCGGCCGGTAGCGCGGCGCCGCCTTCAACAGCTTCAGGAATGCGTCCTGAACGACATCTTCGGCTTCCTGTGCCTGACCGAGAAAACGGTAGGCGACGTTCCACGCCGTGCGCTGATGGCGGTGTACGAGCTTGGCGAAGGCCGCCGCGTCACCCCTGCCGACGGCGTGCATCAATTGTTCGTCCGTCTGACTCATGCCGAAAACCCGAATTCCCCCTAGAATAACAAACGAGCCGCGTCTGCCAAACCCCCGCATACACGGCATCGTGCCTCGCCCGCGGATGGCCAATACGAGAGACACAAGCGGAGTGCCCGCGCTGCCGGGACCTGACGCCGGGGCAGTGGTTCGGGGACGCGGTGCGGCGCCTGCATGCGCATGTGGCGGGCACGCGGGGGGTGGAGATGCAGATGTGGGGCGACCGGTTGCTGCCGCCGGACCTGGGCTATTCCCTGTGGGAGTCGAGTCACAACGGGACCCATGACGCGCTGGACGGGATCCCCCGGGACATTGTGATCTGCGACTGGCACTACGAGATCATGGCGAACCACGACTATCCGTCAGTGCGCTGGTGGCAAAAGCAGGGCTTCCGGGTCTGGCCGGCGGGGTGTTATCATGAAGAGGCGGTGCAGGACCTGGTCCGTGTCTGCCGGCGGGACGCCACGCCGCTGCTGCAGGGAATTATGGCGACATACTGGTCGGCGCCCTCGTCGCTGCTGAACCGGCTGACCGGAAGGATCGCCCCGGCCGGCGATGGCAATCCGGATGACCGCATGGCAGCGTGTGTGCGCCTGGCGGGGCAATTGCCGATCGGATAGCGTGCGGTCTGGCTGACAGGCGGAAGGGTGGAGCAGCACCATGAACAGCAGTTTTCGGTTCCTGAACACAGAACAGGCAGAGACCCTCCACCGCAGTGCCCTGCGTGTACTGGCAGAGCACGGCGTCTGCGTAGAGCACGAAGAGGTGGCCGCGCGTCTCGGCGGCGTGGGTGGCGTGGTGCATGACGGCGACAGGGTTCGATTTCCCGCCCCGGCAGTCGAAGCGCAGCTGACCGATGCCGGCAAGACCCCGCTCTCCTTTCAGCGCCCGCGCTTTGGCGCCCACGTGGGGGTGTATGAGTGCCGCTTTCTCGATCCGGCCAGTGGCCGGATGCTGGTCTTTGATGAAGCACTGCTGGCGCGCTATATCGCCTTTGCCCAGACCTTTGCCGAGATCGACTATGTGGGCATGCTCGGTCTCCCCTTCTGCCCGGCCGGCATGGCTGGCAATCCGCAGCCGTTACTGGAGAAGGTCTTCGCCTGGAAGTACGGGGCCGTGGCGGAGGGGGCGGTGCATGACGTGCAGTACTGCGAGCCGCTGCTTGAGATGTTCCGCTGTCATGCGGCTGCGACAGGGCGGGCATTGCGCGAGGTCGTTGCGGCCTGCGGCTTCATGATTTCGCCTCTTCGCCTGGCGCGGGGGGAGTGTGAGCAGCTGCTCTGGTTTGCCGGGCAGGATCTCACCATGCGCATCGGCAGCATGCCCTCCATGGGCGGAACCGCGCCGGTGACCCTGGCCGGGACAGTGACCCTGATGCTGGCGGAGCAGATCTTCCAGTTCCTGCTCCGCAAAGCCATGTATGGCCACGACCACTTCGGGGTGGGGGTGGGGTGCTGCACCATGGACCTGAGGAACGGCTATGCCTGCTACGGCCGGCCGGAGCAGTACCGGGTGACCCTGGCCATGGCCGACCTCGCGCGTTTCTATGGCTGTGCCTGTTACGGGCATTCCGGTCTCAGCGATGCGAAGGTGCCGTCTGCAGAAGCCGGGGCGCAGAAGATGATGGGCCTCATGGCGACCGGGAGTGCGCTCGGCCACGCCTCGGTCAGCGCCGGGCTGCTCTCCATGGACGAGGTCTGCTCGCCCGTGCAGATGGTGCTGGACCTCGACATGGTGAACAGTCTGAATGCGCTCCATGCCGCCCCGGCGGTGGATGAAGAGGCGTGTGCGGTGGGGGACATCCTCGCAGCCGGTCCTGGCGGCAACCACCTCGGCACCGATCTGACGGCAGAGCGCTGCCGCACCGGCATGTTCCACCCCCGCACCTGGTCCCCGGGGCTGCTCGCCCGCTGGCAGGACGGTGGGGGCAGGACCGATGTGGACCAGGCGCGCGCGGTGTGGGAGCAGTTCTGTGCTGCCTGGAGCCCGGCGAGTGCGATCAGCGCGGACGAAGAGGAGGAGTTGTGGACGATTGTGCGAAAATGTGCCATACGTGCGTAAGGACAGATGCGGGGATTCGCAGGCATTCCTACGCCATGGATCTGAAGTTATCGACATAGGTTTCTCCAGCGAGCTTCGGGACGATGCGGGTCATGATTTGGTTGCCAGAGCCGTCGCACTCGCTTCTTCCGGGGACACCCACCTGATGATAAACGGAAGTCTGGTGGATGATGCTCGGGGGCATCGAAAGAGATACGCTTATATCGCCGCCAAGGGCGATTTGTTCGACATCGGGGATGCTGGAAATCGGGAATTTGAGTACAGTGTGCGATGCGTCGGCTGCGGTCGGTGCTCGGGCATATGCCCCGAAAACGCCTTGCCAAGAGACAGATCCGATTTCCGCTATTCGACATGCAAGAGCTCGTGCAGGATTCAACACCAATCCGAAAGCAGTCACGAGCTGGTCTCCCGGACCGGAATAGCAGCGTGCTTGAAAAACTGCCCGGAGCTTTCTGATCGGATCAGAGGTAATGCGGTCACGGATGGGGTGCGGGTCGGACCGACCGTCACTCCGGGATCGTGATCTGCCCGGACTCGAGCATGCTGATCAGCGGCGAGTCTTCGATGTCGAGCGGCAAGTAGACCCGGGCGCGTCGCCGCGCGGACTCATAGGTGGCGAAGATGAGTTCCGTCGCCATGAGCGCCTTGCGGCTCGAGACTTCGGGATCGTACCCTTCGCGGAGTGCGGCGATCGAATCGAGGATGTACAGTTCCGTTTCGGTTTCGGCCTTGCACAGGTCGGAGAGGTCCGGTGTCTCCCATCCGTCGCCGCCCGCCCGGAGCATGCGGACCGTCTCGTTATCGACTTCGATGATGCCGTCGGTCCCGATGAGCCGGTTCTGGCAGCCGCCGTTGTAATCCTTTCCGGTCACGAGCATGCCCGAGACGCCGTTCTCGTAGTGGAAGAACGAGAGCCCGTGCGTTTCGAGCGGGGCGCCGAAGACGGAGGCTTTGCGTACGACGTTGATCTGGCCCATGACCCATTCGACAGGGGTCTGATTGTTGTAGAAGAAGAGCATGTCGAACCAGTGCGTCCCCCAGTCGAAGAGATTGGGACAGAACCCTTCGAGCCGGGTCAGCTTGCCGATCGCGCCGTCCTGAGCGAGTTGGCGTGCGGTGATGAAGCGCGCCCCGAACCGGCGTTGGTGGCTGAAGGTCAGCAGGATTCCGGCCCGTTCGCAGGCCTCGTGCATCTTGACCGATTCGCCGTACGTGCAGGCCATCGGTTTTTCCGCGTTGATCAGTTGCACGCCGGCATCCGCGGCCGCCAGGATTGAGTCGAGATGCAGCTTCGGCCACAGACACGTGCTGACGATATCGAGCGGCTCGCTTTTCAGCATCTTGTGATAGTCATCGTACGTGCTGGTGACTCCGAACTCCTGCTTGACCGTGTCGACAGCGTCCGCATTCGGATCCGCGCAGGCCACGATTTCGACCTCGTCCGATTTTGCATAACCCCCGGCGTGCCGTCGTCCGCGCTTGCCGCAACCGATCAGTCCCACTCGTAGTTTCGACATCCTGCCGTTCCTCCTTCTTATCGGGCCTGACGGGCCGGGCGGTATATACGGCTCGGGTTCCGTGCCCGATCGAACACCTCGTTGTCGAATACGATGCTCTCGGCCGCCAACCGGTCCAGGTTCGGCGTCTGCACGAAACTCAGCTTCTTGCCCGCCCCGATGATGTCGGCCCGAAACGTGTCCATCACGATCGCTACCACGTTCATCCGTTTGCCTCTTTTGGCTGATGTCCTGTCTCTGAAAATAGACTTAGGCGCCCCCATCGGATCGGTCAAGGCAAAGTCGAACAGGATTTACGTATATTTGCACGGTAGCGGAAGCCTCTCGGCACCGGAAGACCGGGAGAGTCCGGCTTGGAGAATGGACTTCATTCGCGATTTGCTCCAACGTGATTTGCCGGCCGTGGCGCGCCGCGTGAGTCCGATCTCCGTGGGCCGGTTCTGCGCAAAATCCGGAGCCGGACCACAAATCCGGGTGATTTTTCCAGGAAACTCGCCCGAATAGCCGCTCAAGCAGATCGCACGCCTGACCGGATTCGCCGACGAGGTCCACCTCTCCCACGCCTTCCGCCGCCTGCTGGGTCACCCGCCGGGCCGACTGCGGCGGGGAGGTCATGCCGGCCTTTGACGCAAAGGTTGCCCGGGCCAGGGAAATGCTGGCCGGCGATGTCGAAGCGTTGCGCATTGCACAAAACCGACGCCGTCCTGACGGTTTTACGCTAACATGACGCGCCCGGACATGCGATTGGCGCAGCTTTCATAGACCAAACGCCACCAAACCGCTATCCTGGCCAAGACATTCCGAAAAGGAGGCTTGCGTGAACAGTCCGCATCACCGCACGAAACGCCGTACCCGACACCTCGCGCTGCTGTCACCCATGATCCTGGCGTGCGCGGCTGAGGCGGGCCCGGCCCCACATGCCGCCAACCCGCCACGCGAACAGCCGGCCGCCGTTGCGGGCCGGGGCCTTTCCCTGACGAGGCCGCCCGCGGTCGTGGTCCTCGCGGCCAGGCCCAATCCGGTCGCGAAACTCGCGGCCGGCGAACTCGTCGAACACGTCAGGCTGGCCACCGGTCTCACGCTGCAAACGTTCACAGAGGACGACGCGCTGCCGGCCGGCGTCCGCGTTTTCGTCGGCGAGACCGCGGCCGCCCGACAGGCAGGCCTCGCGGCAGAGGCCCTCGAACCCGACGCCTGCATCCTGCGCGTCGTAGACGGCAATCTCTACCTGCTCGGCCGTGAGAACGACCAGAAATACAAACCCAACAGCGCCCGCAACGGCACCCTCTACGGCGTTTACGAACTGCTCGAACGTTACCTGCGCGTCCGCTGGTTGTGGCCCGGCAAGCTGGGCACGTACGTCCCGCGAACCGACCGCCTCGTCGTGCCCGCCGACTTGAACGAGGTTATCGCGCCCGCCTTCGAGTTCCGCCGGGCGCGCATCTGGCACCTGTACTGGCAGGTCAAGAGGCCGAATCCCGCGCTCACCCGCATCGGTTTCAGCCAGGCCGCGGCCAAGAGCTATCTGGAGGAGCTGCGGACCTACAAGCGGCGCTATCGGCTCGGGGACACCAAGCCCAAGCCCGTTGTCGGGCACCATTTCAAGGGCTGGTGGCAAAGACACGGCAAGAAGCACCCGGAATGGTTCATGCTCAACGCCCAGGGCCAACGCGGTCCTCTCCCGGGCGGCTCGAAGCGGAATAAGGAGCATGTGGCCGTCTGTGTCTCGAACCCGGATCTGCATCGCTACATCCTGGAAAAGGACTGGGACGGGGGCGATAACTTGAGCCTCGGCGAGGTTGACGCCAGGTTCTTCTGCCAGTGCGAGCGCTGCCGCGCCTGGGACGGACCCCAGCCGGATGCCCCACCCGGCTTCGCGCGGCCCGACTACACCCCGCGGTGCGTCTCGGACCGCTATGCCAAGTTCTGGAAGACCATCTACGACCAGGCGGTGCGGCGGAACCCGAACGTGCGCGTCACCACCTTCCTCTACTGGAACTACCTGCCCGCGCCGCTCGTCCACACGCAGCTCCACAAGCAGATCTACGCGGAGTTCGTACCCTGGACCGGCTCCTATGTCTATTTCCCGATGCCCGAGGAACGCCTGCAGTGGGTCAAAGCGCAATGGCTGGGTTGGCACGAGGCCGGCGTCACGCTCGCCTACCGGCCCAACCACCTCCACGGCGGCTATGTCTTCCCCAACTTCAGCACCTGGCAGTACGGCGACTTCTTCCGCTTCGCATATCGGAACGGCATGATAGGCTTCGACTTCGACGCGCTCTTCGGGCACTGGGCGGTCAAAGGCCCCATGCTCTACGTGCACATGCGCCTGTTCGTCAATCCCACCCTCGATGTCGAGACAATCCGCCGGGACTATTTCGCCGCTTTCGGGCTGGCCGCCCCGGGGATCGAGGCCTATTTCGACTACTGGGAGAAGCGCTCCGGCGTACGGGGCGGCAACCCGCTTGACAGCGTCGGCGCCTTCCCGGACCACACCTTCGCGAAAGCCGAAACGCTGCTCGACAAGGCCGGCGAGGCGCTGGGCGCCAAGCCCGAAGGCGAGTTTGCCGAACGCGTCGCGTTTGTCCGCGTCGGCCTGCGGCATGCGCGCCTCGCCGCCAACTTCCTGCGCCTGACCGACCGCGGCAAGCTCCCCGACCTGCCGCCCGGCGCGCTGGGCGACGACGGTCTCCCCGGCGCCGGCGCCGACGCCGAGTTGCCCGCTGACGTGCGCCGCTTCCGCCGCATCCAGGCAGCCCTCAAGGAACTGGTCGCCTTTCGGCGTCGGCACGAGCACCTCTTCTTTGCCGACCTGGTCGACGCCGCCAAAAGGGAAAGGAGATTCGTGAAGATGGACCGGCTGCTCGAAGACCTGCCACTCGAGTAGCGCGTTGCCTCGCCCCCGATCGCCGGCAAAGCGGCGGCACTGGTCGAGGTGTCCGGCTGACCGGGCCCTGCGTACGGGCGCGAAAAGATGGTTGACAATGCCCATTGTTTGCGCATCCGGATCAATACAAGACGAGGGGAGACAAAGGGACAGTCCCTTGCCCGCGCAAGGGTCTGTCCCTTTCGCCCTTTCGCCCCCAGGGCACGCCTACTCGTCAGTTATTCGAAGCCCTGCCGGCGGGCCGGGTGGCGAAACGGGCGCCGGCGCCGGATCTCGAAGCGGATGCGGATACGCATACGGTGTCCAGGATGCCACGGGATCGCCCGCCTGTGGCGGCCTGTTCCAGTAATGCTCGTTCTCGTTGTTGCAGTCGGCGCACGCGGGTCTCTCATAGACGTACAGCTCCCGCGTTGCCGTGTTGTCCCAGACCCACCAGTTCTCGATCATCTGGAGACAACCGTCCGTTCCGACCGTATACACGCGATCGCACGGGTATGCACCGCCGCAATTCGTGCTTGCGGTGCATGTTTCCTGGACTTGAAGCGCGACGGCGTAGGAACCGCCGGACTCGATCACATTGCTGGTTATGATCCCGGCGGTCCCGGCTCTCGGCGCTATGTGCCAGGCGCCCTCGTAGTTCCTGAAGATGTTGTTGTACACCTCGAACCCGCCCCCGCCGTGCTCGTCGTTGGGCGCCGAAACGCCGGGATAGAAAGGACAACAGGCATTGTAGCCGGGCCCGTGAATATCGACGTAGGCGTCGGCATTGTCCACGATGTTATATCGAAACACGACAAACGCATCGCAGAACAACGATATGG
>Ga0272441_10009929_pt1 | contig 14564 bp, 13 predicted proteins | sample SSMProp6N_FD_193582 | JGI IMG/M metagenome (GOLD analysis project Ga0272441, IMG submission 193582) | Marine sediment archaeal communities from Little Sippewissett salt marsh, Falmouth, MA, United States - SSM-Prop-6N | ecosystem: Environmental > Aquatic > Marine > Wetlands > Sediment ... | reverse complement strand
AGCCTGCAAAATCATCGCGATTATGGATAGCAATGGAATGAAGTATGTACCTCAGGGGCACAAGTGCCGCTTGGTCTGCTTCATCCCACGGGAAACTGGAGTAAGATATTCGAACGGCAAGGTTGAGGGCAGACCATAATCCGTGGTCGTAGATGTCTGCTTCATGTCCTTCAGGTGGCCTGCAAAGCCGCTGTATGAGATCTGCTTCAAGTCCTGCGCGCCTACAGAGGTACGCGTCTGCGAATTTCCGTAGTCGCACCGAGCGCGTTTTCTCTTGTTCGGCCATGCCTTCACGGTCCTTCGCAGGCTTGCAGAACGTATCCAAGAGTCTCGGTGCGAAAAGCGCTGCATAGCAGCGTCGCAACCAGCCAAACATCTCCAGGGCGTGGCGTCCGGATGCACTAGTCCCCTGTGGAAACATTGCGGGTAGTTGCTTCGTAAGGCAGGCTAGAGGATAGGCGTGATCGTGCAGCAGAGAGGCACACCAAAGCGCCGTGCGGAGAGTCCGCGAGTGCTTAGCTTCAAACACCGTTCTCAAGAGCACCGTTCTCAAGAGCCAATCCGCAATCAATCCAACCCGCACCTGATGGAAGAGGTGCGTCCTGTGATGACTACCAGCAACGAACAAGAGCCAGTCCACCCCAGCCATATGGTCGACCACGTCACACAATTCATCCCTCACAGTCGGATAATACTCGCGACCTTCCAGCATATGCCCAAGGATCTTTACAACATCATCTATACTCTCAGGAAGCCGGGAGGAGGGAATTGACGCCGGGAATAGCCCCGAGTTCTTTGCTTCATTGAGCAGGAACTCATCATCCATGGCGTACAGAGGCATTGGGGCTACATACTCGCGTTCTGTTGCGCACAGATCTTCCGGACCACTCGTGCGTGCAACGGGTCCTCTCCAGATCCCCCAGCCGAACCAGCGTCCGCAAGATCCAGGGCGACAGCGATTACCTCCAATTCCCCTTCATTTATCGCGTCGCCCAATCCCTTCTTGTGGTTTTCCGCTTTGGGATTGTCGCCGGATTCCTTCTCCGCAAGTTCGCGAAGTTGCCGCCAGGCCTCATTGAACTCCTGTCTCTTCTTCCTAATCTGCTGTCTTGCCTTCTGGCGATCATCTTCAGACATATCGTCCGGTGGTATCCACGACCCCTCATCTGGCGGTTCGGAAGTGACAATTAGTGTCTTCTCCTTCACGCCATTGCTTATGCACAAACCCTCCTTCATTCGGGTCAATGCGGGGACGCACGGATAAAGATCACGGCTACCGAATTTTGAGTGGTCGAAGGCCAAAATCCGGTAGTTTGTCTCTTTCGAATAGAGGGCTGCTTTCACTACGTCTTCTTCGGTTGCGCCGTGGAAAAAGAGGCCCTCTTCAAAGGTAAACCCAGTCAGCCCGATAATCACTATCTCCGGATAGATATTATCGAGCGTTCCCGCGGCCAGCCGGCCGAACAGAGCGCGGTGTTGTGGATCGTACTTCCCGCCGGTAAGCTGAAGACTCACGGCCCCGCTTAAAGGATCCTGTGAATACGGTTTGTCTCTTGATAGGAAATCCTCCGAAATATCCATATTGTTGGTCGTGATGATAAGGTTCAGGTGCTTTTCCTTTGCCCTCATGAACGTTGCCCGAGCGATCATGCGCAGGGTGCTGCCCGCATCAAAGAACAGAGTCGAACCAAGTTCGGGAAGCTGCTCCACGATATAATGAGCAATTGCCGCTTTCTCGCGTGTGAAGGTGCGTTCCTTCCTCCCGGTGTACGTGTCGTCAGCCTCTCCATGTTGCAGCTTGCCCACGTACTCACAGATCGCCTTCTCTCTCAATATTCTGCGTTCTTGCTCATTTCCCTTCGCTCTCGCAGGCGAGTTGGTTTTCGATTCCGGCTTCGCAGATACCGCCTCGCCTGTTCTCGGTCGCGTCTGTTTCGGTTTCGGCATTAACAATACCTCCTTAACCAGCCTAACATCGCTTGTCCGAACAAAGATTCTCCCGGACTCTTACCCGAGAGAAAACGTGTCAGCCTCTCCAGTCCATTGCCTCTCTTGCAGCAGAAGACAACAACCTTCGCAACACGCACGGGATCGTATTGCTTGGGTTGCTGGGGACATCTTGTCCCCCGTTGTTGACGTGCCATCGCCTGCGGAGGCGGCAGGTACGGTATTCGAGTTGTTGGCCACGGGGCTGAGTCGGCAATATGGCGTTCCCCTTCGAGGGCGATGCCGACCTGGTGCCATTCCGTGAAGTTGCCGCCCCCGGCGGGTCGGTCGGTTGGGCGGGCGCTTCACGTGCCCACCCGATGAGTTTGGGTTTGTCGGGAGCGCGAGGCATACCGACCTCGGACTGTTTGAGCTGGCTGGCTTCCATTTAACCCCTTCACGGGCCTCTTGCGGCCCGGGAACTACCTAAGTTATTGCCATATAACGCCTTAGCTTCGCCATTCCACCCGCAGAGATGTCGTTCCACCCCGGGCGGAATCGTGTTTCATGTTTGACATGCGACATTTCATGTGTCACTTGTCATTCCGCCCGCGACGGAATCGCATTTCATGTTCACTATGCGGCATTTCATGTTTGACATGTCGTTTCGCTCGCGGAAAAACCGCGTTTCACGTTTGACATGCCGCGTTTCCTGTTCCATATGCTGTTTACGCATTCCCACGGCGGACCGTGGGAACGAGATAAAAGCCGGAAACCCTCATCGTAGGGTGCGATTCATCGCACCATTCCCAGAGACACCATCGCATAGCGGTGCGATGAATCGCACCCTACGCCTGCGCCTCATCCCTGGTCCCCGGTCATCCCTGACCTCCTGCGCCGGTGCCCGGGGAATCCCACGTGGGGATTGCACACAATTCTACACACCGCTCCTGCGCAAATGTCAAGAGAAAAATCACCGTAGCGCTCAGCTATCACCGGTCAAGCCCCGGCGTACTGGCCGTCACTGTCAAGGATCGCTTCGAGAACCTGGAAGGCTTTGTCGACTTCGGCGCTCCGGGCCGGCAGTGGCGGACTGGCCGATCATGATCGTCCGCTCGGCCGAAGCAGAACGCTGGGCAGGAATGACGTGGTACGCGGACACCCTGTCCCTCGTCGGTAACAAGGGGCATCCATGTATGCACGCAGACCCGTTCTTCCCCTGACCTCGCGCCCGGGCAACGCGCCGATATCCACGGCCGGCTGCTCTTCTTCGAGGGCCCGCTCGATGACTTCACGGCCTTCATCCGAGCGGACAAGGCGGACGTCTTCAACTAGAGCACGCGTTTGCAGGGTATAACACCGGAGGATGGAGTATCGAGGCGCCCCGTGCAGAACGCAAGGTACGCATCAAGCATGACCTTCTCGCCGTGAATCAGAAGAATGACGCCTTCAATTTGCGGAAACGCGCGGTCCGATGTAAACTAAAAGCATGCTGAGGAATGGAATTCTCCCGCGCTGTGGACGAAGTCCATCGAGTCAGATCCCGGAGGGCTCGGGATGAAAAGGCGGAATCGCGTCTATGTGGACACGTCAGTATTCGGTGGCGTCTTTGATGACGCTTTTTCGGAGGTCTCCCGGCGTTTCTTTGCCGAAGCAGCCGAAGGCAGGCATATCGTCCTGTTGTCGGATGTCACGCTGGGAGAACTGCGGGACGCCCCGGAGCGCGTGCAAGAGTTTGCCGCCAGCCTGCCAGAGGAGGCGATTGAGGAATTTGAATTCACGCCTGAGATGGCCGAATTGCGCGACGCTTATCTGGCGGCCAACGTGCTGGGCGCACGGTGGGCGGACGACGCAGCGCATGTTGCCTCGGCCACCGTGGCGCGCTCGGACGTGATCGTGTCGTGGAGTTTCCGTCATATGGTGAAGTGGGAGAAGATCCGGGGATTCAGCGCCGTGAACTTGTCCCTGGGCTATCCCTTGGTGACCATTTTTGGCCCGAGAGAGGTAATAAGCGATGAAGAAGGCCTTTGATTGCGTTGAGATGAAACGCGCGGCCCAGGAGCGCATCTTCGCCGAGACACAGGGACTCTCGCGCGAGGAAGCTGTCGCGTATTTCCATCGGGCTGCAGCGGAGTTTCGGGCGGAGATGAAACGCTTGCGGGCGGATATCGCGAGCGGGCGCCGGGCGCCGCCCGTCGTGGCCGGAAGATGACCCCTGTCTCGCCTTCCCCTCTCGCCCGACGGTCTTGATGTCCCTTCGCTGGCTATCCTTGTCGCCGCCAGCCAAGAGGACGATCAACGCACGGCGTCGCGTTCGATGCGTTTGCTCTGCGAGATTTGTCAGTCAACCTGGCAACGGTCAGGCAATCGCCGTTGCTCTGGCATTGTGGATGGTGATCTTCGGATCGGGATTGGGATCGGGAACCGGAAGATGCTGTTCGCGCAACATCGCCACGTGTTCCTTCATTCCCCACTTCGCTTGGTAAGGACAGTCCTCTACGGAGTGACCGATCCCGGTGAATCCCTCAAGATCGGGGGAGTAGAAGCCGAAGTAGTCGGGCTCGTCGGTCGCTTCGATCACCAGGGAGTAGTCGCACCCGTTTCCCTCGGGAAGGCGGACGGCTTCGCTGAACTTCATTCAATCCTCCACACGCACAAGGATACTGCCTGCCCCCCGAGAAAACAACGGCTCATTCGTCCTCTTGCGGCTACTGCGCGGCATCGAGGCAGTATTCCTGCATGAGGCGTAGGTAGAGGCGGTAGTCTTCAAAGGATACCCCGGGCGGGGTCTGGTGGTCGCACGAGGGGATGTAGCCGCCTTGTTTCATCACCGGCAGGAGGCGTTCGAATTCAGCCCGGATGGCCCGCTCGCCTTGGTTCATCACCATCTTGTCGAAGGCGCCGATGTAGCGGGTCTTGGGATGTCCGCGCCGGAATGCCGCGAGGTCGCAGCCGGCCTGGCGCTCGAGCGGCAGGAACCCGTCCACACCCACCGCGCCGAACCAGGGAATAAGCTGGGCGATGTCGCCGTCCGTGTCAATGAAGGGGAGGATGCCGTATTCATGAAGCCGGGGCACGATGCGGCGGTAATAGGGCGCCATGAACGTATCGAACAAGTCTTTCGAGATCATGGGCCCGTTGTTGTACGACATGTCTTCGCCAAAGGTCATGAAGTCCGGGACGCAGATGGCGCAGAAGGCGTCGAGCACCCGCAGATTGAAGGCCAACAAGTCTTCATTCATGGCGTGCATGAGCTCGGGATCTTCAAAGAAGCTGTAGAGGTGGCGTTCAATGCCCATGAGTGTGCGCGGAAACCAGAAGAACCCATCGAGGCTGATCCAGACCACCATCTCGCCGGTGGCCTGCCGCTTGGCCCACGCCTCGACCGTTTGCCGGTCAATCGCCTCGTGCGGTTCCGGGTAGAGGTGCTCCTTCACCCGCAGGTAGTCGTCCATCGTCGTGGCCACGCCGAGCCCGTGGCCGGGCGGGGCCGGCAGCGTGGGCTTTCGCGGCGAGATCCACCGTTGCCGGTACACGTCGAGGCCCAGGTACTCACGGATTTCGCCGGCCTCGGTCAACTCGCCGGGCAGCCCTTCTTGATGCCACCGCGCGATCGTCTTGTCCCACCACCCGGCCCACTCGACGTGCGGTAGGCGGTCGACGGACTCGAAGCGCATCAAACGGCGAAACCGGGTTCGATTGTCCATAGGGTCACCCGCCATGCTTGTTTGTTGTTAGAAACACTCGTGCAATTGAGATAGATGGGCCGGCCGAGACGCCTCAAAGCAAACCCGGTGGGGCGAGCGTCCTCGCGAGCCGCAACGGACCCCGCCAAAGAAGGAGCCGGCTCGCGAGGACGCTCGCCCCACCGCTCGGGCTGCTCACATTGACTCCCTGCGCGGGCGTCACGCAAGAATGCCTTGTCACGAGTAGAATTCCATGACGCGCATCACGCAATCGTACCCTTCGCGCTCGAGCACCTCTTGAACGCAGACCAGAGCCGGGTCGCCGGGCTCAAGGACCTGGTACTTGCGTTTGACCGATCCAATAATGAAGTCCAGGCCGCGCGGCATGGCAAGCGTCAGGAATGCGCTCTCGAGCGGGCCCTTGACGGGTGAGCCGTCCGCGCGTTTCGGGGGCAGCATCACCGTGAAGTTGCTCAGCCCTACGGACGCATGAACGCCCGCGAACTCTGCGTCCTCGTGCATCAGCGCGAGCGCATCGATCACCATCTTGGTCATGCCCTCGGTGTCGCTTCCAATCGGGGCGATGCCGGGGTCGACAATGCAGTGGCCATTCGGGATCCCGGCCTCGTGCGCCACCTTCAGCAACTGCGTGGCCGCGGCATAATTCTCTGCGCCGGTCCGATTGGGCTTGGAAGCGCCGTCTTCCTCGCGCTCCGACGTGAGCAAGATCGGCATAAAGGGCTTCACCGTGGCCAGCCCGAACATCTTGGTCCGCATCAGCGAGATCGAGTTGAGAATAGGCAGGGCGCCTTGGGCGCGGTCCGGATCGTAGGCCTCAAGCCCCGCGGCTGCGACGTCGAGGTCCGGCGAGTCGATGGACAGCGGCTTCGCGGTCACGCTTTGGATTTCGCGGACCATCTGCGCCATGAATTCCGGTGCGCGCAGGCCTACGTTGACATCGATCCAACGCGCGCCGCGCTCGTCCTGCATTCGGGCGAGTTCTTTGAGGCCCTCGATGTCGTTTGCGTCATAGAGCTTCTTGGTCGAGGGCACAGAATCATTAATGGACTCGCCGATGATGCTCAAACCTTCAATAGACACTTGCATCTCTCCTTTTCAGATTCAGTTCTTGCGGTTTCTGATGTTGCCGTGTTGCCCGGCGGCCCCCGCACGGGGAACGGCCCCCGGTCATGGGTCGGGCGTCGAGGCGCCGGGCGGCTTGCGTACGGTGAGCCGGCAACGGCCCTTCTCGGGATCGAGGACGTCGTAGTCGACTTCGTACCCAAATTCCTCGATGAGGGGCGGGTAGAGCCACCGGCAGTGCTCGCAGTATTTCGGGTACGGCTCGACGCGGCCGCTGTGGTGGACGAGCTTCGCCGACGGGCAGTCGTGCATGTCGATCACGAACATGTCGTCGTAAAGCGTCATATGATGCCGGCCGCCCTCTTCGCCGAGGGTGTGCGACCAGTACCGGTACATGCCCTTGAGGCCTTCCTGGGCGATGTACTCGCGCAGGTTTTGCAGGAACTCGTCCGAGATGCCCTTCCAGAACTCGGTGACCCCTTTCTCGCCGCCGCGGTCCTCGAGGAAGCGGAAGAGCTCGTTGTAGACCCAGATGAACTCTGTGCATGAGATCATGGTGTTGTCTCCGGTAAAACGGGGACAGTCCCGTGTCGCTCGGGGACTCGCTCGGTGGGTACAGTCCCCGTTTTGCCTGTGCATGAGATCATGGTGTTGTCTCCGGCAAAACGGGGACAGTCCCGTGTCGCTCGGGGACTCGCTCGGTGGGTACAGTCCCCGTTTTGCCTGTGTATGCGATCATGGTGTTGTCTCCGGTAAAACGGGGACAGTCCCGTGTCGCTCGGGGACTCGCTCGGTGGGGACAGTCCCCGTTTTGCCTATGCATGCGATCATGGCGCTTGCCTCCAGAACCGCTGCACACAGCGCCCGGCCTCTTGGTCATACTCGACGCTCGATGCGTAGCCCGCGGCCTTACACACGGCTTCGTTGACGATCCGCGTATGCTCGCAGAAGTGGTCCGCGACCTTGTAGTTGCGATCCTTCATGTGGGCAATTGCCGGGCAGCGATTCACTTCGAGCACCAGGACCTCGCCGTCCATGTGCATCTCGACGTCCCCCTGCTCAAGGTCGAAGATCGCCTGCCAATGGTCCTGCAGCGCGGGCAGCCCCCGGGCCCGCAGGCCGTCGACCAGGCGCTTGTACACGGTGCCGGCCAGCCCTGCGAGGAACGCCTCGATCCCCTCCTGGCCGTACTGGTCCTCGATGAACTGAAGGCCGAAGCTAAGCGCCCCATGAAAGTCTTTGTGAACATTCGCCATAGCGTTGTCCTTGCTGATCCACGAAGGGCACGAAGGAACACGAAGAATTCCACTACGCGTTCATCGCGCTCAATGCCAAGGGAACTGGCAATTCAAAACCTAAAACTGACAACTGACAATTCAAAATGAATGCTATCGATACGTTTCCGATGAGTAGATTATCTTCTTCTTTGCGTTCACAAACGCTCATGCGTGGTCATTTCGAATTATCAGTTTGAGATTCCAGATTGTCTCAGTGGGAACCCTGCGAACGGTTACGGATTTCAACGTGTTTCTTCGTGTCTCTTCGTGTCCTTCGTGGATCAATAATGGAACTGGGAACCAGGAATCTGAAACTGACAACGGACAAGTCAAAATGTATGGTAAAAGTCTCTCTGCAATATCATCGGCTCTCATAGCCGCTCTTAATGCTCGTGCGTGTTCATTTCGAATTGTCAGTTGTCCGTTTGAGGTTTTAGATTGTCTAAGCGGGAACCCTGTGAACGGCTACAGATTTCAGTGTGTTTCTTCGTGTCTCTTCGTGTCCTTCGTGGATTGTTACGGTGCAACCGCCTGGCCTGTCTTGGCGGATTCGTAGCAGGCGGCCAGGACTTTCTGGCTCCAGAGGCCGAGCTCTGCGCCCACCGGCGGGTCAATGTCATCAAGCACGGCCTGAGAGAATGCCTCGACTTCCGCCCGGTACATGTTGACAGCCGCCGGGGCGATCCGTAGGCCCCCGCCACCCTCGCGGGCCTGTTGCGCTTCGTAGCCCGCGTCCGACTCCTGAAGGTAGGCTGCCATCTCGCCGATCTCGCCCTGACCGATGGTGCCTTCCGCCAGGATGCTGCCCTTCGAACCGTAGAGTTCGAGCCGGTTCTTCGAACTCGCGTCCGGCACGTTGAACAGACTGTCCACGCAGCCCTTGGCGCCGCCCTCGAATTCGAGCAATGCGACGGCCGTGTCCTCGCTCGCGTACGGATGCACCAGGTTGGCGGTCAGGCACATGACCTTCGTGACCTTGCCCAGGAACATCTCAAGCAGGTCGATGCAATGCCCGCCCATGTCCATGAGGCTGCCCCCGCCGCCCTGGGCCGGGTCCTGCCGCCATGCGCCCTCGATGGGCGGGTACCAGCAGGACAACTGGGCGCGCGCGTAGACCGGCGTGCCGATGCGGCCCGCTTGCACAAGCTTCAGCGCCTCGACGTGCTGGGCGTGGAACCGCATCATGAACCCGACGCCGAGCTTGACGTTGTGCGCACGGCACGCCGCGACCATGCGCGCGCCTTCCTCGACCGTCATGCCCAGCGGCTTCTCGCACAGGACGTGCTTGCCGGCCTCGGCCGCGCGCACCACTTGCTCACAGTGCAGATACGCGGGCGTGGCCATATAGAGCACGTCGCAATCGCCGGCCAACAACTCGTCCTCGCCCGCATACGCCGTTGCACCGAACTCGGCCGCCACCTCCTTGTTCGCCGCCGCGTCCACGTCGAACACGGCAACGAGTTCCGCATTGTCCGCCTTTGTGATTCCCTCGGGAATCGTCCGCCGCCGGGCGATGCCGCCGGAACCCAAAACACCCCACTTGGTCTTCATGAGCCTGCCTCCCGTGTACGTCTACTTGGCGTATGCCGCGATGACTTTTCTGATGGCGTTTGCAATGCCGTGCATATGCTCTTCCTCGAACGTCGGGAAGATGAAGGTGATGAACGTGCGGTCCTGGTGCCATTCGGCGTTGGGCACTTCCACCTTCGAGTAGTCCACGGACTCTGGGTTGGTGTATTCCGTGCTCTTGAAGGGGAACCCGGAGTTACCGAAGCTGTTTTTTTCCGTGAAGGCGTGTTCGGTGTGGCACTGCGGCCAGAACACCTTCCAGCACGGTGCGCCCTCGGCCCCTAACGCATCGAGGAACTGCGTCATGTCGCACGTCATGTTGTCGATGTCGAGCGTGATCGGGAACACGTACCACCCGTTCTGGCGCTCTGGCGTGTCGATGGGGAGATGGAGCACCTGGGGCACGTCCTTGAGCGCGTCCATCACGATCCCGGCATTGCGTTTGCGCCGCGGTATGTTCCAGTTGTCGAGCCGCTCGAGTTCACACAGGCCAATGACCGATTGCATCTCGGTCATGCGGTAGTTCCAGCCGATGATGTTGTGGATATAGGGCAGTTTCTGTTCCATCTCGAGCAGGCGCAGGCGCTCGCGCACGTCATAGCCGTGGTCGCGGAAACTGCGGCAGCGCCAGGCCACCTCCTCATCGTCCGTCGTCACCATACCGCCTTCGCCGCCGGTGGTAAAGGTCTTGTTCTGGCAGAAACTGCACGCGGCCACCTTTCCGATCGTGCCGGTCTTCTTGCCCTTATACACGCCGCCATAGGCCTCGGCGTTGTCCTCGATCACCATGAGGTCGTGCTGCTTCGCCAGTTCGAGTATGGGGTCCATGTCCGCGACGTTGCCGTAGAGATGCACTGGCATGATGGCCTTGGTGCGCTCGTTGATGAGCTTGGCCGCGGACGCGACGCTGATGCAGTGGTCTTCTTTGTTGACATCGGCGAACCGCGGGACCGCGCCGGCTTGCACGATCGAGAACGAGCTGGCAATGAAGGTATAGCTCGGCACAATGACCTCATCGCCGGGTCCCACGCCGATCCCGGCCAAGGCCGTGTGCAGCGCACTCGTGCCGTTCGTGGTGCTGATGGCGAACTTCGAGCCCTGCCATTGCGCGAACTTTTCCTCGAATTCCATGCCCTTGCCGCCGGTCCAGTAATTGACCTTCCCGCTGCGCAGCGTGTCCGCGACGGCCAGGACCGTTCGCTCGTCAAGACACGGCCACGGCGGCATCGCCCCTTCCAAGGTTGCCGGACCTCCATCAATCGCCAGTTTCTCGCTCATATCCACTCATCCTTTCCCCGTTGTTTCCAGGCGCGTTGCACCACCGCGCTCTGTGGCGCCTCGCCCCGTGTGCATCCGAGGCTGACGTCACCGGCGCAGACAGTTTCCCTAAGGGTACTCGCGGTTGCGGGGAAAAGCAACAGGCAGGTGCCGCCTGCGCTCTCACGCGGGGTTACGTGATGTGGCCTTTGAGCACAAGGCCGTTCACCTAAGCCGCTGTCCTCTTACTCACGGAGGTGGGAATTCGCCACGGTGGGGCGCGCGCGTCATCGGGCTCGCCTGGACGCCAGAGCATTCCGGATGGCTTCGCTGATTGCCACGCGCGAGAACGGCTTCTGCAGCACCTGCTCGACGCCCAGTGCCTTTGCGCTGGCCGGGGTCAGCACCTCACTGAAGCCGGTGGTAATAATGATAGGGATGTCGGGGCGGATGTTGAGCAGTTCGGCGGCGAGTTCGGCGCCGGTCATCTTGGGCATGGTCTGGTCGCTCATCACGAGGTCGAACTGGTCCGGGGCCGCACGAAAGACGTCGAGCGCTTGCTCGCTTTCGCCCAATGCCGTCACGTCGTAGGCGAGCCGGGTCAGCAAATGCCTGCCGAGTTCGAGGACGAGTTGTTCGTCGTCGACCAGGAGGATGCGCTCCCCGTTGCCCTTGGCGATGTCCGGCATCTCGGGTGGGGGGGCGGTTGCTTCGGCATCAAAGCGGGGCAGGTGGACGCAAAATGTCGTCCCTTGGCCTTCTTCGCTGGACACGGTAATGTCGCCCCCGAGATCCGCGACGATGCCGTGAACGGTGGCCAGGCCCAAGCCGGTGCCCTTGCCTTGCTCCTTGGTGGTGAAGAAGGGGTCGAAGATCCGTTCCTGGGTGGGCTTGTCCATGCCGTGTCCGGTATCGGCTACCGTGAGCCGGATGTACCCTGGCCCGGCCTGGAGGCCAGGGTGGCCCGCGCGGAGGGCTTCGTCCCCCGAGACAAGGTTGAGACAGATCTCGATAACGCCTGTGTGGTTCCCCATGGCCTGGTACGCATTGGTGCACAGATTCACGATCATCTGATGGATCTGGGTTGGGTCGGCGAGGATGTTGCCTGCGGCCGCGTCGAGATTCTCTACAATGTCGATCGTCGTGGGGATTGAGGCGCGGAGTAACCTCAGGGCCTCCTTGACGATCAGGCAGACCTCGACGGGCTTGCGTTCGATCTCGGCTTGCCTGCTGAACATCAGGATCTGTTCAACGAGGGCTTTGGCGCGATTGGCTGCATGTAGGACTTCGTTGAGATTGGCGCGGGTGTCACTGTCAAGCTCGGCATCGTCTATCGCGAGTTCCGTATAGCCCAGAATCGGCGCAAGGATGTTGTTGAAATCATGGGCGATGCCGCCGGCGAGCGTGCCAATGGCCTCGAGCTTCTGGGCCTGACGCAGCCGGGCTTCCAGTTCGACCTCATGGGTCACGTCGCGCAGGACCGCGAGATAGTTGGTGACCTGGCCCCCGGCGTTGCGGAGTGGCGAAACCGTGGCTTCGGCTTCGTAGAACGAGCCGTCCTTCTTTCGTTGGGTAACCTGCCCCGCCCAGGTCTCACCCCGAACGAGGCTTGCCCAGACCTCTTGATAGAAGGGCTCGGTGCGTTCGGTGCTTTCAAAGGTCTGGAAGTCTTTGCCAATGGCCTCCGCGCGCGCGTATCCGGTCAAGCGCTCAAAGGCGGGGTTGATGTATTCGATGATGCCCGTGATATCTGTGATGACCATGAGTTCATCGGCTTGCTCGACGGCCATGGCGAGCCGCCATCGCTCCTCTTCGGCGCGTTTGCGCTCGGTAATGTCGTGCCCGTACAGGTTGACGTAACCGGCCTCGCTTATGGGCGCAAAGGTCAGCGAGAACACGCGCCCGCAGCACGCAATCTCGCCGTCCTGGGGCTGGCCGGTGGTGAGCGCCTTCAAGGCCAACGCGCGCCAGGGCTCCGGCAAGGGCTGGCCGCGCTGGCATTGCCAGAACTCGAGTAACGGCTGGCTCGCCTTATTGGCATACAGAATCACGCCGTCGACGTCGAGCCGTAAGACCGGGCTGGGATTCTCGCCCGGGAATCGCGCCACGCTGCCGATTTCCTCCTCCGCGCGTTTGCGCTCGGTAATGTCACGCGCGAAGGCGAAGTTGTATTCCCGGCCCTTGAATTCGAGGTAGTTGACCGTGACCTCGACGGGGATAAGGCCCCCATCCTTCCTCCGATGACACGACTCAACAACAAACGACCTGCGGGTCTTAATGTCTTGCCAATGACTCGGCCAGATCTCCGGGGTGAAATTGGAATCGATGTCGTGTACGGTCATTTTCAGCAGTTCGTCGCGGGAATACCCGAGGGTTCGGCAGGCGGCTTCGTTCGCATAGGCCAACCGGGCGTCGGGCATTATCCAGAACGCGGTATCCGCGGCGTGGTCCACCGAGAATTGGGTCATTTGCAGGGCTTCTTCGGCGCGTTTGCGCTCGGCCACTTCCTCCTGCAGCGTCTTGACCCGTGCCCGCACCTCGTCGTTCGCTTCTTGCAGGTCGCGATCGCGTTGCTGAATCTGCGTCAGCATCTCGTTGAACTGAGACACAAGCACGCCCAGTTCGTCGTCCCCGGATCTGACGGCGCGTATCGAGTAGTCCTTATTCTCCGACACGTCCTTTGCCGACTCTACGAGGCGCAGGATCGGGCTCGATATCATTCGCTGAAAACGTGCCGCCAGTAGATACGCCAAGAGCGACGCCGCCGCCAGCACGCCAAGTCCCACCAGGACGTAATTCGTCAGCCGGTCGTCAAGCGCACGCAAGTCGGAACGCAGAAAGACCGTCCCAATCCGCTCTCCTCCCACCGTGACCGGCGTGAAGTTCACAAGATAGCTGCCCCCATAACGGCTTCCCACCGCACCCGGCGATGCAGGAATGAGCCCTTCTTCGTTCGCCTCTCGCGTGTATTGCGCGAACAGGCTCCCGTCGCTCGTGAAGAAGCAGCCCGCGACGATGTTGTCGTGAATCCGGAGGAACGAAAGCGTTTCCGCGGCCTCATCTTGGTCGTTGAACGCCAGGGAGGTGGCCGCAGAGAATGCCATGAACGCCCCGTTGCCGGAAAGGTCCTGCTTCATCTTCTCCCGGAAAGTGGCAAGATCGTAGACCGCGAATGCCACGTACGCAAAGAGCAGCGCGGCCCCCACGGGGATCATGGTGATCAACTGCAGCTTGCGCTTGATCGAGAAGTCTTGCAGGCGCCTCACTGAGCCCCCTCCCGGGATAGCTCCTGCCTGGAGTCATCGCCCTGCCCTTCGTGCGCTTCCTGGGCGTGTTCCGTCCTGACGATCATGGCCGTCTTCAACAGACGGCCGCTGAGTTTGAGCCCGACGCGTTCCGCTGCCTCGCGGTTTATCTCGATGCGGACCTTGTTGTCTACGATCTTCAGATTCACGATACCGCCCTTTCGTGCGAAGTCCTCGAGTTCGCCGATCGTGAGTACGGGCATCGCGCTGAAGGTATCGAGGATGTGTTCCACCCTTTGCTTGGCGGAGTGCGTCACGAAAATCACCTGGCAGCCGCCGAGATCTTCGGCCTGGCGAGATCGCGTGACGAGGAGCCTCCGCCCCTGGCGCGTCCTCGATTCCAACTGCTCCTCGAACAGAGGGCCGAAGGGATCCTCCTCGCCGAGGACGCCGAGCTTGATGGGGGCGTCTTCATCGGCAAAGGCGTTCGAAGGCCAGTGGACAAACTACATCAAGTGGTA
>Ga0272441_10009928_pt1 | contig 14564 bp, 12 predicted proteins | sample SSMProp6N_FD_193582 | JGI IMG/M metagenome (GOLD analysis project Ga0272441, IMG submission 193582) | Marine sediment archaeal communities from Little Sippewissett salt marsh, Falmouth, MA, United States - SSM-Prop-6N | ecosystem: Environmental > Aquatic > Marine > Wetlands > Sediment ... | reverse complement strand
AAGAATGGCGGAGGGATTATAATGAAGTCAGGCCACACAGCTCATTGAAAGGAGCTACCCCGAGAGAGTATGCTGAAACAGCCGTGGGACTCTAGTCCGTAGTGTAGCTAATCACGGGGTAAGGTCAGAGGTACATAAGAAAGATAAATTCTGCAATAATTGCGGAGTACAATTAACACAGGATGAGATTTCCCATGAAGCTCACGATTTAAAATTTAATAAAAGCTGGACCATATTTAGATATGCAGCCTTGGAAGCCGTAGCTATTTTAGGCGGACTTCGGCTTCTTTCTAGAAGAGAATGGTCAGAAGGTTTTCCAGGTCTTTTGTGGTATGAACCACGCTGGGTTACAGCCAGTTATCCTTTATGGGGTGAGACTGGTGCTCTTCCAGCTTTCATAGTAATAGCTGCTGGTATCAATCTTTATTTTATTAGGCACCAGTCTGCCAAGATTCAAGTAATAACAACGGTAATACTTGTTGGAGTTTTATTAGCTACGGCTCTAGGTGTAAAGAGTATCAGCTAACTTTAATATAAAAGCGCTGTGGGTGGTATAAATGCCGTATTGCAGGAACTGTGGTCAGAGTGTAAATCCAGGACATAAATATTGCTCTAATTGTGGCGCAGTAATAACAGAAAGTAATCACGATAGCAACATCGAATCTATTACCCCAACTGAGCGTTGCATACTTGATGCAATCCGCATAGATTCTAAAACGCCTGAAGAAATATCCCAGACTACTGAAACCCCATTGTACAAAGCAAGAAGCAGTATTCGGAATCTGGTTAATGCTGGTTTGGTTGTCGAATCTAATGGCAGTTACGCGGCAACATTGATAGCCACAAGAGGAGACCTTATTGATGTCAAGGAACGTATCCTTAAATGGCTAAACAAAGGTGGCATGCCAACTTCGAAAGAAATATCAAAATCGATGGGCATACCCGAAGAGGATATAGATGTTATACTCAATGAGTTAATTAGAGAAGGCTTGGTCTACAAGAAAGGCAATTACTTTGTGTCATATGAGTATAAAGAAGAGTGGCATAAGAAAAATAAAAAGGGGTTGACTATAGCTTCAATAGTAGTTGGAGCAGTCTTAATAGTTTGGGGTACTATTTTATCTATTGGGCATGAGTTTCACTTTTTACTCGTTATAGGTATAGGTTCATTTGTCACAGGGTTGGCAATAAGAATGAGCAAATCATGGGTAAAGTGGTCTAGCTAGCACAATATTTGTGCGGTGTCGAGCTTGGACGGTTGCGCTCGTTGCGGCCTAGGCTCGACATGTTGCGGTATGTTGCGGTTTATTTTCGGTTGTAATATTAACTATTTTAAGTATTGACATAGGCAATAGTTAGAGAGACAATTAGGTTAGAAGGTCGATGTGGACCCAATGAATAACTTCAGGAGGGACACAATGAGACTTCACCTAAGGTTTGGAGTACTGCAGATTGACAATTAATGCCTCATCGAGAGGTGAGGCAGGTTGGAATCCGAACTCGACTCGGATTAGGTAAGGGGTAGTAATTTCACCCAATGCGGCGAAGGTAACCGCAAGTGAGTTGGGTTCGAGAAAGGAACTAACCAGGAATGACTAAGGGGGGGACGCCAAAGAGGGCTCCCCCCTTCTTTTTAAATACTCTTCAATATAGAATAACTTTCTCTTAACCAAAATTTGCACCCTGTTACTAGCGAAGAAACGAAACGATAAATTAGTTAAGGCTTTTATCGCCCATTTCTTGATATACGCGACAATGACGGCACACTTCTTTGAAGTCGCCGTAGATTTCACGTGAATCGAAAAGTGGGCAATATGCACCGCCAACACGCCATCCTGGTATATCAGGATTAAGATAAACGGGGCAGTAATTTCTAATTGAATCAGGACAATGTATTATTTCCCAGCAAGGCGTCTTGCCTATCCAATATCCAAAGTTACCTTTTTTATTTTCTTTTAATACTACCATGGTGACCCCCACAGTAAATGTGATTATAAACCTCCTTTCAACTAAAAATTACCATAAGTTGCATTAGCAAACATCCGCTTTTATACGTAATCCGCAAATGTTTTAACCATTAATATAATCCCAAGCCTATTTTGTACCGCCTTGCTCTAATTCCCTAACCACCTGCTACACGTAGAATAATACTTCCCGATAGAGCTAAAATAGTTAGAAGCTTGGGGTAGTTTCTAATGCAGATACCTTGTCTATAAAACGTTTAGAAAATGCGAATTGTTGACTTCTCTTATGATATCTGTGAATTATAAAAGAAAGCTATCAAAATAACTGCCGAGTGTAATATTTATGAGCAAAGACACAAGAAATGCATTAATTTTATACGCATCATTATTGACTGCGGCACTGTTAATATTTTTCAAAGGGCCATTTGACCGTACCCTCATGCCAGGCGACGCGTCTACAGAAAGCTCCGATTCCTTGACATTGCCCCAAATAGAATCCTATGAAGATCTTGATAAACTTGTTGATTTTGATCCTGCTGTAGTAGATAATACCAATTTACCTATAACCCCAACGGAGTCATTACACACGACCATTCCAGAGCGTGTAGATGTAAACATAAACGAATATTCCCTTATTATAGATGGTTTAGTAAGAAATCCAGTCGAATTAAAATATGAGCAAGTCCTAGATTATCCTCAAACGAGTGAAGTTGTACTATTAATCTGCCCTGGTTTTTTTGTCGATAATGCCGATTGGACAGGAGTTAGATTGGGGGATCTTCTAACTGGGGTTGATGTTATGCCTGAGGCAACCATTATAACTTTTTATGGTATCGACGTTTCTTATGAACGTAAATATAGTCGAACATTCCCTATTGATATTGTTAGCCAACAAGGCGTGTTAGTAGCCTATCAGGTAAATGGAGAGGTGTTACCCCCAGAACATGGCTATCCTTTGAGGCTTGTATTGGAAGGATACAAAGGTTTTGATTGGGTTAAATGGATAGACCATATCGAAATCAGCTGAGTGGGATAAGTTACGTTTGGTTGTGGGTTGTAACGCCTGTAACGTCTCGCTCTGACTTCCCTCTCCACTGCTACTCGTAAATAACACGTCCCGATAGAGCCTAGAGGTTTAGACTTACAAGGCTATTAGTGCTCTGTCGGGAAAAGTCTTAACGAGCAATCATAGGTTACGGTACAGCCTGTATATTGACATTATAACCGCTAGCGGGTACTATTAAGTTATGGGTAAGGAATTCTACTCTACAAAGGAAGCAGCAGAAAGGCTTGGATTATCTCAAGACCATGTTAAGTTACTGGCACGTAAGGGTGTAATTAAAGCAGAGAAACTAGGCCGTGATTGGGTAGTACTAGACCTTAGTTATCAACGAAAAAGAAGGCCGAAAGGGGGTAGGAATGAAAAATCTTGATTACGAATATAAAGTATTAATAGAATACATTACTCCCGAAGAAAAAGGGCAGGCTCTTCATTTCACGCATGCTGAAGACCAGCAGTCATTTACTAGCATTATCGAGGAGGTGTTTGAAAACTTACCAGAGTCTATTCCTGAAGGGTGGGCAGTTAATTCACACGGTATCACAATATCTGGAAATACTATCATTGTAACTGTACTGCTAAGGCGAGAGCTCAACAAATAGGAGGTCATGATGATTGAATTAGGGACAAAGGCACCTGATTTCTCTTTGAAAAACCAAAGCGATAAAACCATTAAACTATCAGATTATCACGGTAAGCTAGTCATGCTATCCTTTCATCCCCTTGCTTGGACAAGTGTATGTGCTGACCAGATGAAGGCACTAGAGATCAATTTCAGCAAATTTGAAACTGCGAACACAATACCTCTAGGCATAAGTGTTGACTCGGTAGCTAGTAAGAAAGCTTGGGCTGACACTTTAGGCATCAACAAATTAAATTTATTATCTGACTTCTGGCCACATGGAGGGGTATCCCAAGAATACGACGTATTCCGTAAAAACGATGGTTTTTCGGAGAGGGCGAACATACTAGTAAACGAGATGGGGCAAGTTGTATTCGCCAAAGTATATCCCTTACCAGAGCTACCAGATATCGAAGAAATCTTGAATATCTTGGGCAATCAACAATTCACCATTCAATAGTTATATAGAACATAATATGATGGAGATTAAGATGACAGAAATGAAAAAAGTTAAGCGATTTGTTAAGTTATCTGAAAAAAGCGGTAAAATTAGCCTCGGAGATTGGTGCCCCCAAGGGAATTCGAATCCCTGTTGCCGGCTTGAAAGGCCGGTGTCCTAGGCCTCTAGACGATGGGGGCGGACACCGTAGCATTATAGCAGAGTTAGCCAGCGTTATGCTACTATAAAGCTGAATGCGTAAACGGTTCCGCCTTAAAGGGCTGGGGGATAGCGGGCGAAAAGATTGGTTGGGAGTGCTTGTTAGAAGCAGGGCACTGCCTATCGTCGGGATTGCCCTGGTAGTGCTGATTACAATCGGCATTTTTCTTTACCGCGACCGCATCTCCGATCTGGGGATGCTCGGTTACCCCGGGGTCTTCGTGGTCAGCATGGTGTGGAACGCCACCGTGCTGGTGCCGATACCGAGCTTCTGGACCTACTTCCTGCTGGGCACCATCTTTCATCCGGTACTGGTTGGGCTGGCGGGGGGTAGTGGGGCTGCCGTCGGCGAGATGACCAGCTACCTGGCCGGCTTCAGTGGGCGCTCGATTCTGGAGGGGCGGAATCTGGCACTTTACAACCGGGTGAAGGGCTGGATTGAGAAGCGAGGAGTAGTCATCATCTTCGCTATTAACCTGGTACCTTTTTTCCCCTTCGACCTTGTCGGGATTGCCGCCGGGGCGAGCCGCTACCCCTTATGGAAGTTCTATCTGTTGTGCGCCGCGGGACGCTGCCTGGGTTACGGCCTGATTGCCTATTTCGGCTCTCAGGGCTGGATACCGCCGCTGCCGTTCCTGGATTGTCAGCCGCAGCCCCAGCCCTGAGGCGTGGAGCGCCGGATTTCAAGAGTTTCCCGTGCCTGTGCTATAATATTTGGGTAATAATATGGGTATTATAGAACGTCTTGCCGAAATCGAGAAGCGCTACGAAGAACTGGGCGCGGAGATGGCCCGTCCTGAGGTGACCTCCGACGTCAAGCGCCTTCAGCAGCTGGGACAGGAACGGGCCGGGGTCGAGGATTTGGTTTTCAAGTATCGGGACTACAAGAAGACCGAGCAGACCCTGGAGGTTACCCGTGCCATGCTGGATGAGGAAGCGGATGATGATATGCGGGTACTGGTGCGGCAGGAAGTCGAAACCCTGGAAACCAGATTATCCCAGCTTCACGACGAGCTTAAGATAGGGTTGCTGCCCCGTGATGTTAACGATGATAAAGACGTTATCGTCGAGATCCGGGCCGGAGCAGGGGGCGACGAGGCAGCTTTATTCGTCGCCGACCTCTTCCGGATGTACAGCCGCTATGCCCAGGCCAAGAACTGGAAGGTGGACATCATCGACGGTAATGAGAGTTCCATCGGCGGCTTCAAGGAGATTATCTTCGAGGTCAAAGGGAAGGGGGCCTTCAGCCGCCTCAAGTACGAGCGCGGCGTCCACCGCGTGCAGCGGGTGCCGGTTACCGAGTCCTCGGGCCGGATTCATACCTCGACGGCGACGGTGGCGGTGCTGCCGGAGGCCGACGAAGTGGACGTCAGTATTAACCCCGAGGACCTGCGCACCGATATCTTTCACAGCGGCGGGGCTGGGGGTCAGAACGTCAACAAGGTGGCTACTGCGGTGCGCATCACCCACCTGCCGACCGGCATCGTGGCCGTCTGCCAGGATGAGCGCTCTCAGCTACGTAACCGGCAGAAGGCAATGGCGGTGCTGCGAGCACGTCTGCTCGAAGTCGAGCAGCGCAAGCAGGAAGCGGCCATTACCAGCGAGCGCCGCTCCCAGGTAGGCACCGGCGACCGGGCGGAGAAGGTGCGCACCTATAATTTCCCTCAGGACCGGATATCCGACCATCGCATCGGCCTTACCCTGCGTAACCTGCTCCAGGTTCTGGAGGGCGACCTCGATAAGTTGATCGACGCCCTGGCCACCGACGACCAGGCGAAACAGTTGGAGAAGCAACTGGTATGATTGGCCGCCGTGCTTTATACCAGGCGGGAAAGGTTCTTAACCGCCGCCGTCTCCCTGAGGCGAGACTTACCTCCGAGCTGCTCTTGCGGCACACCCTTGATACCGACCGGGTCGGTCTTTATCAGGACCTCGACCGCGAGCTGACTTATAAGGAGGAAAATACTTTTCGGCAACTGCTCCGGCGCCGCCTGCGTGGTGAGCCGGTAGCCTACATCCTAGGTCGGCGCGAGTTCTACGGCCTCGATTTTGAGGTTGACCGGCGGGTGCTCATCCCGCGCCCGGAGACGGAACTGTTGGTGGATAAGGCGCTGGCCTTCGCCCGCCACCGTAATATTACCGAAATTGCCGATATCGGCACCGGTTCCGGGGCGGTGGCGGTGGCCCTGGCGGTAAATCTGCCCGGAGCTACGGTTTACGCCACCGATGTCTCGGCGGCGGCCCTTGAGGTTGCCTGCCGTAATGCTGCCCGGCACGGTGCGGCCGACCGGATACGTTTCCTCGCGGGCGACCTGCTGGCCCCGCTGCCCGATGCGGTGTCGCTAATAGTCGCTAATCTACCCTATGTCACCGCCGTCGAGGTCGCCGACGGCCGACTAGCGGACTTCGAGCCGGAGCTGGCCCTTACCGGCGGCACCGACGGCCTGGACGTTATCCGCCGCCTGCTGGATGAGCTATCAGATAAGCTCAGTTCGGGAGGGTGCCTCCTCCTCGAAGTGGGCTGGCAGCAGGGCCGCTGGGTAGCTACCCTTTTACGAAAAATTTCCCCCGGAGCCGAAATTGAAATTACGCCCGACCTCAGCGGCATTGACCGTGTTGTCGGGCTTACCTTACCTTCGGTTTGACGCTGAGATAGGACGGGTCGGCGCTTCGGTGGCGACCTTCTCTATCAGGTGATAAAACTACGGCTCTTTTATGAGAAAGGAGGAGACGGACTTCATGAACATGGTAGTACTTGTCAAGCAGGTGATTGACCCCGAAGCACCTCCCGCCAGCTTCAAGGTTGATGAGGCGGCCAAGACGGTGACCCTGCCACCGAACATCTCCCCGGTGATCGATCCTTACGCGGAGTATGCCGTGGAGGCTGCGTTACGCATTAAGGACAGCAAAGGTGAAGGGAAGATCACTGCCCTCAGCCTGGGTGAAGACCTGCTGCGGGAGGTAGTTCGCAAGCCGCTGGCGATGGGCGCCGATGAGCTGGTGCTGCTCGAGGACGCGGCTTTTAGCGGCGGCGATGGCTGGTCGACGGCCTATGCCCTGGCGATGGCCATCAAGAAAATCGGTGACTGCGACCTTATCCTCTGCGGCCGGCAGGCTTCGGATACCGATGCCGGGCAGATTGGTCTGGGGATTGCCGCCATCCTCGATTTGCCGATTGTCACCCTGGCCCGCAAAATCGAGGTTCTCGACGGCCGGGTGAAGGTGGAATGCCTGACCGACGACGGCTATGAAATCGTTGAGGCGGAGCTGCCGGCGGTAGTGACCGTCACCAACGAACTGGGCGAGCCGCGTTACCCTTCCATCAAGGGGATTATGGCTGCCAAGAAGGTGGAGCCGATTATCTGGAAGCCCGCCGATATTGGCCTAGAGCCGTCTCAAGTAGGCGCCGCCGGCCGCCGCAGCCAGATGGTCAAGCTGTACCAGCCGGTCAGCGAGGGTAAGTGCGAGATTGTCGACGGCGAGGCCCCGGAAGAGGCCGCTGTCAACCTCGCCCTCAAGCTCCGTTCCTCCAAAATTTTGTAAGCTGGTCGGAGAGTGTGAGAGGTGTCGTGGGCTTTGGCTTGCTCGTAGGTGTTAGGGGCAACCTTGGTTGACCGATACTTAAGCGATGTATATATAAGATTAGCCGAAGTCTTTACGGAAGGTTTGAGGGCATGACTGGTGCCGTAAACAACTAGTTGACTTGAGGGTGCTGGTCGGTCCCGAACCATTTAAAAGATTGCTGGTTATAAGGCCAGCCGAATTCTATACGAAAGGGAGGTTCTCATGGCGGATTACAAGGGTGTGATGGTTCTGGGTGAGGGGAAAGATGGGAAGCTGGCAATAATCACCACTGAGTTATTGGGCTGCGGCCGCCGCCTGGCGGATGAGCTGGGTGAGCCGCTGTGTTGTTTGCTGCCGGGCAAGGATACCGTTAAACTGGCCAAGGAGGCGATTGCCTTCGGGGCGGATAAGGTATATGTCGCCAGCGATGGCGCACTGGAGACCTTTCAGACGGCCACCTATCGGCCGGTGGTAGAGAAGGTCGTTCGTGAGGCGATGCCGCGTATCGTCCTGATGGGGCAGAATACGGTAGGGCGCGACTTGGCACCCAGCCTGGCCTTCAAACTGGAGACCACGGTGGTTACCGACTGCGTGGAAATGTCGATTGACTCCGGCTCGAAGGCGCTACTGGCGACCAAGCCGGTCTACGGCGGTAACGCCCAGGCCGTTTTCAGCAGCGAGGTCTGTCCCCAGGTGGTTACTGTCCGTGCCAAGGCGATGACGGCCCTGGCACGTGATGACGGGCGTAAGGGAGAGGTGGTTGAGGTTGCTGCCAAGGTGGATAAGGTAAAAACCAAGGTATTGGATAAGGTCGTCGAGGACGCCGAAGGCATCCGGCTCGAGGACGCCGACGTGGTGGTCGCCGGGGGCCGGGGTATCGGTAGCGCCGAAGGCTTTAAGCAGCTTGAGGAGCTGGCGAAGCTGTTTAAGGGCGCCGTCGGGGCCAGCCGCCCGCCGGTGGATAACGAGTGGGCGCCGACCAGCTATCAGATCGGCCTGACGGGCAAGATTATCGCCCCCGAACTCTACTTTGCCATCGGGATTTCGGGTGCCAGCCAGCACATCACTGGTATCTCCAGCGTGCGTACGGTGGTGGCGATTAATAAAGACCCCGATGCCAATATCTTCCGCGAGGCCAGCTACGGCGTAGTCGGGGACTGGAAGAAGATACTGCCCGCCTTCACCGAGAAGGTAAGGGAGCTACTCGCCAACTAGCGAGAAGAAACCCGGAGAGGTTAAATTGAGCCGGTTGAGGCATATGTCTCAACCGGCCTTTTCTTTCTCGGCCTGCTTTTCGGTGATGACCTTCTGGCTTACCTGCTGCGGGGTCTCTTCGTAATGACTGAACTCGATGGTGAAGCTACCCCGCCCCTGGGTAATCGATTTCAGGTCGATGGCGTAGCGCATAACTTCGGCCTGCGGCACCTGGGCGTCGATGACATTGACACTCCCTTCGGGGTTCATGCCCTGTACCCGGGCGCGCTTGCCGTTTAAGTCGCTGATGATATCGCCGGTGAACTCCTCGGGTACGGTGACCCGGATGTTCATGATGGGCTCCAGCAGGATGGGGCGGCCGTCGGCGAGGCCCCGTTTCATGGCGCCCGAACCGGCAATCTTGAAGCAGATGTCGGAGGAGTCCACCGGATGGAAGCTGCCGTCGTAGAGGGTGGCCTTGACGTCAACGACCGGGAAGCCGCCCAGCGTACCCTCCTGCAAAGCCTCGTTGACGCCCTTCTCCACCGACGGGATGTAGTTCTTGGGAATGGCCCCGCCGACAATCTGATCGGCGAACTCGTGGCCACCGCTGCGCGGCAGTGGTTCCAGCTTGAGGCGCACATGACCGTACTGGCCGTGGCCCCCGGACTGCTTCTTGTGCTTGTACTCGGCATTGGCCGGGGCGGTAATCGTCTCCTTGTAGGGGACCTTGGGGGTATCCATCTCGACGTTGACCCCGAACTTGCGCTGCATGCGGTCGGCGGCGACATCAAGCTGGGTATCGCCCATGCCGGACATAATCGTCTCGCCGGTGTCGGGGTCGCGGTGGATGTGGAGGGTGGGATCCTCCTCGGCGAGGCGCGCCAGCGAGGCCCCCAGTTTATCGACATCGGCCTTACTCTTGGGATGCACCGCCTCACTGAAGATGGGCGCCGGGAAGACGACCGGGGCGATTTTCACCGGCTTGTCCTTGGTGCCCAGGGTATCACCAGTATTGGTGACTCCCAGCTTGGCCACCCCGCCGATATCGCCGGCGGTAACCTCGGTGACCGGCTCCTGAACCTTGCCGCGTAGCATGAAAAGCTGCCCGATTCTCTCCTGCTCGCCGCGCGGCACGTTCCAGACCTGGGAGTTACTGGCTAAGGTTCCGCTGTAGACCCGGAAGAAGGTCAGCTTGCCGACGTAGGGGTCGGCGCTCGTCTTGAAAACCAAGGCTGCCAGCGGGGCATCCGGCGCCACGGCGAACTCACCACCGGCCGGGCCGTCGGCGGTCATAATATCCCGCTCCTTGGGGGAGGGGAGGTAATTGACAATCATGTCCAGCAAAAAGGATACCCCGACGTTCTGGGTGGCCGAGCCTGCCAGGACAGGAACAATGTTACCGGCGGCAACGCCCTTCTTCAAGCCGCCAATCAGCTCCTCGGTGGTTAGTTCCTCACCGCCGAGGTATTTCTCGATCAGGTTGTCGTCGGTCTCGGCCACGGCCTCAATCAATTTCTCCCGTAACGAACCGGCCTGCTCGGCAATGTCGGCGGGGACATCTATCGCCTCGGCCTTGGGGCCGAGGTAGCCCTTCATCGTGAGCAGGTCAACGACTCCCTTGAAGTCGCTCTGTGAGCCGATGGGGAGCTGGAGGGGGGCGCACTTGACGCCGAACTTCGCCTGAATCTGCTCGAAGGTGCGGAAAAAATCGGCGTTCTCCCGGTCCATCTTGTTAACCCAAATCAGCCGCGCCAGCCCGGATTCCTCGCAGTGGCTCCAGCTCTGTTCCGAGCCAACCTCAATCCCGGAGGCGGCGCAGATAACGATAACCGCCCCCTCGGCGACCCGGATGGCAGCCCGAACCTCGCTGGTGAAGTCGGCATATCCCGGGGTATCGAGCAGGTTTATCTTGGTATCCCGCCACTCGCCGGGCAGCGGCGTCAGGTTGATGCTGATCTTGCGTTTTATCTCGTCGGGGTCGTAGTCCGAGGTGGTGGACCCGTCATCGACCTTGCCCAGGCGGGTAATCGCCCCTTCGCTAAACAGGGCAGCTTCCGTCAGGGCCGTCTTGCCGGCACCGGAATGGGCCAGTAAGACCACGTTGCGTATACTATCCGGTTGATACTGCTTCATCGGAACACCCTTTTCAATTTTTACTACATTATAATGTAATTGTTACCGCTAAGTACAGCAGGGGCCTGTTTGGGAGAGGTAATGGGGTGATTGGGTCAGGATTTCCGGCTCAGGGTGGCCTTGAAGAAACGGGCCAGTTTGCGCATTATCAGGGGGTAGAGGAGGAAAACGGTAGCGTGACCGCCGGGCAGCCACGAGATGGGTGGTTTCCCGGCCCGCTCCCAGAAGTCGAGGGTGGCTGCGCGGGGGATAACCTCGTCCCAGCGGGCGGCAATCAGCAGCAGGGGCCGGTCGCGCAGGAGATGAGCGTAGGTCAGGGCGTCAACGAGGTAGTTCTCATCGGGTGGCGTGACATTGGCTAAACCCTGCTCGTCAACCGTGGCCAGATAGTCGAAGTAGCGGCGCTGCTGGGCGCGGAACCCCTCCTCGGTGTGCCGCCGCCCCCACTTCTTGGGCAGGGTGCGGCTGCAGAAGGCAATCTTTTCCAGGTTACCGCCGCTGATGATGATAACCCCGCTGCGCAGGCGCGGGTCACTGCCCAGGGCCATCGCGGTGATGAAGCCGCCGAAGCTCATCCCGGCGACGCCGATGCGATCATGGTCAATCTCGTCCCGGGTTTCCGCCCAGTCGATGACCTGGCGGACATCGATGACTGAGATGCGGTAGTTCTCGAACCAGTCCTTGTCACCGAGGCCCTTGGTACCGCGCGGCGGCTTGCGCTTGGAGTGGACGATGAGGTAGAGCACGAAGCAGGCTAGCCCCCGGCGCACCAGGTCGCGGGCAAAGGCCTTGCAGACCTCGGCGCTGCGGTCGCCCATGCCGTGCACCAGAATTACCAAGGGGAAATTTTGTCCTTGGCTAGGCTGGTAGTACTCACCGCGGACGGTGTTATTCTCCGCAAAGCGGGTGGGATGGGCGCTGGGAAAGCTGATGGTGTAACGCTGGTAATGACGGGTGGTCCGCGCCAGGGTCAGGCTGGCCTCAAGAAGGGGACTATAATCAAAGATATTAGTCTCCAAGATGCCTTCCCCTCAGGCGGCGGCCTGTTTCTGACGCTCCCGGTAGGCGCGGATGTAGCGCCGGGCGTAGTCGTCATGGGCGAGCAGCAGGTCGGTGGACAGTACTATCGGGCGCACCTTGGCGGTATCGACGATGAGGCAGGTGGCCCCGGCGCCGATAACCAGGGCGACGAAGGCACTATTTATCAGACCCCGGTCGGGCAGGCCGAAGGAGACGTTGCTTGCCCCCAGTGTCAGGTTTACCCCCAGCTCGGCCTTGATGCGGGCGATGGTCTCCAGGATGACCAGCCCGGAGCGGGCATCGGTGCCGACGGCAAAGGCCAGGCAGTCGATAACGATATCCTCGCGGGGGACGCCCATCCCCTCGGCGCGCTCGATAATCTTGTGAGCTACCCGCAGCCGGGACTCGGCGTCCTTGGGGATGCCGGCCTCGTCCTGCACCAGCCCGATGACAGCCGCGCCGTACTCCTTGACCAGCGGCAGCACCCGTTTCAGGGATTCTTCCTCGCCGGTCACCGAGTTGATCAGAGCCTTCCCCTGATAGACCTTGAGGGCGGCCTCCAGGGCGGCGGGGGTGGGGCTATCGAGGCAGAGGGGGGCCTCGATGGTATCCATGACCACCTTGACTACCTCGGGCAGTAGGGCAACCTCATCGACCCCGCTGGCAGCCACGTTAACGTCGATGATATCGGCCCCGGCAGCGACCTGGCTGGTCGCCTCGGCGCGGATGATGTCCAGGTCTTTATCCAGCAGCGCCTGGGACATCTTCTTCTTGCCGGTGGGGTTTATCCTTTCCCCGATGAGCACCGTTGGCCGCTCGTGGCCGATGATTACTTCTTTAGTGGCGCTCGAAACCCTGGTTTCCATATTACGTCATCTCCCGTTCCGTCTTGCCGAGGCGGTAAATCCCCAGCGGACTGGCCTTGATAAAGGTGTCTGTGAAGCTGGGGAGACAAGCTAATTCTATATATCTGGCCCGTGCCGTAATTCTCTGGGCGGTGGCGCGCGCCCGGCGCGAGATAAGGGCCATCCGGGCGCCGGTGCCGGCGGCGTTACCCACCTGCCGGAAGTGACTGAGAGGCAGCGCCGGTAGCATCCCAATGGTGATGGCGCTGGCGACGTCGATATAGCTGCCGAAGGCCCCGGCGATAATCACCCGCTCGATTTCCGCTTCGCTACGCCCGGCCGTCTCCAGCAGCACTTGGATGCCGGCGCGGATGGCGGCCTTGGCCAGTTGAATCTGGCGGATGTCCTGTTGGGTGACCGTCACCGCGGGCCGTCCTTCACTCTTGACCGCGATGACGAACTCGCGCTGTCCATGCCGGGAACGGAGGTGGGGGTTCTGGCCGTCCATCAGGCCGCTCCCGGCGACGATACCCGCCTCATACAGCTGGGCCACCGTGTCCAGGATGCCTGAGCCGCACAGCCCCACCGGCGGCGCCCCGTTGATGGTCTGGTACTCGATTTCATCATTGGTCAGCCGCAGCCGCTCGATGGCCCCCGGCGCAGCGCGCATGCCGCTGGTGATATGGGCTCCTTCGAAGGCAGGGCCGGAAGCGCAGGAAACGCTGCTGATTTGGCCGTGCTCAATCAGGGAGACTTCGGTGTTGGTGCCGATATCGAGGGCGATGGTGAGGCGGCGGGACTTATAGGCCCCGCTGGCGAGCAGCATGGCAATGTGGTCACCGCCGACGAAACCGGCCAGGTTGGGTAAAAGGTGGACGTAGGCTCCCGGCGCGATATCCAGTCCCAGGTCGCGGGCCTTAATGTCTATGGCTTGGCTTATTACCGGGGCGAAGGGGGGCTGGATGAGGTGAGCTACCGGCAGCCCGAGGTAGAGGTGGTGCATCACGGTGTTACCGACCGCCACCGCTTCAACGATGTCCCCGGTCTCTACACCTGCCTCCTGGCACAGCTCGGCGGCTAGTTGATTGATGGTTTTGCCCACTGCTTCCCGCAGTTCCGTACTTCCCTCAGATGAGGTCACAATATAGTTAATCCTGCTTACGAAATCTTCGCCGTAGCTGATTTGAGGGTTCATTGCCCCTAGCGCGGCTAAGGTTGCCCCGCTCTCCAGGTCCATCAGGTAGGCGGCCAGCTTGGTAGTGCCGATATCAACCGCCAGCCCCAGCCCGCGCCGCCCCGTTGGGGTAACGTTAATCATTTCCCGGTCGCGGACGAACGCCCGAACCTGCCAGTTCTCCCCGCGTAATTTGGGGGAGAGTTCTCGTAAAACCCCAAGGTCGATGCCTTGGATATGAGGTTTAACCTGCTGGTTCAGGGTGGCGAGCAGGCAATTTCCGTCGGCGTGGGGGGCGTCGAGGGTGGGGGGTGATATTTTTGTAAT
>Ga0272441_10009927_pt1 | contig 14565 bp, 10 predicted proteins | sample SSMProp6N_FD_193582 | JGI IMG/M metagenome (GOLD analysis project Ga0272441, IMG submission 193582) | Marine sediment archaeal communities from Little Sippewissett salt marsh, Falmouth, MA, United States - SSM-Prop-6N | ecosystem: Environmental > Aquatic > Marine > Wetlands > Sediment ... | reverse complement strand
GGCCGAGGAGTGGGCGGATAAGCTGGAGAATTTTGAGGCCCGCCACTGGCTTTCTCAGGCCGCTGAGGGCGAGGATGTGGGCTACTCGCCCCATATCGGCTTCGTCAGGTATGGTTTTACCCACGCCTTTCGACATTTAAAGATGCAGACGCCCTATCCGGAGGCCATATTCGAGACCCTCTTTGGCGGCGGGGACACGGACACAAATGCCTGCATCGTCGGCGGACTGGTGGGAGCGCTTCATGGCGAGGAAGGCATACCTGTGAGAATGCGGGATGCCCTCTACCGCTGCGATACCCGGCAGGGACGACCCCGGGGTGAGTTTTTACAGACCCGGGTACAGTTGCCGGCGTTGCTCGATCTGCTGATTGCCTGATGGGTACCGGATAAGGAGACGGCGGTATGGATACCTTCGTTCAGGAGGCAATTATGAACAAGCGGCATAGGTTTTCCGGTGTTCCGGCGGCTTTATTGCTGTCGGTTCTGATCCTGCTGGTGGGATGCGCCGGGCAGAAGACGGTGCAGGAGCCTGGGCCGGCCGCGGCGCCGGCCCGGGAGCCGATACAGGAAAAGGCGCCGGCCGCGGCGCCGACCCATGAGCAGGCGGCCCCGCCAACGGCCGCCGCCCGGGACACCCTCAGCCTCTGGAAGGTCAGCTCAGGAGGGAACACGATCTACCTGCTGGGCTCCCTGCACCTCCTGACCCTGGAGGACTACCCCCTGGACGAACGCTTCGAGGAAGCGTATGAGCGAGTAGACACCGTGGTATTCGAAACCGACCTTGACGCCCTCGAATCCCCCGACGTCCTGGGCCTCACGCGGGATCGGGTCATGTACGACGACGGGCGGACCCTGGACGAAGTGCTGCCCGCCGACCTGTACGCCATCCTGGTGGAGCACTGCGGGCGGATGGGCCTGTCCGTGGACCAGTTCAAGTCCTTCAGGCCCTGGTTCGTGAGCATGACTCTGACCACTCTGCACATAATGCTGATGGGCTACAACCCTTATTTGGGCATCGACCAGCATTTCTATGACCGGGCGAAAGCCGACGGCAAGGACATCGGGGCCCTGGAGGCCCCGGAATACCAGATCAGCCTCCTGACATCCTTTTCAGAGCTCGACCAGGAAGCCCTGCTGCGCGAGACTCTCCTGGAGCTGGAGCAGCTCGACGTAATTATGGAGGAAATACACGCGGCCTGGCAGACAGGCGACCTTGAGGCCATGGACCTGCTCAACCAGAGCATGCGGGAGTTCCCGACTATCTACAAGACCCTGGTCACAGACAGGAATACCGCCTGGGTTGAACGCATCGCGGAATACCTGGAGCAAGGCAAGGACTTTCTGGTGATTGTCGGGGCTGCGCACATGGCGGGAAGCGACGGGCTGATCGAGTTGCTGCGTGTCCGGGGTTATGAGGTCGGCCGCTACTAGTTATTCCGCGCCGCCGGATAATCCGGCTCGGACTCTATACTAACCTTGAGGATCGCGCTATTCTTATAGCTATGAGCTATGTGATATTGGGAGCCGGCAGCGTCGGCTTTCAGCTGGCGAGGCAGCTCGTCGGCGAAGGCAAGAATGTCGTTCTGATCGAAAAAGACGCTGAAAAAGCCAAGCACGCGGACACCCAACTGGACTGCCTGGTGATCAACGAGGCGGGCAATAATGTGGAAACCCTGCGCAAGGCGGGCATCGGCAAGGCCGAATACTTCATCGGTGTTACAAATTCCGATGAAGTCAACATGATCGCCTGCGGCATGGTCTCTGGTGAATCCCGGGTGCCCTACAAGGTCGCCCGTATCCGCAACATCGACTATTCAGATACGCAGATCGTACAGCAGCCCCTGCTCGGAATCAATCATATCGTGAATCCGGAGATCGAAGCCGCCCGCAACATTGTCAGGGCCATCGAGCGGGGAGCGATCAGCGACGTGGTTTTTTTCGAGAAGAGCAGGTTGCAGATGCGTAGCCTGGCCGTCTCCGGGAGCTCTCCTTTCTGCAACAAATCGATCGAGGAGATCAAAAACTTCGTTCCGGACCATTTTCTGGTTGCCGTGGTTCTTCGGGAGAACCATTTCTTGATTCCCAAGGGTGACACAGTTGTCAGGGAGAACGACAAGATCTACCTGATCGCCACCGAGGATAGCTTCGAGCGCATCTTTTCTCAGATAGGCAAGAAGCGGGCGGCGTTGAACAGGATAGTGATCATCGGCGGCAGCACCGTGGGCCAGCAGGTGGCCGAGCATTTCCTGGGCCGCAGGAAGCCGGGGCTGTCGATCTTCAGGAAGCTGCTCAAACCCTTTGAGAATGTCAGCAGACACCGGGTACGCATCATCGACAGTGACTATGATACCTGCAGCCTGCTGGCCGAGCGTTATCCCGGAGCGCTGGTGATCAACGCCAACATCTCCGATGAAGGCTTTGGCGAGGAGCAGCAGCTAGCCGAAGCCGATGTAGTGGTCGCCACCACGGATAATCAGGAGTTCAATATCGTCAACGCCGTGTACGCCAAAATCCTGGGCGCTAAACGCACCATCGCGCTGGTGAACAAGAGCAGCTACGCGCAGATCGCCTCCACCCTGGGCATCGACGTGGCCATCAGCCCCATCGACAGCATGGTCTCCAGCATTCTGCGCTATATCCGCACCAGCAATGTCCGCAGCGTGCACAGTCTTTCCGGGGGCAAGGTGGAAGTCACGGAGCTTTCAGTGGCGGCGGGCAGCCGGGCCGAGGGCAATTCCCTTAGCAAGCTGAAGCTGCCCCCGGACACCCTGATCCTGTCGGTTATCCGGGGCGAACAGGATATCATCCCCGATGGCGAGTTCAAGTTCCAGGGTGGAGACCACGTGATCGTGATCACCGGCAAGGAAGCGGTAGCCAAGATCCAGGCTTTCTTCATCGGTTAAGATCATGCATTTTACTCCCCTGCTGCGGACCATCGCCCTTCTGCTTGTCATCGTCGCGGCGTTTATGCTCTTTCCCGTGCTGTTCGCCATCTATTACGGCGAGCTTGATCTGATCCGCTTCTTTCTCTACCCCATGGCAGGCGTGGCTGCTTTCGGTTTGCTGGTGATGTTCCTCACCCGCAGGAGCACGGCCACACTCTCCAACCGGGACGGATTTCTGCTGGTGACTTTCAGTTGGGTATTCTCCGCCCTGGTGGGCTGCCTGCCCCTCTATCTCTCCGGCACCATCCCCGGTTTCGCCGATGCTTTTTTCGAAACCATGTCGGGATTCACCACCACCGGGGCCTCGATTCTGACGGAGATCGAGAGCCTGCCCAAGTGCATGCTGTTCTGGCGGTCCCTGACTCACTGGCTGGGCGGGATGGGAATCGTCGTGCTGACCATCGCCATCCTGCCCTTGCTGGGGATCGGCGCCTATCAGATGATGAAGGCGGAAGCTCCCGGACCCAGCCTGGACAAGATCACCCCGAAGATCACGGAGACTGCCCGGATCCTCTGGTTCATCTACATGGGCATGACCGTGGCGGAGACGGTTTTGTTGATGGCCGGCGGCATGAACCTTTTCGACGCCCTGACCCATACCTTCGGTACGCTGGCCACCGGCGGGTTCTCACCCAGGAACCGCAGCGTGGGATATTACGATTCGGGATTTATCCATATCGTGGTGACCGTGTTCATGATGATGGCGGGGATGAACTTCGTGCTTCACTACCGCCTGATCACCGGGAAGGTGAAGAGGGTATTTTCAAACCCGGAGCTGAAGGCCTACCTGGGGATCTTCGCGGTCGCGACCGTGACCATCGCCCTGGTCTTGCGGGGACGGACCTATGCCGGTTTCGGGACCAGTCTCCGCTATGCCGCCTTTCAGGCCTCCTCGATCCTGACAACCACCGGGTTCGTTACCGCCGATTATGAAGCCTGGCCCTTTCTCGCCCAGGCCGTGCTGTTTACCCTGACCTTCATCGGCGGCTGCTCGGGCTCCACGGGCGGCGGCATCAAGGTGATCAGGATCATCACCCTTTTCAAGCAGGGGATCCATGAGATGAGGACCATGGCAAATCCCCGCGGGGTTTTCAGCCTGCGGATGGAGCGGGAAGCCTTGAGCAAGAACATGGTCTATTCTATATCCGGTTTCGTGTTCCTTTACATGTTTATGCTGCTGGTTACAACCATGGTGGTGGCCTCCGGGGGCAACGATCTGCTCACCTCCCTGTCCAGCGCCCTGGTGACCCTGGGAAACATCGGTCCCGGCTTCGGGAAGATCGGTCCTACCCTCAACTACGCCTTTTACCCGGATTATATCAAGTGGTTTTTAAGCTTTGCCATGATGGTGGGACGGCTCGAGGTTTACACGGTGCTGATTCTCTTCAAACCGCGCTTCTGGCACTCCTGAGAAGGTTTGCGGCCCGGGGGAAAGTGTAGGCAAGACTCCCGCGCCCCGGGAGGTCGGGGGGATTAAAAACACCAGCGCCGCAGCCCTGGCGTAAACATAATCAAATAAATAATATATACGCGTACTACATATAAATCGTAGATATTTATAAAATTGTGTTAAATTAGAAGTTATGATATAATCTCCTATCCATAAAACATCGAATATGAGGAAAGGTATGATGAGGCTGTCTTCATCGGTTGTCCTTTTTCTTCTGCTTACCCTGCGGCTGTTCGGCCAGCAGAGTGAGGCTTTCGGCTATATCAGCGATCCTTACCTGTCCTTCAAGGTGACGCCGGGCGGGTTCATTCCCCTGGCGAGCTCTAAAGATCTGCTCAAGCCCGGCGGCGGGCTCGAGGCTGGCGCGGAATACCGGCTTTTGCCCTTCCTGTACGCTACCGCCGGGCTCGGCTACAACCTGCTGCCGGTCCGCTCCAAGACCGAAGAGGTGGTGAATCTGTTTGCCCTGGGTACCGGCGCCGCCCTCAATTTCGAGGTTGCCGCCGACCTCCACACCGGCGCCTACGCCCGGGCGGGCTATTACTACGGGTTTGTCAGCGGCGGCGAGCCTTCCGGCTCCGGCAATCCCTTCGTTCAAGGCGGCCTCTACGCCTCCTACCGGCTGCAACCCAATCTGAGCCTGGGGATCGATACCGGCTACCGCAATTTCTTCGGCTTCACCAGCGACCTGGCCGTCTCCCTGGGGGTTTCCTATCACTTTTTCTACTCTTCCAAGGACGTCATCGAGGTCAACGAGCCCAGGATGCGGGTGCTGCCGGTGCTTTTCAAGTACTATGACCGCCACCCCGTCAGCACCATGACCATCCGCAATACCTCCGATGAGCCGCTGACCAACCTGAGCGTCCATTTCCTGGCCCGGGAGTTCATGATAAATCCCAAGCTCTGCGCCGATTCCTTGCGCCTGGAGCCGGGAGAAGAGGTAGAGGTAGAGCTCTGTGCCCTGTTCACCGAGGAGATCCTGAAGGTTTCCGAGGGCACCAAGGTTTCGGTCAATATCTCCGTGGATTGCCTTTTCCAGGGCGAGAAATACAACAAGGATATCGTGGGTACCCTGGATGTTATCAGCCGCAACGGCGTTGTCTGGGACGACGACCGCAAGGCCGCCTGCTTCGTGACTGCCAAGGATCCAACGGTCCTGCGGTTTTCCAAGACCGTTTCCGGACTGCTCAGGGACAGGGCGGAGGCGGGGTTCGACGAAGCGCTTTTGAAAGCCATGACCATCTCCGCGGCATTAGACTGCTACGGCCTGGCCTACGCGCAGGACCCGGCCACACCCTACGCCGAGTTTTCCGAGAAGACCACGGTAGTGGATTTTCTGCAGTTTCCCAACCAGACCCTGGAATACAAAGGCGGCGACTGCGACGATCTTTCAATCCTATACTGCGCCCTGCTGGAGTCGCTGGGCATCGAGACGGCCTTTGTCACCGTGCCGGGGCACATCTTCGCGGCCTTTCGCCTGGAGGGGGATCAAGAGAGCGTGCTGGCCGCCTTCTCGAACAGGAATGACTTTATTCTCCGCGACGGCGGTGCCTGGGTGCCGGTGGAGGTGACCGCGATCAGCGGTGGGTTTTTGAACGCCTGGACGCTGGGCGCGCAGCAGTGGAACCTGTCCACGGCGAAGGAAGAGGCAGGCTTCTTCCCGGTTCACGATGCCTGGGGGGTGTATGAGCCTGTGGGCTACAGCGGCATCGAGAGCTCCATAGTGCCGCCCTCGCAGGCCGCCGTGCTGTTGGAGTATGAGAAGGAGTTGGCCGCGCTTTATAAGCGGGAGGCCGATCCCCGGATAGCGGAGCTGAAAGCGAGCGTCAGCGCCTCGCCCGCCGATCTGCGGCTGCGGAACAGCCTGGGAGTGCTGTATGCCCGCTACGGCCGCTATGACCAGGCCCTGAAGGTGCTGGCCGACATCCAGCAGCGGGGCGAGTATGTGCCCGCATATATCAACATGGGGAATATCTACTATCTGCAGCGGGATTATCCGCGGGCCAGGGCGGCCTTTGAAAAAGCGCTGGCCAAGCTTCCGAATCATCCCCGGTTGATTCTGATGATGGCCAGGCTGGAAGACAAGCTCGATAACCGCGACCGGGCCCTGGCGCTGGTTGAGCGCCTGAAGGAGCTCGACCCGGAGCTGGCCGCGCGCTTGAGCTACCTGCAGGCGGCGGGGGATTCGTCCACCCGCTCCGCGGAAGTGGAAGCTGGAGGTGTGCTGTGGGAAGAGTGAGAAAGCATAAGTATCTGTGGCTCTTGCTGACAGGCGGATTTCTCGTTTTGTGCCTGACCTTTTTCGCCTGCGACAACACCCGGTTGTTGGATCGAGTGCAAGACCTGGCCTTCATGGGATGGTGGGACGAAGGCGAGTGGGACGAAGCGCGCTTCGGAGATTAGCCCCAAACAGATCAGGAGGACATAATGGAAATCAAGATAATTATCGACGACAGGCTGGTTCGGGGCGTGAAAAAAGTCTTTTCCCGTCGGGTCCTGCCGTTTGTGCTGGCGGTCGTGCTGTCGGGCGTGAGCGTGGTCCTGCTGGCCGAAGATTACCTCACCCCCTTCGTTTTCAAAAGCGGAGAGGTGATCTCCGCTTCCCAGATGAACGCCAACTTCGCCGGGCTGGAAACCCGCATCAACGCGCTGCAGGACCAGGTGGATGACCTGGTGGCCGGAAGCGGCTCTCTCTGGATCTCCAGCTCGCCTGATATTTATTATACCGGCGGAGATGTGGGCATCGGTACCGCGACCCCGGCTTCCCTGTTGGAGGTGGATGGCATCATCACGGCTCCGATGATGATGACCAAAGATTATAATGTTACAGTGAGTGGTGGCGCGGGTTACTCGTCGACGAGTGTGTCTGTATCTACATGGAATGCTTTTGTATGTGGTGTCTACGATATAGCCAATGTGAGTGTTGCCAGGCGTAGATACTGGGTAGAAAATTCCGGCGGTAACTGGAGAGTCTACGTCAACTATGAAAATGGCGCAAACGTGACCGTTCAAGTCAAGATCTTGTTCATAAGGAAAGACCTTTTTGTCGCAGCCCCTTGAACGTCGAAGAAGGCAGTCGATTGGAATGATCGCTAGGCCGGGCAAAATGAACAACGCTCGGCCGGGATAAAATGACCTTTGTGGAGTACTGCAAAATATATCTGGAGGGTTCCATGGAAATAAAAGCAAGAATCAACGAAACGCTGGTCTGGGGGACTCAAAGGATCTGCAGTCGGCTGATTGTTCCACTGCTGATGGTGCTTGTCTTATCGGGCCTTTCTGTAAGCCTGGGGGCGGATCCGATCGATATCCCTTTCGACTTTGAGCCGGGGAAGGTAATTTCCTCCTCCCAGATGAACGCCAACTTCGCAGCCCTGAGGGAAGAGCTTAACATTCATGATGGCGTGATCGCCACTCTGCTTTCTCCAACCGGCGCGGTATGGGGCCTCAACGGATCTGATATTTTTTACAATGACGGCAGTGTAGGCATCGGGACGAATACGCCGACCTCTCTTCTGAGTCTCTACAGCGCGACCAGTGCGGGAATCGAGATCGGATCCGGGGATGTCAGCGTCGATCCCTACATCATTTTTGATATCGCCAACGACGACGCCGTGAAGCTGTGGCGGGACGGAGGCACCAATTCCCTGCGGTTCAACACCAATGGCGCGACCCGGATGACCATCGAGGAAGGCGGAGATGTCGGGATCGGGACAACAAATCCCGCCCAAAAAGTGCATCTCCTAAGCGGCAATCTCTTCATTCAGGGAGGAAAGCTGATTCTCGACGAATCCTCAGGCTGGCCTTTTGAAATACTGAGCGAAAACGAAAAGCTTTATATCAGACAGTATTCATCCGTCGGTGAGATTCATTTGGATAATACGTATAACGATGTGATGGACCTGTATGTGGACCGCGACGTCTATGCGGACAGCTATAAAACCAACTCCGACGCCCGCTTGAAGGAGGACATCGCGCCCATCACCGGTGCCCTGGGCCGGCTCATGGCCGTCGACGGGGTGGCCTTCCGCTTCAAGGGCGCGGATGAGGTGCGCCTGGGGCTTGTGGCCCAGAACGTCATGCAGTCGGTCCCCGAGGCGGTGAGCGTCTGCGACAAGAGCTCAGGCTACATGGGTGTGGACTACCAGGCCCTGATCCCGGTGCTGATCGAGGCGGTCAAGGAGCTGAAAGCGCAGAACGACCTGTTGCTGGAGCGGGTCGCCGCTTTGGAAGCGCACTGAGCGGACTGCCGCTGCTCAATTTTATTTCAAATTTTTTCTCGTTTCTCACATCTCCATCACATTGGAGGACTAAAGTCTGTCGTGTAAGCACGGAAAAACACGGAGGTAGATGGAGTATGAAACGAAAAACAAACATCGGCATCTTAAGAATCGTAATCGTGGGGCTCCTGCTGTTCAGCACCGGCGCGGTTTTGGCCCAGAGCCCGGCGCCGGGAGCCGGGGGCAAGCGCGGGGCCCGGGAACCCAAGCCGCCAAAGGACGGCGGGCGGGGCTACTCGATCGAGCAGGCCGTTTCGGACAAGGCTCAGCTCCACACTATCGCCTTCAATGGTCTGGCCTTCATGACCGGCACCCTGGGGGCGGACACCTTTCTGCCCCCAGGCAAGGTCGCCGACTTCTTCGGTTTCCAGTACATGCGCGACATCGATATCAGCGAGGCGGGGCACAACATGAACTTCCTGACCAACATCGCCAACAACATGCTCGCCATCCTGAGTGCGGAGCAGAAGGCGTTGCTGGTCGGCCTGGCCCGGGAGCAGGAACCCCTATACAAAGAGCTCGCCCTGTTACGCCTGCCCCTGATCGAAGCCTTCCGGAGGAACCTGGAAGGAAACGCCCCGGCGGGGAGCGGCGGTCTGTCGGCGGAGGCGGTCGAGCGGCACGTGGGTGACATCTTCGCCATCGACGGTCTGCTCAGCTTCAGGCGGGCGGAGGTCTACGGTGAGGTCGTTGGCTCCCTGACACCGGAACAGACCGCCGCCATCTCCAGGCTCTTGTTCAACGACTCCTCGACCTGGCCCCCCCTGCCGCAGCAGCTTGACAAGCGCTCGCTTTCCCACACCCAGAACGTGGCGGTCATGACCTACGCCAGCGAGCTGTTCAGCTGGTACGCCGGCTCCATTGAAGCCGACGTCTACTTCTGCCCGGAGCGGCACGGGACCTACTTCGGCGGCTTCTACATGAAGGACTACCCGGCCATGGGCAACCCGGATTATTTTATCCCCACCGCCCTGACCGGCGAAAGCGGCGAGACCTTCCTTGACATTCTGGAGTCCGATCAGCGCGCCCTTATCACCGGAATCATCGACCTTCAGCGGCCGGCCCTGGCCGAGATCGTGGCGATCCGGCGGCAGGTAGCGGAGGAGCTGCGCCGTTTTCTGGACGGGCGGATGGTGGAGAAAGAGACCGTGCTGGAGCTCTCCCGGCGCTACGGAGAGCTGGACGGTGAGCTGTCGCACCTGTATGCGAGCCGCTTCGCCGCGGTCTACAAGACCCTGAGCTCAGGGCAGAAAGCCGCGCTCGTAGAGCTGCGCAACCAAAATGTGTTTCCCGAAGGCGCCTATATCTACTCCGACAGCGTGGCCATGCCGGAAATCCCGGACAGCGGCTTTCTGTTTGCGAGGTAGAAAGATGAGACGCGCGGCGGTACTGACGGTTCTGGCGGCGGCCCTCATGGGGCTCACCGGCGGTGGGTTGGCCCTGAGCCAGGCCCTGGAGCCTTACATTATCCTGGGGCGGCCTACGGACAGCAGCGTGACGGCGCGGGTGACCGCGCCGTCGCCGGCCGAGGTCTATATCGAGTACGGAGAGGCCGGTGGTGATGCATGGGAAAGGACCGCGGCGGTGAGCGCCGGCCGGGAAGAGCCCGCCACCCTCGTGCTGGAGGGCCTGAAGCCGGCGACCCGCTACACATACCGACTGGGCTTCAGCCTCGGCTGCAGCAGCGGCACCAGCAGCGGCCGGCCGGAAGACATCGGCCTGAGCGAAGAGTATTCCTTTACCACGGCACGCGCGGCGGGCCAGGGATTCAGCTTCGTCATCCAGTCGGATTCCCACCTGCTGAACAAGGCCGACAGGGAGGTCTATGAGCGGGCGCTGCGGGAGATAGCCGGCCTGCAGCCCGATTTCCTCTTCGACCTGGGAGACACCTTCTTAAACGACCAGCTGACCGGCGTCTCGGCGGCTGCCGTGGACGACGTCACCTACGAGCAGGTGCCCTACCTGAGCCTCGCGGCGCGCACAGCGCCCCTGTTTTTGGTGCTCGGTAACCACGAGGGCGAGTACGGCTACCTGCTCGACGGGACAGCCGGCAGCCTGCCGGTGCTCGCGGCGCAGGCCCGCAAGCGTTATTTCCCGAACCCGGTGCCCGGCGGTTTCTACAGCGGCAACACCCGGGAGGAGCCCTTCATCGGCCTGCCGGAGAACTACTATGCCTTTCAGTGGGGAGACGCCCTGTTCGTGGCCCTGGACCCCTACCGCTATACTCAGGATGATCCCACGGCAATCCGGGACAACTGGGCCTGGACCCTGGGAGAGGAGCAGTACCGCTGGTTGCAGCGCACCCTCGAGGAAAGCACGGCGGCGTTCAAGTTCGTGTTCGCCCACCACGCCATCGGCAATGTCCGGGGCGGGGCCGGTGTTGCCGGGCTCTACGAGTGGGGCGGGGCGGACAACCGGGGCAGGGATATGTTTGCCCGCAAACGCCCCGGCTGGGAGAAGCCGGTCCAGCAGCTCATGGAGGATACGGGGGTCACCATCTTCTTCCAGGGGCACGATCATCTCTTCGCCCGCGAGCAGGTCGGCGGGGTGGTCTACCAGACCCTGCCCAAGCCCGCCGAGGTCATCCCGGACCGGCAGAACAATTTCCGCTACTACGAGGACGCCGACATCCAGCTCAACTCGGGCTACCTGTCCGTCAGCGTCGGCCCGGAGGAGGTGCGGGTGGACTACCGGCGCAGCGTGGTGGCGGGGCAGCCGCAGAGCGAAAGCACCGGGGTGGTTTATTCCTACACGGTGGACGCCGGGGGGAAAGTGACGGTCTTGAAGCGGACCGACGACAGCGCCGGCCTGGCGGCCTACGGCGGCGGTGACAAGGGCGGTAACAAGGGCGGAGACAGGAGCGGCAGTGAAAGAGGCCGGGAAGGCAAGCCGCGCGGCAGGAAGGAGCCGGGGTCCGGCCCCGCAGCCACCGCCGAGGCACCAGGCCCCCCCGGAGAGGTCACGATCGAGCCCGCGGGCGGCCTGCACGCCCGGCCCCTGGCAGGCATCCCCACGGACAGCGGCATCACCATCAGTACCTTTTTCGAAAACGCCGTCAGCTACTACTACCGCTACGGCGCGAGTCCGGACCGCCTGGACGGCAGGACCGGAGAGCGGAGCGCCGGTGCGGGAGACGTTGTCAGGGACACCCTGGAGGGACTGGAGCCGGGCGGGCGCTACTCTTACCGACTGGTCCACAGGGACTCCCCCGGGGGAGAGTGGGAGGAATCGGAGCTTTACAGCTTCGCCACCCGCAAGACAGCAGGCAACGGATTCAGCTTCCTGGTGCAGGCGGACCCCCACCTGGACGAGAGCTCCAGCGGCGCCCTGTATGAAGAGATCCTGTCCGCCATGGCGGAGGAGCAGGCTGATTTCGTCGTCGACCTGGGAGATTCCTCTATGGCGGAAAAGCTCGCCTCCACGGATGAGGAAGTATGGGAACGGAACATGCTGCTGCGCTCCTACTGGGACAACATTGCCCATTCCCTGCCTTTTTTCATGGTCATGGGGAACCACGACGGGGAGGTGGGCTGGAAGCCGCCGGGGAAAAAGACGAACACCGCGGCGGCGGCCGCGGTCCGCAGGACCTGGTTTCTCAATCCGGCTCCCGGCGACGCCAAGATTTATTCCGGGCTCAGCGACACGGTCTACAGCTGGGAGTGGGGGGACGCCCTGTTCGTGGTGCTCGACCCCTTTGCCTATACCACCAGCAAGCCGCAGGACGACAACTGGGAATGGACCCTAAGCAAGGCCCAGTATGACTGGCTGTACTCGGTCCTGAAAGAAAGCACCGCCCGATACCGCTTCCTGTTCATCCACCACCTGGTGGGCGGCGTTGACAGCGACGGCCGGGGGGGAAAAGAGGCTGCGGCCCTTTACGAGTGGGGCGGCCGCGGCGCCGGCGGCGATTACGAGTTCGATTCCAGGCGCCCCGGCTGGGAGAAGCCCATCCACGAGCTGTGCGTGGAGCAGGGGGTGGATGTGGTTTTTCACGGCCATGATCATTTCTATGCGCGCCAGGTAATTGATGATATCATCTACCAGCTGGTGCCCCAGCCGACATTCGACGGCAGGCAGGCGATGCCCGATCTGGCCCTGGAGTACGGCTACCTGGAAGGCGACTTTCTCTCCTCGCCCGGTTACATGCGAGTCCGGGTGGAGCCGGAACAGGCGGTGGTCGAGCTCCTGCAGGGGAGGACGGGACAGGTGACCCGTTCCTATACGATCGAACCATAAGCGTGGGATTGCAGCGGAGGTAGGGATGGGTGAGAAAATAATCTACGCCGATGACGAGGCTTCTTTCCGCCGCCTTGTCACCATGTTTTTGGAGCGGGAGGGCTACACGGTGTACACCGCTGTGGACGGCAGCCAGGCGCTGGAGACCCTGGCCGGGCATCCCGATGCGGCCCTAATAATCCTGGATGTGATGATGCCGGAGATGGACGGCTGGCAGACCTCCCGGGCGATCCGCGAGTTCTCCGAAATCCCCATCCTGATGTTGACCGCCTTAGGGGATGAGCAGAGCGAGGTGCGGGGTCTCAACCGGGGGGCGGATGACTATATCTCCAAGCCCTTCACAAACAAGCTGCTGGTGACCCGGGTCAAGGCGCTGCTGCGCCGCGCCCGGAGCGGCAGCAGCAAGCGGATCGCCGCCGCCGGTTTGGAGTTGGACGAGGCGGCCAGGGAGGTGGTCGCCGCGGGCCGCAGGGTCGCCCTGACGCCCAAGGAATTCGAGCTGCTGCGCTACCTGGCCCTCAACCGGGGCAATGTGCTGTCCCGGGAACAGATCCTGGACAGGGTCTGGGGCTACTGGTACGAGGGAGACCCCCGCACCCTGGACACACACATCAAGAGCCTGCGGGCCAAGCTCGGGCCCGCGGGCTCCGCCATTATGACCGTCCGGGGCAGCGGCTATTCTTTCCGGGGAGATGAGGCATGAGATCCATCCGCGCCAAGCTGACACTGTCCGCGGTCGTTTTGCTGGTGCTGTTCATGGCCGGCCTGCTCATATCGAACCGGCTCCTGCTGGAAAGGTTTTACGTGCTCAAAACCCGGGCTTCTTTCCAGGCGGTCTACGAGGAAGTACAGAGCGTGCTTCCCGCCGGCCCCGGGAGGCTGGAGGAGACCGTGCGAGCGGCTGGGGCCGACTCAGGCTACAAGCTGACGATCGTGGACCGGGCCGGCAAAGTAAAATTTTCCTCGGCGCCGGAGTTCGCCGACGGCCGCCACCTGAACCTGCCCCGGGAGCAGCGGGAGTTTTTCCTGGAGCACAGGCCGGAATTCGACTCCGGCCGGGTGATCTACGGCGCCCTGGAAAAAAGCTCGAAAGACGAGGCGTTGGTCCAGCTGATTGGGCCCCTCGATGGACGGGACTTCCTGGTGGTTACCCAGCCGCTCAAACAGCTGCGGGCCAGCGCCCGCATTGCCAACAGCTTTTTCCTGGTCATGGGACTGGGCATGCTGCTCCTCGCAGCGGCCGCGGTCCTGCTGCTCTCCGGCGGCATGATCCGGCCGATCCTGGAGATAACAAACATCGCCGCCGCCATCGCCGGCATGGACTTCTCGCGGCGCTATGCCGGGAAGTCCCGGGACGAGCTGGGGCTCCTGGGGGAGAGCATCAACACCATCGCCGAGCGGCTGAGCGAGGCCATAACGGGCCTGCGCGCGGCCAACGAGCAGCTGCGGCATGAGATGCAGCTGCAGAAGCGCTTTCTGGCCGGCGTGTCCCACGACTTCAAGACACCGGTGGGCCTGATCCGTGGCTACGCGGAATCCCTGGTCCTGGGGATGGCGAAGTCGCGGAAAGAACAGAAAGAGCTGGCCGGGATCATCATCGCGGAAGCGGACCGCCTGGACCGGCTGGTCAACGATATCACCTACAAGGTACGTA
>Ga0272441_10009925_pt1 | contig 14566 bp, 12 predicted proteins | sample SSMProp6N_FD_193582 | JGI IMG/M metagenome (GOLD analysis project Ga0272441, IMG submission 193582) | Marine sediment archaeal communities from Little Sippewissett salt marsh, Falmouth, MA, United States - SSM-Prop-6N | ecosystem: Environmental > Aquatic > Marine > Wetlands > Sediment ... | reverse complement strand
CGCCGAAACGATGGCAGGCTGCCGGTCGATTGAATGCCGCTTCAAAACAGGCACAGGAAGACTCTATGCAGTGGCGCACCCATGCCGTATTTCCGTTGTCGATGATCCAGTCGCCGCGGCCTTCATCATAGCGGTACAGATGCGTATGCAGACCGGCCTCGTCTCCACGTGCGACAAAATCATCTGCATAGGCGCGATATGCGGTCACGGGCCAGGCCCCTGAACCGTACAGGTCCGCGATCTGGGGATCCATCCGGTAAAACCATGAAAAATGGACCTGGGAGCCGGTAGCAGAAGCCAGTCTCACCCGGAGGCCGTTAAAAAAATCCCGTGATTTCTCATAACCGGACCAGGCAGGCCGCACGTCCCGGCCGTTCACAGGGCCGTCGGGCTCGACATCAATGCATACAATAACAGGAATGGTAGGCTGCATGAGCTCCGGCTGCACAATTCGGCGACTTTACATGGAGTTGTATACTCCTGCAGAAAAATAAAAAGTATAGAATGAGGTGGGATGCACGTCAATTAAAAAGAAACCGGGCAGTGAACTGACAGGCTTTGCCCTGGCCGGAATTTCAACAATCTGTTGACACCGGGTGATACTGCCTGCAGCGATCAGCGTTGACAGCCGCGGACGATTGCCTGCCGAAAGGCTACTTAAAAGCGATCAGGATGCTCGTATTGGGGAATCCGATTTCCTGCTGCGCGCGGGCATCAAGAAAAAAATGTTCACGGAAGCACTTCTCGAGCACCGGCTTCACCTCGCGGTAAAACAGCGGAAAAGCCCCGAGCTTCTTGAAAATTTCATCATAGGCATACAGGGCACCGGTGTAGTTGAACATATCGCCGAACACGACGATATCCGCAAGACGGGCGATATTCTCAATAGCCGGAATGGAGGTGTAGAGAATCGAGGCGCGCTCGTAGGCAAGGCAGGGTGTCTGGACTTTTTCAACCATGGTCTGCGGCGGGTCCTGTGTTATGTCCCACTGCATGGTTTCGATATGCACGCCCGATTGGGCGCCAGCTGTTTTCCCGATACCCTGAAGAACGGCCGGGTCAGTGTCGGTGACAATCAGCGGGATGGGACGGTCAAGCCCGGTGAGTTTTTCAGCCATGACACCGGTAAGATGACCCTTGCCGGCACCGACTTCCAGCAGGGTTTCTACGCCGGCAACAGCGCACAGGCGCAAGGCGCACTCGGTTATTGTGTCCGCCATCAGCCGGTAGAGCGAATTGCCCGCGGCTTGCTCGAACACCTTCAGCAGCTTCGGGTTCTTCCAGTCCCAGCTGCCGGCGGCATCCATTTCAAGCACGACCTTTGTCATGCGGTACTCAAACCTGAACGGCTCGGGCACGTCATCCTCGGGCACATCCCTGCCTTCAAGCAGCATCGCGGACTGGTCAGCCCACTGCTCCCAGCAGCCGAAATGCTCCAGCATGAAGCTGCAATAACGCTCTTCCAGGTCGGCAAGATTTTTTTTGATCGTCTCTACGGTCAACATATGCATTCCCTTCAGCGTAAGGGTCCCGCATGCATGCAGCTTCACAAACAGGGGCTGCGTTCTTTAAAAAACTATTGCGCCATTATAGCACACGGGGCACAAGCTGAGCTTCGCGGCGCCTTTTTGATCATTATCTCCTTGATTGCCTACCTCACGGCCGGCATGTCATTGAGTTCGCGCATTTTATTGACGGCCGTCTTTATCTCATCAGGAAACTGCTGCCACTCCTCTTCGGTAAAGACTTGTCGGCCCGGGGCGGCTACGCTATTGGGGTCAAACACCTTCCTGAGCTTGCGCATGAACAGGTGGGCATTGGGCCCCGCCTCGGGAAACATGGTCGTGAAGGGCTCGACATTCACGAATGCCATCAGCTGGGGGCCCAGGTCGTACTTAGTCACCACGGCGGCACCGTAGATACCATAGCCCTGGGCCTTTTTTATTTCCTCAGGCAAAACCGGGTCAGGATAGTTGTCGGTTTCAAACAGGCAGAAATGACCGCGTTGCAACGCATACACGAACGGGGTATCGTCAGCGCCACCCCGGTCGGTAATGTCGATCTCACCGAACATATCAAGGGCCTTTTTCCATTCGCGCGACGTTGTCTTGGCCTCCTCGAGGGGACCGACCGGCAACCATGCATTGGCATAGAACTTCCTGTTCATACGGTAGCCGTGCGAATGCCTGATGCAGTCATAATTCCAGGGTTGCAGCGCCTTCAGAACCTCCGGTTTATAGTCTTCTGACAGAAATATCCCGCCGACTTCGTCGATAATCTGCCGGACCACTGTTTCTTCATAGGGAATCTGACGGTCTGATGTTGTATTGGCAAGAATAACATAACAGTTCCAATCCGGGAAAAAATGCTCCTTGCAGCGCTGTATGGTCATCTCCTGGGTCTGCGAACAATAAAATGCTGAATACACCCCGGTTGCATTCAGGCCGATGCCGACACCGGAATGGGCGATTTCGCGCATTGCTTTCAGCTGGGTATCAAGATCCTCGAACTCGACCCAGAGCAGCTTATGATTTTTCAGCGGTTCGGGCGGGCTGTCATATTTGGCGTCATGGACGTGCGTGAGGCTCGGCCGTCCGCCGGGCACCTCGGGCAGGGCCTCGTCGCCGACCCAGGCATGCAGCTTGACGGTTATCTCGGTGACAATGCCGTTGGTTCCAAGCCCTGAACGCTGCAGCCCCATCAGGTCGGGCCCGGGACCATACTCCCAGAAATCGCCCGCTCTGGGCATACAGCGCGAGCCGGTCGTCAGGATCTCTCCGTCGGGCAGCACCATTTTCACGCTGACAATGTTGCGGTTCAGCAAACCGTATTTTAAATCCGTCTGCCACAGCCCGGCAAAGGCAAACTGGGACGCCATTTTACAGACCGTTGTGGCCAGAGGTGTTCCGCCGTTCCACAGCCCGCGTTTCATCGCCTCTGCCTGAAGCTGCGCATAATCGACATACGGCTCCAGCGTCGCGCTCATATTCTGGGTATCGATCCTGATTATCCTGTTCATCCGTGAAAAGTGAATGATCAGGGTCGGATCCGTTGTCGTGGGGTTGCAGAACACCTGGCCGTTGGTAAAGGGAATAAAAGGAACGCTGTAACGGTTGCAGATTTTCACAATGGCCTGCACATCATCGGTTGATTCCGGCAGCACGACACAGGCCGGAAGCACATGCGGGTCCTTCTCGTGCTTCTTTACAAAACTGCCGCCCTCGATAGAAAGCTTGCTGTAGGTCTCGACCACGGCGCGGCTCTCATGAATCCATTGTTCGCCGACAACATTTTTAAGCGCGCTGTATACCTCGCGGGGCAGTTTTTTCTGGATGACTTTTTGTGCGTTTTTTTTCATTGCAGGCTCCCCGTATATGCGTTTTCTAAGCGGCCGCTCTGTGGCGTGATCAGCCTTCGCCTTTATCCATCGCCTTGACCATGAGATCGGTCAGGTCGAACAGTCCCATCTCATCGCCCGTTGCATTGAGTGCATCGCCGATATTCTGCTCGCAAAACGGACACGAGGTCACGATCGCCTCAGCACCTGTTTTTTTTGCTTCTTCGATGCGCTTCACCGCCGTTTTCTGCGCAAAATCCATAAACGCCGTGCGGACCCCGCCCCCGCCGCCGCAGCACCATGCCTGGTCCTTGATGCGCTCCATCTCTACCAGGTCAATGCCGGGTATCGCGTCGAGAACACGCCGGGGCTCATCATACACGCCGCAATGGCGTCCCATGTGGCAGGGATCGTGCCAGGTTACCCGCTTGTTGACCGGACAGGGAAAGGAGAGCTTGCCCTGTGTGATAAGCCTGTCAAAATACTGAGCGCTGTGATACACGGTCGCCTCAAGCTTCGGCACATCCGGAATTTCGGCATAATCATGTGAAAGGGCTTTAAAGCATCCGGGGCAGAACGTGACAATTTCCTTCACACCGGTTTTGTTCAGCATGTCGATATTGCGCCGTGCCAGGTCGAAAAATGTTTCACGGTCGCCGATGCGCGCGACCGGGCTGCCGCAGCACACCTCCTTTTTGCCGAGCATGCCCAGGTCAACCCCGGCCCGCATCAGGATCGAGGCCGTGTTTTGTGCCACGTGCCACTGTGTATTGTCAAAGGCAACGGTGCAGCCGACAAAAAACAGGGTTTCAGCCGGCTCCTTGTCGATATCTTTAATTGCAATTTTTCGCGCCCAGCGGTCGCGCTGGGTGCGGGGCTGCATCCATGGATTGTCATAATTCTTGACACTTTTAATGAGACCTTTATGCTCGGGCATCGGCCCGATACCGTCCTTGACGAACTGTGCCCGCAGGGTTTCGTTGACCTGCAGGGGTTCCTTGTCCTGCAGGCGCTGGCAATTCAGTTCACAGGCACCGCACGTTGTGCAGGTATACAGGAACTTCGCAACTTCAGGGGCATCCTCGTAGTCGAAATCACCTTCCAGCAATGCCCGTGCTATGTGCATCTTTCCCATGCCGGCATAGGGGAATATCCGGAACTCATGAAAGGCCGGACAGATTTCCGAGTACTCAGCGCTTTTCACATTCCAGCCCCAGTGGTTCTGGCACCAGTTGCAGCGGGCACATCCCCAGATGGAATCGCGGTAGTCCTCAAGGGTCTTTTCAAAAAACTTCTTATGCGGCTTGGGTTCGTAGTAGGTCATACGAAGAACCTTTCATGCTTGAAATTATTCAGCCCGGGACGCCTCCCCTAGAAACACAGGTGTCCCGGGTTGCAAATATTGTTGGGATCAAGCTCCCGCTTGATATCCTTCAGTTTCTGCGTATAGGTGCCGGCACGGCTGTATACCATTTCCGCCCATGCACCGTAGGGACGGTCGAAAAAAGCACCCTCGTCAATGAGGCGCTCGCTGACCGCATGCCAGAGGCTCTTAACTGTTTCCACCTCCTGCGGCAGGCGGGGATCACAGTGAAAATCCGCGCTGCAATGAAAAGCCCGGCCGCGCTCCAGCGGCATGATACAGATACCGACATCCTGCAGCGGGTAGTTGTAGGTATTAATCAGTTCCATGACCGCCCGCTGGAATTCAGGGAACCGCCTCAGGGTTGTCTTGAAGGCGACATCATGCACAGCGCCCCGATAGCAGAATTTCTTCAAAACGCCCCAGGGGCGCAGCATGTCTCCAAGAAATACTTCCTCCATGTGCATGCTGTCATACATCTGCAGCTGGCCCATGGAGCATATTTCCTGCAGGGCGGCTTCTTCATAGGCAATTTTGCCCTCCGGCATACGCGGCCCGCCGTTTGAGCACACCACCATGACCCATTCCGGCAGCCGTTTCCTCAACTGCTCAAAATGCTCCGAGGGAACCCTGGCCGCCGGGAAGGTTTCCGGCACGGACCAGTCCCTGCACAGCATCGCTGCCAGGTTAAAATTATTCAGCAGCAGGCATTCAAGTCCGATCTCTTTGCGCTGAATCATCCTGAACGGCTCCATTGCCTCCGGAAACGAATCAAACTGGATCAGGAACACCTTGCGTTTCTGGGGCAGATATTCGACCTTGATATTCATTTTGGTCATAATGCCCAGTGTGCCCTGGGCACCGGTCCACAGCCTGTTCAGCATGGCCCTGACAGGACCCATGGGAGAACCGGGCTTGACGCCGGCCGACCACAAACCGGTCCGGAACAGCTCGCCGGTGGGCAGTACAAGCTCCGTATCCATGATCAGCTCATTGCCGTACTCGAAGCTTGCCGCCGCAGCAGCAGGATCCCGTTCAAGATAGCTCGACAGCACTGATCGGTTGGGGTGGATGCCGAACGGAAGCATGGCCCGCAGCTGATGTTTGGCAAGTTCGTCCTGCAGCTGCCTGGCGGTAACACCGGGCTCAATGACGCAATGCCAGTTGTCTGTGTTGACCTCCAGTATCCTGTTCATCCGTGACAGGTCGAGCACAATGCCACCCTCTTTCGGTATGGCGGCACCATGCATATTAAGGCCCGAGCTGAAGGGCACAAGCGGCACCCGGGTTGTATTGGCATACCTGACAACTGCCTGCACCTGGTCAACATTTTCGGCGATCGCAACAAGGTCGGGCCGCCGGGGGCTGACAAAGCTCTGATCGGCAGCATAGCGGCTGAGGCTCTGCTCGTCATCCAGCACACTATCGGTGCCCACAATACCAATAAGGTCGTCTTTAATGGACATACTTCCTCCGGTTGGCAATAATTAGCGCGCAAAATATCCTGCGATGAATTTTTTACGTTTTGAATAATGGCACAATAAATGACCGTGGTCAAGTTTTTTTTGACCCAGGTCATATTTTTACACAAGCCCGCAGGGAAGCGGGGCTGCCGGCCGTCAAGAAATATCAAGAAAAATAAAAACAAGAGGCTGCTGCGGCCCTAACCGGGCTGCCGGGCAACGCCCTGCAGCATAAGCATACTGACTTCCCGGATACGTTCGATACATCGTTTTTTTGTTTTGATAAGGCCGTTCGTCCAGTAAATGACATACATGGTGTAGATCGCGAATACCATCTCGGCCAGATGGGACGAATCGATATCTTCACGTATTTCGGCGTTCGCCTTGGCCTCGTCAAAAAGTCCGGTCAATTCCCGCACAAGGCCCATCTCATTCGTGTTGCTGCCGGTTCCGAGACTCATCACCCGCTCCTTGATAAGAACGGCCGAAAACTCCTTGTTAGGAAAAATATATTTAATATAGGTCGCGATCAGCAGTTCGATTTTTTCGGAGATACTGATCATCCGGGGCATTTTTTGCTGAATTTCTCTTCTGCTCTTTGCGAATTCCCTATCAAGAAAATACAGCAGCACATCCTCTTTCTTAAGGAAAAAATTATAAAACGTGCCCTTGGCAACCCGGGCCGCACGGGTAATGTCTTCAACCGTTGTTGTCTCAAAGCCTTTTTTCGAAAAAAGATCAATGGCCGCGCTCAAGATCGCACCGCGGCGTTCTTCTTTCTGCGTTTCACGTTTCCCCGGCATGGCGCACTCCTCAATGGTCACACATCCATCGAAGGCACTATAAAAAGCGCCGCACGACCTGTCAATTGAATTTTACAGCCGCTGGTCCGGGAACAAACACGTTCACGCGCGGCAAAAGCGCTGTTGACAGGGGTGCGCAGTCGTTTATAATACCGGCTGGCTCGTATACGCCGGCAACGTTCGTGCCCGGGACGCGTACAAACAACGCTCGACCATCGGCACAGACAGACATACACGCATCTATAAGGAAAGGCAGAACGTCATGCAGTACGTTGTTCAAAAATTCGGCGGGACCAGCCTGGGCAAGGCTGACCGCATGCGCGCGGTCGCCGAAATCGTCCGCGCAAGCCTTGCAAACGATCGCGTTATCGTGGCGCTTTCAGCCATGAGCAGCTATGTCAAATCGGAAGGCACCACCAGCAGGCTGATCGAGGCTGCCGACGCTGCCCTTAACAGACGGGATTTCTACCGCATTATCGACCAGCTGGAAGAATATCATCTTGAAACAGCCCGCGAACTCATCAACGAACCGTTCCAGGAACAGGTCATCGAGCAGGTCGATTTCGAACTCAAGGCACTCAAATCATTTCTCGAAGCGATCAATGTTATCGGCGAAATCTCGCCCCGCTCCCATGACGTGATCATCAGTACGGGCGAAAAGCTCTCGGCCCTTATCTTTACCGGACTGCTCAACAGCATGGGCATTGATGCAGAGTATGTCAATCTTGACAGCCTCATCGAAAAACCCTTTGCGGCGGCAAATCAGGAATTTTACGCGTACACGCGCGCCGGATTGAAAAAACGCGTCAAGCTCTGCGGCCATAAAGTCCCTGTCCTGACGGGGTATTTCGGCTTCGTACCCGGCGGAATTATTCAAAGCATCGGCAGGGGGTATACCGACCTGACTGCAGCGTTGACCGCAGCAGCGGTCAACGCGCGGGAGCTGCAAGTCTGGAAAGAAGTCGACGGTGTCTTTTCGGCCGACCCGCGCAAGGTCGAAGACGCCCACGTGCTGACAAGCATAACCCCGGCTGAGGCTGCGGAACTGACCTACTACGGCTCCGAGGTCATCCATCCTTTCACCATGGAACAGGTCATCAGGGCCAATATCCCCATCCGTATCAAAAACACGCTGAACCCGGCTGCCGCGGGCACCATCATCGATCCCGACATGGTCGACACGGGCCCTACCCGGCCGGCAACGGCTGTTACGGCCAAGCGCAACATAACCGTGGTCAATATCGATTCCAACCGCATGCTGATGGCCTACGGATTCATGGCACGGGTATTCAATATATTCGAAAAATACGGTATCGTCATAGACCTGATCGCCACCTCCGAGGTCAGCGTTTCGATGACGATCGACAACGAAAAAAACCTCGGCCGTGCGATAACCGATCTCCAGGAACTGGGTGAGGTTACGGTGCGCAGGGATCTCGCCATCCTGAGCCTGGTGGGCCGCGGCCAGAAACACTGCGTGGGGCTCGCCGGCCAGATGTTCTCCGAGCTCGGCAGGGAAAAAATCAATATTGAAATGATCTCGCAGGGCGCCTCGGAAATAAACATTTCCTGCGTCATCGAGGACGCGCACGCTGATCGGGCCCTGCAGGTTATCCACAACGCACTGGTGCGCTGAAGCGTATGAACGCCGGAAAACGCAGGGCGGTGGTGCTGTGCAGCGGCGGGATCGACTCGACAACCGCGCTGGCTATCGCCTGCAGTGAGCACTTTCAACCCTACTGCCTGAGCTTTTCCTACGGCCAGCGACACACGATCGAACTGCAGGCCGCCAGGCGGATAGCCCGGGCATTCAACGCCAGCGAGCACCTCTGCCTCGATATCGCCCTTGACCGCATCGGGGCCTCGGCCCTGACAACAGCAGCGCCTGTCCCCCGCGGCACACCCGCCGCAGAAGGCACGGGCGCCATACCCACGACCTATGTGCCGGCGCGCAACACCATTTTCCTGGCGTACGCGCTTGCGCTGGCCGAAGCGCGCGCATGCAGCGAAATTTTCATCGGCGTCACGGCAGTCGATTATTCAGGCTACCCGGACTGCCGGCCGGAATATATTGAAGCATTTCAGCGCATGGCCGACCTGGCAACGCGCGAAGGTGTCGAAGGCCGCGCCATACGGATCCGAACGCCGCTTATCCACCTGTCAAAATCCGAGATCATACAAACGGGAATCAGGCTGGGCGTGGACTACGGCATGACGCACAGCTGCTATGACCCTGCACCGGACGGTGCAGCCTGCGGTGCATGCGAAAGCTGCCTGCTGCGCCGCAAAGGCTTTGCGGCCGCCCGCGTAGCCGATCCCACCCGCTACGCAGATCCTGAACACCTGTCCCCTGCGCCGCGCTGATTGCAATGAATCGAAAGCAAACGCCCGCCCACGGGCACGGGACAGCGAGATATCCTGCAAAAGCCCTATAGGAAACGCAGGGCTGCGATAACCTCCTGTATGGTCTTGTCGGGCGTCGAAGCACCGGCCGTGACCGCCACCCGCGACGCACCCCTAAACCACTCCGGCGCGATATCAGTACATGTCTGGATCAGGTAGCTGCGCTCGTTGGCCTGCCGTGCAAGTTCGTAAAGTCGTTTGGTATTGGCGCTTATTTTCGAGCCGATCACGACAACCACGTCGTTTTCCAGCGGCAGGCTCGCCATTTCAGCCTGTCGCTGCCGGGTCGCCCTGCAGATCGTATTCGAAAATTCAACCTCGGGAATATGCTGTTCAAGGACATCCAGAATCGCGCGCACATTTGCCAGGGCCTGGGTCGACTGCACGACGACGGCTGCGCTGTCCATGCCCCGTATGTCGTCCAGCGGAACCTCGTCCGCGTGCTCTATCACAAGGGCGTCGTGGTTTATCTGTCCAAGAATGCCCTGCACCTCGTCGTGCAGCTTATCGCCGATAATGATAATACTGAACCCCTGCGCATAGCGCTCGCGCACAATGGTATGTATCTCCTTGACCATGGGACAGGTCGCGTCGACAATGCGATAGCCAAGACGCCGCGCCTCCTGGTAGACCGATTCCGGAGCGCCGTGGGAACGGATCAGCAGCGTCTTGCCGGAGCCGGACGAGAGAGCCGCAACCTTGCGTATGCCGGCCGCCTCGATTTCCTGAACGACCTGTTCATTGTGCACGATATCACCGAGCATCTCGACGACACCGTCATCCCGGATTGTCTCAAGCGCGATTTTTATGGCACGTTTGACCCCGAAGCAGAAACCGGCCGATTGCGCAACCGTAATGACCATAGCTGTCCCCCTGTGCGAATGAATTGCCTTGCTCAATTGCCTGTGCCGTTATAATATGAATTCGTCCCGTTGAACAGCAAAAACAGGGAGTGCTCCATGCGCACGGGCTTTGTACAGGTATACACCGGCAACGGCAAAGGCAAAACGACCGCGGCCTTCGGGCTGGCGCTGCGAGCGGCCGGTGCCGGACTGCGGGTTTTCATTGCGCAGTTTGTCAAGGGCATGCCCTACAGCGAGCTCACCGCCCTGAAGCGTTTTGCGGACATCGTGACCATCCGGCAATACGGCACCGGATGTTTTATTTTCGAACAGCCGGGCCCTGAAGACCGCGAAGCGGCCCGGCGCGGTCTGGCAGAAATCGCGCCGCTTGTCCGCGACGGTGATTACGACCTCGTTATTCTGGATGAAATCAACATTGCAACCCACTACGGATTGCTGTCTGTAGAAGAAATTATTGAACTGATAGAAGGCCGCGCGCCCGGTGTTGAACTGGTGCTGACCGGTCGATATGCCGACGAACGCATCCTGGAACATGCTGATCTGGTAACAGAGATGGTTGAACGCAGGCACTACTATCAGAAAGGGGTACAGGCCCGCACAGGCATTGAAAAATAGGGCCGGGCGACATCACCCGCGCGGTTGGCTACTGCTTCGGGGGAACCGCGGCCGGCTCAAAACCGGCAGCGGGATATTCGGAACCGGACGTATCCGGGGGGCCGGCAACGTTGCAGCGGTTCTTGCCCTGACTTTTGCCGATAAAAAGTGCTTTATCAGCCTGGCTGATGATGTCCTCAACCTGTGTGCCGTGCTCGGGATACCCGGCAATGCCGGTGCTGATGGTTATTGACTGGCTGCCGCCGGGAACGCTGCATGTCATCTTTTCAACATCCATACGGATACGCTCGGCTGCATGCAGGGCACTGGGCGGGTCGGTTTCATGCAGCAGCACGATAAATTCGTCGCCGCCGTAGCGGGCGGCAATATCCGAAGACCGGATATTTCTCGCGATCGCCTCCCCGATCTGGCGAATAATGGTGCTGCCGTAAATATGCCCGTAGCGTTCGTTAACGGGCTTCAGGTTGTCCGCATCGATCATGAGTATGGAAAGCGCATGTCCGTAGCGCACTGAACGCTCGAACTCCTTGCGCGCAAGGGGCAGAAACGTCCGCATATTCTGCAGGCCCGAGAGGTAATCGGTTCCGGAAAGCTCCTGGATCTGACGGCGCGCCTTGAGCATCGAATTGGACAGCAGCGAGGCGATATAGGGAACAACCCAGAATGAAATGATGAGCAGGAGCGTTGATATCTGTTCGCGCGAGCTGAACCCTTCGAGGCCGTCAACAGGAAGCGCCAGCGAAAAGCAGAACACCATGACGACCAGGAACTTCGGTGTGCTGTTCTCCGGCAGTGCGACCGCAGAGGTTATGATGGGGAAGAGGTACAGGCACAGCAGCGGACTCCATATGCCGCCGGTATGCCACAGTATAAGGGTAATGAAAAGTATCATCCCCCAGATCTGGGAGGAAATAAGCGCCCAGGTGTATTTATCCGACCAGCGGATCAGCTGCATGAAGCCGAGGAATACAACATAGGCGCCGATGGCAAACTGCAGCAGCGGCTGCTCCGAAATTCTGATATCGGCAGCCAGGAAATACAGCATAACAATGAACGGCAAAAGCCACTCGATGCTGCGCAGCGTTTTCCGGAAACTGAGCAGTTCCTGCCGGACCACCTGTGCTGCTTCTTCAGCGCTTATATCTTCAAGATGATAGAAATGCCGTGCCATTTTTTATGCACATGCCCTTATGCAACGCTATGAACCGACCCCAAGCACCTATGCTACGTGTGCGCAAGTACGGAAACATTTTCTGTTATACAATAAAAATATCGGTTATGTCCAATAAAGAATTAGCATTTTTAACAAAAAATGCTTCTTTATTGCAAACGCTGTTTCCTCTGCCCTCCGCGATTTCTCCGGTATCCTGTTGCCCCGGCATCCGGGCGTACCATATTTAACTTGCCTTTCAAAAAAATATTGGTACAATACGCTCCTTTAAAAAACATGGTTTTTTCAAACACCTGTAGAGGACGAACAGGGATAAAGGAGTACAGATGGGATCACAAAGCAAGGAAACCCGGCAACTGCAGCACGAGCAGCTTGCGGCACAGATCGAGAAACGAACAGCGCTGTTGACCGCACAGGGCAAGACCGCCGGCCAGATCGCCCGGGATATGCTGCTGAAAAAGCTCCGGGGCGACCTGAAACGCACCAAAGAGGCAATCGCCTCGATCGAAAAGCTTGCCAAAACCGTTGCCGACGCCCGCCGGCTCAAGGAAGCCAACGCTGAAAAACGTTCGACAGCGCGGCCTGCAAAAAAGAAAGGCACGGCCGCAAGCCCCGCTTCCGGGCCTGACAAAAAAAAGAAAAAAGAAAAAAAGCAGTAATACGTGCTCCAGGGCCGGGCTCAGTGCCCGGCCTTTTTATTGTATGCTGCACGGGTGCATAGGTGCATGCTCCCTGAAAATCAACTTCCCCGGGGCCCCACGGCTATCATCGGCAAAGCTGCTGGGCTGTACACAAAACGCGGTCATTGCTGAAAGGCTCTCATGATACTGGCATGTGCGGCACTATTGATCGGCCTTATACTGCTGGTGTGGAGCTCCGGCCTGTTCGTCGATGGCGCTGCCGCGCTGGCTGCCCATTTCGGTGTCTCGGCGTTCGTCATCGGCATGGTCATCGTCGGGTTCGGCACATCCCTGCCTGAAATGCTCATCTCCGTGCAGTCCTCCTTCCAGGGCAATCCGTGCATCGCCCTGGGCAATGCCTACGGCTCAAACATAGCCAACATCGGACTGATCCTTGGCGTAACCGCACTCGTGTGCCCGCTCGCGGTTCCGCGCGCGATCTACAGAAAAGACCTGCCCCTGCTGCTTGTCATCACCGCGCTCGCAGCCCTGTACGTCAGCAACGGCAGCATCACCCGCGTTGAATCCCTGTGCATGCTGGCACTGTTTGCGGCGATCATGACCTGGACAGTCAAAAAGGGGCTGCTGGGCAATGCAATATTCCTGACACACGAGCACGGGTCGGCCATCCCCCGCGACATGCCCCCGGGGCGTGCGTGGCTGCGCATAAGCGCGGGCCTGCTCGTACTGCTGGCAAGCGCCCGGCTGCTGATATGGGGTGCGGTCTACAGCGCCCGTTTTTTCGGTGTCAGCGATCTGGTCATCGGACTTACAATCGTTGCCATCGGCACATCCCTGCCCGAGCTCGCCTCGTCTCTTGCAGCGGTCAGAAAAAACAGGCACGACATCGCGCTGGGCAATGTGCTGGGCTCGAACCTTTTCAACACCCTGGCCGTTGTGGGGCTCGCCGGCAGCATCCATCCCATGCGGGTGCCGCCCGAAGTACTCAGCCGCGACGTGCTCACCATGAGCGTGCTGACGATTGCGCTGTTCGTATTCGGATTCGATTTCGGCCGGGGCGGCCGGATCAGCCGGCCTGCAGGCGCAGCGCTGCTGCTGGCATACGCGGCCTACACCGCCTCTGTTATCTGGATCTCGCTGCCGCGACCGGCCTGAGGCACTGCACACACAGGACGAATACACCCTTACACCTTGAGCAGGTTTTCCTCCGGACCATTATGTGGAGGGACGCGCTCAACCGCGTCCGGGTATGGTAATAAGATTAATTGCATGCGGCCATGACGAAGCATGGCCCTCCAATAAAAACGGCGGGGCGGCATTCGACCTGCCAACTGCGCTGCTGCCGGAATAACACACCAAACACATCGAACCAGCAGGCCCTGGTTTCCCTCCGGGCGCCGTGTGGAGGGACGCGATCCGCCGCGCCCGGGTATTCACCGCATTGTCATTCCAAACGAATGTGAGGAATCTTGATTTTTACGTACGGCCTTGTAATGATCCCATCAGTCTTGAACGGGTTTTTCGCCGGACCAGGGCCCACACGATCCCGATAGTGATTCCGACCTTTCACCTGCCGTATATACATTTACGTTGACACCTGCCGGCAAGCCGCCTATATTTTTTGGGTCTTCTGAATTTTTTGTACATAAAAGATCGAGTGTAAAGCAAGACGGCAAAGCCACAAGCTCTTTGCGACATGACACGTTTTGAGGAGTTGCCGTGAATGCCATGACGCGGCATGAGATACTTGCCCCCTTTAAAAAAGCATGTGCTGAGCGCGGCCGAAGCAGGGGATACAGGGGGATTTCATTGTTCCGGCAAATCCCCCAACCCCCTTTGCCAAAGGCCCTTCCGGGTTTTCAGTGGAGGCATACAACTTAAAAATTGAGATCGCCACGCTTCGCTCG
>Ga0272441_10009921_pt1 | contig 14567 bp, 13 predicted proteins | sample SSMProp6N_FD_193582 | JGI IMG/M metagenome (GOLD analysis project Ga0272441, IMG submission 193582) | Marine sediment archaeal communities from Little Sippewissett salt marsh, Falmouth, MA, United States - SSM-Prop-6N | ecosystem: Environmental > Aquatic > Marine > Wetlands > Sediment ... | reverse complement strand
ATGCGGTCGAGGTGTTTGCCACACGGTCCAGGTTGACGACGACGCGGTCGTTCGAAACGCCGAGGCGCTTCACCAGGGCGTCGATGATGCGCTGATTCGCCTGATGGGGAATGACCCAGTCGACGTCTGAGAGCGCCAACCCTGCGCTGGACAGCGCCGCGCGCGTCGCGATTTCCATCATCGGCGCGGCGCTACGAAAGACACCGGAGCCCTCCATCTTGAGAAAGTGGTCGCCCCGCTCCACGCTTTCGACGGACGCTGGCGCGCGGGTCCCGCCGCCGGGCAGATGTAGGTACAAGGATTTTTCGGGGTCGCCGAACAGGGCGGAGCCCAAGACGCCTGTCGACGGCGATCCGGGCTCGAACAGCGCGGCCCCCGCGCCGTCGCCGAACAAGACGCACGTGCGGCGATCCGACCAGTCCGTCACGCGGGACAGTGCTTCCAGTCCGACGACGAGCACACGGGCGAAAAGACCGGACCGAATCAGGCCGTCCGCGAGCGCGGTACCGTAGACGAACCCTGAGCATCCGGCTGTCAGATCGAAGAACGGCGCGTTCGCCATCCCCAAGGTCTCCGCGAGAAAGGGTGCGGTTCCCGGGCACGTCATGTCCGGGAAATTCGTGGCAACCAACAAGAGATCGACGTCTTCGGGCTGCACGCCCGCGATCTCGAGCGCGCCTCGAGCCGCCTCCACGCCCATATCGGACGGAACGTCGTCCTTCTCGAGCAAGTGACGGGAATGAATGCCGGTGCGCTGAACGATCCAATCGTGAGACGTGTCGACGAGATCTTCGAGTTGCTCGTTGGTTACGCGCTTCTTGGGCACGAAGCTTCCCGTGCCGGCGATCCTAGCTCCCATGGTTTCTCGTTTCCGCGACGGCCTGGGAAATGCGCTCGGCAAGGCGTGCGTCCACTTCACGACAGGCGACGTCCATCGCGCTGCCAATGGTCTCGGCGTCCGACCTTCCGTGGGCGATCACGACGATGCCGTTGACCCCGAGAAGCGGCGCTCCGCCGCGCTCCTGATAGGAGACCGCGGCGCGCAACGCGTCGAAGGCGCGGGTCATGAGGAGCGCGCCGACCTTGGCGCGCACCGATCCGCGGACGGAACGCTTCAGGAGTCCGGAGACGGCGGCGACGCTTCCCTCGATCGCCTTGAGGCAGATGTTCCCCGTGAAACCGTCGGACACAATGATGTCGGCGGGGCGCTGCTGGATGGGCTGATGCGCCTCGACGTTGCCGATGAACCGAAGGCCGGATTCCTGGAGAAGGTCGAACGTCTTCGTCATCAAACGGTTGCCTTTCCCCGGTTCCGCGCCGATGTTGAGCAGCCCAACGCTGGGATTCGCGATCCCTGCGACCTCGCGCGCATAGATCTCTCCCATTCTGGCAAAATGAACGAGGTGTTCGGCGTGGCAATCCGAGGTGGCTCCCACGTCGATCAGGTAGGTATCCGCGCCCTCGAGCGTCGGCAAGGGCGCCATGATGCCGGGACGCGGAATGCCGGGAATACGCCCCAGCGTGAACAGGGCTGCCGCGACGACCGCTCCGGTGTTGCCCGGGGACACGAAGGCGTCCACCTCGCCTTCCGCCAATGTGGCCAGCCCGCGCACCATCGAAGAGTCCGACTTCTGGCGAACGGCTCGAACCGGAGGATCCTCCATGCGAACGACTTCCGAACAGGAAAGGATGTGGAACCTGCGGCCCGGAGCTTCTCCGTGTTCTGATAGCGCGGCCTCGATCGTCTCGGCATCCCCGGCGAAGACGACCTCGCACCCGCGCAAACGTGCCACTTCGATGCCGCCCTGGATGAGTTCGTGAGGGGGATGATCGCCACCCATGACATCTAGTAGGATTCGCATAGAAGCGCACTCCCTCTTGATTTGGTGCCGAGGGCGGGACTTGAACCCGCACGGACGTATTAAGTCCACATGGCCCTCAACCATGCGCGTCTGCCAATTCCGCCACCTCGGCAACTGGCGTGATGTTAGCCAACGCCGTCTTGAGCGTCAACCGGGACCTATCGCCCTGGGTCCCGCTCGGAGGTCGCCGGAAGCGCGTCTATTTGCCTTCTGCAGCAAATCGTTCTATCATGAGCATAATGGGTGCATCAGGGTGGAATCCCAAGGGGCGGAGGTGACGGGATGAAGGCCAGATCGGTCTTGCGATGGATTGGATACGTCCTTCTGATAGTCGGCATGATGGCATTTGTCGGTCCGGGGCTCATGGCTGAGCCAGCAACGTACTTCGGAATCACGTTCCCGCATGGCGACGCGGCGTTTGCAGACCGCGTCGTTGACTACCTCGCCGCAAGTTGCGTGCGAGATGCGTTTGATGATCCCGAGGAGGCGCTGGGTCCTCCCGACGCATACTGTGAAGGATGCGAGGGATGTGACGGCTGTGATACCAATGCCGTGGCTCTTGGATTCCGATTGAGCGTGCTCGACAATCGTGGGTATCTCGTCCTCGAGTTCGTCGACAACGTCCTTGTCGATGTCGACGGACCAGACCTGTTTGTCTACAACACCAACAGCCACCCGGCGCGAGTGGAGATCAGCACGGACGGCTATTCCTTCATCTCCGTCGGCGAAACCGTGGGCTACCCGGGCGCCATCGATATCGGGCCGTACGTCAATGCCGACGACACGTTCCATTTCGTGCGGCTGAGCGACGTGCCTGCCGACGAGGATCATTCGTCGTGTCCCGGACCGAGTATCGATGCCGTCGGCGCGATGGGACGCACCGAGGTTGTCTACACGGGGGAAGCGTTCGGAAGTCTCGAGCTTCTGCCTGTCGGAGACCTTGCGTTCGCGTTCGAACGCTCGGCCGATACGCTGCTCATTATCCTTGATGTCTCCAGCAGCATGTCCGAAACGATCGACGGTGAGGTCAAGATAGACATCGCCAAGAGCGTGTTGCTCGATCTGCTCGACAACATGCCGGACAACATCAACGTCGGCATCCGCATTTTCGGGCTGAACTGCCGCACGGAGTTGCTGACGCCGGTGGGACCGATCCAACGTGCGGCGCTGCGACAAGAAATCCTCGATCTCGAGCCGAGGGGCGCGACGCCGATTGCGGAGGCGCTGACCGCGACAGCCGACGACCTGCAAGCGATTGCCGATCCGCAGCTCGTGTTGCTCATCAGCGATGGGATCGAGACCTGCGGGGGGGATCCGGTGCAAGCGGCCGAAGGCCTCATTGCGCTCGGCTACGATCTGAAGTTCCACATCGTCGGGTTCGACATTGCGCGGAACATCCCCGCACGCGAGCAGCTCCTCAATATCGCGGAGGCGACCAGCGGCTTGTACTTCGACGCCGACAACCGCGAAGAGCTGCAGACGGCGCTGAGTCTGGTGGCTCCCTTCTCCTACACGGTGTACGACAGTGAAGACAACGTCGTGTACAGCGGGAGACTGGGGACGGACGGGCCGCAGCTGCCGGCGGGAACGTATACCATCGTCATTGATGCGACCCCGCCGATTACGCTCACGAACGTCGTCGTTGAAGAACAGCAGACGACGATGATCACCGTCGAACAGTCGAACGGCGGATACCAAGCCGAGGTCGAGAACTAGCGGAGTACCGATCGAGCTCCGCCCCATCGATCGGTCGAAAGTGCGCGTCTAGAGGAATGCGCCTCCGTGGATTCCCAGTGCGATGCCGGTGATGTACGCCGCGTTCTCGGATACGAGAAACGCAACCGCCTTGGCCACGTCCTCCGCTCGGCCGAGGCGGCCCAGCGGCACGCGTAGCGCGTGTTTCGGATCCGTATGGTCTCCACCCTCGATGAATCCGGGGCACACGGCATTGACGCGGATGCCGTACGCTCCTTCGGTCTTCGCCAACGTGCGTGTCAGATGGACCACACCGGCCTTGGCGATCGCATACGGAAGCGTGTGCGGACGCGCGCGTACCTGATCCGCATGCATGGATCCGATGTTGATGATGTGCCCGCCCCCCTGCGCTCTCATGGCGGAGACGGCGCGACGAGTGCAGTAGACAACACTGAGGAGATTGCTCTCGAGGATTTCCTGCCACTCCGAGGCGGAGGTTTCGAGAAACGGCCTGAAGCCGAACGCGCCGACAGCGTTGACCAATACGTCGATCGGACCCTTGCGAAGAAGATCCTCAAACAACGCGTCGACCTGTTCCTCCTGGGTGACGTCGGCTTGAGCCAACGATGCACCCTCGTTGAGAGCGCGAACGGTTGCGAGTGCTTGCTCGGCTCGAACGGTGTCGTTCCGATAGTTGAGAATTGGCGCGAACCCGCTCGAAGCCAGCTCAGAAGCAATCGCAAGGCCGATCCCTCGCGTACTTCCGGTAATCAGGGCACGGCCTCGGTTCGACATGTCAGGAACTTGAAGCCGAGTGCTCGTCGTCGGCATGTTCGATGACTGCCACCAGATCGTTCTTGATGTGATCCAGATCGCCGGTCAGAGCGGACGCATCGATACGGGCGAGATGAAGCAATGGGTCCTTGTGCGCACGATTCATGTACTCGTCGATCTCACGGATGACCTCGGACAAGCAGACGATCCCCTCGTCTTGCGAGGATGCCTCGAACAGCTCGATGCTTTGCCGAAGCTTGTCAATCGCTGTTCCGATCAGGCTCAACAAGTCATCGGTGTTTGGTGTGCTGGTCACTGCGATCGTCTCCCCAATCCCATTGTTCCTCGAAGTAGCAGATTCTAGTTTCGCTCGTCGCCCTCCACCGCATCCCGCATCTCCGATAGAATTCGTTCCTTCAGCCTCGAGACCTGGCGCTGAGACATCCCCAGCTCTTCTCCAACTTCCGACTGGCTCTTGCCCAGATAGAACAGGCCCTGAATGACGTGACGTTGCATTTCGGTGAGCTGGTCGATGGCCGACAAGATCCGCATCCGCAAATCGAACGGGAATGCTTCGGTTGTCGGCAGCAAGTGTTCCGTTCTAGGCGGCGCGGGATTCGGGTCGCCGGACCGTCGCTCCGAGTCGATCGATACATAGGTCATGACATCGCGGCTGCGCAGCAGCATCCGTACCTGCTCCTCGCTCAAGTCAAGTCTGGCGGCCAACTCGGACATCGTCGGGGGGCGCCCTTCCCGCTGAAAGACCTCCTCTTCCGCTTCCTTGATGCGGCGATTCATCGTCTGGACCCACTGCGGAATTCGAATGGTCGAATGCTTGTCCCGGATGTAGTGTCGGATTTCGCCCTGAATGAGGTAGCTTGCGTAGGTCGAGAAACGGTTGCTTCGATCCAGATCGAAGTTGGCGACGGCATTCAACAGGCCGATGTAGCCCGCCTGAATGAGATCGTCCAGCAGCTCTCCGGAACTGAGGAAGCGAAGCGCAATTGACTTCACGAGGCCCACGTTTCGCTCGACGATCGCCGCTCGCAGGTTCGACACTTGCTGCGATTCGGGGGACTGTCGAGTCGCTTGGCGAAGCGCCTCGATCAGCTGCTCGTTGTTGAGCTCCCCGAGTGGGGGATGTCTTGCATCCGACATATTACACGCCTACCGTACGTTTGAGTTTCGAGTGGAGTATACGCCGATTCCCCCTGAGGGCGCGAAAGCTATCGCAGTTGAAGCCAAGCCAGTGCGAGAAACGCCGCCAAGAACAGGGCGACCCGCGGAAGATCGCGCCGAAGCTGCACCTGCGGCAGGCGGGCCATCGGAGACTCGCAGCCCTCGCGGAGGCAGTCGCTGATCGTGTCGGACAGCAGGCGCTCTTCGGAGAACGACAGCGTCCCCACGAAGACCTGGTCGTTGACGAAGACGATCGGGACCGTCTGCGGGACGTCGATGGCGTAGGCTTTGGAGAGGTCCGACAGCAACCGGGCGGACTCCGGGTCCACGATCTCGTACTGCGCAACCCGAGCGTCGAAGTCGTCGATCACCAGGCCCTCGAGCAACGCGAGCATGTCCTCGCAGCTGAGGCAGCCGTCTTCGTGAAAAAGGACGACGAGCGGGTCGACGTCGGCGCAGGCGGCGGGCATGGCCGCCGCCAGGGCGAGGAGAAGAACCCCGATCGAGATGCGTCGGATCGTCACTACAACCACCCCATCAGCACGGCGGTCAGCATGCCGGCGCCGAGGAGGAACATGAGAATCCCCGAGGCCAGGTGAAGCTTGCCCAAACGCGCCGATCGCCATCGTTCGGCGCGCGCCGTCGTTGTAATGCCGAAGTGAACGGCGAATGTGATGAACAACAACGGCAGAACGAAGATGAAGTTGTACAGCAACAGGTAAAGCATCCCGTCGAGCCGCGACGTGTTCTTGGACAAGAGCGCGAGAATGGCGATGTACGGCCCGGACGAACAAGGAAGGAGAAACAACGAATCGAGAACGCCGACCAGAAACGCGCCGGGGATGGATACGACCGAGGACGTGATTCGTTTGACCGCAGGGCGCCACCGCTGCGGAACCTCGATGGTGAACCACTTGCCGTAGGAGAAGAAGTCCTTCATGTTCCACAGTCCGAGCAGGATGGCCAGCGACGAGACGACGATGATGAACGGCTTCTGCACGCCGGCCGCTTGGATGGCGGTGAACACGCCGATGCCCATCAGGAAGTACGACAGATAGATGGCCAGCGTGAACGTCAATCCGGCCTTCAGCACGAATCCCTTCTTGCCCTTCCGCTCGGCGACGAGCAGCGTTCCCAACAGCAGGACGAGTACGGCGAACGTGCACGGGTTCACCGAGTCGATGGCGGCGGCGACGATTACCGCAGGAATGGTTAGTCCTTCGGCCAGGCCCGAGCCGTCGGTCGACTCGATGCGGTCGAGCGGCGACGGCGCGTCCGCTTCAATGGCCTGGCGGATGGCGGTCTCCAACGACATGTCCGCCGCGCGGCCGGAGGCGGCGTACGGTTCGTCGTACAGCCCATAGAACGTTCCGCCGACCAAGGCAACGTCGCCGATGAAGATCATCGGCACCGATCCGATGTCGACGCCGTACGCCTGCAGCAAGCCGGACAACGCTTCTTGACCCTCGGGCTCGTGGATCTCGTATTCGACGACCTCGAGTTCCGGATAGCGAGGATGAATCGACTCGATGTATTCCTCCGTCTGCGCGCAGTGGGTACAGCCGGTCTCATAGAAGAGCACCAGCGTCGTTCCGGTTGCGGGCAACGCGAGGGCGGCAAGCAGGCAAAGCGCAAGAAGGGCAGTTCGCGGCAACGAGGCTCCTTTCATCGGTCGGCTACGGAGCCTCGGGCAGCAGGTACCAGTCGCCGTAGAGGCGGATCCACTCATCCAACCCGCCGAGCATGCTCTGTGCCTTGTCGATGCCGTGGTTGATCAACCAGAGCGCGACGTCCTCGCTCTCGGTCCCATCCTGGTCGTACACGACGATCGGTGCATCGTCGGGAAGAAGATCGAGCCAGGCGGCGATGTTGTCTGCCGGGACGTTGATGGCACTGAGGATGTGACCGGCGGCGTATTCGACGGGATCGCGCACGTCGATGAACAGTGTGTACACGTAGTCCAGATCGCCGATCGGCATGTAGTACACGGGAGACTCTTCGTTCCCCAGAGAGACCTCCGCGGACAGGCCGTACGGCTCGTCCGGATTCGTCACATAGCGCATCCCGTAGGCCTGCACCCAGGCATCCAGTCCGCCGACCACGGCGAACGAGTAATAGAAGCCCGCGTCCCGCAACGCCTTCACCGTGTCTTCCACTGCGTCGAACGCGGCGTCGTAGACGATGATGAACGTGTCGTTGGGAAGCGTGGCGACGAATGTGAGCAGATCTTCGGGCGAGATGTTGACTGCGCCGAGCAAATGGTGGGCTTCGTACGCATCGGCGGCGCGAACGTCGATCAACAGGTAGGCGCTGTAGTTGGCGTCGCCCACCGCGATCAGATGCGGCTCGGACGCTGCGACCTGCCCGGTCAACTGCAAAACGAGGATCGGCATCGCCGGGTCGTTCGAATACACGTTGACCGTCTTGGAGGCGGTCCGCCCGCCGTACCCGCTGGTGTGAAAGATCACCTCGAGATCGACGGACGCGCCCGGCTCGATCGTGGTCGTCGACAGCGCGGTCGTCGTGCAGCCGCACGACGTACGAACGCCGGAGATCTCGAGGGTTTCGTCTCCTACGTTCTTGAGGACGAATGTGTGCGTGACCGCGTAGCCGTCGAGCACGGTGCCGTAGTTGAAGATCGGCATCGCAACGTAGATGGACGGGTCCGCCCACGCAGCGGAGGCGAAGGCGGCGAGGAGCGCCAAGGCAAGGAACAGCTTCTTCATGACCAGTCTCCTTAAGTTCATCTGGGCGCGGCGGACGGGGACTCGGGCCCGTTCCATCACGCCTATTTGGTCAATATACTCCAAATTCGGGCGTAAGGTTTCCTTCAATGATAGTGCCGTTCGGCGCAGATGCAATCGCGCGGTTGCGGAGGGCTTTGCGAGGGCTCGAAAGGGGACGTATCATTCGCCCGCAAGGGAGGGGACATGCATAACGTGCACGTGAACGGCGAAGACATCCTCAAGCGACAGCTCGAGCTGGCGGAGGGCAATCGGAAACAGCTGGCAGCGGCCGGGGTTACGGCGATCAGCGTGATGGGCGCCATCGGCAGCGGCAAGACTTCACTGATCGAGTGGATGATCGATCGGCTGACCGCGTGCGGAATGCGTGTCGGCACGATCGCCGCCGACTCGGCCGGAGACGACGATCACCGACGATTCCTGTCGCACGGTGCGGATTCCGTGAACCTGAACACACAGGACGACTGTCACTTGGACGCCCACGTCGTCGACCACGCCATGGAACACCTTCCGCTTGCGAATCTGGATGTGCTGTTCATCGAGAACGTCGGGAATCTGATCTGTCCCGCCGACTTTCCGCTGGGCGCCGCGCGCGAGGTCGTCGTCGTTTCGACGACCGAAGGCGACGACATGGTGCGTAAGCATCCCAAGATCTTCGCGCAGACCGACGTGCTTGTGCTCAACAAGATCGATCTTGCCGACGCCGTCGACGTCGATCCCCAACGCGTCGTGTCGGACTATGCACAGGTGAATCCGCACGGAGTTTCCGTCCTCACCGACGCCAAGCACGAACTCGGGCTCGACGAGCTGCTTGAGGCGCTGGGACTGGAATGCACGAGTACTCTGTAGCTTCCGAACTCGTTTCCGCGCTGCTCCCGAAAGCCGAGGACGTCGAAGGCCGCATCGTTGCCGTCTTCCTGAAGAAGGGCGAGCTACGCATCCTTTCGGACACGGCGCTGCGTAACGCGTTCGAAATCGTCGCCGAAGGGACGAAACTCGCCGGCGCCCGGCTCGAGATCGAATTGATTCCCGTTCGCGTGACCTGTCCGGCGTGTGGGTATTCCGGTCCGGTGGAACGCGTCTCCGACCCGGCCTTTCACTTCGCGGTCCCGATCCTCAGCTGCCCCTCGTGCAGCGAAGAAGTGGAGATTCAAGCGGGGCGCGAGCTGTACGTCGACCGCCTGTCCGTGCAGGCGATGCCGGGTCCCGAACCGACATGACGGGCGGCGGACGACGTGTGCGCGTGCGCGGTGTCGTGCAAGGGGTCGGGTTTCGTCCGTTTGTGTACCGGATCGCGCATCGCCACGGATTGGTCGGATCGGTGCGGAACCTCGGCGACGCGGGCGTCGAGATCTTGATTGGCGGAAGCGCGGACGCGATCGAAGGATTCCTGAACGCGCTGGCGACGGAGGCCCCGCCGCTGGCGCGCATCGACGCACTCGAGGTGGAGGCCGCGGACGAGGTCGACGGCGACACGTTCGTCATCCTCCCGTCGACGGACACGGGCGACGGGGCGGGGCAGCTTCCGCCCGACGTGGCGACGTGTGATGCCTGCGTCGCCGAGATCCTCGGCGGAAGCCGGTTCCACGGGTACTGGGCGACCAGTTGCACGGACTGCGGGCCTCGATTCACCGTCATCGAGTCGCTGCCCTACGATCGCCCGAGAACGTCGATGTCCGCGTTCCCCATGTGCGACGCGTGCCAGGCGGAGTATACGAATCCGCTGGATCGTCGCTACCACGCCCAAACGACGGCGTGCCACGACTGCGGTCCGACGCTGACGTTCGACGGCGAACCGCACGGTCCCATCGAGCGGGCGGTCGAGGCGCTCGGCCGCGGCCGGATCGTCGCAGTGAAGGGAATCGGCGGAACGCACATCGCGTGCGATGCGACCGATGCGGAGGCCGTGCGCCGTCTTCGGGAGCGGCTGGGGCGAACCGAGCAGCCGTTTGCCGTGATGGCGAAGGAAGCGACACTGGACGGGTACGTCCGACTATCGCCGTCCGAACGGGGCGAGCTGCGCGCCGCACACCGACCGATCGTCGTGGTCGAGAAGACGCGTGCGGACGTCCTTCCCGGTGTGGCGCCGGGGCTGCATACGATCGGGGTGATGCTTCCGTACTCCGGCCTGCACCACCTCCTGTTCGACGGGATCGCGGGACCCTTGGTGATGACGAGCGCCAATGCGCCGGGGCGGCCGATGCTGATCGACAACGAGCACATCGTGGAGGAACTTCGCGGAATCGCGGATCACACATTGCTGCACGATCGTCGCATCGTCGCGCGATGTGACGACAGTGTGCGCAGGCGCGTGGCCGACCGTTTCGTCTTCCTGCGCCGATCGCGAGGATTCATACCCCAGGGGATCCCGCGGGACCTCGGCGGCGAGCCGATGTTGGCGTTGGGGCCGGAGTCCGACCTGACGTTTGCGATCTACGATCGTGGGCGGGTGACGCCGTCCCAGCACATCGGCAACGTGGACGATCTCGAGACGCTCGCGTTCCTCCGCGAGGCGATCGAGCACCTGATGGAGATCTCGAGGATGAGGACGCCGGCCGTCGTCGCTTGTGACGCCCATCCCCGGTTCCTCACGACGCGTCTTGCGCAGGAGCTGGCCGAACGGTGGGGCGCGCGGATCGTTCCGGTCCAACATCACGCAGCCCACCTTCTGTCCGCGATGGTGGAGCATCGAATCGAACGCCCCATCGTCGGACTCATCGTCGACGGCTACGGCTACGGCACGGACGGGGGAGCATGGGGGGGCGAGGTCCTGGTCGCACGAGAGGGAACGGTGGAGCGTTGCGGGCACCTGCGACCGGTGCGGTTGCCGGGCGGCGACCTGGCGGCACGCAATCCCCTGCGCATGGCCGCGGCCTACATGATTGCCGGCGGTGCTTCGCCCCGGGACGTCGTGGAACGTCTGGCCGAGCGCGGGATGGACGGCCAAGAGGCCGAGCTTGTGGTGCGCCAGGTGTGTGACGGCATCCACGCGCCGTGGACGACGAGCGCCGGACGGTTCCTGGACGCGGTGGCGGCGTGGACGGGCGTCTGTCGGTCGCGCACGTACGAAGGGGAGCCGGCGATGCGGTTGGAGGCGGCGGCGCGTCGAGGGACGCCGCAGCCGGTGGATCTCCCTGCCGTCGCCGAAGGTGACACGTTGCAGCTCGATATTGCCGAGCTGTTTCTGCAACTGATCGAGCTGTCGAACCGGGTCTCGCCTGAGGACGTGGCGGCGACCGCGCAGGCGGGGTTGGCGGCAGGTCTGTCGGAGGTGGCACGGCGATCCGCACGTACGTACGGTGCGGACGCGGTCGTTCTCAGCGGCGGCGTGGCGTACAACGACCACATCGTCCGCGAGATCCGGGCGCAGTGCGAACGTGACGGCTTGCGCGTTCTGACCCAAGAGCTGGTGCCGTGCGGGGACGGCGGCATCTCGCTCGGCCAGATTGCGTATGCGGGTCTTGGCGTTCGATGGCGGGGGGCTTCACCGTCTTCTTCTTAAGGGTTCAGTGGGTGATTCAGCAAGAGGGCCGGCGGTTTCGCCGGCCCTCTTGCTTTGGTGGCACGAAGCGTATAGCACGTAAGGAGGTGCGTTGGTTTCGTCAGACATACGAACGAGGCGCGAAGAAGTTTCATCCCTGTGTCGCAACGAAACGTCGCGGGGCGGTGGCGGACGATCGAAGCAGGGGCGACGTGCGCTGCTAGGGCGCCGTTGTCGGCGCGTTCAGCCAGCCGGCGACCAGCGTCTGCCAACGCAGTTGCTCGGACGTATTGGTGCCGTGAGCGGTCTGGCTGTCATAGAGCTCCGTCATGGCTCGCCATTGCTGCAGCTGGGCGTCTCCGACGGCACGGATGTTCGCATCCAGTGCGTTGACGGCCTCTTGCTGAGAGAGCGCACTGGACGGCGCGATCGCTCGCAACAAGCAGTCAATCTTGCGGCGATAGACCTCACCAAGGTCGAAATGCGTCTGCTCATGCTGCAGCAAAGCTGCCGTCGTCATGCCGGGGACGGCCCATGAGAGGGAGGGCTCCATGGTGTTGGTCACGGTGATGGTGGCGAGATGGCTCGTCCAATGAACGCCATCCGTGCTGGAGACGGTGTACGTCGCGTGCCAGCGGATCGTCATGTGAATGGCGGCGGCTTCGCTTCGGCGGGCAGCATCGGCGGGCGGCGATGCCTGGAACAAGCTCCAGGTAATCGGACACGCGGGATCCCATGCGACATGCACCGATTCCGTTTCGGCAGACGCCGCGATGGAGAACGCCGCCAGGACCATGAGAGCGGCGGCGATGCAGAACGCACGATGTTTCGTCTTCGGCACGGATCTCCCCCTTCCGACCCATCATACAGGAGCTCAGGGGAGCTTACCAGCCTCCGCCGCCCCCGCCGCCGAAGCCGCCACCGGAGAAGCCTCCGCCGAACGAGCCGCCTCCGAACGATCGTCCGCTCCACGCACTACGACCTGACGAACGGGGCGCAGACACGAACGTCTGCTGCATCGAGTGTGTCATGGACGACAAGGTGTGGGAAAACACGAGCACGTTGAACGCGGGCACCGTCGCGGGTCCGGCGTACCATTGCGGAGGTTCGCGCAACAGGCCTTCGAACTGGCGTGTCCAAACGCCGGTGAGGTTCAGGGCAATGGCGTAGGGAAGAAGCTTCTCGAATAGCTGCGGCCCCTTCTCGGGAGCGTTGTGAAACTCGATCCGATCCACTTCCGCGCGGCGGATGTACTCGGACAGGCCCAGCACTTCTTCCAGCTTCCGCACCCCCTTGCGCGTCTTGCGAGGCATGATCCGCGCGAACGCGAGAACGATCAACCCGCAGACGATGACGGACAACGCGAGATAGAGCGAGGCGGACTGGATACCGAGAAAGACGGCCAACGGTAGCATCAGCGTCCCCAGGGTGACGTAGCTCCGGCGCGTGCGCTCGGGACTGTTCTTGTAGTATCCCGCGTCGATCATTTCGGCGATCAGCCGCGACTTGATCGTCGCCAATGACTGGTAGAACTGCTGTTCGAGAGAGGCCAGCGAACGCTCCTCGGTTTCGGGTGTGTCGAACAGCGCGTCAAACACCGCGGTCTCAGGAGGGGACAAACCCTCGGCGGACGGCCGCTGCCGCACGAAGACATATTCGGATGACTCGGACTCGCGGATGGAGAGATAACCCTTCACCGCCAGGCCGACAAGCATGGCGCTGATGTCGCGCAGGTCGATTCGATCGTCGATCAGAATCCCGGCGGCTCCGGGATGGATCCCTGCCGGCGGCTCGAACGCCGGCGCGATCGCGCGCTTGCGAGGATCCTTGCCGGTCTTCAACCACAACAGGATCATCCCGATCAGAACAAGGATCGGCAGCCCCGCGTACTTGTTGGCGCACAGGAACCACCACAGCCGTGCCCAGAACGATGGAGGCTGGATGGAAACGAGATCTCGCGGAATCGAAACGTCAATGGTCAATCCCTGTCCCGGATAGAGCGCTCCGGACGAGAACAGCAAGCCATCCGGCGCCTGTGTCGGAGAGGTTCCGCGGGTCGAGCTTCCGTAGTAGCTGACGTAAGATGTTGCGCTGACGCGGTCCAGATCGACGGAATCGGGAAGCCGGACTGTCGCTGAAGCGGCAACGATCGGGACATCCCAGTCGTTGCCGGTGACGCTCCAGTACAGCCGGAGCGCGTTGTCAGAGAACAACAGGGCACGACGTACGGTGTACTGGATGTCGTAGGTGTGGACGCCGGTCACGGTCCGATCCGGGTCACCGATGCGAAGGATCCGATTGCTGCCGGAGGTCCGCTCGGTGTAGGGAACGGCGCCTCCGTCCATGCGAACGGTGTCGACTTCCAGGCCGATGCGGACGGTCTCTCCCCACGGCGTGCGACCGGCGATCGTGATGAAGCGCTCGATGCCGTGGTGCGGGCTGAAGAAGTCGGCGATGATTCGTTCGGTCACCTGCAGCGTCCCGTCGTCATCCAGAACGACCGTTGCCGAGAACAGGTCAATCTGCAGGCTTGCGCCCACGGCCAGCGAGCCAGCGGCGAAGAGGAGAACCGCAAGAGCGAGAGCAACGTAACGGCGCGCCATCAGAGGTGCACCTTCGGCGACGTGCGTTCGAGTTCATCGGACAGTGCGAAGAACTGCCGCGGGTGGAATCCGAACATCGCGGCAAGCAGATTGCGCGGGAACACCTCGATGGACATGTTGTAGTCACGCACGACGGCGTTGTAGTAGCGCCGCGAGCGCTGGATGGCATCCTCGACCTGTTCGAGCGTCTGTTGCAGCTGCGCGAACTGATCGTTTGCCTGAAGCTGAG
>Ga0272441_10009920_pt1 | contig 14570 bp, 7 predicted proteins | sample SSMProp6N_FD_193582 | JGI IMG/M metagenome (GOLD analysis project Ga0272441, IMG submission 193582) | Marine sediment archaeal communities from Little Sippewissett salt marsh, Falmouth, MA, United States - SSM-Prop-6N | ecosystem: Environmental > Aquatic > Marine > Wetlands > Sediment ... | reverse complement strand
CATATAATGATATCATGCTGCCGTTGCAGAAGGGTTCGATAACATCAGCGGCCGGTTTGGCGGCGGATATTCCGAATTGTAACAGTGTGGCAAGTTGGGATGCCGTCAACCAGGGGTATTTACAGTGCGTTAAAGACGTACCTTCAATTAATTTTGAAACCAGAGCCGGTTATTCCTATTTGGTGCATGTTACGGACAATACCAGTTGGCCGTCGGGCGGATTGCTGAAAAGCGGAGCTCCCGAAATGGCGGCGCCCGATGTATTTGCAAAAATACCGCATGCGGTATGCGGGCAACTTTTATTGAATGAACCCGGATTTGGTTTCAGAGCTTCAATCGAAAGCAGGCCGGATGAAAAACTGACTGAACACTCCCCGGGTTGTATGGTCAGTGATAACAAGTTTTTGATCCAGGTCAGCAGTCTGGCGGGCGGCTGGCAGATAGGCGACAAACTGAATATCGAGTTTTATGATCGCGCCGGCAAAACAATTGGAAAAACCGGGGTCATATTGAGCCCGGACGCCTATGATGTTGTCGATGAAAACGAGATCAGTGTCAATAATTTACCCGTTGAGTATCAATTGTCGCAGAATTATCCCAATCCTTTCAATCCGGAGACGCTGATCAAATTCAGTCTGCCGAAGGACGGTTTTGTCAGTCTTGCGGTTTATAATACGATCGGGCAAAAAATTTGCACGCTGGTCAATGAAAAACGCGGTGCCGGGTCTTATGCCGTTATGTGGAAAGGAATAAATGAGGCCGGTTTGTCCGTAAGTTCAGGCGCTTATATAATCATTTTCAAGAGCGGTGATGCCGTGTTGAAGAGTAAGGCTGTACTGCTCCGTTAATTATTTTAAATTATGGTAGTTTAATATGGATATAAAAAGAATTATATATTTGGTCATTTTAATGGCATGTACAGTTTTGATGCTGTATGCCGCTGTTCCTCACGCCGTGGTCGGTACGATCCGGTACGCCGACGCCAGTTTCCCGGACCGGATTTCCTGGGAAGCCCATATAACGTCAAGGCCGGAGGAAATAATAGAATTTAGTCCGCTATCATTATATGACAGTCTGACGGGCGGATTTATGATCCAGTGCGGCGGGTTTTCCTCATGGAGCGCGGCGGAGAGTTTGCATGTGGATTTTTTCGACAACCGCAACGCTTTTGCCTCAGCGAATATTGTCCTGTCATATAATCCATATGATGACGCGGGAGAGATCATCCTGAAAACACCGGATGCCCTGGAGGAGGACAAAAGTATCAAACCGCAGGATACCGAGTTATATCAAAATTATCCGAATCCATTCAACCCGGAAACGGTTATATCATTTAGACTTGAAAAATCGCAATTCGTCTCTTTGAAAATTTATAATTCGGCGGGTCAATCCGTTTATGCTTTTCCCGAAGAATTCAAAAACAGCGGATTACATCAGCTCGTTTGGAACGGGAGAGACGACACAGGCCGGCTTGTCGCAAGCGGGATATATGTTTATGCTTTGGAAACGGAAAATTTGACAAAACATTTAAAGGCTGTTTTTATTCGATAACAAACGAGTAGGCTGAATAATAATTTCATTAGGAAAGGTTTTGAATAGTGAAGATCAAAAACACACAATTTTTATTAATATTTTTAATAGGAATTTTAAATTTTGTCACGCTGAGTGATGTTTTTGCGAATAACCCGCATCTTGTCGGCGGTTATTTGCAATATTCAGACGGTTCTCATCCGGCAAGCGTGACATGGACTGCTTATATAACAACGAGACCCGGTGAAATAATCAACCAGTCATCTACGGGTTCAGTCTATAACGGACCTGATACAGGAGGATTTGGGATTCAATGCGCGGAATTTTTCACCCAGTGGTCCGGGGGTGACGTATTGCATGCCGATTTCAGTGACGGCGCCGGCGGCACGGCGTCAATCGATGTAATTTTAGCGAATGATTCATACACAGTTGCCGGTACGGTAACCATGAACCGGATAGAACGGCAGATCACCATAACAACCGTACCCGCCGGTCTGCAAATTATTGCCGGCGGCGAAACCTATACGTCCCCTAAAACATTCACGTGGGGACAGGGCTCGGTGCATACATTGAATGTGAATTCGCCGCAGTCTTTGGGGCAGGACGGTGTCCAATACGCGTTTGCCTCGTGGAGCGATGATGGGGCGCAATCACATGATTATACGGTCCCTGACGGTAATGCAACGGTAACCGCGACCTTTAACACCCAATATCAACTTGAAATTAATTCCGCCCATGGCAATCCCTTTGGCGGCGGATGGTACGACACCGGAACAAGCGTAGAATTCGGCGTAACAACGCCTTCAGCGGGGGGAACAGGGATTCAATATGTGTTTACCGGCTGGACCGGAAGCGGCAGCGGGTCCTATACGGATTCACAGGCCACCTATACCGTGACCATGAACAACCCGATCACCGAAACGGCAAGCTGGAAGACACAGTATCGGTTAACCACCAGCGTAGCCCCTGTAGGCGGAGGAACGATAACCACCGTTCCGTCCGGGACCTGGTTTGATGAAAATACGGAATTATCCGTTAATGCCGCCGTCAATCCCGGGTATACCTGGGGCGGATGGTCCGGCGACCTGTCCGGAACGACCAGACCTGAAAATTTGGTCATGGATGGCCCCAAGAGCGTGATTGCCAATTTTGGTGCGCCGTCCCAGATCACGATCAACACCAGCATTCCCGGATTGGCATTTACTGTCGACGGAACAACCTATACAACTCCCCAGACTTTTACATGGTTTGAAGGTACCCAACACGATCTTTCAGTAACAACGCCCCAGGCGGGACCGGAGGGAACGCGGTATGTATTCAAGTCCTGGTCTCCGGATGGGAGCAGCAACACGAATTTGACCTATACGGTACCCGGCACAAACCAGACCGTAACCGCCAACTTTAAAACCCAACATCAATTGACCGTGAACTCGTTTCGGGGTAATCCGACCGGATCGGGCTGGTATGACAAAGGCGATGAAGCGAATTTCAGCGTTACCAGCCCCATAGACTCCGAACCCGGCTCCCGGTTTAAATTTAACGGCTGGACCGGAACCGGCGCAGGATCTTATACCGGGAATCAGGTTTCATATCATGTGATCATGAATAATCCGATCACGGAAACGGCCGACTGGAAAAAACAGTACTATTTAGAGGTCAACTCTGCTCATGGAGATCCGGAGGGAGAGAGATGGTGGGATGCCAATGAAATGGCTACATTTTCCGTAACTTCGCCCGACGTGCAGGACAAAACGCGTTATATGTTCAACAAGTGGGTTGGCAGTTATAACGGCACCGCGACAAGTTATTCAATCCTGATGGATGAACCCAAAGAAGTAACGGCATACTGGAAAACCCAGTATTATTTGACGACTATTGAAAATCCGGATGAAGGCGGTAACATGACCCCGGCTCCGCCCGGCGCGTGGTATGACAGGAATGAAATAGTTACCCTGAATACGACTATAAATCCCGGCTTTCAATGGTTTGGGTGGTCCGGCTCGTTGACCGGAATGGAAAAACCCACAACGATCAACATGGACGCTCCCAAAAGTGTTACGGCGAATTATAGTAACAATTCCTTAATTACCGTGAATACTAATGTTGAAGGGTTGGCGTTTACTGTCGATGGGACGACATATAACAGCAGCCAGGTATTTAACTGGCTCGAGGGCAGTCAGCACACCATTTCAACATCATCTCCCCAGGATTTTAGCGGCCTGGAATATGTTTTCACTTCCTGGAGCGACGGGGGCGCGATAAGTCATGCCTATACCGTCCCTGTTGATAATCAAACCGTAACGGCCAATTTTACAAGTTCAAAAGTCAACCTGACTTTGTCCGTTTCGCCGGCAGGTTCCGGAACAACAGTACCGGCCGCGGGGCAGTATGCTGTAAATAGAGACTCTGTCGTGGCCTTGCAGGCCGTTGCCGCCGAGGGATATTATTTCGTCAACTGGACCGGCGAAGTGGCCGATCCGAATAATTCCAATACGACCGTAACCATGTCCGGTAATAAATCCGTGACGGCGAATTTTGCCAGGAGCAAAGTGACCCTGAATCTTTCCGCGTCGCCGGAAGGATTGGGCACAACCATACCTGCCCCCGGACAGTATGTTGTCGATATGGATTCCGTGGTTTCGATCCAGGCCGTTGCCAATGAGGGCTACCGGTTCAGGAACTGGACCGGAGATGTGGCGGACCCCAATAATCCCGTCACAACAGTGACTATGAACGGCAACAAGGACGTGACGGCCAATTTTAAAAGAACGGATATTACATTAACCTTGTCTGTAAATCCGGTCAACGCCGGCACGACCGTGCCGCCTGCCGGGCAGTATACCGTGGAAACTGATTCTGTCGTTTCGATTCGGGCCAATGCTGTTGAGGGTTACCGTTTTGTGAATTGGTCGGGCGGCGTGACAAATCCCGATTCCGCCCGAACGACTGTTTTAATGGATACCAGTAAGAACATTACCGCGAACTTTATTGTTTTAACGGATGTGGTGATCACCACAGAACCGGTCGGATTGCGTATGGTTGTTGACGGTACGCCCTGTTACTCGCCGCATGTATTCAGTTGGGTAGGCGGTACGGAACATACTATCGGAATTGATTCGACGATACAAAACGGCAGTAAGGGCATTCGTTACCTGTTTGAGGGCTGGAGCGATGAAGGCGGGCAGACGCACAAAATTATCGCCGGCGAAAAATTTCTTTATACCGCGAATTTCAGCACAAAATACTATCTTTTTACCAAAGTTGAACCCGTAAATGCCGGCAGTATAACGCCGGCCCCCCCGGGCGCCTGGTATGATGACGGCAGCGTTGTTCCGGTTACGGCGATAGAAAACCCGGAAAGCGGGTATGTGTTCTGGCAGTGGTCCGCTGACCCGGGCGGCGCGGCGAATCCGGATACCGTCGTCATGGATACCACCAGGTCCGTAACTGCGCAATTCACCCCCATTGATGCTGAAGCGCCCCTTTTGACCTGCGTCTTTCCGGTTGACGGGGCACAACAATTACCGCAAAATACATCCATACAGTTTAAATTGTTTGATATCGTGAGCGGCGTCAATCCCGCTGCATTACAATTAAATGTAAATCATTCTCCGGTTATTTTGAACGGGCTTGATCAGACCGGCGGATTCGCGGATATTATTTTAAACGGAAGCAGTTGCGCCGTGAATTATCAGCCGGAGCTACCATTTGAAACAGGTGATTCCGTTGTCGTTGAAATTCAATGTCAGGACCGGTCTGCGTTTATGAACAAACTGGATAGTACGTTTACTTTTAATATCGGGTCTTCGCTCACGGTTCACACGAAAAAGGACACGGTCGGCCAGGGCGGAGGAGCCGTGTTTGATGATACGACCGGGATAACGGTCACGATCCCGGAAAACGCGCTTGCCGACACTACCGAAATAACCATAAATGTTGTTGAGGGCTATCCGGAACTTCCGCCCGGGAAAAAAGGTCTGCCCCTGGGCGCTTATTTCGGGCCGCCGGGACTGCAATTCGCCGATTCGGTGACCATTTCCATTCCTTATGATCAGACAGTACTGGACAGCGCCGGCGTAACCAATCCTATGGAACTGAAGGTCTATTATTATTCCGTTTTAACGGGTGAGTGGATTACATTAAAAGTTTTCGGCGCCGATGAGCTGCATATCTATGTTAAGGTAAAGGAATTTTGTTATCTGGTATATGGCGTCAAATATACCACCCTTTCCATACCCGCTGTACCTGCAGGCCAGACAAAACTGCTGGTAAACACGCTGTATGGTTTTGAGACCTCAAAGGTCAGTTCTATGCTTGGTCATACCGTAGAGTACAGGTTCGACTGGGGCGACGGTCACATGTCGGCCTGGTCGCAGGATACAACCGCGGCCCATAAATGGACGGATATGGGCAGATTCGGAATTGTGGCTTTTGCCCGTTCCCTGACTGATCCGACTCAGGTGAACCGGTCCGATACCCTGTTTGTTACGGTCACCGACCTGTCCGCCATTGACAGCAAGGGCGCGGCGCCCACATCGTTTACGGTGTCACAGAATTTTCCGAATCCGTTTAATCCGCAGACGACGATAAGGTACCAGGTGCCGAAGAATGAACACGTCGCTTTGGATATCTATAATATCAGCGGCCAGAAGATCAGAATGTTGGTCAATGAGGAAAAGACGACGGGATATTATACGGTCATCTGGGACGGCAAAGATGATTATAGTATGGCCGTTTCATCCGGGTTGTACTTTTTAAAGATGAAAGCCGGTGATTATACGCGGGTGATCAAGATGTCGTTCTTGAAGTAAAAAGTATTCTCTGTGCCCCCGGGTACTCTGGTTGAATTATTATTTTAATAAACCACAGAGATCACCGAGGTCACAGAGATATTAATTTATCATCCTTTTAAGGCTATCTTGAGAATTCAGAAAAATAAATTGAAATGTTTATCGCCAGGCCGATGATTTTTATTGTTATCAGATTTAGTTCTGAAATATAGTTTTCCAATATATAATTCCCTTTTGAATATTTTAAAGTTCAATTTCTATAAAATCAATTCTCTGTGATCTCCGGGTACTCTGTGGTTGAATTATTATTTTTATAAACCACAGAGGGCACCGAGACCACAGAGATATTAATTTATCATCCTGCTGATGCCGTCTTTTAGTATCAGCACATTAAAATTTATCAAAAGGCCGATTTTGAGTTTGCAGATCTTTAAATAATTGAGCAACCTGGCTTTATCAATAGGTGTTACGTCTTTAACGGCCTTACATTCAACGATGACGGAATTTTCCACCAAAAAATCACATCTGAAACCAATGTCTAATTTAATTCCATCGTAGATTACGGGTAAAACTTTTTCTTTTTCAAATGAGATACCCGCTTTATTCAACTCGTGCGCCAGCGCTGCCTGGTAAACGGATTCCAAAAATCCCGGTCCCAAAATTCTATGTACTTTGATTGCCAGTCCGATGATTTTTTCCGTTAACTGATTTAATTCCGAGATATCTCTTTGAAGCATATAAATCCCCTTAAAAAATTGTCAAAATTTTAATTTTTATTATAGCAACCCTCTGTGCTCTCTGGGTTCTCTGTGGTTAAATTATTGTTTTAATAAACCACAGAGGTCACCGAGATCACAGAGATACTAATTTATCATTCTTTTAAGGCGATCTTGAGGATTCAGAATAATAAATTAAAGTGTTAACTGCCAATCTGATGATTTTTTTCGTTAACTGATTTAATTCCGAGATATCTTTTTGAGGCATATAATTCCCCTTTTTATTGTAATAATTTAATTTCTCTAATATCAAATCTCTGTGATCTCTGAGCGCTCCGTGGTTAAAAACTTATTTTTATAAACCACGGAAGTCACCGGGATCACAGAGATATATAATTATCACCTCAAAAACATCATCTTTCGATTCAGCACCACATTTTTTTCTTTGACCCGGAACGTGCACAGATAAACCCCGCTGGCCACCGGTTGGCCCACGTCGTTGCGGCCGTCCCAGCGGGACAGATGGACGCCCGCGGCCCGGTGTCCCCGCTCAAGGATCCTGACCTGCTGACCAAGACTGTTATAAATGACCAGTTCAATTTCAGCCGCTTCCGGCAATTCGTATTCCAGAACGGTAGAGGAATTGAACGGATTGGGATAATTTTGCCGTAACACATATTCATTCGGTAGCGGAGGGCCGTCCTGCGCTACGGACAAAATATTAAAGTCCAGCGTATCACGCGACACGTTATTAAAGTTGTCCCAGGCCTCGCACACCAGTTTGCATTCATCGGTTACTCTTTTGATAAACGGATAGTCAAACGACCCGGATATACAACTATTCAGCTCATAAGTGAAAAATTTGCTTGCGACATATTCACTTGTCGATTTTGGCTCGATGAGGTATAATTTCAAGTCATGACCGTCATAGCCGGTAATATTGATTCCGCTGGGATCGGAACAAATCACGTTGACGGAAAAGTGATTTTCAACCGTATCCGCGCCCGCTAATCCATCGTTTATGGATAATTTTATATCCGGGCCAAGCGTATCGGACATCGTATTGTTAAACTGCCGGACACTCAAGTTGCTTTTATATCCCCAGCCGTCCGTATTGTCGTTATAAAAATAAATCTGCGCCCGGGCATTTGTTCCCTGTTCCAGAAATTCCGGGACCGTAAACTGCGCGGCAAACCGCCCGTCGGTCACTTTACTTTTCCCCCTGAAAACCGGCGCGCCGCTGACCTGATAAGGGACCTGTGTCCCTTTATAGGTCGTATAAAAAGAATCTTTGGCGGCGTCGAACACTTCTATCAGCGCCGTACCGTCAAAAGGCACATATTCCGAATTTGTTGTGTAAACCGCTGCCGTCAAACCGGATTTGTACCCGGCAAACAACGTGTCACAATCCATAACGATGTCTGAATTCAGGTCCGGTATGGCCAGCCGGGTACAGGGATCGCCAAACAAAAGAAATTTTTGATTATTTATTTTTTCATTTGTGTTATCAGAATTTTTGGCCAGTCTCAATGCGTCCCCCAGCCTTACAGGTTGTTCCACCTTTTCAAACAACTCATGATAATATTCTTTGATTAACTGGTGTGTTGGGCTTAAATAGGCATCCCGTGTGGCCGCGATAACGGCAATCGCGCCGCGGTTTTGCAGAAAAAGCAGTTCTTCCGAACCGCATTTGTAATCCGGATAATCAAAACGCCCGAACTGGCAGCCCATGGAAGTAAACAAAAACGGTTTGTCAAAATTATTTATCGCGCCCAGATCACGATCGAAATGAAAAATCGTTTCATGGGCTATTCTACGCATATTCGAATGTCCGTAATAGTTCATAACAAGGACACCTTCATTGATGGTGTTGATCATCTCGTTTGTGGAGCCGGTCCTCTTATAATGGTAATCCGAATCTCTTTCATAAGGGAACATGACCTCATATAATTTTTCGATCCTGAAATTGTTAAAAATATCCAGGGCGGCAAGCTGTTCCGAACTTTCAGTATATAATATCTCGTTATTGAGACCCGCAGTATTTTCATCATCCGCCAGAAACAATATACGGCTTTTCCAGTCCCCCAAATACGGCTCCGTCTCATATTTGACCAGTTTTTCCACAAAAGCTTCCGCCTCCGTTACATTTTGCGCCGGTATTCTGCCGATGGCAAAATCACAGAAATTTTCTTTCTTAATAAACGTGTACCAATCATCCGCCGCCCGTGAATGCATTTTATCCGATTCAACAGTTTCAAAAGGCGGTATCCAATTGATTTCCAGGGGATTAGTGATATTTCTGTAATCATAAAACCCGTCGCCAAACAACAGCACATATTGCGGTCTTGGCTGCCAGTTCTCATAAACATATTTCAAAAAGTCCCTGATCGCCACCGGGTCGGCAAGTCCCCAGCCGAACTCGTTGAACACATCCTGGATATCTACGAGACGGGTTTGGATCTGATCGTGCTGTTCCCGCAGCATTTTCAACTGAAAGGCCGGGGCTAAAAACGCCTTTGGATGAATTATTATTAGATCACAACCGCTTTTGTCATTTCGAATATCCCGCAGCATAACCCTTTCGATTTGTAAAGGAGACAAAAAATCCTGGTCCGATACCACCGCGAAACGGTTGCAAGTGTTTGTGTTTACATGTCTTTTGAAATAAAAGGCTCTTTTCGAAATTAGCTTTCCCTCTATTTGTGTCACATGACGATAGTCGGAAATGTCATAAGCTTTAATGCTGTCGGACCTTAAATTTCTAATGACAAATTGCACATCCCCGGTCGTATCCGGACTGAAAAACAACCCGTTTTCTTTATGAATGAGTTTTCTTCTGCAGAGAATTTCAATCCAGTCAAATTCAAGCGGATAATAAAATTGCGTCGCGTTTTTCAGATTTTCAATTATTAATACATTGTTGTTTTTTTTTACATAATTAAAAGTTGAATAAACCGATTTTCCTGCCCCGCGGTAAACATCGGTGAGATTGACCTGCCCGTTGATGCGGCAATCCAGGGTCGTATTATTTGTGTTGCCAACAATACAAAAATAAACGGGATAATTCCCGGGCAGGACTGTTTCATCCGGAGAAAAATAAAACGGAAATGTCCGGCCGGGTATAAAATTCAACCGTCCCCAGCACCATTCCCGTCCGGATTCCAGCGCGTTCAGCGAATCTTTTTCAATGTGGACCAGCTCTTTTACGGTATCCGCGGATGGCGCTTCCACATCGACCGGATTTTGTTGGGTATTGACCCGTCTGCCGGGAATCCCGCCCCAGTACAGCCAGTAAATATTATTATTGGCATACGGATTGCGGACATATTGCCTGTCCCCGGTTACCGGATCAAGCTGCCATCCCGCAACGGGCTTGCCGTAAAATAAAATGTAATCCAGTTTGTCAAACGACCCGTCGCCGCCGTCGAATACCTCAAACGCGATATCCAACAGTTTATCGTGTCGTTCAGTTTTAACAAATTCGGGCAGGGTTCCCCCGCCATTATTATACATACTCAGATTGGCTGGAGCAAGCCCGGCAAGATTGACGCCGATATCCTCAAGATCCTCTCCGGTCAGTTTGTAAAATCCTTCATCGCGGATATGGATTTTTACCCACCTGTCGTCCGCCCTCAATTGAACGTAAAAAAAGACAATACAGATTAACACAACCGTCACAAAAATACTTTTTGACGTCCCCATGATGTTTCCCCTTTGAAAAAGTGAACTGCAGCAGTTATTTCATCAATAACAACTTGCGGACGGCCGTAAAGCCGTTCACGTTTATTTTATAGAAATACAGTCCTGAAGCCAGTCGATTTGCCTGAAATTGAACGCTGTGCCACCCCGGATTTACCGTTGCGTTAAAAATCGTCTCCGTTTCTTCTCCCAGCATATTATAAAGTTTTATAACGGCTTTGCCTTTTTCCACCACCGCAAAGCGTATCGTTGTGCTGTTGTTGAACGGATTGGGATAATTTTGTTCAAGCTCATAATTTGCAGGTAAAAGACCGTTCTGTTCATCGATACCGCTAACCAGATCATAGCTTAAAACACCGGGGATTGTTTGGATATCTTTAATGCTGTCCCCGGCACGGTCGGCCAGAATGGTTCCGGCCGTGAACCGCACCGTATCAATGCCGGTTATTTTTTCCCTGTTTATGGTCGTAAATATATCCGCTATTTTGCCGTCCCCGGGCTCAACCGGCAAGCCGGACAGGTTGAATAAAACAACTTTATTGTTTCGGTGCACCGCGGTAAAACCATCGGCGCGACCGGCAGGTAAAACACTGACAATTTCTACGGCGGCGGCGTCATCTTTAATCGAGAACTCGAAACCGGCAACCTCGCCGTCATTCGACAAATACAGCGGCAAAAAAATCTCCTGGGAATCGGCGCTCACATCTACATTGCCGAGACGCAAGATTGACTTGCCGTATCCATGCGCGTGGATAATAAATATCACCGTTAAAAACAAAACTATTTTTTTATGCAATTGCCGCATAATATTCCTGATCCTTTACTGCACGTAAACCATTTTTTTCGTGATACTTTTTCCGGCTGATTTTAACACGTAGAAATAAATACCGGAGGACACCTTTTCATTGGCTTCATCGGCGCCGTCCCAGAACAGGTTATATGACCCGCCGGCAAAAGTATTATCGGCCAGTTGTTTTATTTTTTGTCCCAGCCTGTTATATATCGTCAGATTCACATAACTTTTATCCGCCAGGTCGAAACTGATCCGCGTGCCGGAGTTAAAGGGATTGGGGTAATTCTGCGCCAGGGTAAAACCGTTAACAATAAACCCGTTCTCTTCCGTTGTATGCAGCGGGTAAGAGACCACAAAGGAATCCAGCGCGGCCGGCGCGCCCCGCGGCGCGGTACCGGTCCGGCCAAGACTGTCCTTTGCCTGAATATAATAATAGATCGTTCCGGCAAAACCGTTGCCCGGAATTTTCGCTCTGTACAGATCGAGTGTGGGTAAATGGTCCAATAATAATGAATCAAATTGAACTTTTTTCCCGTAACTGTAAAACACTTTAAATTCGGCCGGATCGAGCGACGCCGGGCCGGTCAGTAAAATGGGCGGTTTGACAGATGCCGTTATATCGTACTGTTTTACCGGTACGCTATAATCTTTAAAGCTCTTGTTTGCAACGATGGGTTCCTCGCCCGCCGCGTAAGCCATAAAAATATTGGGACCCAGGTTTTCACCGGTCAGAATGTCGATCAGCGAAGTGTCCGGCCAAAAATACCCCTGCTCCCGTGAACCCACCTCGGGGGTAAAAGCAAAAATCCCTTGTTCGCCGAAAAGCCAGTCGTCGGTGCCGCCGTTCACATTATAGATCGCGCCCGTGGCTGAATTGCCCGCTTCATAACCGTTATATTTGACGCAGCTGTCGGCAAGCGCCGTAAAGCTGTTTAAAACGGGCTCGGGAAGCTGTTCGTCCGTATATTCCCAGGGATATAACCACAACCGCCCGTAGCTGTGATACATCAGGCTGATGACAAAACTGTGCTGTTTGACAAAATCACGGATGGCCTGCGACTCCGGTTCGGAGAACGGCGCGGTACCCCTGTACAGGTCATTATCGGCAAACGGACTGGAACCGAAATCATCATAACCCCATTTGAAACCAAAATTACGGTTCAGGTCCACGCCGTCATACTGCGGCTCGAAAAGTCCGCTTTTATTATTGTCCTGTTTGTTTTTCCGCCAGGTCAGGGGATTGGTAGTACTCCAGCCGCCATCATAATCCCCGGTAAATACATATTCATGCCCGTCCGGATTGACGCAGGGGACCAGCCAGATCTCCCGGTTATTGACAAGATGGGTGATGTATGGATCGGAATTATAATTATCGATCAGATAATCCAAAAAGGTCATAATAATTTCCGATGTGATCACCTCACGGGCGTGTATCGCGGCCATGAACAACACATCGGCTTCGTTATGCTCATCTTCCTGCACGTTATCGGAAATTTTTAAAGCCCAGATATCGTAGCCGCCGCGGTCGACGGTCTTTTCATAGCTATCCCCGATATCCTGCAGCATGGCGATACCGGGGAAATTACTGACAACCTGCCGCATTTTTTCGATCATTTGCGGATAACTGTGAAATTTGCTGAAATAATTCTCCTTCCGCAGCTTTGCGGCGAGCGCGTTCATGTCCGGGATGAGCGGTTCAACAATATATCCCTGTTTTTGCAGATCATTTATCGCGGCCTGGTCGGCAAATCCCTCGACAACTCCTTCCCGGGCGTCATAATTCGTAATATCCACGTCCGGATGTGAAAAATGCTGAAAAGGCTTTTGCAGAACCGGCCCCGGTTTTATTTGCACCAGCGAAACATTTTTGTTTTCCCCCAAAACGGTTTGCTGTAAAAAAATGATAAATAACATGCTGTATATACAAAAATACCTTTTCATTATTCACCTTTGATAAAACTGTTAAAGTACATATGCTTGATTTCCATACTATTGTTGCCGAACACACATTCCATGCGGCTTTCATAGACCGTGTTGCCGGTCACCGTATAGGCGATAAAAATATTATTATCAGCGTCATACAGCATCTGCCAGTTCGCTTTTGACGGGAGTTTCAGATCGATTTTGTTCTTTTCATTGTATTGCCGCATGCGGTCAAGGTTTTTTTCATACAATCGGCTTGCTTTTGTTTTGAAAACTTCCGTCTCCGTCAATAACTTTTTCTCACTGATCCTGATTTTTTTAACCGGGATTTCCTGCGCCGGTTTTATCCTCAAAAAATCCTTTATTACTAAACCATTTATTTTCAAACAAGTTCCATAGGGAACGGCCAACGTATCACTCAAATAGGCAAATCCCGTTCCATTATCCGGGTCGAACACCCGGATGACGGGCAAATAATCCGGACCGGCGGGTTGACGGTCGTAAATGCCGGTCAAAGAACAAACTGTTCCTTCATCCAGCGGCCCGGTCAATGAATAAACTCGCCCCAGGTTTTTCCCATTCCAGGAGCTGCCAAGCTGCAATATCGGTCTAACCGGCGTGCAACACAGAATAATAATCAGTAAAAAGCAAAAAATAATTTTAAATATAAAAAATTTCATATCATACGTTTCTATTTATCGGCGCCCATGATCTTTAAACCGGCTGTTGCATCCTGTTCCGCCAGTAACCGGCGATCCTGTCCGCGAACTGTTCGGGGGACTCTGCGAATATGGAGCGGGCGAGGGGAAAAGCGCCCGCCTGCAATTTCTCCCGTTCCGCGCTGATGCGGTCCCGCAAAACATTCAGATCGGTTTTGTTTTCAATATCGTGCTGTGCCGGTAAATTCGCGTTCAGGACAACAAGATCGTGATCTTCGCCGAGGTAATCGGACAGCGAGTGCAATGACTCGGCGTAAGCAGTCATAATTTCCGGTTTGCACGGCTCAAATATCCTGACCTGGTACCAGAGATGTTTCACATTTTTCCGCCAGTTGTGCAGTTTCTCATCGTCCTTATTCGTCTCCGCGTCCCTCATTTGTTTGGCCCCCCTCGCGTAGCG